>FSTQ01000391.1_pt1 | contig 20443 bp, 15 predicted proteins | sample 1637281 | NCBI WGS metagenome assembly FSTQ01 (sample SAMEA3914818, study PRJEB12502) | metagenome | biome: forest; material: soil | place: Canada | collected 2010-06-26 | depth 0.1 m
GCATCGACCGCTCCGACGGCCTCTCGTGAAAAAACGCCGCAGCGCGCGCAGCCACCGCGGCGCGCACGGCCTCTTCGTGACCGTCGAGGACGCGCAGCCGCAAGCGAAGGTGAGGACCGCCGAGCGCGTAGCGGATGAAGAAGGAGCGATCGATGCTCGGCGCGGCCTCGAGCTCCGCGAGCAACGGGCGGACGAGACCCGTCAGCAAGCGATCGAGATCAGCGTGGTAGTGCAGGTGAAGCGCGATCCAGCTCATCAGCGTTCCTCCTGCTGCGCGATCCCGCTCGCCCAGGCGAAGAGCAGGAGCGGAATCTGCTCTTTTACCGTGATGCCAAGCAGGATCAACGTGGCATGAACGAGATCGCGGAGGAGCGCCCGGCGCCGCTCGAGCGGGCGGCCGTCATCAGCGACGATGAGGCGAACGAGCCTGTGAACATCGCTCTCGGCCGGCGTCTCCCCTCCTCGCCAGGTCCGCGACAGGGCCTGACAGTTCTTCTCTCCAACGAGAGAGAAGAGCTTTGCCGCCGTGGGCTCCTCGGCGTCAGCGCGCTCGGTGAGGCCCACGAGCACCCGACCTGCCATGTAGCGCCAGCACGGCGCCGGAGCCTCTCCCGCGGCGCGAATCCCGCGATCGAGCGCGGCCATCCACCGCACCGCCGCCGCCGTCACGCCGCCTCGCGAGGTCACGCCGAGCAGGCCGAGCGCCCAGCGCACGACCTCTCCCCGGAGGCGCCACAGCTCGTCTCGCTCCGCGGCGTCGCTGGCCAGGTTGAAGGGATAGTCCTGCTCGGTCTGCTCGAAGAAGACCATCGAGTTGTTCGGAGCCAGCCCCGGCGCCCGGTCCGCGCTGCAAAGCGCCTTGCCCAGACAGGCAGCGTGGCGCGCCTCGAGCTCCTCCGTGCCCGGCGACGCCAGGCTGGGAGAGCTGGCCAGATAAGCCTCGATCCCCGCAGCGATCCTCGCCCTCACCTCCCCGTCCGCCGGCGTCGCGCGGAAGAGCATCATCACGTGAGGTCCCCTGGCGTCGAAGCGCGCGCAGAAGAGGCCGGAGCCCACCTCCTCGGCGAGCGGCTTCACGCACTCGACGAGGAGGCGATCCTGCTCGCGCTCACCCCAGAAATAGACATTGCAACCGAGGTACATCGTCGAGGAGCTCAGCCCGCGGAGGGGATCACCATCCCGGGGAAGAGGTAGAGAGAGAGGACGAACCGGTCGTGGTGCTTGCTCCGCAAAGCCTGGTCCGAGAAGATGCTCACCGACACTCGAGCCTCGGCGGGGATCTCCGGCAGCGCCGCGCAGTGGCGAGCCAGCAGGGCATAGTCCACCCGGGTCCCGTCGCCGAGCACGCAGAGAGGCGCCCTGTTCTCCATCATGGCGCGCACGATCCCGAGCTGCTCGCGCATCTCGACCCAGCGCCGGCGGTTCCTGGCGATGCGGGCGTGATGCAAATGAAACTCGTGGCAATGGTGGGCGAGCGGCACGAGGAAGCCGTCACGATCGACAGCCGCGCGGATGGCCTCCGCGGCCAGGACGAGGCCTCGCTGCGCAGGCTCGTAGTCCTCGACGCAGTACGCATGGTAGGCCGACACGCCGTGATACCAGCGCTCCAGCACATGAACGATCGAGGCCCGCGCCTGCTTCAGCGCGGCGAGGCGCGCTCCGATGTCGTCCAGGAGAGCGCGCGCGGGCTCGAAGCGTCGTTGAAGGCAGAGCGCCAGGGCCTGCTCGGCGCCGCGCGCGACGGCCGCGTGCTCCGGGCGCTCGTACTCCAGTATCCAGTCGCGCCCCGCGTCACCGCTCCTGGAGACGAGGTAGTCCCAGTCGTAGCGGCGCGCCGCCGTGCCCTCAGACATGATCGCCTCGCGGGGTTAGCTCCCGCTCTCCAGCTCTGCCGGCTCGCCGAGCCAGGGTATCGAGCTGGAGCTCGACCACCCAGCGCCGGCCCTCGGCCTCAGCGGGCGCAGCGTCGGGCGTGGGGAGCATCTCCTCCAGATCGACGCCCACGGAGGGATCTTTGCCGACAATCGTGAGAAAAATCTGGACGAAGAGCGGTGAGGTGAAATCGATGTACTGCGGCTTGGTCAGCGCGCCGCGGACCCGCTCGGTCACGAAGACGCGCTCCGGGATCGCCTCGGCCATCCTCCACCGGTTGAGCGCGGCAAAGGCCTCTTCCCTGGCGGGGGCGCGGAGGATCTCCACCGGCAGCGCGCTCACAGGGAAGGTCCAGCGCCGCCGCAGCGCGACCACCTGGCCGAGGATCACCCGAGGCCAGATCGTGATCTCGCCCCGCGTGACGGGCGCGCGCGGGAGCGGCGGGAGGCGCAGCTCGCCGGGGCCGAAGAGGCTCAAGAGGCGCACGATGAAGGGCATGAAGGTTTGATCGGCGACGCCGAGGTGAACAGGAGCGTAGATGCGCCCGGAGGCGTCGACCACCCGCGGGATCTCGTCGGCTCCGCCGAAGCGCACGAAGAGCTCGCGGATGGTGAGCTTTCGCGAGGCAGGGGCGTCGAGGGACTCGTCGAGCATCTCGAGCACGCTGGGCGTCTGCGCCGCGTGGAGATTGAGAGTCTCGCCGAAGCTGTACACGAGATCGAGGAGCTCGGCGCTCCCGTCGGCGCCCTCGATCGTCCCGCGCTCGGCGAAATGCGCCGCGTAGCGCTCGCGCAGATCAGGAGACATCACCGCCGTGTAGCGGCTCCCGTAGCGACCTGTCCCCTCGAAGAGCTGGTTGAGCACCCACCGCGAAGACGTGGAGTCCGCCGGCTGGACCAGGAGGCAGGCCTCGAGCGTGGGTTGATAGCGCCGAGGCACGCGGGCGAACGCGGCCGAGAGCGCCGCACAGGAGAGGTGAACCTCGCCGTCGACGCTCGCGGCTCCGCGCTCGATCTCGGCCCAGATCTCTCCGCGGAGGCCCCGGAGAGCGTCGACCGCAGCGAGCCCAAAGGGGTTGAAGAGCGCGGCTCGCCGGCTCGCCCCGGCGAGCTGCTCGGTCTCGGCGAGGAACGCGGTGTAAGCGCGAAAGAGCGGCTGGACCTCGCGCATGACCTCGACGATCCCCACCGTCGCCTCGCCGGGCCACTTGCCCTCGGCAAAGGCCGCGACGGCGTGGAGCAGCTCGTGGCGATGACTCGCTATCTGGGCGAGCTGCGCGAGGGGCCTCGTGCTCTCGACGATGCTCTCCGCGGCCTCGGGCGAGATCGCGACAATCGCCCTCCAGGGATCGGCGGCGTCGGTCCCCTCCAGGAACACATCCTCGTAGAGGGCGCCTGTCTCGAATTTGTGCCGCGCAGCCGCCGGCTCGCCCGGCGCCCGCGCCCAGCTTTCCTGGGTGGTTTGCCAGAGCGTATCGACGAGGCGCCCGAGCTCCCGCAGCGACTCCAGCGGTCGCTCGGCCTCGGCGAAGCCGTCCTGGAGAGTGACAATCTGCTCCAGCGCATCTCCAAACGCGACCAGCGTGGGATCATCGCCGCAGGCACGGACGCTCGCGAGCATGCGCCGCTCGAGGTGCCCCTCGTTGCTCGACCACGGGGGCAAGAGGCGCAGGAACCCGATCTGGAGCAGCTTGGCGAGGGTGTCTCGGATCCGCCGGTCGCCCTCGGCCGCGTTGAAGGTGCGCGCGAGCGTCTCCAGGAGCTCGGCCAGCGGCGGCTCCCGGCCCGGCAGCTCGCGGACCAGCCAGGCGATGAGCGGGCCGCTGAGGTCGAGCTGAACCACCGAAGCTGCGGTGTAGGCCATGACGGCCTCACCCTTCTTGGGCGCCCAGAAGGCCGGTCGGATGAAGCAGTGACGGCCGGGCGAAGGCTCCCAGCGAGAGCTGTTGAGCGCCACGCGCAGGCGGCTCGCGAACGCGGGGATCTGCAGGAGGCGCGCGTGATCCTGATCGAGGAGGTAGCGCTTGAAGCGCAGCAGCGAGCGCTCCTGCAAGGGCGCGCCGACGAGCTGGAGAGGGCCTCGCGCGGCCGGCGTCACCACGCCGAGGCCCGTCCGCGTCAGGGTGGAGAAGGGCGAGGTCTTGAGGGCAGCCCGGCTCGCATACCGCAGCAGGCTGGCCTCGAGCCGGGCTTGCCTCTTGTCGCGCACGCCGCGATCGAAGCGCGGGAGCCCCTCGATCAGCGCCGGGCTCGCCAGGGTCACGCCGCGGATCAAGCCACGATCGGTGGAGAGAGCGCGAACCGCGTCGCGCTCGCTCGACGCCGCCTCTTCGTAAGCGGCGCGATAGGCCTCCTCGTTGCGCGCCTGCGCCTCCTCCAGCGCGACGACGCGCGAGGCCGGCTCGCCCACGGCGCCCGGGAGAGCAGGCCAGTGGGGCGAGCTGCGGTGACGCAGGAGCGAGCGGCCGTTGAAGCAAGCGCGCTTGATGTCGAGGAGGACGCGCCGCACCTCGGGGCTCGCGCCGAGCATGGCCTCGAAGATGCGGTCCGCCACCTCGGCGCGCGCGGAGGCCAAACGCTCGCCCAGCGAGAGGCCCTCTCGGAGGAGCGCTGCGCAGGCGTCGCTGTGGAAGCTCTCCATCGACTGCGCCGGGAGGCCGGCGACGCGGATGATCAGCGGGACCGGCTCCTCTCCGCTCATGACTGACTCGAGCGCTCCTCGGGCGGGCCGGGAGGCTCCGCGAAGAAGCCAAAGCGCTCTTCTCCCGCGGAGAGGCGGAGGAGGAGGTGATACGCGAAGCTCTCGTCGGAGGGCTTGAGCCCGAGCTGATTGGCGAGGCCGTGGAGCGCCTTGAAGAGCGCCGGGAAGACCGGATCGGGGGCGAATGGGTCAATGAGGCAATCCTGCCTGTCGGCGAAGCACCCGACGTAGCCGCACAGATCGCGCAGCGAGGCGCGCCAGGGCCCCTCGGCACCTCGATCCGCGCTGTCGTCGGCGTCGCGGCGCCACTGGGCGTCGGCCGTCGCTTGCAGCGTCGCCTGCGCCGGCCCGAGCTTGGCCAGGTTGCCGTCGAATCGAGACAGCCAGTCTGCCGCCGCCTCGGGGCCGTGCCCGCCCTGGACCAGGACGAAGCGAAGCAGCCAGTTGCGGTGGTAAGCCAGGTACGCAGAGCGCCGCTCGGGCGACCAGCGCAGGCTGGCCATCCCGCTGATGCCCGCCTTGAGGAGGGGAATCTGGCGAGCGCGAAAGGCCACGTTGCCCTGCGCGTCCGGCTGGAGCGCGGCGAGCGCCTTCTCGCAGCCCGCGCCGAGGCAGCGGGTCAAGAGCTCCACATAGCGATCGTCGGCGAGCAGCGGTCCGCCGCCGAAGGAGACAGCGCTCCTCCGGTAGTGTGTCCAGAGGAAGCTCGGATCGGGGTGCGCTGCTGCGATGTCGTCCTCGACGTCGATGGGCAGCGCGCCCTCGGGGCGCGGCGGAGCGGGCGCGATCGGCGCGGAGCCGAGCTCGCCCAGCGCCTCCACGATCGCCGCCTCGAGCGAAGAGCTCAGCGCCGCTCGCAGCGGCTCGGCCGCGTGGAGGCGGAGCTTGAGGTGCTCGCCGCCGCGCGGGTAACGGACACACCAGAGATAAGCCTGCTCGTCAGCGTGGTCTTCGCGGAAGCGACGCCAGAAGGGGGCGACTCCGCGGTGGAGGACGGCGTCGAGGCGACCCGCACAATACACGTTCGCCGTCAACAGAGGATCGGGCAGCGGTAAACGTGCACTGGTCATAGAAGGGTCGCGCAAATTAATTGCAATGGCTGGTCGAGACCGGATGGATCAAACGGGCCATGCTCCCTTGGAGGCATCCATGGCTTTCGAAGAAAAAGCGCCGACGAGCGGTCGCTCGCCGGCGCTTCGCCGCGACACCGCCGTTGATTGTTACCAATCGACGGAGCTGCCGCCGCGGCCTACTCGAGCTTGTTGGCCGCCTTGTTCGAGCAGCTCCAGAGCGAGCAGAGGCCGCCGGCCACGCCGTCGAGATCCTCGTCCGAGAGGGGCTGAATCTCGAGGTTGTCGAGGCTGGCGAGGTCCTCGTCCGTCTTCAGCGACTCGTCCTTAACTTGGTCCTTCTTCATGAAGAGATCTCCTTCGTCGTGGGGGGTGGAAGCAATCAGCGCAGGGCTGAGGTTGCGTGAGCCTATCGACCTCTACAAACGCAAACAAGATGAAATATGTCTTTTTGCGCTCGGGCGAATGAGCGGTTCGTGGCGCTGATTCGCTGATAGCGATCGCCTGGAAGATTCCAGTCATCTCATACAATATGTAACGGAGACAGGGAGTTCTGCGCCGCGTCAAAGCACCTGAGCCATGCGCCATGACCGATATCGATGATGCGGTTCGGGCTCTCCCAAGCCTCGTGGGTCGTCGTGACCGTGTTCCGGCGCTCGGTCGAACAAGCAGCATGTATACTCGCCCCATGACCCAGACCCGGACCGCGCTCGTCGGCGGGTTCATCCTGCTGTCGGTGGCGGCCTCGATCTCCCTGGCGAGGACGCCCGGGCCCGAGCGCGCGCTGGGCAGCGCCGTCTCCGCCGAGCCCATGGCCGCACCGCGCGAGGCCGCCCTGCCCTCGGCGAGCGCGCTTCCGCCGAGCGCGAGCGCGCCGGCGAGCGATTTCCTCGGCGTCGTCCTCGCGCGCGCCTCCGTCGATCTCGCGGCCCGCTTCGACGGCCGCATCCGCGCCGTCCACGTCCGCCTCGGCGACGTCGTGCCCGCCGGCGCCTCCGTCGCCAGCCTCGACATCCCCGGGCTCCGCTTCGACCTCAACATGGCCGAGGCCGAGGCCCACGCCGCCGAGGTCGATCAGGGCCGCGCCGCCGTCGAGCTCACGCAGGCCGAGGAGCGGCTCGTGCGGCGCCGCGCCCTCTCCGCCGAGGCGCTCGCCACCGGCGAGGATCTCGCCGCGGCCACCTACCAGCAGAAGCTCGCCGAGGTCGCGGTGCAGACCTCGCGCGCCCAGCTCGAGGGCAAGCGCGCCCGCGTCGGGCAGCTCCGCAAGAACACCGACGACACCGAGATCCGCGCGCCGTTCGAGGGGATCGTCGCCGCGCGCTACGTCGATCCGGGGGCCAACGTCACCTCGGCGACGCCGATCGTTCGCCTGCTCAGCGCGCGGGATTTCTTCGTCCGCTTCGCCGTCCCGGAGGAGAGCGCCGCGCGCCTCTCCATCGGCGCCCCGGTGGGCGTGAGCCTCGGCGGCGCCGCGCTCCACGGCGCCGTCGACAAGATCTCGCCCGAGGTCGACGCCGCCTCGCGGATGATCATCGTCGAGGCGCGGCTCGACGCGGCGTCGCTGGACATGAAGGCGCGCTCGGGCGAAATGGCGCGCGTGTCGATCGAGGAGAAGCGCTGAGGCGCATGGCCACGTCCCGCCCCGCCGTGTTTCGTGAAGAGGCCGTCCGCCACGCCGAGGGCGGCGGGAACGGCGACGTCCTGCGCCTCTCGCCCGCCTGGACGCGCTGGACTTACTGGCTCCTGGTCGCGCTCTTCCTCGCGGTCTTCGCCTACGGCGCCTTCGGCACGCTCTACGAGTACGCGAGCGGCCCCGCCGTCGTCTGGGTCGCGGGCCGCCTCGACCTCACCGCGACGCTGGCGGGCACGGTGAGCTCGATCGAGGTCAAGCCTGGCCAGCGCGTGGAGGCCGGCGCGGTGCTGGTGCGCTTCTACTCGGCGCGCGAGGAGGCCGAGCTCGTGCGCATCCAGCGCGAGTTCGATCTCCAGCTCATCAAGATGATGCGCGACCCCGCCGACCTCGACGCCCGCCAGGCGCTCACCGCCCTCCGCACGCAAAAGGATCTCGCCGCCTCGCGGGTGGAGCAGCTCTCGGTCCGCGCCACCCAGGCCGGCGTGATCGGCGACGTGCGGATTCGCCCCGGCCAGCTCCTCGCCGCGGGCGACACCGTGGTGACGCTGATGGGCGAGCAGACGAAGTACTCCATCGTGGCGATGATGCCCGCGCAGTACCGCCCTCAGCTCAAGCCCGGCATGTCCCTCCGCTTCGAGGTGACAGGCTATCGCTACGCCTATCAAGAGATGACCATCGCCTCCGTCAGCACGCAGATCATCGGCCCGAGCGAGGTGAAGCGGTATCTGGGCCAGCAGATCGACGACACGGTGGCCATCACCGGGCCGGTGGTGCTGGTCGAGGCCGTCCCGCCCTCGGCCACGTTCGAGGTCGACGGGCGGACCTTCGATTTCTATCACGGCATGAACGGCGTCGCCGAGACCCGCGTCCGGTCCGAGAGCATCCTCTTCTCGCTGATACCGGGCCTCCGGATCATCTTCGGTGGCCAGCGTGGCTGAGCCTTCGCCGCGCAAAGGCCTCTTCGCCGGCTTCCCGGCGCTCTCGCGGCTCGGGCGCAACCAGCGGCGGATCCCCTTCGTCCAGCAGCTCGCCGCGACCGAGTGCGGCCTGGCCTGCCTCGCCATGGTGCTCGGCTATCACGGCAAAGAGATCGGGCGCGAAGAGCTGCGCACCATCCTCAGCGCCGGCCGCGACGGGACCACGGCCCGCGACATCCTCAACGCCGCCCGCTACTACGGCCTGCGCGGCCGCGGGGTGAAGCTCGAGCCCAGCGCCCTCGGCCACCTCCCGCCGGCGTCGATCCTCCACTGGGAGTTCAAGCACTTCGTCATCTTCGAGGGCATCTCCAAGACCGGAGTGGACATCGTCGATCCCGGCGTGGGCAGGCGCCGGGTCCCGATGGCGGAGTTCGGCCAGTCGTTCACCGGCGTCGCCGTGGTCCTCGAGCCCGGCGAGGGGTTCGTGCGCACCGACAGCGCGACCAAGCAGAGCCGCAGCGGGCTCGGCGCCATCCTGTGGGAGTCGGGCGACTGGGGGCGCATCCTCACGATGTCCCTCTTCCTCCAGGCGCTCCCCATCGCCCTCCCGCTGCTCACGGGATCGATCGTCGACCGCGTCGTCCCCCGCGGCGATCGCCACCTGCTCCTCGTGCTCTCGATCGGGCTCGGCGCGTTCATCGTCTTCAACTTCCTCGCGTCGCTCATCCGCGCTCACCTGCTCTTGCACCTCCGCACCGTCACCGACGCGCGGATGACGACCGACTTCCTCGGGCACCTCATCTCGCTGCCCTACGCGTTCTTCCAGCGCCGCTCGATCGGCGATCTGCTGATGCGGCTCAACAGCAACGTGCTCATCCGCCAGATCCTGACCTCGGGGGTGCTCTCCGGGATCCTCGACGGCGCGCTGCTGATCATCTACTTCGTCCTCCTCCTGATCCTCAGCCTCTCGATGGGCGCGCTGGTGCTCGGGTTCGGGGCGCTCCAGGTCGCGGTCTTCTTCCTGACCCGGGCGCAGCGGCGGGAGATCAACACGCGCTCGCTCATCCGCGAGTCCAAGGCGCAGAGCTATCAGGTCGAGGTCTTCGCGGGCATCGAGACCCTCAAGGCCATGGGCGCCGAGGCGCGGGCGCAGGAGCACTGGGCCAACCTCTTCGTCGACATGCTCAACGCCTCGCTCGCCGAAGGGCGGCTGACGGCCGCCGTCGACTCGGTGAGCAACACGCTGCGGATGGGGGCGCCGCTGGTGATCCTGGGGATCGGCGCGGTGAAGGTGCTCGACGGCGAGATCACCCTGGGCACGATGCTCGCGCTCAACACCTTCGCCGTCGGCGTGTTCACGCCGCTCGCCAACCTGGTCTCGACCGGCGTCCAGCTCCAGCTCCTCGGCAGCTACCTCGAGCGCATCACCGACGTGACCGACACGCCGCTCGAGCAGGACCCGGATCGGGTGCGCGTCGCCGGCGCGCTCCGCGGCCGCATCGAGCTCGATCACGTGAGCTTCCGCTACGGCCCGCTCGATCCGCTGGTGGTCCAGGAGGTCTCGGTGAAGATCGAGCCGGGGCAGCTCGTGGCCATCGTCGGCCGCTCCGGCTCGGGTAAATCCACGCTCGCCAGCCTGCTCCTCGGCCTCTACATGCCGACGTCGGGCCGCATCCTCTACGACAACGCCAACCTCGTCGACCTCGAGCTGCGCAGCGTGCGCCGGCAGCTCGGCATCGTCACGCAGCAGGCCTACATCTTCGGCTCCACCGTGCGCGGCAACATCACCCTGGCCGAGCCCGACACGCCCTTCGACGCGGTGGTGGAAGCGGCGAAGCTGGCCCAGATCCACGACGAGATCGTGGAGATGCCCATGGGCTACGACACGCCGCTCATCGACGGCGGTAACTCGCTCTCGGGCGGGCAGCGGCAGCGGCTGGCCCTGGCGCGGGCGCTGCTGCGCAAGCCGTCGATCCTGCTGCTCGACGAGGCGACGAGCGCCCTCGACGGCATCACCGAGCGCCGCGTGCAAGACGGCCTGGCGCGGCTCGAGTGCACGCGCATCGTCATCGCCCACCGCCTCAGCACCATCCTCGACGCCGACGTGATCCTGGTGATGCACGAGGGCAAGCTGATCGAGCAGGGCACGCACGCCGAGCTGGTGGCCCGCGGCGGCGGCTACGCGAAGCTCGTGGCGAGCCAGCTCGACGAGAGCGGAGAGTGACGGCGGCGCTTCAGAGCGTGTTGAACGACCGACGACTCGGGGCGCGCAGCAGCCGGTTCAACCCGCTCTCAGCCGCCGATCCCTTCGCGCGCCAGCGTGGCGATCATCCGCTGCCGCGCGTACTGAAAATCATCGACGGGCGGCGCCCACCCCGAGGGGAGCTGCGCCAGATCCTCGGTGCGCGGCGACAGCCGCTGCACCCAGCGCGGCCCGACCTTCACCCAGAGCTCGGAGTAGCGATACGGGCTCCCGTCGGGGTTGCGCCCCGCGAGGAGGACCCAGACGCGGCCCTCGTCGATCAGGCGCGTCTCGTCGACGCGCACGCCCATGCGGAGCAGATCGTGCAGCGTCTTCGGGTTCTGGAGATCGCCCTTGATCCCGTTCTGCTCGCGCTGCTTCTTCTGCCGATCGGCGTCGATCGTCGCCAGCTCGGCCACGGCCACGCCGGCCTCGTCGGCCTCCGTCTTGCTCGGCGCTGACGCCGCCGCCTGGATCGTGCCGGCGCTCGTCGCGGCTTGCAGGCCGTGAGGCGGCGCGTCGCGCAGCGCGCGCGCCGCGGTGAGCGCGCGCCGCATCGACTCGCTGCGCGTCCCCGTCGTGGAGCCGAGGCGGCTCGTGATGTCCGCCTTGCGCGACTGGATCCACCCCGCCTTGTCCTCGCTGGCGCTGCCGTAGCGGGCCACCAGATCGGCCGTCTTCGGCGCGAGGTGCGGCGAGCGCACCGCCTCGAGCGCCGAGCGGAACAGCAGCCACTGCGCGTCCCAGTCCACGCACTCGGTCACGCTCGGCGAGGAGAGCTCGTGGGCGTGCCAGCAGCTCACCACGGCCTTCTCCGGGGAGGTCAGATCGAGCTCGTCCTTCTCGTCGCCCCGCGGCATGAAGCGGCTCGCCATCTCGATCGGGCGCGCGAAGGAGAGCCCGCGGCTCTCGCTGGTGACGCGCGCCGTGTTGACGCCGACGACCTCGCCGCGCGCGTTGAGCAGCGGGCCCCCCGAGCTCCCGTTGCTGATCACCGCGTCGTGCTGGATCGCCCCGTTGTGCAGCGCCGACACCGCGCCCGCGGTGAACGACCAGACCGTCTCCTGCGGGTGACCGAGCGCGAACACGCGCTCCCCGGGGCGGACCTTCTCCTTCGAGAACGCGAGCACCGGCAGCTTCGACGTGTCGGCGTCGACCTTGACGATCGCCAGATCCGACGTGGCGTCGCCCGCGACCAGCGACGTTGCCACGATGTCCTTCTGGTTCTCGAAGATGTAGCGCGAGAGCCCGCCATCCATCGGCGTGTAGCTGATGCGGCCGGGCTTGTAGAGCATCGCGCCGAGCGACTTCGCCCCCTCGATGACGTGGTAGTTGGTGAGCACCCGCCCGTCTTTTCCGAGGATCAGCCCCGCGCCGTACGTCGTCGTCCCGTCAGGCCGCGTGTTGAGCAGGAGCACCACCGCCGGCAGCGCGCTCTCCACGACCTCGACCATCCCCGGCTCCGGCGTCGCGGTCGCAGCAGCAGCAGCAGCAGCAGGCGCCATGGGCGCGAGGACCGGCGCCGTAGCGCGCGGCGGCGCGGCGCAGCCTCCCAGCGCGGGAGAAGAGGCAAAGAGAAAGCAACAAGCGAGGAGAGTTTGGCAGCGTCTCATTGCACCACCCACAGGTTCGGTCGATGGGCGGAGCTTATTTCATCAGGAGTCGGAATAGTTCAATCTTTTGGTAGCGCTGCATCCTCGGCCACATCCGCCGCGGGGCGCGAGGGGGGGAAGATCGAGGCCAGGGGATCGGTGATCCCCAGCGAAGTCTCGCGAAAATGCAGGAAGATCGTCTGAGCGATCGACATGGTGGGCACCGCGAAGAGCGCCCCGGCGAGCTGGAAGAAATGCTCGCCCACGATCAGCGAGAAGACCACCAGCACCGGGTGGATCTTCGCCGAGTCGCCGATGATCTTCGGGTTGAGGAAGTTGGCCTCGAGCTGGTGGATGCCGACGATCCACGCGAGCACGCCGAAGGCCGTCCCCGGCGACTGCGTCAGGCCGATCGCCACCGCCGGGACCGAGCTCAGGATCGATCCGAAGATGGGGATGAGCGACATCACCGCCGCGACGAAGGCGAGGATCGGCCAGTACTTGAGGTGAAAGAGCGAGAAGCCGATCGCCGAGAGCACACCGTTGACGAGGCAGATCAGGAGTTGACCGCGGACCACACCGGAGAGGCCGCGGTCGAGCCGGCGGAGGAACCGGTCGAACGAGAGGCGCGACTCGGGCGCGGCGAGGTCCCGGAAGAAGAGGAGGATCTTCTCGTGGGTGAGGATCATGTACGCCGCGAGCATCAGCGTCATGAAGAGCGTGAAGATGCCGCGCGACACGGCGAAGACGACCTCGCGGCCGATCTTCAGCACCTCGACCGAGTTCTCCTGGAGGTAGGCCACGGCCTTGTCGAAGCCGTCGCGGAGCATCACCGCGCTGGAGAGGCCGCGGCGCTTCTCGACCTGCTCGATCTGCCAGACGCCGTCGCGCCGCTCGCGAAACTGGACGCCCTCGGCGACGCGCACGTCGAAGGAGCCGTCGGGCTGGGCCACGAGGCGAAAGGGCGGCGGCTTGTCGTCGAGCGAGGGCGAGGGCGCCGCCGCGAGCTCGGGCCCAGTGGACGCATCGGGCGGCGTGACCGGCGTGAGGGGCGCGGGCTCGACCGGGTGGCCGGACCACGCGGAGAGCCGGGCGTCGATCGCCGGGAGCCAGCTCGATCGGGCCGTCGCCGTGAGGCGAGGCCACTCGGCGGCGAGGCCCTGACCCTCGGTCACGAGGCGCGGGACGATCAGCGAAATGAACCCGCCGATCGAGCCGAGCGTGGCCGCGTAGACGAGCAGGATCGCCGCCCAGCGCGGCACGCGAGCCCGCTCCTCCACGCGGCGCACCGCCGGCGTGAGCACGTAGGACACCACCAGCGCGAGCACGAACGGGAGCAGCACCTGGCGCGCGGCGATGAGGAGCGCGCCGATGCACACGGCGCTGACCGCGAGGAAGATCGTCCGGCGCCTCGGCGATCCAGCGCCGCTCACAGCCGGCCCTCGCCGCCGTCGATGTCGGCGAAGAACTTCTCGAGGTGGGCCTGCGTCGCCGAGAGCGCCTGCGGCATCACCCGCGTGTCGGCGAGCACGGGCATGAAGTTGGTGTCCCCCGACCAGCGCGGGACGACGTGCACGTGGAGGTGCGCCGCCACGCCCGCGCCGGCCACCGCGCCGAGGTTGAGGCCGACGTTGAGCCCCTCGGCCTTGAGCGCGCGCTTGAGCTGCACGCAGCTCTCGCGCACCACGCGGAAGAGCGCGTCGTGGTCCTCGAGCGAGAGCTCCTCGAGCGAGGCCACGTGCGCGTGCGGCACGATGAGGATGTGCCCCGCCGCGAACGGGTAGCGGTTGAGCACGACGAAGAGCCGCGGCGTGGAGGCGATCACCAGCCGCTCACGGCGCTCTTCCAGGCTCGCCTCGGCGACGCCGCAGAAAATGCAGGCCTTTTCGTGGCTCTTCGGTCCGAGGATGTACTCCATGCGCCACGGCGCCCAGAGTGGATTGGTCATGGGAATCGGGACGCTAGCACAGCCACCCTCGCGGATGCTTCAGGAGCCTCGACGTCAACGCGACGACGCGCGCTCCGGGCTGCGGGTGGCGATGTCGATCGTCACCGCGATCCCCACGCCGACGCAGGTGCCGATCACGTCCCACGTGAAGTCTTTCCAGGACGGGTCGCCGTGGCCGGCGAGATCCCAGAGCTCTTTCCCCGCGCCGATCGCCACGCCGAGCCCGGCCCCGAAGGCGATGCGCGTGGCGAGGTGCTCGTCGAAGATCGCCGTCACCCCGTAGCCGCCGCCGGCGATGACGCTGCTGAGCGTGAAATGCAGCGCTTTGTCCGGCCCGAACCAGGGATCGGGATCCGGCGACGCCGCCCGCGCCGGAGCGGGAGCGAGCAGCAGCGCCGCGGCGAGAGGAGCGAGCGCCCACGACGAGGGGCGCATCACCCGGCCGTCGGCGCGTAGGGGAGCCCGGCCGACCAGAGCCCGTAGATCGCGCCCCAGCTCATCGCGAGGAGGAGCGCGAACATCACCATCGCCGCGCGGTCGAACTTGCGCAGGCCGGCCTGTGTGGAGACGAACCCCCAGCCCATCGCCACGCCGGAGAGGCCGTTGGCGAGGTGATACGAGACGCCGAGCGTGCCGAGCAGGTACACGACCAGCGTCGGCGTGTGGTGCCGCATCTCGCCGGCGATATCGGTGAACGGCTCGGGCCGGTGCTCGATCAGCCGCGGATGGAGGAAGGCGAGCCAGAGGTGCGCGCCGAGGAACCCGAGCACGCCCACGGCGCTGAGGCGCTGGAGCAGGTACTTGAGGTTGGCGAAGAACCCGTAGCGCGGGTTGTTGGGCCGCGAGGTGAAGAGGCGCGCGAGCCCCCAGCCGGTGTGGATCGCCAGCGGCAGCAGCACGATGACGCTCGTGACCCAGAGGCTCACCGGGTTACCGTGATCGGTGACCGCGACCTCCCAGGCCTTGCCGCCCTGGAACACAGCGAGGTTGTTCCAGAGGTGAATCACCGTCCACACGCCGAGCGGCGCGACAGCGAGGATCGATCCGAGGCGCGAGCGGACGAACGAGCTGTGCCCGCCCGCGGCGATCGGCTTCTCGTGGTGATGCGTGGCGGTGCTCATCGGCGAGCCCACGCTTAGGACCCGCAGGCCCGCGAGGCAAGACCCTAGAGCTTGTTTGACAAGCTGCTGCGCGCCCCGAGTCGTCGGTCGGCCTCGGTCGACCTGCTGGAGCACGCCTCCCTCGGCCTTCCTAGCCTCGGGGCGCTCGCGACGCCTGTCAAACAAGCTCTGGGAAAGCAAAACCCCCTCGCCCGTGCGGGCGAAGGGGTCTCGCGAATCAAACCAGCCGGGTCGCCCCGGCAGGATCGACTACTCCTCGATCTTGCCGATCTTCGCGCCGAGCTTCTGGCGGATCAGATCGCCGATCGTGCCGGCCACCGGCGCGTCGTCCGCGGCGCCCGGCGCCTGCTTCTTGCCAGGCTGACGGGTGCGCTCCGGAGCTGCAGGCTTCTCCGCGCCGATGTTCTTCATCGTCACGAAGAGGCGGCGATCGATGGTGTCGATCGAGGAGATCTCCACCTTGATCTTGTCCGCCACCTTGATTTTCCCGCCCTCGGGCTCGAGCACGTCGCTCGACGACACCAGGGCTTCGACGCCCTCGCGCAGCCGCACGAACACGCCGTAGTCGACCACGCTCACCACGTGCGCGTCGTCGATCACGCGGCCCGGCGGGTACTCCGTGAGCATGCTCGGCCACGGGTCGTCCCAGAGCTGCTTGATGCCGAGGGAGACCTTCTTCTCGTCGTGGTTGATCGAGAGGATGATGGCCTCGACGTCGTCGCCCTTGTGATAGAGGTCGCTCGGGTTGTTGACGCGCACCGACCACGAGAGATCGCTCTTGTGGACCATGCCGTCCACGCCCTCTTCGATGCCGACGAACACGCCGTAATCGGTGAGCGAACGGACCTTGCCCGCGATCTTGTCGCCGGGGTGGTACTTGTCCGTGAAGAGCATCCACGGATCGGGCTCGAGCTGCTTGAGACCGAGGCTGATCCGCTTGGCGCGGGCGTCGACCTCGAGCACCTGACACTCGATCTCCTGGCCGACCTCGAGGAGCTTCGACGGGTGCTTGACCTTCTTGGTCCAGCTCATCTCGCTCACGTGGATCAGGCCCTCGACGCCCGGCTCCAGCTCCACGAAGGCGCCGTAGTCGGTGATCGACATGACCTTGCCGCGGACCTTCTTGCCGGCCGGGTAAGCCTCTTCCGCGTGGTTCCACGGGTCTTCCTGCGTCTGCTTGAGACCCAGGGAGACGCGCTCCGTCTCCGCGTTGTACTTGAGGACCTTGACCTGGACCTCGTCGCCGACCTGGAAGACCTCGGACGGGTGGTTGACCCGGCCCCAGCTCATGTCGGTGATGTGGAGCAGACCATCGATGCCGCCGAGGTCGACGAAGGCGCCGTACTCGGTGATGTTCTTGATGGTGCCCTTGACCGTCATCCCCTCGGTGAGGGTCTCGAGGGTCTTGGCCTTCATCTCGTCGCGCTCGCGCTCGAGGAGCACGCGCCGCGAAAGCACGATGTTACCGCGCTTTTTGTTGAACTTGATGACCTTGAACTTGTACGTCTGCCCGATCAGCTTGTCCAAGTTGCGGATCGGCCGCAGATCGACCTGGGAGCCGGGGAGGAACGCCTTGACGCCCCCGCGGATGGTGACGGAGAGCCCGCCCTTGACGCGCTGGCTGATGGTCCCTTCGATGAGCTCGTCCGCCTCGCAGGCGTTGGAGATCTCATCCCAGACCTTCATCTTGTCGGCTTTTTCCTTCGACAAGGTGACGAGACCGTCGTCGTTCTCACGGCTCTCGATGTAGACGTCGACCTTGTCGCCCGCCTTGACATGCGTGAGGCCCGCGGCGTCCGCGAACTCGCGAAGGGCGATGACGCCCTCGCTCTTGCCGCCGATGTCGACGACGACCGTGTCGCGTCCCACCTGCACGACGGTGCCGGAGATGATCTCCCCCTCACGGGCGAAATCCCCTCCCTCGACGCTCTGCTCGAAGAGCGCTGCGAAGCTATCCATCCCTCCGCCGATGTCGGCGGCTGTCTCCACGTTCGTGTTCGTCATGTTCGTTCGTCTATGTCCGTCCTTTCCGAAAGATTTCTCCCGCGTCCCTTGGGGGGACCCGCGCCGCCGGCCTTGGTTGGGACCGCAAATGCGGATCCCCGACCGAAGTCGAAGAGGCTGGAGGTGCGTCGGGCTCGAGCTTCCGCCGCTCCTGGCAGGCTCATCCTCGCGGATGTTCCTGATCGGGAACGGACGGGTGCGTAGATCTCAGGCCCGCCTCGGGAGAGGGGCGTGCCTGTACTCTCGGGCCAGCTTCGAGTCAAATGCATCCCGCAAGCGGACCGCCCGCCCCGGGAGAGGGGATTTCCAGGCAGATCCGTTCAGCGCAGCTGCTCCGCCTTGGTGCCCGCGCTCAGACCCGCGCGAATCTGCGCTGCGAGGCGGGCGCAGGCGCCGTCCAGCGCCTCGTACGACCAGGGCGCGGTGATGACCACGCGCCCCTCTTTGGCCGTCACCTTGGCCGCCTGGAGCGCGCCCTTCTCGCCCGCGGAGTCCGGCAGGAGCAGCGCCACGATGCGCAGCTCGGCGAGGAGCTGCTCGATCTCGCCCGCCAGCGCCGGCGCCGGATCGACGGCGACCGGCTCGATCTCCAGCGAGACCTCCGGCGACTTGCTCAGCGTGAAGTGCCCGGTCGCGCGCTCGATCTTGCGGAGCACGCTGGCGTGGGCGACCACCGCCGCGCCCGCCGCGCCGCTCCACGCCTCGCGCGTGACCACGAAGGAGGTCCCGCCCTTCTCGGGCAGCGCGAGGCGGCGAAAATCATCCGACGCCGGCAGCGCCGCGACCACGATGGCCTCGCTCGTCCCGGCGAGGATCGTCCCATCCTCGGCCTGAGCGATCACCACCCCGTTGGGACCGAGCAGGAGCTCGCCCGACTCGCGCCAGCCGCCCGGCCACCCTTCTTCCTTGGCGACCGCCGCGATCCCCTTCACGAAGCGCCCGCGCGGGATCTTGCCGCCCACGATCACCACGAAGCTCGAGCCTTCGACCGAGGCGACGACGAGCTCGCGCACGTCGGCGGCGAGGTTGACGCCGGTCGCCGCGTTGACGCGATCCGCGCGCGTCTTCCCCTTGGGAGCGTCGCCGGCCGAGCCCTCGAACACCAGCGGCCAGAGGTGCTCGCGCACCGGAGCGAAGAGGGCGACGTCCGCGAGATCGAGGCGCGCGACGAGGTTGGCGTTCCCGGGGATGTGCCGGCGCGCCAGCGGCTCGTAGCGCACGACGAAGAGGTACACCGCGACGCCCGCGACGAGGAGCACCGCCGCGAGGATCGAGAGCGCGATGGCGATCTTGCGCGAGCGCGGCATCGGCGGCGACGGCGGCCGAGGCTGCGCGGGGATCGGATCGATCTCGGTGAGGCGCGGCTCCTCCGTCTCGATGTCGAGCTCGGTGAGCCGCGGGGGCTCGTTGAGCGTGGGCGGAGGCGCGTCGTCGGACTGGTCGAGGATCGTGTCGGCCATGAAGCGCGCCCACGTTAGCAGCCCGACGAAAGGCGGCGCCACCGCTTCGCTTTCCCCACCTCGTTCACGTCGTTCATCGCCGTCAACGAAGTGATCCGGCGCCGCGCGCTCGCAACCCGAGCGCCGATCTTCAACGCAGAGCGGCGCAAACGGCGAAGTTATGACGCTTCCTCGTTTCCAGTTTCCGCGCGTTCGCGGAGCCCGTACCTTGCGAGCCCTCCTTTTTGCTTTTCGCTCGCCCGCCCCGCCACCTCCGCAAGGAACCCAGCAATGTCCCTCCTCGAGCTCTCCTTCGCCGACGGTGAAACATCGCTCTCCGTCCGCCGCTTCTCCGTCTACGAAGGGATCTCGACGCTCTTCAGCGTCTCCATCTGGGCCGGCTCGGAGAACCCGGCGGTGGACCTCGAAGCCCTGGTGGGGCAGCCGGCCGGGCTCCGCATCGTGAGCGGGTGGAAGTTCGTGCAGTCCTCCGGGCTTCGATCCTGGGGCGGCGTCATCAGCACCATCGAGCAAGTCCAGGCCGTCGTCCCCCAGCCGGGCGCCCGCGAGCTCTCTACCTATTACATGCGCCTCGTCCCGGCCCTGTGGCTGCTGACGCAGCGGCGCAATCACCGCATCTTCCAGCACCTCTCCATCCCCGATATCGTCTCTCGCCTGCTCGCCGAGTGGAACATCACCCCCACCTGGAAGATCGACCGCGGGAGCTATCCCAAGCTCGAGTACAAGGTGCAGTCGGGCGAGACGGACTATCACTTCTTCGCCCGGCTCCTCGAAGAGGCGGGCATCTCCTTCCGCTTCGCCGACGTCGACGGCGCCGAGAGCACCCTCGTGCTCAGCGACAAGCCCCACGCGGCGGAGGCGCGCTCCGGCGGCGCGATTCACTACGTCGACAACCCCAGCCAGGCCGCCGAAAAAGAGTTCATCACCCACGTTCGCCTCTCCCACGAGGTCCGGCCGGGGGCGCACGTCATTCGCGACTACGACTTCAGGAACCCCAATTTCCCCCTCTACGGCGAGGCCCCGAAGGCCCAGGCCCCTGAAGACCGCTACGAGCAGTTCCATTACAAGCCGGGCGCTTTCCTGATCGAGCCCGGCAAGGGCGGCGGGACGCCGGTCGCCGACGACAAGGGCGTGGCCCGCTACGACCAGCCCTTCGGCAAGACCGTCGCCGAGCGGAGGCTCGCCGGAGAGCGCATGGGGCGAAGATCCGTCGCCTTCGACAGCAACGTGATGGACCTCAATCCGGGCCAGATCTTCCAGATCGAGCACCACCCGCACAGCGATCTCGCCGAGTCGAACAAGCTCCTCGTCACCGAGTCCACCCTCGAAGGCACCCCCGAGGGCGAGTGGACGCTCTCCGGGCGCGCCGTCTTCGCCGACGTGCCTTATCTGCCGCCGGAGCGGACGCCCAAGCCCGTCGTCGACGGCGTGCAGAGCGCCACCGTCGTCGGCCCCAAGGGCCAGGAGATTCACACCGACGAGTTCGGCCGCGTCCGCGTCCAGTTCCCCTGGGACCGCGAGGGCAAGATGGACGACGGGAGCTCGTGCTGGATCCGCGTCAACCAGGGCTGGGCCGGCACCGGCTATGGCATGATCGTCTTGCCGCGCATCGGGCAAGAGGTCCTGGTCGGGTTCCTCGAGGGCGATCCCGATCAGCCGATCATCGTCGGTCGCGTCTTCAACGCCATGCAGCGCGTGCCCTACCGCCTCCCGGAGCACAAGACCCGGAGCACCTGGAAGAGCGACTCTTCCCTGGGCTCGGGCGGCTTCAACGAGATCATGTTCGAGGATCTCAAGGGCAAGGAGCTGGTCTATGTCCAGGCCGAGAAGAACCTGCGCAAGCTCGTCAAGAACGACGAGACCATCACCATTGGCCACAAC
>FSTQ01000554.1_pt1 | contig 20438 bp, 16 predicted proteins | sample 1637281 | NCBI WGS metagenome assembly FSTQ01 (sample SAMEA3914818, study PRJEB12502) | metagenome | biome: forest; material: soil | place: Canada | collected 2010-06-26 | depth 0.1 m
CTCATGCACCCCGCAACGTAGACCACCGTCCCGATATTTCCATCGAGCAGGTGGTCCGAGTCGATTTACGGCCAGACCTTCAGAGCCTGTTGAACAACCGCTCAGTGGCCGCCGTCGGGGCCGCTGTTGGATCCACCGTCCGGCCCGCTGGGCCCGCCGTCGGGCCCGCCTTCGGTGCCACCTTGAGGACCGCACGCGAAGGGCCAGAAGTGAACGCCCGTCTTGCCCGGGCTGGGCTCGGTGAACTGGAGGGCGGTGCCGCAATGGTCCTGGCGGAGCGGCGAATCCCACGGCTCCGGCGCCGCCGTCACGATGATGCGCCCGAGGCACGAGCCGGAGATGCAGGCCACCTCGATCGGCCGCGCGACGCAGTCGTTGCACTTGGTGGGGCAGGAAGGCCACACCTCGATCGCCTCTTTCATGTGCTCCGCCGCGACGATCTGCGCGTCGCCGAGGCACGGGCTCATGATCACGCAGCACTCCTCGCCGCTCTGGCAGGAGATCGGCCCCTCCGTGAGCTGGCTCCACGCGCCCGCGTCGCCCCCGCAGTTTTGCGTGGTGTCCGCGCCGGCCCCCGTCGTGGCCGCGGTGTTGCCGAAGTAGGACTTGTTGCCGCCCGCGCCCCCGGCGCCGGTGCTACTACCGCTGCTGCCGCTGTCGCCGGCGGGCTCGGGGGTGTCGTGCGAGCCCATGCAGGCCGCGAGCGCGCACGCAGCGGGGACGAGGATCACGGCGAGCCTGGACAGGTGGAGGACACTCATGAGCAACGCTTTCGCCTGCGTAAGTTGAAGAGGATGCGATCGAGAACTCTACACCGGAGCGCGCGCCCCTGCGAGGCGTGTCCGGAGCGCGCGCTCCCGCGAGGCGTGTGCGATGGTTCCGCACCGCGCGTCCCGAGGCGAGGTGCGCGCGACGGTTCCGCGCCGCGCGTCCCGAGGATACCATCGGCCACCATGGCGAAGAGACGCATCGAACGGTGGTGGATTGCAGGAACGCTGATGGCGCTCGGCGCTGGGGGCATCACGCCCAGCTTCGGCTGCGGAGGGACGGAGGGGACGGGCGCGACGCAGAGCACGAGCTCCTCGTCCGGCCCAGGAGGCGCGGGCGGGCGCGGAGGACAGGGGGGCGACGGCGGCTCGTTCACCGTCAGCTCGGGCACCGGGGGCGCGGCCACCGTCGACTGCACCGTCCCGTGCGACGCCGCGACGCAGATCTGCTCGCACGGCGTCTGCGTCCCGCTCGTCCCGTGCAAGAGCGACAACGACTGCGCCAACGACACGACCTGCGATCCCAAGAAGGGCTGCCAGCCCTGGGAGGGCCAGACGCCCGCCCACGACGCGACCTGCGTCAACGTGATCGCCCCCGGCATCCTCTCGCCCAAGGTGAAGTGCGAGTTCAGCCAGGCCCCCGCGGACGATCCCTTCCCGGGCCACGTGGACGTGCAGGGCACGCCGATCGTCATCAACTTCAACAACCCCTCGAGCTCCGGGCCGCCCAGCATCGCGGCCTCGTTCACGACCACCATCGTCAACAACTACGCCGAGGACAACGGGGTGATCCGCATCCTCAAGGGCACCGACTGCTCGCTCGAGGCCAACCTCGGCGGCGTCGACGTCGACGGCGACGGCGTCGTCGACTGGACGGTGTCCTCGGCCTCGATCGCAGCGGGGGATCTCGACGGCGACGGCTCCGCGGAGATCGTCGCCTACGGCAACGACGGCTCGACGCTGGCCTTCACGCGCAAGAGCGGGGCCTGGGGCCTCCTGTGGAAGGCGCCCTTCCCCGCGGGCGCGCCCTGGGCTCCGTGCGTGGCCGCCAGCCATCGCTGCGCGCTCGGCTGGGCCGGCCCGTCGCTCTACGATCTCGACGACGACGGGAAGCCCGAGGTCGTGCGCGAGGGCGTGGTCTTCGGCTCCGACGGCGCGCTCAAGTCGCTCGCTCCGCCCGGCTACGCCAGCTACTCGCAGGGGCTCTTCTCCGTCGCCGCCAACCTCGACCAGGATCCCGCGGTGGAGTTCACCAACGGGCAGAACATCTGGGAGTGGCAGGCCGGCGCGTGGGTGAAAGATCCCAATTTCCCCGGCGCCTCGGCGTCCGCGCCCGGCCACGTCGCCGTCGCCGACTTCGGCGCCTACGGGGCCAACGTGCCGGCGACGAACCCGGAGATCGTCGTCGTCCGCAACAACTACGTGATGGTCTACGCCGTCGACGGCACCTTCGCGCAGCCGCCGGTCTCGGTGCCCGGCGCCGGCGGGGGCGGGCCGCCGACGGTCGCCGACTTCGACGGCGACGGCCTCCCCGAGGTCGCCGTCGCGGGGCAGGCGTTCTACACGATCTACGACATCGACTGCGGCCCGAGCCCGCGGCCGGGCGGCACCTGCCTCGTCGGCAAATGCGGCTTCCTCGGCCCCGACGTCGACTGCACCGCGGGGAGCTACATCGCCTGGTCGCGCGCCTCGCAGGACCTCTCCTCGAACGTCACCGGCTCGAGCGTCTTCGATTTCGAGGCCGACGGCACGAGCGAGGTCGTCTACGCCGACGAGTGCTTCGTGCGCGTCTACAACGGCAAGAGCGGCGAGGTGCTCTTCAGCCAGTACCGCTCCTCGTGCACCTGGTACGAGAATCCGATCATCGCCGACGTCGACGGGAACTTCCGCGCTGACCTGATCACCCCGTCGAACAAGGCCTGCGCGCCCACGACGGACGGCCTCGCCTGCAAGATGCTCGACGCCAACGGGGTCGACTCGCTCTTCGCCGGCCTCCGCTGCCAGACGAGCGCCGACTGCATCTCGGGCACCTGCGACGCCGGCCTCTGCCGCTGCACGGCGAGCGCGCAGTGCTGCGGCGCCAAGGACGACGCCGCCTGCCTCGAGGAGGGCTACAAGTGCGCGCCGCCCCCCGCCGGCACCGCGGGCGCGGGCGACACCTGCCGCGCCAACCACCCGCACGGCGTCTCGGGCATCCGCGTCTACTCCGACGCCAACGACAAGTGGGTCCGCTCGCGCACGGTCTGGAACCAGCACCCGTACTCCGTGACCCACATCAACGAGGACGGCACCGTCCCGAAGACGAGCCAGTGGGTGAACAACTGGGAGACGCCCAAGCTCAACAACTTCCGCACCAACGTGCCCGGCACCCCGAACGGCCTCTCCACCGGCGACACCACCGCCGGCGCCGCGGACAAGTTCATGTGCACGGGCGCGAGCGTCACGCTGAGCTCCCCGATCTGCAACCGCGGCGCCGACCCGATCGGCGCGGGCCTCAACGTGGGCTTCTACGTGGCCGGCGCCTCGGTCTGCGAAACGAAGACCACGAAGCCGCTCGCCCCCGAGGAGTGCGAGAACGTGACGTGCGAGTGGGCCACGCCCCCGACCACCGACGCGGCCGGCGTCGACGTGACGGTGTTCCCCAACGACGACGGCGCCTACGCCGAGTGCAAGAGCGGGAACAACAAGGCGGTCGTGCACCACGTGTTCTGCAAGCCGGCGGGCTGAGGCGCGCCGCGATCACCGCGATCGCGGCTCTCCAGGCGCACGATGGCAGCTCCTTCGATCTTCGAATCAACGGAGCTCCGCCTCGTGCGCCGCAACCCCTGGCTCCTGGCGAGCGCCGCGTCAGCGCCGCTCCTCGCGCTCGCCGTGCCCCTGATCCTCGGGCACGGGCTCCACGTCGAGCTCATCCTGATCACGACGTTCCTCGCCTACCGCGCCTGGCGGAGCGATATCTGGCCGCAGATCGACCACGTGGCGGCCCGCGCCGACGAAGGCGGCCTGCACCTCGGCGAGCTCCACGTGCCCCGCGCCGAGATCCGCGACGGCGTCCTGCTCCCGGGCCGCCCGCCGCGCGTGAGGCTGCGGCGCCGCCTGCGCCTGCCGATCGAGCTCGAGGTCGCGAGCATCGACGAAGGGCGCGCCCTCCTGCGCGCGCTCGGCCTCGGCGCCTCGCAGAAGGTCGCGGTCTTCGGCGCCCTGTCGCGCGCCGTGGCCCGGAAGCGCAACGGCGCGCTGGCCCTGGCGATCTTCCTCGCGGTCTACGCCGGCGTCGCCGTCTGGATGAACAGCCACGGCGCCGCCGCGCTCCGCGCCTCCGAGCTCCTGGCCATGCTCGACATCTTGGCGATAGCCGCCGTGTTTCTGATGCCGACGCGCCTCAGCGTCGGCGCGGACGGCGTCGCCCTGCGCTGGTTCGGGCGCGAGCGCTTCATCGCCTACAGCGACGTCGTCGGCGTGAACCGCTACGGCCGCCCGCGACAGGGCATGGACGGGCTGCGCTTCGCGGGCGTGATGCTGGAGCTGCGCTCCGGCGAGAGCGTGCCCATCCCCATCGCCCAGGCCAAGGAGGACGAGCAGGGCTCGTTCATCGTCGAGGAGCGCATCCGCGAGGCCCTCGAAGCGCACCGCCGCGGCGGCCTCGCAGCCGACTCGGCGGCGCTCCGGCGCGGACAGCGCGACGTGAGCAATTGGGTCTCCGCGCTTCGAGCCCTCGGCGCCGGCGCCAACGCCGACATGCGCACCGCGCCGCTGCCGCCCGAGCGCCTCTTCCGCGTCGTCGAGGATCCCGCCGCCAGCTCCGCCGATCGCGCCGCCGCCGCCGTGGCGCTGGGCAGCGACCTCGACGACGCCGGCCGCGCGAGGCTGCGCACCGCCGCCGCCGCCGTGGCCGGACCGAGGCTGCGCGCGGCGCTCGAGACAGCGGCGAGCCAGGCAGAGCAAGCCGCGCTGGAGGCGGCGCTGGCCGAGGTGGAGCAGGAAGAGGTCACAGCGCGAGCGCGAAGGAGGGCGTGAGCAGCCCGAGGCCGATCGACGCGTCGCCGCCCCGGGAACCTCGCCCCCGCGAGGCTGTCCTGCCTCCGGCCATGACCGACCGCACCTGGGAGATCGACGCGCCCTCGCTCGCCATCACCCTCCGCTGGGGCGACACCGCGCTGCACACCGCGCACCTCGCGCCGCCGCGCTCTTTCTTCCTCGGCGGCCCCTCCGCCGACTGCGCGCTCCCCGAGGCCGCGGTCGGCCCCGGCCGCGTCCCGCTCCTCCTCGCCGAGCGCGGCGCTCTCTACCTCGTCCTCCTCCCCGCGATGGATCCCGACGGCGTGATCGCCGCCCCCGGCCGCGCCCCCCGCACGGTCGCCGATCTCGCGCGCCCCGGCATGGCCACGCCGTCGCTCGATGTCCCCGGCGCCTTCCTCGTCGAGCTCGTCCCCGGCATGACAGCGGACCTCGCGATCGACGGCGTCACGATCGCCGTCGCCCTGGAAAGGAAGGCCGCGCGCGCTGTCGCCGGCCACTACCACGTCAGCCGGCGCATGATCCCGTTCCAGATCGGATCAGCCGCGCTCCACCTCGCCTTGATCGCCGTCGCGGCGCTCTTCACCGCGCCCACGTCCGTCGAGGACGGGCCGAGCTACGAGCAGCTCGCCTATATCCAGCACGTCTTGCAGGTGGTCGCCGAGAAGGAAGAGGAAGCGCTCGGCGGGAGCGACAGCGACGACGGAGAGCTGAGCCGGCCCTTCGATCTTCGCTCCAGGAACGAGGAGCGCAACGCGCTCCGCCGCTCTCACAGGGCGCCGTTCGAGCCCGGGGACTTCTCCGGTCCTTTCCGGAGCGCCTCGCTGCTCGCCCTCCTGGAGCAGCCGCCGACCAGCCGCGACTACCCGGACGACAGCGCCCTCGACGAGGACGGCCTCCACGCGGCAACCGATCCGCGCGTCGATCGCTTCTCGAGCTTCGCCCTCGACGTGGACGTCGCCGCCGGCGCGAAGGCCCGCTTCAGCCTCCAGCACGGCGAGCTGCCCGCGCCGGCCTCGGTGCGGCCCGAGGAGCTCCTCAACAGCTTCGACTACCGCTACCCGGGGCCTGCCGCCGGCTCCTCGTCGCCGTTCGCCGTTCACCTCGCCGCGGCGCCGTCGCCCTTCGCGGCCGGGCATCACCTGCTCCGGGTCGGGGTGCAAGGCCGGCGGAGAGAGGAGGGGGAGCGCGCCAACGCGGACCTCGCGCGCGACGTGGGGATCCAGGTCGACTTCAACCCCGCCGCGGTGCGCAGCTACCGGCTGATCGGGTACGAGCGGGGCGGCGCACCGCAGCGCCTCCGCGACGGCGACGCGAGGGTGCTCCACGTGGGCTACAGCGTCACCGCCGTGTACGACGTGGTCCTCGCGACCACGGCGTTGTCGCCCGTCACCGTCCGGATCCATCGCCGGGGGCCGAGGGGTCGAGCCAGGCCGGAGGAGAGCGCCTTCGTCATGACGCCGCGATCGATCGCGCCCTCGTTCGAGCAGGCCCCGCCGAGCCTGCGGCTCGCCGCCGCGGTGGCCGGGTTCGCCGAGAGCCTGCGCCGGAGCCCGCGCTTCGGCGAGCCGCGCTTCGTGGAGGCGGAGCGGGCGGCGCTCGCGGCGGCATCCTCGCCGCCCGCGGCGCCGCCTTCGCCCGGAGAGGGCGCGGGCGAGGAGGCACAGCAGCTCGCGATGATGGTCCGCGCGGCTCGCTCGCTCGACGAGGCGAGCCTCCCGATCGCGCGGCGCGGCCGGATCGCGGACGCTTCGCTGATGGGGTTTTGACAGGATGGACCGCGTCGAGTCCATCGACACCGCCGCACCGGTTTGCTACCGCAGCCCGGTGCATGCCCGATCTCTCCTCGCGATCGCGCTCGCGGTCGCCTCTCCCGCGCTGCTCCCCCACGCGCAGGCGCGCGCGGACGGCGGCGAGCTGGTGAACGCCTCGCGCCCCCCGGCGGTGCCCGGAGACGGCGCCGCAGCAGAGAAGCTGCTCCAGGAAATCGGGGCGCGAGCGGCGCGCGACGCGGGCACCGCCAAGGTCGTCGCCGCGGCGGTGGAGAGCGCGAAGACGTCGCTGGAGCGGGCCCACGGCGCGCGCATGTCCGGGGACGACGCGCACGCGCGCATGCTCGACGGCCTGGCCCTCGAGTGGGCAGAGACAGCGCGGGATCTCGAGCGCGCCGCCGCCGCCGAGCAGTCGGCGCTCGCCGCCGCGAAGGCCGCCGCCGACGCCACCACGCAGGCCGAGCGCGCCCGCTCGCTCCTCGAAGAGACGCAGGCGCGGAGGCTGCGCGCGCAGGCCGAGCTCGAGAAGGCCGAGGCCGAGGCGAAGGAGAACGCGAAGGCCGCCGCGACCACCGAGCAAGAGCGGATCGAGGCGGCGAAGAAGGGCGGGAAGGCCGCCCCCGCGAAGGGCGGCGCGAAGAAGGCGCCGGCAGCGGGAGAAGCGAAGAAGGCCGCGCCGAAGGCGCCGAAGGGCAAGAAGGCCGCACCGTGATCGAACGGCGAACCCACCGTGGCCTCCGCGGCCTGCTCGGCGCGAGCGCGCTCATCGCCTCGCTGCACGCGGCCGCGTGCGCCCCCGTCCCCCGCCCGCACGTGCTCAGCGAGATCGACGCCGTGCGCGGCGGCGCCGCAGCGACCGAGTCGAGCAGCCTCGCCCCCGGCGCGCACGCCGCCGCCGAGAAGCTCCGCAAAGAGGCCAACGCCGCCTTCGCCGCGGGCGACAACGCCGGCGCGCAGATCCTCGGCGAGCGCGCGCTCGCCGCCTACGCCCACGCCCAGGCCCTCTCGCGCATCGCGCGCGCCGAGGCCGGCGCCGACGCCGCGCAGGCGGTGCTCGACTCGTCGAAGAAAGAGCTCGGGGGGCTCGACACCGAGCAGGTGCGCCTCGCCGCCGAGGCCGACGCCCTCGAGCTCAAGGTCCGCGTGGCCCGCGACGCGCAGCCGATCGAGCCTTCGGGGCGCGCCGATCCCGAGCGCGAGCGCGCCCGCGCAGCCGCCGCCAGATCGCTCGCCCTCCAGGCGCGCCTGCTCTGCGCCGCCGCGCGCCTGCTCCAGAGCGCGCCGCCCCCCGCGACGCCGACACAGACCGCCGGCCCCGCCCCCGATCCCAAGCAGCTCGAAGAGGCCGCCGCCGCGCTGACCAAGGTCGAGGCCCAGCTCGGCCTCGGCGAGGGCGCGAAGCCACCGGCAGGCCCCGCGCCGATCGACGAGGCGACGCGGGCGCGCGCCGGCTGCCTCGCCGCCCTCACCGCGGTCCGCCGCGCCGCCACGCCCGTCACCAAGGCCCCGGGCGCGGGCGACACCTTGCTGAGCGAGCTCTCGGCGATGGGCACGCTCACCCCCTCGCGCGACGATCGCGGCGTCGTCGTCGCCTTCCGCGGCGTCTTCGACGGCCGCGGCGCGCTCCTCCCCGCCGCCGCGGCGCGCTTCGCGGAGATCGGAAAGATCGCCGCCGCTCACCCGGCCTTCCCCGTCGAGGTCATCGTCCACGACGAGAAGCCCGTCCCCGCCCGCGACGAGGCCGCGCAGCGCGCCCGCGGCGCCGCCGTCGCCAAGGCCATCGCCGGCACCGCGCAGGGCGCGCGCATCGAGACGATCCTCGCCGGCAACGCGGCGCCGGTGGTCGATCCCGCCGGCGCGGATCGCGCGCGCAACGCCCGCGTGGAGATCGTCTTCGTCACCCCCGAAACCTTTTGAGTAGCATCGCCCAGGCCTCCACCATGACCTCCCCCGACTACTCCCCTCGCCTCGCGATCCTGGCCTTCGCCGCCCTCGGCCTCGTCGCCTGCGACGACCGCAAGAAGCTCTCCGAAAAGGAGGCCTTCGAAGAGGTCGAGCACATCGCCCCCCTCGTCAAGGAAGACGTCGAGCAGGTGCGCAAGGGCCTCCCCGAAGGCGCCGCCAAGCTCGCGCAGAAGGCCGACGCCGACACCCTCGGCAACAACTCCGCGCTGCAAAAAGCCATCGCCGACTCGCGCGCCGCGGTGAAAGAGCTCGACGTCGCCAAGAGCACCTTCTTCTCGATCACCGACGCCACCGGCACCGTCCTCCGGAGCGAGGCCGACCCCGACATGCTCGCCGGCAAATCGGTGATCACGGCCTTCCCCTCGCTCAAGAAGGCGCTCGATCCCGCGGCCGGCGTCGTCGAGGCCTACGGCGAGATGGTGGAGATGCGCGGCGTCCGCACCGGCCAGGATCTGGCCTGGGTCGCCGTCCACCCGATGAAGGACGACAAGGGCTTGAAGGGCCTCTTCGTCACGGGCTGGTCCTTCCGCAGGTACGCGGCGGTCCTCGACGACAAGGCCAAGCGCCACCTCTCCGAGGTCTCGGCCAAGGCCGAGAAGAAGACGGTGCCGATCGCCTACGTCTTCCTCTTCAAGGGCACCAAGGCCTACGGCTCCCCGCTCCTCAGCGCCGACGTCAACGCCCAGGCGATCGAGGGCCTCGGCATCCTCGAGAAGACCTCCGCCGGCCCGTACAAGGGCACGATCGAGATCACCGGCCGCACCTTCGGCGTCGCCGCGCAGCGCACCCCGGAGCTCGGCGACGACGCCGCGGTCGTCGTGCTCCTGAGCGAGATCTAGATCGAGCCCGCGCGAGCGATCCATTAGGATCGCCGATCCAGCTCCACATCGCTCCCGTGAGGTCCTGATGCGCCTGCGATCCCTCTCTCGCCTGCTCCCCGCCCTCTCGCTCCTCACCGTCCCCGGGTGCGCCCTCGCGCCCGGCCTGGGCGAGCCCGAGCCGCTCGGCGAAGCGCAGAGCGCGATCACCGTGCAGCAGGCGATCAACAGCGGCTGCTCCACCGCCCCGGTGAAGGGCCTGAGCCAGCAGATCGTGGACCAGGCCGAGTGCTTCGCGCCGGGCTCCTACGCGCTCTTGCCCAACAAACCCAACGTCACCTTCAACGACGTGGAGTTCCGCTACCTCCAGACCGCCGCGCGCGACGCCCTCGTCGCCGCGATCGACTCCAAGCCCGGCGCCGCGCTGACGATCAACTCGATGCTGCGGACCTTGCCCGATCAGTACCTGCTCTACGCCTGGTATCAGGCCGGCACGTGCGGCATCACGCTCGCCGCGACGCCGGGCGCCTCCAACCACGAGACGGGGCTGGCGATCGACATCAACCAGTACTCGGCCTGGCAAGCGGCGCTCGTGGCGCACGGCTTCGTCTGGCAAGGGAACGCCGACGTCGTGCACTACGACTACAAGGGCCCGGGCGCGGTCGCCTACACCGGCAACGACATCCGCGCCTTCCAGCAGCTCTGGAACAAGAACAACCCCGGCGACGTCATCGCCGAGGACGGCATCTACGGCCCGCAGACCGGCGCCCGCCTCGCCAAATCCCCCGCCGAAGGCTTCGCCATGGGCCCGAGCTGCCCGCCCAAGACCAGCGGCCCCGACGTGTGGCCCGCCGTCGCCTTCGACGCCAAGGACACGCTCACCGATCAAGACTCGATGGGCAAGGCCGACCTCTTCGAAGGCGACACCCACACCGCGACGCTGACGATCACCAACAAGGGCGACAGCGCCGCGGCGACCGTCGACGTCGGCGTGTGGATCGAGGAGCCCTACCTCATCGCCACCGACTACCTCATCGAGAGCGACTGGACCCACCCCGGCACGTTCACCGAGAACGAAGCCAACAGCGACGCCGCGAACCCGCCCCACGACGCGGCGCCGGGCGCGGCCTTCACGCTGAAGATGCACGCCCTCTCGCCCGGCGAGACCAAGCGGATCACGCTGACGGTGCTGGCCTCGGCGTACTCGATCGGCGTCGCCGACTCCCCCGACGTGCGCCTCTGGGTCGCCGACATCCCCGACGTCTACCACCAGCTCGACTTCGGCAAGCCGCCCACCCTGTCCAAGGGCCAGACCTTCAGCGGCGGCACCCTCCAGACCTACGCCGAGACGGACATCTACAGCCACACGCACTGGGAGTGGAACAGCCCGCGCTTCGAAGGGTGGGCCCCCGAGGGCGACGCGACGCTGACCTCGGACACGACGACCGGCGTGCTCGTCGTCGCCTCCGACGGCGCCGCGCCCGGCCTCTCGGCCTCCACGGCGCTCTTCCCCGCGGCGGACTACACGGCGATCACCCTGCGCGCGCGCCGCAACGGCGGCACCGGCGCCGCGCGGCTGCGCTTCACCACCGACGACGAGCCGGAGCTGAGCGACGACAAAGCCATCGACGTCGATCTGCCCGACGACGACGCGTTCCACGACGTCACCATCGTCACCGACAGTCACCCGAAGTGGACGGGGGTGATCACCGGTCTCCGCCTGGATCCCTTCGAGAACGATCCCGGCTCGATCGAGCTCGACTACCTCCGCGCCGTCACCCTCGACGGCGGCGAGCCCGGCGCCGGTGGCAGCGGCCCCGGCCCGAGCTCCGGCGAGGGCGGCAGCAGCGACGGCGAAGCCCCCGGAGCCGCCTCGTGCTCGTGCGCCACCCCCGGCGCCGCGGCCCCGGACGGTAACATTTGGCCCCTCTGGGGAGCGCTCGGAGCCGCCCTCGCATTTTGCCGGCGCCGAAGCCGCCCCTCGCCGTGCTAGGCTGGCGCTCCTAACCGAATGGCCGCGTCTATCGATCAGCTCCTCAAAGTCTGCCGTGACGTCATCGCACCGCTCGTGCGCGCGGACGGCGGCGAGCTCTTCATCGTCGCCGTGGAGCCGGACCACGTGACCCTGCACCTGGCGGGGACCTGCTCGGGCTGCCCGGGCGCGGTGCTGACGGCGCGCGGGATCATCGAGCCCGCCGTGCACGCAGTGGCGCCGAGCGCGCGCGTCATCGTGACCAACGGCGCCAAGGTCCCCGAGGGCGCCTCGCCGGTCCTCTGAAGCGCGCGCTCGCCGCGAAGGCGCGCGAGCGAAAGCGAAGCTGTTCCAATGCAAAACGGGCAGGCCACATGGCCCGCCCGTTTTTACTGAAGAGCGCCGCGCGGCGGCGAGCTCGATCAGCCCGCCGCGCGCCCCGTCGCTACTTCTTCTTCTTGTCGTCCTTCTTCTCGGGCGGCGGCGGCGCCGGATCCGCGCCCCGCATGATCGCGGCGACCGAGGGATCGATGCCGTTGTCCTCGACCGGCTTGTTGGCGCGCAGCGAGGCCAGGTTGGCCACCGTCCCGACGTCCTCGAAGGCCAGGGCGTGGGCCGCCTCGCTCCGCTCGATCAGGCGGAGGTGCGTGGCCGAGTCCTTCCAGTCGACCTCCATCGAGGCGCGGTTGGCGTCGGCGGCGAGCATGCGGCCGGGGACCGCGAACTTGCCGGTCAGCTTGATCGCCACCTCCGGGAACGTCTTCCCCAGCGAGGTGGCGTCGTTGAACTTCACCTCCTGGATGACCTTCCAGAGCTTGTCCTGGATGAAGAAGAAGTTCGTCACCTGGCCCTTCCGCGTGAGGACCATCAACATCTCTTTGTTGTTGTAGGTGAACTCGCCGCGGAGCGGCGACGCGTCGACGCCGGTGGGGAGCTTGCCGAAGTCGATCCGGCTGCGGCGAAACTGGTCCTTGTCCTCGGCCAGCTGGGCGTCGAGCGCCTTCATCTTCACGCCCGGCGACGTCTCTTTGTAGAGCGGCTGGAAGTCCGCATCGAGGAGCTTGTCGATCGCGGCGCCCACCTGCTTGGGGTTCTGGCCCCAGGCGAGGCCGGCGATCGGGAGGTCGATCTTCTTCACTGACGGCGCGGGCGCCTCGGCGGGCGCTGCGGCCGGCTTCGGCGGCGCTGCCATCACGGTCGGCGCTGCGGCCATCGTCATCAGCCCGGTGGCCAGAAATGCGCCCAGGAGCCTCTTCGCCTTCATCGTCCCTGTCCTCCACGAGCCCGGGGGTCCGAGGCTCTATGCGATGTTCGTTCGCCCGATCGCCGCCGCACGAAGGGGCCTATCGAGCCCGACCACGCGAGCGGCCGACGCTAGCACCGGCGCCGCCGTGGGTGAAATACCCTGGCCGTACCCAGCGGGCTCGGCTGCTGCGATTGGACGGGGGACCTGCGGATTCGATGCGACGGTGTCGCGAGATCGATCACCCCGGCCTCAGCGCTTCTCCTGACAAAGACCCGCTGACGTGGTAGTTGCTACCGCCCCCATCGGCTCGGACGGACTCATGAAAGCGCGCTCGCTCTTCGCCACGGCACCATGGGCTTCCCTAGCGGGGCCCCTTCGCTTCGCGGCTGCGGCGCTCACGACCGGCGCTCTCCTCGTCCTCCTGCCCGGCTGCGGGGAGGCGACGCCCGAGGCCAAGGGGCCGGCCGGGGCCAACCTTCCTCGCTGGGAAGGGCACGCGCGGGAGCTGTTCGACGACAACATCGATCCCGCCGCGGTCGGGCTCTCGATGGAGGGGCCCTCGCCCCGCTCCGATCCCTTCCTGCGCGAGCGCTCGCAGACGGCCGCGGTGACGGCCCGCGTCCGCGTCCAGACGGTGACGGTGGACTCGAACGGCGAGCAGAAGACCTACCACCTCGGCATCGAGGTCGGCGTCCCGCCGCTGACGGCGGCCAAGGTCCCCGACAAGTCCTTCGAGCTCTCGATCAAGCCCACCAGCCTGGCCTTCGGCATCGCGAAAGCCTTCGACGCCCGCCTCCGCGGCTCGACGTTCATCGGCTTCATCGGCCGGTTCCAGGGCGAAGACGGCGAGATCGAGGTTCACTTTCACCTGGCGCCCGACACCGCGGAGGTCGCCTCCGCGGTCAAAGAGGCGGTCGCCTTGCAGGAGCTCAACGGTCAATGAGCAATGTCACCATCAAGACGCTGAAAGAGGTCGAGGCGCTCCGGGTCGCGAGCCAGATGGCCGCCGAGACGCTCCTCGCCGTGGGCGACATGATCCGCGCCGGCCTCACCACGGAGGACATCAACACCTTCGTCCACGAGGACACGCTGAAGCGCGGCGGATTCCCGGCGCCGCTCAACTACCACGGGTTCCCGAAGAGCGTGTGCACCTCGGTCAACGAGGTCGTCTGCCACGGCATCCCGGGGAGCCGCGTGCTCGAGCCGGGGGACATCGTCAACGTCGACGTCACCACCATCTTCAACGGCTTCTTCGGGGACACCTCGGCGACGTTCTACATCGGCACCCCGTCGCCCGAGGCCCGGCACGTGACCGAGGTCGCGCGCCGCTCGCTCGAGCTCGGGATCGCCGAGGTGCGCGACGGGGCTCGCCTCGGCGACATCGGCGCCGCCATCCAGGAGTTCGCCGAGGGCGAGGGCTGCTCGGTCGTGCGCGCCTTCGTCGGCCACGGCATCGGCCGCAAGTTCCACGAGCCGCCCCAGGTCTCCCACGTCGGCAAGCGCAACGACGGGACGCGCCTCAAAGCCGGCATGTGCTTCACCATCGAGCCGATGATCAACATCGGCGGCTACGACGTGGAGGTGCTCGCTGACAAGTGGACCGCCGTCACCGCGGACCGCTCGCTCTCGGCCCAGTTCGAGCACGCCCTCGTCGTCACCCGCAGCGGGTGCGAGGTGCTGACGCGGCGCTCCCGCCGCCTCGCGCAGAGCGAGCTCTTCCCGAGCCCCTTCTCGCTCGCCGCCTCCTAGCTTTCAGCTCGCGCAGCCCGAGCTCTTCGCCGGCCCGTCCGCGCTCGCCTCCTCGCAGCGTTCTGCACGCGCAGAACGACCCCTTCGCCAGCCCGTCTTCGCGCGCCGCTTCGCAGCGTTCAGCTCGCGCGCGAGGCCATCGTCATTTCTTTGGCGCCCCCGTAAGTCGCCCTGATTGCACCGAGATACCGCGCGCAGCGTCGTCCCATGCCGGCGCGGAAATGGGGTACAAGCGAGGACATGTCCCTCGACGACACCGGGCGCGCCAGGGTCGCGCCGCATGTCTCCAGTCTGACGGACCCGATTTACGTGGTGATCGGCCTGCCAGAGGAGACGAGCGCGCGCCTCCTCGCCGCGACCTCCGGGGGTGATCTCCGCGAGGAGATCGCGCGGCGCGGCGCCGAGGGCGTGGGCGGCGGGGCAGAGCACGCGGCGGTCCACCTCGTGATCGAGGGCGCCAGCCGCCTGGCAGCGAGCCGGCTCTCCGACCTGCGCCCCGGCGCTTGCACGCTGCGCACCGGGCCCATCGATCGGCGGAGCTACGTCGAGCCCGCCGGGCTCCCCCGGGAGCTCGCCACCATCTATCGCGACGGGGTCGAGCGGCTCCTCGGCAGCTACCTCGATCTGCTCCCGCGCGTGGTCGAGGCGCTGCGCGCGCGCACCACGAAGGGCCACGCGATCACCGAGGCCGCGCACAGCGCGTGGCTCTACGATCACGCCGCCGGGCTGCTCCGCGGGCTCCTGCCCTTCGCCCTCACCACGCGCATCGCGCTGAGCACCGACGCCGCCGCGCTCCAGGGCCTCCTCGCCGAGCTCGAGGCGCAGCCGGTGAGCGAGCTCCGCGCGCTGGGCGCCTCGGCCGCCCGCGCCGCGGCGCACGCCCTGCCGACGCTGGTGAAGCCCGCCGCGCCGAGCCCGCACCGCGCCGGCATCCGCGCCGCCGTGAGCGAGGCGCTCCGCCTCGTGTACACGCCGCCCGCCGACGGCGTCAGCGCCACGATGGTGATCACGCAGCCGGTGCGCCTCCTCCGCCACGACAAGGACGCGCTCGAGCGCATCGCCCTGGCGCTGGCCTACGATCTCGATCCGCGCGCCCACGCCTACGGCCTCGTCGACGGCCTGCGCCACGCCACGGCGAACGAGCTCGAGGGGATCGTGAAGAGCGCCTTCGCCGGCCGCGGCCCCGCCGATCCGCCGCACCGCGCCCTCGCCGCCGCCTCGCTCACCTTCGAGCTCATGCTCGACGGCGCGGCCTACGGCGACATCCAGCAGACGCGCGTCTCCTCGCCGACGACGCAGCGCTACGGGTGCAAGCTCGGCTTCGACACCCCGGCCGAGCTCGCCGATCTCGGCATCGTCGAGGGCTACCAGGAGGCGCTGATCATCGCCTACGACACCTGGACGAAGCTCGAGGGCACCCACCCGGTCGAGGCCCAGTACCTCGTCCCGCTCGGCTACCGCGTCCGCACCCTCTGGACGCTCACGCTGCAAGAGCTCTTCGAGGTCGTCGAGAAGAGCTCGGCCCACGGCAAACACCCGAGCTGCCGCCGCATGGCCCACGGCCTCTACCGCGCGGCGTCCGCGACGCACCCCTGGATCAAGGGCCTCGTGCAGGTCGATCTCGAAGGCTCCTCTCGCGCCTAGCGAGCGAGTCTGTCAGAGCTCTTCTACCGATCACCGAGCCTCGGTGCCCGGTCCCCGTTCGAATCACCACGCTACCGAGGAAGGTCGATCCATCTCATGTTGATCGAAGAGATCAAGCGCCGGATCACGGCGGCAATGAAGGCCGGCAGCACGATCGAGAAGGACATCCTGCGCCTGGCGCTGGGAGAGATCCAGACCGCCGAGGCCCGCGGCACGACCATCACGGACGAAGGCGTCGCCGCGATCGTCCGCAAGATCATCAAATCCAACGAGGAGACCCTCGCCGCCACCGAGGGCGAAGAGCAGAAGCGCACCCTCGCCGCCGAGAACGCGGTGCTCGCCTCCCTCTTGCCGAAGTCGCTCGGCGTCGAGGACATCATCGCCGCGCTCGCCCCGTCCCTGCCCGCGATCAAGGCCGCCGGCAACGACGGCCAGGCCACGGGCATCGCGATGAAGCAGCTCAAGACCACGGGAGCCGTGGTGAACGGAAAAGACGTCACCGAAGCGGTGAAGCGCATGCGCGCGTGAGCACGCAAACGGAGGCGCGCGCCGGCGAGAGCTGAATGGAACCGCGCGCGCACCTCCGACGTACCCCGGGCCGTCGCGGCGAACGGGCGCGGGCCCGAACCGCGCTCGGTGCCCCACGTGATCGACCCCAAGTCCCCCAGCGCCCCAGCAGCGCGCCTGCTCGCCCTCGCCAGCGCCTGGCTGGTGCTGCTGGGTTTCTTGACGGGCATCTACGTCGCGCAGGCGATGACGGGGAAGATCCCCGCGGATCCGCGGGTGGCGCTGGCCTCCCACCTCAACGCGCTGCTGGGTGCTTTTCTGATGCTCGGCGTGGCGGTGACGCTGCCGCTGCTGCGCTATGGCGCTGTCGGGCAAAGGCGGCTGGCGTGGGCGTTCATTGCATCCAATTACGCCAACTGGCTCGTGACGGCGGTGAAGGCGTGGGTTCATGTCGCCGGGGTCGACATGAACGCTGATGCGGCCAACAACGCTGTCTTCGCGGTGCTGAGCGCGACGGTGGTGGTGCCCTCGCTGATCGGGGCGGCGGCGTGGGTGTACGGGTTTTACGGAGCGCGAGAGGCGATCACCCGGCCTTCTTGAGGGGCTCTGGCAGCGCGACGGGCGGAAGAGGGTTCTCGTCGCTTGAGGGAGGCTTCTTTGCAGCGCCCTTCTTCCTGGGCGCGGGCTTCAGAGCGGTGAAGGCGGCGAGCAGCTCGGGCTCTCCGGCGAACTCGAGCCCGCCTGCTCCGGCGATTCGCGCTACTGCATCGAGGATCCGGTTCGCGATCCGATTCCGCTCCTGCGTGCTCAGCGGCGCTGTGGCCCGCTTGTGCTCCTGGCTCTTGTCCGCGTCGGTGATGGCCTGGTGGGCAGCGGTCATGGCGTCCAGATCCTTCTTCACGATTCCAACGCTCGCGGCCTCGTCCGGGTAGGCGCTTGCCCGGTCGAGGATCTGCTTGAGCACGGCTTTCACGTCGCGCACCAGGTTGCCCTTCACAACCTGGCCGACCCCGTAGGCCTGCTTTACCTCCTTCGAGGCGCGTGCCTTCTTCACGGCGGTACGCACGGCCTTCACGCGCGCGTAGCCGGCGTCGAGCGCGGCGGTTTGCTCGGAGGTGGCGACCTTGGCCTCGTGTCGGATCTGCTTGGCGCTGGGGACGATGACGCCGAGGTGATCGAGGTCGGCAATCAAGATGGAGAGAATGTCGGGTGGGAGCCTGGGGGTGAGAGCGACTTGGTGGAGGACGGCCAGGTTCGAGGCTTTGAGGCCGAGCTGGAGGATGGTCGAGAATTCCTGGTTGGGGTGGGCGCTGGTGGGGAGAGATGAAGCGGACACGAGGTACCTCCTTGAGTGGGGTTGTGGGGTGGGCGCTCTGGAGCGCTGGGAAAAAAGAAGAGCTGAAGATTGGAAGGCGCAGGAATTTGTCGAGGGGATGGGGGTGCTATTTTTGGAAAATTTTTATGTGGGTGGACGTGGGAAGGAGGGGATGGGCGCTGACGAGCGGCGATGCGAGCGGGTTGCTTGGCGATGGGGCGCGGACGGGCGGCGATGGACGGGTGCAGTTCGGCGGCGCGAGGGATTGCTCGGCGACGAGGCCCTAACGGACGGCGATGCACGGGTGCTGCTCGGCGACGAGGCGCGGGCGGATGGCGATGGGTGAGTGTCAGGCGGCGACGCGAGGGGGTTGCTCGGAAAGAAGGCGCTGACGGACGGCGATGGGCGGATGTCGGGCGGCGACGCGAGAGCGCTGCTCGGCGACGAGGTGCTGACGGGCGGCGATGCGAGGGCGTTGCCCGGCACGAGCGCAGCCTGGTACCACTTTGGACCGGGAGCCCCGGTGACACCTTCTCCCTCCATAGGCGACGAGGTCGCTGACGGGCCGTACCGCGTAGAAAAACCGCGCGCGTGGGCGGCAACTGGCGGATTTGGGCGCGTTTCGATCATGGACAAGCGCGACCCCGCGCTGATAGCCTCCTTGAGAGGCATCGGATTGGACAGATCAGTCGAAGCCGTAGCGGGGATGCTGGCCGAAACCACTTTGATTGGCGGCTGGCTACGCGGTCTGCTTGAACAGCCCAGGGCCGCTGCAGCAGTTGCTGCATGCGGCTCTCTCTTCCTTCGTTGGGCCTTCTTGCTCGCACCGCAGCACCGGTGGGACCGTCGACAGCCTCGCCAAACGTAAATCAGGGGAGCATTCAGCGTGCCGCTCATCGTTCACAGTCAAATCTTGAGGATACATGCCGCCGCCGTGACCGCCGGCCTTGCGTCCAACCGGGACGCTCTGCTCGCGGGCGTTCCCCATGCCCTGAGAACCAGCATTCCGACGGCCACCAGTCCCAGCGCGCAGTTGCTGACCGACTTGGACAGCCTCAACCGAGTTGCCCCCGTGCGCGGAGAAGTGGCGCCTCTTCAAACGTGGCTTTTGAATGCCACTGCACTCACTCAAGAGCGCGCCGAATTTCGTGTGTTCCGAGAAGTCGCCAACATAACGACAATTGGCCCTGTTCACCAGGATGTCGCAGCTGTCTGTCCGCCGCCTCTGAACTCTACGCCTCCCAACAGTCTCAGTCACACCGCATTTATCGAATATGGACCAACAGACAAAATATTTGCTCGTCGACTGGAGACCGCGCTGCTGACTCACGGAATATCCATCTCCTCCCTACCGAATCCATTAGGTGCGCTGCAGAGCGATTACCGCGACGCACTTCGACAGCCCACCCACTCCGACAATGTGATTCTCGTATGCTCCGAGGAGCTCCTGAACCAACCAGACATATGGGCCCCAATCGACGAAACGCTAAACTCTGACACACACAAGGAAAGCTCACTACACCTAATCCCAATCACCATAGATGATCACATTTATGATGACACCCAGTTACCCAGACCTGACATAGCACGTCTGCTGAGAATGAATCTGGTCTCCGATTTTCGCGGCTGGAAGGCTAACACGGGCAAGTTTGAGGAGGATGTCGCCCGACTCGTGGCCGCACTTCGGTCGAGGCCAAAGGTCACTTCTTCATGGCAAACCGACTTACCATCACGCGAGCAGAGCGACAGGGAGCCCGCTGAGATCTTCATCTCATCCGCTCCTGACGATGAGAAATACCGAGCGGAGCTCGAAACACACTTGGGCCCGCTCGTACGCACCGGCAATTGCCATGTCTGGCACATGGGAATGGTTGTCGCTGGTCAAGAACGGGAGGCGGTCATCTCCGCACACCTGGAGACGGCTAGCATTGTGGTGCTGTTGATCAGTGCAACCTACCTCGCCGACCCTCACCTCGCGGAGCATGCAAGACATGCACTTGATCGACATCACGCCGGCGATGTTGTCATGATTCCGGTCATCGTTCGCGCATGTCGTTGGAAGACCGAACCATTTTCACGCCTCATGACACTTCCGCGCAACGGAAAACCCGTGGCAAAATTGCACGACCGCGACCGGGCGTGGGTCGATATAGTTGAAGAACTTCGATCCGCCCTGACTGCTCACGAGTCGGCAAAGGAGCGCGCGTGGCCCTCGGCTCACGCCTCTACCGACGGGGTGGATACTGACAATGGGGAATTTCGGCAAGCACGTAGGCTTATCAAGGATTACCTCCCAAAAATCCTTGACAAGCGCATCGGGAATCCACGTTCGTTACTCGCCAGATGCGACATTCCCCAAAGGGTTGCTGGAGGGCATACCACGTTGGAGCAGTGGAAGCGCGCATGTAAGTGGCTGTCGGAAGGTGGAATTCATGGCATCGCATTCACTCTAACGATTGTCTCCAAGGCGCAGACCGAAGCCTTTTCTGACGAAGCATCACAATGGAGCCATCAGTTCGTCCAGGCAATTGTCGCAGACGAAGATGCAGACCGAGGCAATCTCCATAGTCTGCTGCCGAATCTCCATCATTTTGCAGCTGAAGAAGCTCAGCGATGGATTCGTCTGTGCACGAAAATTCACGACATGTCACTCATGTTTGGCCATC
>FSTQ01000223.1_pt1 | contig 20261 bp, 16 predicted proteins | sample 1637281 | NCBI WGS metagenome assembly FSTQ01 (sample SAMEA3914818, study PRJEB12502) | metagenome | biome: forest; material: soil | place: Canada | collected 2010-06-26 | depth 0.1 m
ATCTACTTCGTCAACGACCTGCAGCTGATGCCGTACGGCAGGGCTCAGGGCACGATCCGCGACGTGCGCGTGCGGCCGGAGATCCGTGGCTACATCCCCATCACCAAGCGCTGGACGCTGGCGCTGCGCGCGACGGCGGGGTTCCTCTTCCCGCTCGGCAGCTACGGGACGAAGCTGCTCCAGCCCAACGAGTGCGCGGACCTCGCCCGGAGCGACTCGACCAAGACCGACGGGATCAAGGCCGCAGAGCTCGCGACCTGCGGGAGCGATCTGCAGGTGCTCCAGTTCCGCGCGTTCTTCAGCGGCGGGGCCAACTCCAACCGCGGCTACCCGTACAACGGCGTGGGCCCGCACGAGCGCGTGCCGTTCTCCAACCTCAACCGCAACGTCGACTCGCCCGTGGCCACCGGGGGGCTGACGCTGTGGGAGGGATCGGTCGAGCTGCGCGCGCCGATCATCGGCCCCCTCGGGACGGTGTTCTTCGTCGACGGGAGCAACATCAGCCGATCGGTCGGGCAGTTCGACTTCACCGCGCCGCACCTCTCGGCCGGCTTCGGGCTGCGCTACGACACGCCCGTCGGCCCGGCTCGGCTGGACCTCGGCGTTCGCATCCCCTGCGCGCAGCAGCTCGGGAGCTGCGCGCCGGTCTATGATCCGAGCAACACCGGATCGACCGCGCTCCCGCCGAGCGCGGGAGAAGCTGGGACGATATTCGGCTTGCCCATCGCGCTGTCGATCGCGATCGGCGAGGCCTTCTGAGGGCCGGCCAGGGCGAACGATGGCGGGGCTCGTCGAGCTGCGGAGCGCCCTGAGATGGCGTGAGGCGCAGCGAATGACGGCGCGCCTGCGAGGCTTTTACCCAAGGCGAGAGGGCGACGTTCGTCGAACGCCAACAGCCTGCTCGAGAGGCTTCAAGAAAGCGAGCGGTTGGGGCGGCGGAAGATTAGCCTTCTTCTTCCTCGACGCTCCAGGCGGCCAGGGCGGTCACCCCGATCGCGGTCGCGCAGCGGCGACAGAGAGCGGGCTCTTCGCACCTCGACTCTTCGCCGCGGGTCCAGATGTAGAGCCCTCGACCTGCTGGTTCGCCTTCGATGGCCTCGTCGCAGACGTCGCAACGAAGCTCGAGCGATCCAGTCTCGTGGCGGTGGGCTTGTAAAGCCGCGTCCGCCACCGAGTCGATGGACACTGAAAGCTGCCTACTGTGTCTAGGTTGTGTCTCGAGCGGCACCGCTCACCTCCCGGCGACGTCCCGATGCTAGCTCAGTGCGCGTACGAACGCACGATCAGCCGAAGCCTTACAGGCAGACAAGGTAGCGGGGACATCTTCGGTTAGAGAAATCGGCTATTTTCGTCCCACCGTCAAGAGCACGAGACCGGTACAGGCCACCAGGGTGCCCCCGAGGGCGCGGGGGGTGATGCGGTCCGCGTTCAACCATTTGCCCAATGGAAGCGCGAAGATAGGGCTCGTCGCCAGGAGGGTGGAGGCGATGGCTGTCGAGCTGGCACGGCCGATCGCGAACTGGCTCAGCCAGATGCCCAGGTAGGTCCCTACGGCTGCCGAGCCGGCGACCGCGCTCATCACGCGGGGGCGACGGAGCGCGCGCGCGTAGCCGATGAGGCGGCGCGAGAGGGCGGCGATGATCAGGATCCCCACGACGCCGGCCGCGAGGCGCACCAGCGCGGCGTCGAGCGCGGTGACGCCCTCGGCCATCGCCGCGCGCGACATGAGGCTGCCTGTGGCCTGGCCGAGGCCCGCGGCGACGCCGAAGAGCACGCCTGCTGCTGTCAAACGTTGCGGCGGGCGATCGGCCGAGCCGGCGTCGCGCTCTTCGACCACGAGGCCGACGCCGATCATCACCGCGAGGATCGCTGCCCACTCGCGCGCGCCGAGCTGCTCGCCGAGCCAGAGCGCCCCGCCGATCGCGGCGAACACCGGCGCGGTCGAGAGCAGCAGCAGCGAGCGGCGCACGCCGATGGTGACGATGGCCTGGAAGTACGCGCTGTCGCCGAGCGCGAGGCCGACGAAGCCGCTCGCGATGAGCCAGCCGGCCGCGCGCGGCGAGGCGAGAGGGACGACGTGCCCAGAGGCCGCGCCGAGCACCAGCGCCGTGGCCAGGAAGAACCCGAGCGCGGCGACGCACTTGCCGAGGTTCATCGCGCCGGGCGGGACCTCGCCGCTGCGGCCGATGCGACCGAAGAGGTGCGAGCCCACCGCCCAGCAGCAGGACGCGCCGAGGGCGGCGAGCTCTCCGATCATCGCGCTCGCCCTGCGTGCTCTTGGTGTTGTGGAGGAGGAAGGGAGAAGCGATCAGGCTTCGAGGACGCCTTCGCGGGCCGCGGGAGCGGCGCGCGGCGGGTCTTGCGGCATCGCGGCGCGGACGCCGAAGGGCTTGTCGAGGGCGCAGCTCTCTTCGAGGAGCTCGACCACGTCCATCTGCCGGATCTCTTCTTCGCGGGAGACGGCCTTGAGGCCGTCGGTGATCATCGTCTGGCAGAAGGGGCAGCCCGTGGCGATCGTCTTCGCCTCGGTCTGGAGGAGCTGGAGCGTCCGCTTCACGTTGACGCGATCCTTGTTCTGCTCCTCCATCCACATCTGCCCGCCGCCGGCGCCGCAACAGAGGCCCTTTTGCCGGTTCCAGCCCTCGGCCTCCACCAGTTCGAGGCCGGGGATGCTCTTCAGGATGTTGCGCGGCTGCTCGTAGATGTCGTTGTAGCGGCCGAGGTAGCAGGAGTCGTGGAAGACGACCTTGCCCTCGACGCGCTTGCGCGGGACGAGCTTCTTCTCGGCGACGAGGCCGAGCAGGAAGTCCGTGTGGTGCACGACCTCGAACTTGGCGCCGAAGTCGGGGTACTCGTTGGCGAGCGAGTTGAAGCAGTGCGGGCAGGTCGTGATGATCTGCTTGATGCCGCCCTGCTCTTTGTAGCCGTTGAGCGTGGCCGCGTTGGTCTCGGCGAGCATCGCGAAGAGGTACTCGTTGCCGGCGCGCCGCGCGGGGTCGCCGGTGCACGTCTCTTCCTGGCCCAGGATCGCGAACTCGACGCCGGCCGCCTTCATCAGCTTGGCGGTGGAGCGGGCGATCTTCTTGGCGCGATCGTCGTAGCTCGCCGCGCAGCCGACCCAGTAGAGCACCGGGGCGTCGGGCATCTCGGCCATGGTGGGGATGCCGAGGCCCTCGGCCCAGTTGCCGCGGTCGAGGCGCGCGAGGTTCCACGGGTTGCCGTTGACCTCCATCCCGGCGAACGGGCCCTGGAGCTCGTTCGGGATCTCGCCCTTCACGAGCACGAGGTTGCGGCGCATCTCCACGATCTTGTCGACGTAGCTGATCATCACCGGGCACTGCTCTTCGCAGGCGCGGCACGTGGTGCACGCCCAGAGCACGTCGGGGTGGATGACGTTGGAGACGAGGTCGATCGGCCTCGAGACGATGTCGGCGACCGGGATCGGGTTCTCCGGGAACACGGGCTCGTGGTGCCCGTGATCATCGTGGCCGTGACCGTGGCCGTCCTGGGTGTCGTGCTCGCCTTGCGCGTGGTCGTCGTGGGCCGGGTCGCTGTGGTCGTGCGACTCGTGACCGGCGTGGCCGCCGTGGCCGCCGTGGTCGGCGTGCGCCGCGTGGCCGTGCCCGTCGTCCTCGGGGCCCTTGGGGCCGCCCGGCCGATCGAGGAACTCTTTCTCGCGGCTGTAGAGGTGGTCGCGCAGGTCGAGGGTGAGCTGCTTGGGGCTGAGGATCTTCCCGCTCTTGTGCGCGGGGCAGTTGTCGCTGCAGCGGCCGCACTCGGTGCACGTGTAGAAGTCGAGGATCGCCTTCCACGTGAAGTGCTCGATGCGCGAGATGCCGACCGGGGCCGCCGTCTCCGGCTCCTCCACGGCCTTCATCACCATCTCGCCGATCGCCTCGGAGCTCGTCGCCATCAGCGGCAGGCGGCCGGGCGGGGTGAGGTCGCGCGTGAAGACGTTGGGGATCGCCGTGATGATGTGAAAATGCTTCGAGTGCGGGAGCAGGTTGGCGAAGATCAGCACCAGCGACGAGTGCATCCAGAAGCCGACGTTGGCGAGGATGAGGAGGTTCTCCGCGCCGGCGCCGTCGAGGACCTTCGCGAAGAACGAGCCCGCGGGGTTGGGGAAGATGTGCCAGCCGAGCGGCTCGGCGCCGGGCGGGCCGCCGAAGTGGGCGACGACCTTGGTGACCGAGCGGCAGAGCTCGACGTCGCCGCCGGCGCACGCGGGGCCCGACCAGCGGTGCCACAGCACGAGCGAGGCGCCGTCGTAGACCATGTCGGCCATCATCATCACGACGATGATCCCGAGGATGAGCAGGCCCTCGCCCGAGAGCGTCATCCGGGACTCGCCCTTGATGCGGTAGCCGACGAACACCAGCGCGCCGAGCACGACGAGCGATCCGAAGAAGTCCTTGGCGAACTCGTAGAGCTCGCCGAGGGGGACGGCGCCGATCACCGGCAGGTGGATCGGGTGCGGGCCGAGGATCCAGAGGTTGAACGTGGGATCGAAGCCGCGGCCCCAGAGCATGAGCGAGCGGAGCAGGAGGACGAAGAAGCCCGTGAAGATGAGCTTGTGGGCGAGCCCGGCGAGCGGGTAGTAGCCCATCTTCTTCTGGGCGAACGCGTAGATGTACGTGCCCTTGAGGCGCTCGACGAGGTTGTCGATGCGGTTCTCGCTCCGGCCGACCTTGAGCAGCTGCCAGCGTCGGTTTGCGCTCCACGCGAAGGCCGCGGAGAGCGCGACGAGCATGGTGAGCATCCAGGTGGGATTCATTGCGGTAGGTTTCTCCGTCGCGAATGCCAGGGCGCAGACAGCCGCGAAATGGCGCCGTCTTTTAGGGTTAGAGGCGCCCCGACGTCAACGGGGGCAGCTCGGCCAGGTGGTTCCGCGCCTGGGAAAGCGCCCGCCCGGCCCGGGGGTCGCCCGCTTTTCCAGCGCTTCCCTGCCCGGAAGGCCGCGCCGGCCCGCTCGGCGAGGCGGGGCTCAGCGCGGCCAGGAGGATGCCACGCGCAGCCCGATCGAGGCGAGCGCGATCAGCAGCGCCGCGACGCCGACGCCCACGTTCCAGCGCAGCGCCGCGACCGCCGCGGCGGGGTTGCCGCGGATGAGGCGCGTCGGCCGCGTGTGCTCGCGGTAGGTCGAGCCGGCGCGGGCGACCTCCTGGTGCAGCTCGTCGCCGAGGCCGAGATCGACGCGCGCGATCGTCTCGCGGGCGAGGTCGCTGTCGGGCGAGACGAAGCGCGCCTCGCGCTCGGCGAGCCCGCGCGCCAGGAGCAGCGCGCCGAGGTCGCGCGCGAAGGAGACGGCGATCACCAGCGCGGCGACGAGCGAGAGGAGCGCCTCGACCACCACGATGGTCGAGGGCCGCTGCGGGAGGAACGTGAGGAGCACCGACGGGGCGAGGAAGACCATCGCGGTGATCCACACCTTGCGACGATCCGAGGCGTCCACGAGCGAGCCTTGGCGGGCCCGCCCGACGCGACGCGCGACGGCCACCACGCTGCCGAGCACGGGGAGGAACGGGATCGAGCACACGATGCCGAAGCCGGCGCCGAAGAAGAGCACCTCGATCTTCATGATCAGGAGGCCGAGCAGCCCGCCGTTCACCGCGCCGGCGAGGGCCACGGCGAACAGCGTCCCGAGGGCGTGCGGGAAGGGCCGGCTGCGGAGGTAGCGGCTGAGGATCGCGCCGAGCCCCGCCGACACCGCCGACGTCGTGAGGACGACGAACAAGCGCATCCCCTCCACGAGCATGTTGAGGATGTCCGCCGTGATCCAGCCGCCCACGAGGCCGAGGACGGCGAAGGGCCACGCGAGCTGAACCGCGGGAGGGTCGACGGAGACAGGCTGGTTCATGGGTCCTCGCCGGAGAAGGTAGCCGGCCTTCGCGGCGAGGACCCGCGCGCGCGGCGGTCTCCTCGGTCTCTCCACCGACGGCGCTCCGGCTCCTCGGATCCGCCACATCTCGGCCACATCTCCCCGGCCCAGCGCGCCCGGGCCGGCTCGAGGGAGATTGGCAATCTCGGCCGGCGCGGGCTCGCGAGGTAGATTGGCAATCTCGACCAGTGTTGACGCGTGAATTAGATTGGCAATCTCGGAGACTCTGTATCCCTACAGCGTGAACTCGAAGGTCTTCTCTTCGGTCCCCTGCCCTGGAGAGAGCTCGACCGTCATGCCATAAGAGCGCTGGCCGACGCGGGCGCCGAGGCGGACCTTGATGGGAGGGTTGGCGCCGTTGAGCTTGTCGAGGCGGAGGACGACGCGATAACGGCCCCGGTGCGGCTCGCCCTCGGAGAGATAGACGTTCTCGACGTTCTGGCCCTGGCACTCGCCGTTACGAGGGCAGTCGCGGTCCTTGAGGAGGCCTGTGCTCGTGGCCTCGCCGAGGCGGGCGAGCTCGCCGGTGGGGTCGTAGACGTTGAGGTCGACGTCGGCGTCGGCGACCTCCCAGGCGATCACGAACTGGAGGATGCCAGTGTGCAGGCCGCAGCCCTCGTCGATGACGCCGTTGCAGTTGTTGTCGCGGGCGTCGAAGCAGAGCTCGATGCCGGTGGGCGTGCAGGCCACCTCGAGGCCCACGCCCTCGGAGGCCGTCACGTCGCGCACCGAGAGGGCGTCCTTGGCCGGCGCGCCCGGCGCTTCGAGGCAAGAGGTGAATGCGAGGATCGCCGCGGCCCCGAGGCCGGCGGCGGCGAGGCGGTGGGCGGGGCGAGGCATCGGCGCGCTCGTCAGAACGTCCCGGCGCAGCTCAGGCCGCCGAGGCCCGCGAAGCTGCACGCCAGCGTCGGCGAGGTCTTTTTCCTGGCGGAGGGCGGGGGCGGCGGCGGTGCGTCGGCGCCGGGCTCGCTCGGCGCGCGCTTGGGCTCGGCCTTGGGCGCGGCGACGACGAGCACAACGCCGGCCGCGGCGAGCACGCCCGCGGTGACCCCGAGCCCGATGCTCGCGGAGCGGAGCGCGTCGGCGCGATCGGCCTCGGCGTTGGTGACGCTGATGTCGTAGCTGCAGAGCCGGAGGTCGCCCTTGGCGCAGCGGTCGCCGTAGTACTGCTGGTGCAGGGCGACGTCGTCCTTGACGAGCCCCTGCAAGTGCAGGCTCTCGATCGCGAGGACGAGGGTGACCACGCCGGCCGCGACGCCGGCGCCGGCGACGCCGAAGCCGACCTCGCGCTGGTGCGGGATCCACGCCTTGCGCGGGGGCGGAGGCGGAGGCGCCACCACCGGAGGCGGAGGCGGCGGGGGCTTGGCTTTCTCGGTGGGATCGAGCGGGAGCTCCACCAGCTTGCCGCCCTCGATCTTGAGCTCGTCGGTGGCGTCGACGTGGTCGGGCGCGGAGACGGTGAAGCGGTGCTTGCCCTCGAGCAGGCGGATCGGCTTGTCGAGCGGGAGCGGGATCGGCGGCCCGTCGTCCACCTTGAGCGACGTCTCGGGCACGCGCGACGAGACGGCGACCGTGCCGAGGTGGTTGAGCGCCTTGGTGAGCTGCTCGCCCACGTCTTTCTTGTCGGCTTCGTCGAGGGGCGAGAGCTTGGCGACGAGGGCCGCTTCGAGCGAGGCGGCGGCCTTCTCCCAGCGCTCGAGGGCGAGCTCGGAGTAGCCCCCCATGCGGAGGATCTGCGCGCTCGGGTAGAGCGCCTTGGCCTGATCGAAGAGGCCGAGGGCCTTCTCGAACTCGCCGGCTTTGTAGGCGGTGACGGCCTCGCCGGCCGTCTGCCGCGCGATCTTGATCTCTTCCGGCGACTGCGCGGACGCGGGCGCGGCGAGGGCGAGCGTGGCGACGAGACCGAGGCCCGCGAAGAGCGTGGCCCGACGTCGTGATCCGAGGTGGCGGACGGTCATCAGAATTTAATCTTATCCACCTTCGGCGCGTTCTTGGGAGGCTGCTTCGCGCCCGTGGCTGCGCCGGGTGTTTTCGGTGTGGTCGTCGCCGCGGCGACGGGGGTCTTTCCTGCTCCAGCCCCGGCGGCCGCGCTGGGGATCGCGGCCGCGGCGCTGGTGGAAGGAATCGCGGCAGGCACGGCTGCCGCCGAAGCGGGGGGCTCGGGCGAGGCTTCGGCCGTCGCGGTGGGCGCCGGCGCGGAGGCCGCGGCCGTCGCGGTGGGCGCGGCGCTCGGCGCTGCCGTGGGCGCGGCGGTGGGCTCCACCGTCGGCGCGGCGGTGGTCGCCGTGACCGGCGCCGGGGGCGATTTCTTGTGGCCGAGGATGACCCAGCCGGCCGTCGCGCCGCCGGCCACGAGCACCGCGATGAGCACGCCCATGGCGATCGAGGCCATGTTCGACGGCTTGGCCGCCATCGGCGCGTTGGTGGCGGAGAAGGGCGCGCTCGTCGATCCGCTCTGCGAGAGCGGCGCGCCGGTGCTGGAGAGGCCCGCGCTCTGCGAGAGCGGCCCGCCCGACTGCGAGAGGCCGCCGCCCGACTGCGAGAGGCCTGCCTGCGCGAGGCCGCCGCCCGACTGCGAGAGGCCCGACTGCGCGAGGCCGCCGCCCGACTGCGAGAGCGGCCCGCCCGACTGCGAGAGCCCGCCGCCTGCCTGCGACATGCCGCCGCCCGCCTGCGAGAGGCCGCCGGCGGACTGCGAGAACCGCCCGCCCGACTGCGACATGCTCGGCTGCGAGAGGCCCGCCTGCGAGAGGCCGGGCATCGACATGCCCGCCGCGGAGAGGCCCGGCGCGGCGCCGTAGCCGGGGTTGGCCGGGAACTGCGAGGCGTCGAGCTGGCCTGTGTGCTGCGGGCCGGCGGAGACGCCGAGCGCCTCGGCGAGCGCCTTCACCTCTTCGCCGGCGCTGGTGAAGCGCAGCTCGACCTCGCGGTTGCAGGCGCGCGCGAACCACTCGTCGAAGCGCGGGCCGAGGTGCGGCGCCATCTGGCTCGGCGGCGGCATCGGGTCGTAGACGATCTGCCCGATCAGCGCGGCCATGCCCTCGGCCGTCCAGTAGTTGCGGCCGGTGAGCAGGCGGAAGGCGATGAGGCCGAGCGCCCAGAGATCGATCGACGGGCCGACCTTCGAGGCCTGCCCGCGCGCTTGCTCCGGCGACATGTACCAGGGCGTGCCGAAGATCGTCCCGTCCTGCGTCAGCTCACCCGAGACGCCGTCGGCGAGCTTGGCGATGCCGAAGTCGAGGATCTTCACGAGCGGCGTCCCGTCGTCGCGCTGCGTGAGGTAGAGGTTCGCCGGCTTGAGATCGCGGTGGATGATCCCGAGCGAGTGCGCCTTGTCGAGGGCGCGCGCGACCTGGCGCAGGTAGAGCACGACCTCGCCCGCGGGGATCGCGCCGCGGCGCTTGAGCTCGGTGCCGAGGTCGCGGCCGTCGAGGAGCTCCATCACCAGGATGGGCACGTCGCCGAGCTCGGGGCTGACGTCGGCGTCGACGACGCGGACGACGTGATCGGTGCCGATGCGCACGGGCGCGCGGGCCTCGGTGCGGAAGCGCTCCACCGCCTGCGCGTTGCTCGCGAGCGCGGGGTTCAGCACCTTGAGCGCGAGCACCTCGCCGGTGTTGACGTGGCGGACCGCGTAGACCGCGCCCATGCCGCCGCGGCCGAGGATGCGCTCGACCTTGTAGCGGCTGCAGATCGTGGTGCCGGTGATGAGGTCGCCGTTGCTGCCGACCATCCTGGTGGCCTGCGGCGCGGCGGCCTGCGGGGGAGCGCCGGCCGCGGGCGCGGGCTTGGGCGGCGGAGGCCGGTTGGGCTGAGGCGGCGGCTGTTGCTGCTGCGCCTGGGGCTGCGCGTACTGCTGCGCCGGCATGGGCACGGTGCGGGGCGACTGCGCGTACTGCGGCGGCGGCGCGGGCGCGGGCCGGTTCGGCTGCGGGGGAGGCTGGCTCGCCTGCGAGTACGGCTGCGGCGGGCGGCCAGAAGCAGGAGGCGGGGGGCGCGGCGGGATCGACACGCGCGCGGGCGGCGCTTGCTGCGGCGCTTGCCCTGCGAAGTTGGGGTCGGGAGGCGGTGCTGTGCCGGCCACTCCAGCGGGCGCAGAACGGCTCGGGAGCGGGGGCGGCATCTGGCGTTTTTGCGGCGGAGGCACCAACGCCCATCTTAGCGCCGGCGTAGTGACGTTCACAAGTGTTCGGCGGTGTTCCTCTCCTCTCGGCCGCGATCCCTGGCGACAAACCTCCGCGGACGGGGTAATCACCGCCCGAACGCGCATGCGCCGCCGCACCCCGAACTGCACCTACGTCGCCCGCAACCAGCAGGCCCTCCTCGGGTCGCTCGAGGAGCTCGACGTCGCCGCCGTCACCCGGGTGCTGGAGGACCTCGTCCTGCCCGAGCGGGCCGCGCGCATCCGCGCCGTGCTCGCCGCGCGCCTCGACGCGGTGACGGTGATCATGGACGCGCCCCACGATCCTCACAACGGCGCCGCGGTGATCCGCTCGTGCGACGCCTTCGGGGTGCAGCGGCTCCACGTGATCGAGCGGCGCGAGGGCTTCCTCGCCTCGACCACGGTGGCCCGCGGATCGGAGCGCTGGGTCGACGTCCACGGCTACGCCGAGACCGCGGCGGCGACGAGCGCGCTCGCGGCCTCGGGGCACGAGCTCATCGCCACGCACCCCGAGGGCGAGCTCGAGCCCGACGACCTCGCGCGCCTCCCTCGCTTCGCGCTGGTGCTCGGCAACGAGCGCGACGGCATCGACGACGAGCTGCGCGCGTCCTGCAAGCGATCGGTCCGCATCCCCATGTGCGGCTTCGCCGAGAGCCTCAACGTCAGCGTCACCGCGGCGATCCTCCTCCAGCACGCGACGCGGGGGCGGCCGGGCGATCTCGCCCAGCGCGAGAAGGATCTCCTCCTCGCGCGCGCCCTGATCCTCACCATCCCTCGAGCGCCCGAGATCCTTCATTTCAAGGGCGTTTCCATCGGCGCCCTCGCCGACGCCGCGACCCTCTACGCCCCCTGAACCAGGAGCCCGCGCATGCCCATTCGAATCCTCTCCGGCGCCCAGTCCTCGGGCAAGCTGCACCTCGGGAACTACTTCGGCGCGATCAAGCAGCAGATCGAGCTCCAGCAGCAGGCGGACGCCGAGCTCTTCTATTTCATCGCCGATTTCCACGCGCTCACCACCGTCCACGACGCGGCGACGATGCGGGCCAACGTGCGCGACGCGGCGATCGACTACCTCGCCCTCGGCCTCGATCCGAAGCGCTCGGCCTTCTTCCGCCAGAGCGACGTGCCCGAGGTGACCGAGCTCGCGTGGCTGCTCTCGACCACCACGGGCAAGGGCCTGCTCGAGCGCGCGCACAGCTACAAGGACAAGACGGCCAAGGGCTTCGACGCCTCGATGGGCCTCTTCTACTACCCGGTGCTGATGGCCGCCGACATCCTCGTGTTCCGCTCCAACCTCGTCCCGGTCGGGCAAGACCAGGTGCAGCACATCGAGATGGCGCAGGACATGGCGCAGTCGTGGAACCACGCCTACAAGACCGACTGGCTCGTGCGCCCCGAGCCCCGCCTCAGCAGCACGCCCCGCGTCGTCGGCGTCGACGGCGAGAAGATGAGCAAATCGTACAAGAACGCGATCGAGCTCCAGATGGAGGGCAAGGCGCTGAAGAAGGTCGTGATGAGCATCAAGACCGACTCGACGCCGGTCGAGGAGCCGAAGAACCCGGACACCTGCAACGTGTTCTCGCTCTACACGCTCTTCGCCACGCCCGAAGAGCGCGACGCCCTCGCCGCGCGCTACCGCCAAGGCGGCATGGGCTACGGCGAGGCCAAGCTCGCGCTGCTGGAGAAGATCCAGACCTACTTCGCGCCTTACCGCGCGCGCCGCGCCGAGCTCGTCGCCAACCCCGCCGAGGTCGACGAGGTGCTGCGCGACGGAGCCGCGAAGGCGCGAGCGGTGGCGCAGGTGACGATGGCGGAGGCCCGCAAGATCGTCGGGTTGCGGTAGCGGTTACGGCAGCGATCGCGATCTTCGAACGAGATGTCTTTGGCGAGGATCCGACCCGCACCGAGGAGATCGATGCGGGTCGCTGATCCGCAGAAGCCTCAGGGCTTCTTCTTCATGCCGGGCAGGTAGGCCTTCTCGGGCGGGGGCTCGAGGTACTCGATCTTCTCGACGGTCATGATGCCGTACTTGGGGTTCGCCGCCGCGCCGCCGGTCGCCTTGGTGAACGAGGTGCCGTAGGTGCCCGTGACCTTGACCTTGGCGCCGACGTTGGGGATCGGGTTCGGGAGGTCCGCGCCCCAGAACTCGTCGGCCACCTTCACCTCGCCCTCCTTGCCCTTGGCCGCCTTGTCGATGCCCTCGATCATCGTGAAGACCTGGGCGTAGTTCGAGGCCCAGCCCATCACGTCGATCATGTCCTTCGTCTCGGCCTTGTCATCGGCGATGGAGAAGGTCGGGATCTGCGATTTGCAGTCGGCCGGGTCGCCCTTGCCGGTCTTGTGGATCGCGCACTTCGGGGCCTGATCGAGGTTCGTTTTGACGATGTAGCCGACGATCGAAATCTTCTTCCCGTTGACCTCTTCGTTGTGAACGCGGCTGCGGAGGTCGTGCGTGACACCCCAGATCGTGTAGGCGTCGCCTTGCTTCTTGACCTTGGTCGGCAAGGTCGGCACCGCAGGGAGGGAGGCCTTCTTGCCGCTGACGGCGGGCCTCGGCGTGTACGGCTGCTCGTCGCCTCCGCAACCGAGGGCGCCGGCAGCGGCGGCGAGGACGGCGACGAGGGAGAGGGCGGATCGGACGTTCATCGGGTCTCCTGAGCCGGCGGGGTTCAGCGGGTATCGACGCTCTTCGAAAGCAGGAAGGCGACGTGGTCCGGGGCCGCGTGCGGTCCCATCGTAAAAAGACGGCGGCAGCCTTCTTCCAGGCCACGGACGGGCCCGGCCCCCGGCTGGGGCGCCGGACGGCCCCCTTCGGCTATCACGGCCGCGCGCTTTTCGTAAAGAGAAACCCCGAAACGTCGCTTCGCCTGACCATGGGCGATGAAGTACCCTCGGCCGACCCATGCGCGAGACCATGATCAACGACCCGCTCGAGCCCTCCCGCGTCCTCGTGATGATCCTCGCGGGTGGGGAAGGTCGCAGGCTCGGGCCCCTCACCAACGACCGCGCCAAGCCCGCCGTGCCCTTCGGCGGCCGCTACCGGATCATCGACATCGTCCTCTCGAACTTCGTCAACTCGGGGCTGACGAAGATCAAGGTGTTGACGCAGTACAAGAGCGCCTCGCTGGAAGAGCACATCGCCCGCTCGTGGCGCCTCTCGCCCATGCTCGACAGCTTCATCGAGACGATCCCCGCCCAGCAGCGCACCGGCAAGAGCTGGTTCAAGGGGTCGGCCGACGCGGTGTTCCAGACCGAGCACGTGATCACCGACGAGTCGCCGGAGCACGTCTTCATCTTCGGCGGCGACCACGTCTACAAGATGGATATGCGCCAGATGATGGCGCAGCACCTGGCGATGAACGCCGACGTCACCGTGGCGGCCGTCCCCGTCCCGCTCAAGGAGGCGCGCGAGTTCGGGGTGATCGAGGTCGACGATCAAGGGCGGATCAAGGCCTTCCACGAGAAGGTGCAGAACCCGCCGTCGATGCCCGGGCGGCCCGAGATGGCCCTCGCGTCGATGGGCAACTACATCTTCAAGACCGACCCGCTCCTCGAGACGCTCGAGCGCGACGCGGTGCTCGAGTCGAGCGCTCACGACTTCGGGCGCGACATCATCCCGGCGATGGTCGCGCGCGGGGCGTCGGCGTTCGCCTACGATTTCCAGACCAACCGCGTGCCGGGCGAAGAGGTCGGGCACGCGTACTGGCGCGACATCGGCACCGTGGAAGCGTACTGGGCCGCACAGATGGATCTCGTCTCGGTGCAGCCGGCCTTCAACCTCTACAACCACCGCTGGCCGATCCGCACCGGGTACACCCACGATCCGCCGGCGAAATTCGTCTTCCGCGACGAGGCCAACGCCCGCGTCGGTATCGCCACCGAGAGCCTGGTCTCGCTCGGTTGCATCATCTCGGGCGGGCGCATCCACCGCAGCGTGCTTTCGAACCGCGTGCGCGTGAACTCGTTCAGCCACATCGAGGACTCGGTGCTCTTCGAGAACGTCGTCATCGGCCGCCACGTGAAGATCCGCCGCGCCATCATCGACAAGGACGTGGAGATCCCCTCGGGCACCGAGATTGGCTATAACCTCGCCGAGGATCGCAAGCGCTGGTTCGTGAGCGAGGGCGGCGTCGTCGTCATCCCCAAGCGCGCCAAGATCGGGGCGAGCACCGGCTGATGGGTCGGACGATCCTCGTCGGCGACGTCCACGCCTGCCGGGACGAGCTCGACGCTCTCCTCGCCAAGGTGGCCTTCGGGGCGGGGGATCAGCTGGTCATGGTGGGCGACCTCGTCGTGCGCGGGCCGGACCCTCGCGGCACGCTCGATCTCCTGCGCGAGGTCTCGGCCCGATCGGTCCGCGGCAACCACGAGGATCGCCTGCTGCGCCACCGCAGCGCGCCCCGGGAGAACCCCGTCGGCGATCAGACGCTCGCCACGGCCCGCGCCCTCCGCAAGCGCGACTGGGCGATGCTCGAGGGCCTGCCGCTGTGGATCGATCTGCCCGAGCACGGCGTCCGCGTCATCCACGCGGGCCTCGTCCCCGGCGTCCCGATCGCCGAGCAGGACCCGCACACGCTGATGTACGTGCGCAGCCTCGATCGCGACGGCGCCCCCGTGGAGAAGCGCGGCCGCGTCCTCTGGGGCGAGCGCTACGCGGGCCCCGAGCACGTCGTCTTCGGCCACAACGCGCGCCCGCAGCCGCAGATCCACCCCTTCGCCACCGGCCTCGACACGGGCTGCGTCTACGGCGGGCACCTCACCGCGATGGTGCTCGACGACGGCGAGAGGCCGCCTCCGCCGCGCGATCGAGCGAGCGCGCTCGTCGCCGTCAAGGCGCGGCGGCGCTACACCGACAAGTAGCGCGCGTCCTTGGTTTCACGGGGCAGAGACGTTAGTCTGCGCCGATGCCGCACCCGCGATCCGCTCGCCTTCGAAGACTCGCCGCGCCGATCCTCGTCGCTGCCGCGTGCGCGCTCGCAGGGGAGGCCCCCGCGAGCGCGCAGGGCAAGACGACGACGACGCTGATCCAGCGCGGCGGCGCTCTCTTCGAAGATCAGCAGTACGAAGAGTCGATCCAGACCCTCTCCGCGGCGCTCTTGCGGCCCGGATCGAGCGAGGCCGAGAAGATCGAGACCTACCGCCTGCTCGCCTACAACTACATCATCCTCAAGCGCACCGAGGAGGCCGACGCGGCCGTGCGCGGCCTGCTCGTGCTCAACGAGAGCTTCGCGCTCCCGCCCACCGAGTCGCCGCGCTTCCGCGATTTCTTCGACAGCACGCGCAAGAAGTGGGAAGGCGAGGGCAAGCCCGGCAAGGCCGCCGTGGGCCTCCCCCCCGCGCAGGAGAAGCCGATCCGGATGGAGCACGCCTCGCCCGCGCAGACGCCGGCCGGGGCGACGTTCAAGCTCGTCGGGACGATCACCGACCCCGACGCGCGCGTCCGCGGCGTGCAGCTCGCGTACCGCACCGGCTCCACCGGGAAGTTCGTCACCGTCACGGGCACGTACTCGCTCGGCCAGTTTCGCACGCAGATCCCCGGCACTGCGGTGAAGCCTCCGCTGATCGAGTACTACCTCCAGGCCGTCGACAAGGGCGGCCTCCCCCTCACCTCGCGCGGGGACGCGACGGCTCCGCTCCGCGTCGTCGTCCCCGGCGGCGGCGTGCTCACCAGCCCCTTCTTCTGGGTCCCGGTCGGCGCGGTCGTCGTCGGCGGCGCCATCCTCACCGCGTTCCTCGTCTCGTCGTCCTCCTCCACCAACTCCAAGAGCACCGCCGCGGTCACCATCGGCGTCAAAGAATGAACGAGCCTCGCTACCCCTTCGTCGCCGTCGACGTGCCCGCTGCCGAGTCCGAAGAGCTCGGCGCTACCTTGTTCGAGCTCGGCGCCAGCGGCGTCGAAGAGCGCGACGATCAGACGCTGATCAAGGGCAGCTCGAGCGGCGTCGTCACCCTCGTCGCGAGCTTCGAAACGCACGAGGCCGCGCACGAGGCCATCGCCGATCTGAAGGAGGCGTTCCCTGCCCTCGCGCCGCGCCTCGAAGAGGTCGTCGGCGACGCCTGGCGCGACGCCTGGAAGGAGCACTTCGCGCCCTTCCTGCTCACGCCGCGCATCCGCATCGTGCCCCCGTGGGTGGAGCGGCCCGCGCCCGAGGGCGAGGAGATCGTCCTCGAGCTCGAGCCCGGCCGCGCCTTCGGGACGGGCCTCCACGCGTCGACCTCGCTCATCTCGGAGATCCTCGACGAGTCCTCGGCCGCGCTGAAGGATCGCGAGCTCCTCGACGTCGGCACCGGCAGCGGCATCCTCGCGCTCGTGGCCCTCGTGTACGGCGCGGCGCGCGCGGTGGCGATCGACATCGATCCCGACGTCGTCGGCGTCGTCCAGGAGAACGCCGCGCGCAACGGCCTCGGCTCACGCATCGAGGCCGCCGCGGGCACGGTGGAGTCGATCACCCGCGCGTTCCCCTGGGTCCTCGCCAACATCGAGGCGCGCGTCCTTCGCCCCATCGCCGGCGAGCTCGATCGCGTCCTCGCGCCGGGCGGCACCCTCGTCCTCTCGGGCATCCTCGCCAGCGAGCACGACGAGATGGTCCGCATCTACACCTCGCTGCCGCGCAAGCTCGTCCACGCCACCACCAAGCGCCGCGGCGACGCCGCGGGCGACGGCTGGGTGGCCATCGCCTTCACCGCGCCCGCGTGAGCGGCTTCCCGCTGATCCCGATGGGCGCGGAGGCGCCGCAGCGGCCGCGGTCGCACGGGCCCCTGCGCGTCCCCTTCCCGCTCACGACGCCGGGCCTCTTCCCGCTCACGTCCGAGGCCGCGACGTACGTCACCCGCGTCCATCGCCTCGCCGTCGGCGCCACCTTCGTCGCCTTCGATCCCGATCGCGCCGTCGAGGCCGACGCCGAGCTCACCGAGGTGAGCAAGCGCGGCGCCGTCGCCCACATCGGCGAGATCCGCCCGGCCCCGGTGCGATCGACCCGCGCCGTCACGCTCATCCAGGGCACCTGCAAGGGCGACAAGATGGACGGCATCGTCCGCGACGCGACCGAGCTCGGCGCGACGCGGATCATCCCGGCGATCACCGCGCGCAGCGTGGCCCGGCCCGACACCGCGCGCGCCGATCGCTGGCGCCGCATCGCGGTCGAGGCGGCGCGCCAGTGCGGCCGCGGCGACGCCCCGCGCATCGACACCCCCAAGGCGATCTCCGCCGCGCTCGCGGCGGGCGACGGCGCCCTGGCCCTCTGCCTCGATCCGGACGCGCCGATCTCGCTCGGGGCGCACCTGCCGATCGTTGGAGCTGCAACCAATGTCACGATCCTGGTCGGCCCCGAGGGCGGCCTCGACGACGAGGAGCTCGACGAGGCCACCGACGCGGGCTTCACGCGCGTGCGCCTCGGCAGCTTCGTCCTGCGGACCGAGACGGTCTGCGCCGCGGCCCTCGGAGCCCTGTTGATGTGGGCGGAGCGCAGCGAGGCTTGAGCAACGCTGGCAGCGGCCGGACAAGGCTTGGAACCGCGCGCGCAAGCAAGCGGACCCTTTAGCTAAAGGGGTCCGCTTGCTTGCGCGCGCGGCTCTGGTCCGCTTGCTCGCGCGCGCGGTTCCAATTCAACGCTGCCGCACGTGGCTGGATTCAGCCAGAGTTCCGCAGATCCGGCCACTACTGCGACGCCCCGCCCGCGCAGGGCGGAAAGTTGCGACGAGGCTGCGTTCACCGCCTCTTTCTTTCGTCGACCTCGCCGCGACACGGAACAAACCTCGCCGCGCGACGTCGACCGCTCGATGGACGACGACCGCGGCGACGACGGGGTGCAGCCTGGTTGGGGAGCGGTGGCCGCGTACGCCGGGGGCTCGGGGAGCCAGGGCGACCTCGAGTGCGTCGAGGCCCGGCTCGCCCTGGCCAGCGCGATCTTCGGCCTGCTCTTCCTCGGCTTCTTCTTCGGCCCGCTCGCCCTCTCGCTCGGGCAGCGCGCGCGGATCCGGATCGCGCTCGACCCCGACCTCGGCGATCGCGGCATCGCGCAGGCGGCGGACCTCGTGGGGAAGCTCGCGCTCGCGCTGCACCTCTTGCTGGTGATCGGGACGCTGGCGTGGCTCTTCTTCTCGCTGCCGACGCGGCCTGTCTGAGGGCGCTCAGCGGAGCTGGGCCATCAGCTCCTTGGTGATGTTCTTCTGGTGCGACTCCAGCGTGCCGCCGCCGATCTCCAGGAGCTTGGCGTCGCGGAGGAAGCGCTCGACCTTGTACTCGGCGCAGTAGCCCCAGCCGCCGAGCACCTGCATGGCGTTGTCGGCGACCTCTTTGCCGACGGGCGCGGCGAAGAGCTTGGCCGCGTCGGTGCCGAGGCGGTTCCGGTGCGCCGGCCCCACCTCGCGCGCCACGCAGTAGATGAGCGCGCGCGCGGCCTCGGTCTTGGCGTAGCTGTCGGCGATGTAGCGCTGGATCTGCCCGTGCTCGGCGATCGATTTGCCGAACGAGTGCCGCTCGGCCGCGTACTTCGTCATGATCTCCATGCAGCGATCGGCGATCCCCAGGCTCATCGCGGCGAGGGTGATCCGCTCGAGCTCGAGGTTGCGCATCATGTTGCGGATGCCGCCGCCGACCGTGCCGAGCACGTTGCTCTCGGGGACGACGACGTCGTCGAGCTGGATCTCGCTCATCGTGCTCGCGCGCATGCCCATCTTCGGGGTCTTGGCGTCGGTCGAGAAGCCGGGGAACGAGCGCTCGACCAGGAACGAGGTGACCTTGCCCTCGACCGTCGCGTAGATGACGAACACATCGGCCTCGGGCGCGTTGGTGATCAGCGCCTTGCGCCCGTTGAGCACGAAGCTCTCGCCCTCGCGCCGCGCTGTCGTCTTCATACCGAGCACGTCGGTGCCGCTGGAGGGCTCGGTCATGCCCATCGCGCCGATCCACTCGCCCGTGAGGACCCTGGGGAGGTAGCGGGCGCGCTGCTCGTCGTTCCCGGCCCAGTAGAAGTTGTTCACGAAGAGCATCGCGTGCGCGAGGTACGCGAGGGTGAACCCCGGATCGCTCTTGGCGAGCTCGTGATGAACGATGACCGCGGCCAAGGGATCCATCCCGGCGCCGCCGTGCTCGCTGGGGATGGTGATCCCGAGCAGGCCGAGGTCCCCCGCGCGCCGGAGCAAGGCCACGTTGAGCTTGGCCTCGTGGTCGTGCTCTTCCGCCTGGGGCTCGACGACATCACGAGTGAAGTCACGCACCATCTGCCGCAGCATCCGGTGCTCTTCGGTGGGATTCTGGAGATCAAACGCAGGGGCGCTCATGGCGCGGCAAGCTACCACGCACCGCGAGGGAGAGAAGCCGACGCGGCGGGATCAGGGCAGCATGGGGCTTTTGAACACATTGGAGGTCCAGGTCGAGCCGGTCCGATCGAACTCGGCGTTCACCGCGGCGATCACGCTCGCTGTGCCCTCGACGTCGACGTGCTCGGCGAGCACCGTGAGCGTCGTGTCCTCCGGCGCGAAGCCCTCGAACGAGGCCGGGATCTCGGGGAACTTCACCACGCCGAGCGGGGCGGACTCGACATAGAGAGTCCAGCGCGCCGCGTGGTGGTTGTCCGCGCCCGGGGCCGGATCCGACGCTTGATACGAGAGCTGGAGTCGCACGGCGTCGACCGGCGTCCCGCCGAGCTCGAGCGACCAGGGGACCTCGGGCCGGCGCGGCTCACCGAGGATGGTGCCAATCTTCTCGATCCGCGTCAGCACCGGGATTTTCCAGGCGACAGGCGTCATCGGCACGGCCTTCTCGGCGTAGGGCAGGCGGGTGTGAACGCCACCCACCGCCGTCTCGGCGGTCAAATCGAGATCGAAGGAGCCTTTGGGAGAGACGATGAGGCGAGGCAGCTTGAGCGTGGTGTCCGCAACGACCTTGAGGCTCTTGCTGGTCAGGTAGCTGGTGCGGCCCCCCTCTGGCCGGTTGGCCCACAGGCGCGCTTCGAGGAGCGTGGTATTCGCGGGCAGGCCCGACATGTCGACCGCGACCAGAGGGGCTGATTCAGCCTTGGCGGGATCGAGCTGAAATGGCACGCTCATCCCCGGTTGTACCGGCTGCGCGGGGAAGGCGATGTGCTTGTCCCAGGGGTAGAGGAGGGCGACGACATCGTAGGTGGTGCTGGTGAGGCACCCTGTATATGAGAGGGTCTTCTCGGCGGTGTTGCCCTCTTCATTGCACGAGAGGAGGATATCCCAATCGGTGCTCAGGAG
>FSTQ01000374.1_pt1 | contig 20054 bp, 15 predicted proteins | sample 1637281 | NCBI WGS metagenome assembly FSTQ01 (sample SAMEA3914818, study PRJEB12502) | metagenome | biome: forest; material: soil | place: Canada | collected 2010-06-26 | depth 0.1 m
CCGCAGGATCTCGAGGGAGCCACGATTGATGAGTGGTCCTCGTCGCTGACATCAGACCAGAGAGGGCGAGGGGGCGTGGCCCGAGGGCGCGGGGTGCCTCCTCGGGCGACGCCGGCAAGGCGCGCCCGCTTCCAGGGGACGCGCCGGGCGCGTTGCTGTGATACGTCTCGCTTCATGCCCCGTGATCACCAGCCCCCCGCTTCTTCTCCTGCTGCGTCTGCCGGCGACACGTCACCCGCGGTCCCCAGCGGTCGCGCTCCCACGCATGCCGAGCGCACTCGCACGCTCGTCTCGTCCTCGCGCGCGGCGACGCTGTGCACGATCGCCCGCGAGCCCGCCGGCTTTCCCTATGGATCGCTGGTCACCGTCGCCCTCGACGACGCCGGCCGGCCGCTGATGCTGCTCTCCGAGCTCGCCGAGCACACGCAGAACCTCGCCCACTGCGCCGACGCGTCGCTGCTCGTGGCCGAGCCGCTGGACAAGCACCGCACGCCGCTCGCCCTCGGCCGCGTCACCATCCTCGGCACCTGCAAGAAGGTCCCGGAGGAGGATCGCGAGGCCGCGCGCAAGGCCTTCCTCGCGGCGCAGCCGGACGCCTCGTTCTACGTGGACTTCAAGGACTTCTCCTTCTTTCGCCTCGAGCCGGTCGCGCTCCGCTACGTCGGCGGCTTCGGCCGCATGTCGTGGGTGACGGCCGCGGACTACCTCGCCGCCGAGGCCGATCCGCTCGTCGCGGCGGCGCCCGCCATCCTCACGCACATGAACGAGGATCACGGCGAGGCCATGATCGCCTACGCCCGCGCCTTCGCGGGTCTGCCCGAGGCCACCGCGGCCTCGATGACCGCGGTGGATCGCTACGGCTTCGAGCTCGCGGTGACCACGCCCGCCGGGCCGAAGGCCGCGCGCCTCGCGTTCGACGAGCCGGTGGCGACCTCCGACGAGGTGAGGAAAGCGATGGTGGTGATGGTCAAGAACGCGCGCGCCAAGCTGGCTGGTTGAGAGGGCATTGCTCGCGCTCTCGGAGCAGCGCTGTCCTGGCAAGGGTGGGTGAGCGTGATTGACGCGCTCGCCCACAGCGCGCATCAAGGGTAGGGGATCGGCTGGTCGTCGGCGTCATAGACGTTGCCAGTCACGGTGGGGCTGGGGTCATCGAAGGTCCACGGGCCATAGCCGGCGTCGTGGCCAAAGCGGTTGTTCAGCACGCGGGTGTTCTTCGGCGCCGTCGCCCCGCTGCCGCGGATGTTGAGCGTGTAGCCGCCGCCGGAGAGCCAGCTGCACTCGATCAGCAGGTCCTCTGTCGAGGCGCCGCCCTCGTCGCCGGTCTGCACCGCGGCGTTGCTCGCGCCCTCGAGGACGCTGTGGCGGATCGTCACCCCTTTGCCGCCGGTGGACTGCACAGCGTCGTTGTGCTCGCCCGGGCCGTTGGACAGATCGTGAATCCAGCAGTCCTCGATGAGCACGTTGGAGTCGGCCTTGAAGCCGTCCGACGACCCATGGATGTTGAGGCGGCGCGCGGTGTAGTTGGCGAAGGAGATCGCCGAGGTCACGTCCCCCGTCGTGCCCTCGATCTCGCTGTCCTCGACGACGAGGCCCGTGTTGTCGTTGTCGAAGTAGCGGATGGGATAGTAGTCGTCGCTCTTGAGGTGGACCCTGCGGATCGTGACGTCGTTGGCGAGCACGGTGATGCTCCCCGTCACGTCGAGGTCCTCGATCACCGCGCCGTCCTTCGTGACCTTGATCGAGCCGCTCGGCGTGAGCTTCGTGCCCGCGGGGACGCCGGTGTTGGACGCGCCGGGCTTCGGCCCCGAGCACGGCGAGCCGCTGCTCCCGCCGGAGCCGCTCGAGCTGCCCGCGCTCGCTGTGCCGCTCGTCGCGGTCGCGGAGCCGCCGCCCGAAGAGCCTGCCCCGCCGGCGGAGCCGGTGGTGCTCGACGTCGACGAGGTGTCGCTGCTGCTGCACGCCGCGCCGAGAGCGACGGTCGCGGTGGTGAGGACGAAGAAGACGAGAGCACGCATGAAGAACCTCCTGCCAGGGCGCGCTGGCAGGTTACCGCAGGGAGGGCGCGCGCTGCTCTGCCCCCTGACCTCCAACCCCTTTCCCCCAAATTTGGGGGAAACGGGAGCTGCTCGCTCCCGATCATTCCGTCTGTGGCGTGGACGAGCTTCGCGCGCTGGCTCGCTTCACCGCTCCTTCAAGAGCTCGTGAACGAGCTTGATGGTCATCGCCCCCTCGCCGACAGCCGAGGCGACGCGCTTGATCGATCCCGCGCGCACGTCCCCGGCCGCGAACACGCCTGGATGGCTGGTCTCGAGCAAGAACGGCTCGCGCCGACGATCCCACGAGGGCGCCCGCCGCCCTTCCGCGCCGGTGCGGACGAACCCCCGCGCGTCCTTCTCGATCGCGGGAGGCAGCCAGTCGGTCCGCGGCTCCGCGCCGATGAAGCTGAACAGCGCCGCGACGCCCAGCGTCCGCCGCGCGCCCGTCTCGCTGTCGAGGATCTCCACCGCGCGCAGGGACCTGTCGCCGATCATGCGCTGAGCCGTGGTGTTGACGAGCACCTCGATGTTCGGGGTGCGCTCGATGCGCCTGGCCAGGTAGCTCGACATGTTCCTGTCCAGGCTGTCACCGCGGATCACGAGGTAGACAGCGCGAGACTGCTGCGCGAGAAAGACGGCGGCCTGACCGGCCGAGTTGCCGCCTCCGACGACCACCACGTCGGACCCTTTGCAGAGCTGCGCCTCGTTGGGCGTGGCAGCGTAGTAGACACCGCAGCCCTCGAAGCGAGAGCACCCTTCGACGTCGAGCCTCCGGTAATCGGCCCCGGTGGCGATGAGCACGCTCCTGGTCGTGACGGTCTCTCCGGTGTCGAGGCGGAGAATCGGATACCCATGCTCGAAGGTCAACCCCACCACCGGCGCGGGGATGGACAGGCGCGCTCCGAACTTGTCCGCCTGGATGGTGGCCCGATCCGCGAGCTCGCTGCCGGTGATCCCGGTGGGGAAGCCCAGGTAGTTCTCGATACGCATGCTGCTGCCAGCCTGTCCGCCGGGCGCCGTGCGCTCGAGGACGATGGTGCGTAGCCCCTCGGACGCCCCGTACACCGCCGCCGCCAGCCCCGCCGGCCCGGCCCCGACCACCACCAGATCGTACACGGCAGCTTCGATCGGCCGGCGAACCCCCATGGCCTCGGCCAGCTGCCGATTCGAGGGGTTGCGCAGGAGGAGCAGGCGTCCCCAGGCGACGACCGGTGTGTCCTTCTCGCTCAGGCCAAACTGCTGGAGGAGCTGGCTCACCTGCGGATCGGCCTCCAGATCCAGCCAGGTGAAGGGAGCCCGGTTCCTCGCCAGGAAATCACGAATCCGGAAGGTGTCTTGCGAGTACCGAGAGCCGATCACGCGCAGCCCGGTGAAGCTCCCCGACTCGCGCAGCAGCTGCCGGCGAGCGAGGTATGCTTGCAGGACGAGATCGCTGAGCTCCGGGCAGCGATTGAGCAGCTCCTGCAGCGCGCTGCTCGCCACCGCGAGCACGTCACAGCCCGTCCGCGCGACGGCGGTGACGAGCGACGGGCTGCCGGTCAGGTTCGGCACCTCCCCGGTGAAGCTCCCCGCCCGGTGAATGACCAGTGTCTTCGGCGTATCCCCGGAGGGATCCAGGATCTCGACCTCACCCGATCGGATGACGAAGAACTCGCAGTCGCGCTCCCCCGCCTGGAAGAGCGTTTGCCCGGCCTGGTAGCTCCGGGGAGACGCGCAGCCGCACTGTGCGATCCGGTCCATCTGCGCGTCGTCGAGCGCGGGGTAGGCGACCTCGTGCAAGTCGTGCTGGTTCATGGCTCGACCCCGGCGGAGGCAACTCTTTTGCCACCGCCGCGAGCGGCCCGCGCCGATCGCGCGTCAGAGCCAGGCCGCCGCCTCTCGCAGCTCCGCGGGGTCGGTCATCATCTCTCCGTGCATCACCACGACGCGAGGGAGATCGGGTATCGCCGCGAGCCGCTCGAGGTGCGCGCGGTGATTCAGCCCTCCTCGTTCAAGGCAGCTTCTCCACCGTGGCCGCCCACGCCTCGACGGCCGGCCCCATCGGGCCCACGGCCTCGAAATGCGCCGGCTCGATCGAGCGCACCGCCCAGCCGTGAGCAAAGGCGGCGCGGATCTCGTCCTCGCGGATGCGCCGCGGGCCGACGCCGCTGGGCACGCGATCGCTGAAGCAGAGGAAGTGAAACGTGCCGCCCGCGACGAGCGCGGCGGCGAGGCTCTCGACGTAGCGAACGCGCGCGTCGTCGCCGAAGGTGTGGAAGAGGCCGGCGTCGATCACCGTATCGAAGGTGCGGCCGAGCTCGCCGAGGCGGAGCGCGTCGGCGACCTGAAACGTCGTTGCGAGGCCGCGCTCGGTGGCCTTGGAGCGCGCCTTTTCAATCGCGCTCGGGACGACGTCGACGCCCCAGACCTCGTGGCCGCGCGAGGCGAGGTAGAGCGCGTTCTCGCCGGTCCCGCAGCCGGCGTCGAGGACGCTGCCGAGGATCGCGCCGGCCTCCTCCAGGCGGACGAAGAGGCCCTGAGGGCGGCCGATGTCCCAGGGCGGGCTGCCCTCGTAGGCATCGTGAAAGCGGGCCTGCGGGACCCCGTCGGGGCCGGCGATGAAGGGCGAGGGCTGCTCGTTCTGTTCGCTCATGGCGGCGAGGGTAGAGCGCGGCGAAAATCACCGCAAGCCGTGGGGTCGCGCGAGCCGCGCCGCCCCGCGGGCTCGTGCGATACTCCCGGCCATGACCTGGTTCGAGAGGCTCAGCTCGCTCGACGCGACCTTTCTCCACCTCGAAAATCGCGCCGCGCACATGCACGTCGGCGCCATGGCGATCTTCGAAGGGCCGCCGCCCTCGTATGTCGATCTGCTCGCGCTGATCGAGTCTCGCCTCGAGCTCGTGCCCCGCTATCGCCAGCGCCTGGCGTTCGTCCCGCTCGGGCAAGGGCGGCCGGTGTGGGTCGACGACGGCGAGTTCGATCTCGGCTACCACGTGCGCCACACCGCGCTCCCCGCGCCGGGCGGGGAAGAGCAGCTCAAGCGCCTCGCGGGGCGGCTGCTCTCGCAGCAGCTCGATCGCGACAAACCGCTCTGGGAGCTGTGGTTTGTCGAGGGGCTCGGGGACGGGCGGTTCGCGGTGATCTCCAAGACGCATCACTGCATGGTCGACGGCATCTCCGGCGTCGACATCGCCGCGGTGCTCATGGATGGAGAGCCCCGCCCGGAGCCGCCTCCGCCGCCGAAGCGCGCCTGGGAGCCGCGCCCGGTGCCGAGCGGGGCCGAGCTCCTCGCGCACTCGGTGCGATCCAGGTTCGAGCGCAACCCCTGGCAGTTCTTCCTCGACGTCGGCGAGGCGGGGAGCGACGCGCGCCGGGTCGTGGAGGAGATCGCGGGCGGCATCGCGCCGCTCGTCGGCCTCGCGCAGATGGGGAACGCGCCGACGTCGTCGCTCAACCAGCTCATCGGTCCCCACCGGCGCTTCGAGACGGTGGGGTTCCCGCTCGCCGAGATTAAGAAGGTGCGCGCCGGCCTCGGCGGCACGGTGAACGACGTGATCCTCGCGGTCGTCAGCGGCGCTCTCCGCCAGCTCCTGATCGCGCGCGGGGAGCGGCCCTCGGTCGATCTGCGGGTGATGGTGCCGGTCAGCATCCGCAGCGCCGAGGCGCGCGGCGCGCTCGGGAACCAGGTCGCGGCGGTGTTCTGTCCGCTCCCGGTCGGCGTGGCCGATCCGGCGGCGCGGCTTTCGCGCGTGGTGCGCGAGATGCGCGGCCTCAAGGAGAGCAAGCAGGCCGTCGGCGCGATGGCCCTCACGCGGCTCGGCGAGTTCACGCCGTGGACGATCCTCGCCCAGGCGGCGCGCCTCCAGACGCGCACGCGCTTCTTCAACCTGGTCGTCACCAACGTCCCGGGGCCGCAGTTTCCGCTCTATCTCCTCGGTCACCGGCTCTCCGCTTGCTACCCCGTCGTCCCCCTCGCGGCGATGCAGACCATCGGGATCGCGCTCCTCAGCTACGACGGATCGATCGGCGTCGGGCTCGTCGGCGACGCCGATCGCGCCCGCGATCTCCCGGTCCTCGCCGCGGCGATGCCCGAGGCGCTGGCCGAGCTCGTCGCCGCGGCGGCCGCGCCCGGATCCGCGGCGCCGGCCTGAGGCGCGATCCGCGGTGGAGAGAGCGCGAGCCCTCTCGCGCGAACTGACGTATGGTCGCGCCATGCAGGACCCTTTTGCCCGTCGCTACGGTCCCTGGGCGCTCGTCACCGGCGCCTCGTCCGGCATCGGCGAAGAGTTCGCGCGGCAGCTCGCGGCGCGCGGCGTCTCGCTCGTGCTCGCGGCGCGCCGGAAAGAGCGCCTCGACGCGCTCGCGAGCGCCCTCACGCGCGCGCACGCCATCGAGGCCCGCGTCATCGCGGTGGATCTCGGGCGGCGCGATTTCCTCCCCGAGATCGAGAAGGCCGCCCAGGGCGTGGAGATCGGCCTCCTCGTCAACAACGCCGGCTTCGGGCGCAAGGGACGCTTTCTCGACGGCGACATCGAAGGAGATCTCTCGATGCTCGACGTCAACTGCCGCGCCCCGCTCCTCCTCGCCCACGCCTACGGGCGGAAGATGGCCGCGCGCCGCCGCGGCGGGATCATCTTCACGTCGTCGACGGCGGCCTTCCAGGGGACCCCGTTCACGAGCCACTACGCCGCGACCAAGGGCTGGGGCCTCCAGCTCGCCGAGGGCCTGGCCTGCGAGCTCCGCGAAGAGGGCGTCGACGTCCTCGCGCTCTGCCCCGGGCCGACCGACACCGAAGGCCCGCGGCGCACCGGCGTCGATCCGCAGAGGGTCCCCGTCAAGATGATGAGCCCGGAGCCCGTCGTCGCCTCCGCCCTCAAGGCCCTGGGGAAGCAGTCGGTGGTGATCCCCGGCCTCACCAACCGCCTCGCCTACGCCGCCGTTCGCCTCGCGCCGCGGAGCTTCGCCGCCGCGACGGCCGGCCGCTTGATCAACCGCTCCACCGGCGGCTGAGACGCGGCGGCGCGATGCTCTTCCGCCTCCTGATCCTAACGCTGATCACCGCGGCGGTCCTCGCGGGCGCGACCAGCTACCTCTTTCGCCGCCTGGTGCGGGTCTTCGCCCTCGGCCCGCGCGCGCGGCAGGCGCTCGCCTGGCTCCTCGGCGTCTCCGCGGCGCTGGCGGCGGGCGCTCGCCTCCTCGGGTGGATCCCGGTGCGGATCCTCGCGCCGATCGAGATCGCCGCGTTCATCATCATGCTCACCGTGGTCTTCGCGGCGGTCCTCTTCGGCCTCATCGATCTCGCGCTGCTCCTCCTCGCGCTCCCGGAGCGCGCTCGTCGCCGCCGCACCTTGGCCATCCTCGCCCCGTCGTCGACGGAGCTCGTCGCCTCATCGCCGGAGCTGCTCGCCGCGCCCTCGCCGCGCGAGCCCGAGCCGCCGCTCCCTCTGCCGCCGTCGCCGCCGCCCGAGCTCCCGCGGCGAACCTTCCTCGCGCAGGCGACCTCGGGATCCGCGCTCCTGATCGGCGCGAGCAGCTCGGTCTACGGGAGCCTGATCGGCCGCCACGACTACGCGATCGTCGACGTCCCCACGCGTATCCCGGGCCTCTCACGGCGCCTCGACGGGTACACCATCGTCCAGCTCTCGGATGTCCACCTCGGCACCTTCGTCGGCGAGCCCGAGGTCCGCGCCGCGGAGGATCTGGTGCGGCGCGCCCGCCCGGATCTCCTGATCCTCACCGGCGATCTCATCGATCACGATCCCCGCTATGCCGATCTCCTCGGCCGCTTCGTGCGTCGCCTCGTCCCCTACGCGCGGGACGGCGTCGTGGCCATTCCCGGCAACCACGATTACTACACGGGCATCGAGGCGGTGCGCGCCGCGATCACCGGAGCCGGCGCGGCGATGATGATCAACGAAGGTCGCGTCATCGGCGACGCGGGCGCGGGCTTCGCGCTGCTCGGCGTCGACGATCTCTTCGGCCCTCGATCCAACGACAGCTCTCCAGGCCCGGATCTCGACCGCGCCATCGCCTCTGTCCCCGCGGATCTGCCCCGCGTCCTCCTCTGTCACAACCCGCAGTTCTTCCCCCGCGCCGCGGGCAAGGTCGCCCTCCAGCTCAGCGGCCACACCCACGGCGGACAGATCAACTTCGGTCTTCCCACGGCGCGCATCGTGCTTGGCCACCCCTTCATCGCGGGTGCTTATCAACTCGGCGGGACGAGCCTTTATGTCAATCGAGGCTTCGGGACCGCCGGGCCCCCCGCGCGCATCGGCGCTCCGCCCGAGGTCTCTCGAATCATCCTGACCTCATCCTGAAATCATCTCGACTGGACAGATTGGGCGGACGCCAAGGGGCCAAATCGTCGGGAGCAACCGGATACCGCACCCCCGAGACACCCGAAACGCTGGAGATGGAAGCCAAAGCAAGGTAACCAGGTACTGGGGTGCTTTATGGCAGCCAAGCTTGGCGGTACGTTCCTCATCGGTGCGAATGGTCCGGTCAGCTATGCCGGGCAATGCATCCTGTCGAGCCGCGTCGCCGACGGACTGCGCGAGCTCACCCCGGAGAGCCTTTACGGGGGCTTTCGCCGCGGCGTCGAGGAGAGCGCCAAGCGGGTCGGCGTCGGGGCCTCCGAGGTCGAGCGCCTCTTGCCGATGGAGCAAGTGCGCGGCCTGATCTCGCGAATCACCGTCTCGCATCGCAACGCGGTTGAAGCGTGGAACACGCACGCTGGACACATCGGCGGCTTCCTCAAAGGGGTCGCCGATCTGACCGCCGACGGCCGCGCTCCCGACGTCGGGCTCTGCCTCGATCGCCTGGCCAAGAAGGTGGCGCGCGATCGCGAGCTCGCCGACCCGCTGCGCGCCCTCGCGGTCGACGTGGGCGAGTGGCAGGCCATCGTCGCGCGCTGCCGCGATCTGCTCGACGACGGCGGCATCCTCGAGCGCGCTTACCGCATGCGCCGCGTGCGCCGCGCGCTGGTCATCGCCGGCCTCGGCGCGGTCATCGTCGCCGCGCTCGGCTCGGTGCTCTGGGTGCGCGCCGCGCGCGTGCGGGTGGACGCGATCCTCGCCACGGCCGACCCCTGCGCCGCCGCCGTCCTCGACGCCGGGGACGCTCGCCGCGCCTCGTCGGATCAGCGCCGCCGCCTCGAAGAGCGCGCGCGCGAGTGCGCTGCCAAGAGCGAGCGCGAGGCCGTCGCGCGCGAGGTCGCCCGCGTGCGCGAGGAGCGCGCCCGCGAAGAGCAGGCCCGCAAGAAAGAGCTGGAGGCGAAGTGCGCGTCGCTGACGGACCACCTCGAGAGGGGCTCGCTCACCGCCGAGGACACGGCCTTTGCCGGCCCGCGCGCGCCCCTCCTCCAGCGCGTCGCCCAGGGCGCGCTCACCTCGGACGACCTCGGCCCGAGCGATCCCGATCTCCCCTGCGCCGCCGCGCTGACCGCGCCGCGGATCAGCGCGGCCTTCAAGCGGGTCGTCCTCGCGTCCCCCGCGCGCTGGGCCAACGCCGAGGATCCGTCGAAGCTCGTCGCGGCGACGCTGATCGAGCACGTCGCGGAGCTGCCCAGCTCGGCCAAGCAGGTCATCGCCCAGCGCGCCGACGACCTGGCCAAGAAGGCCCTGGTGCTCGGCGTCCCCGGCCTCTTGCCCCGCGCGGTGCGCCTCTGTCAGCTCAAGGACGCGCTCGGCGTCCGGGGCGGCTCGTTCTGCGCAGGCGCGCTCATCTCCACGACGCGGTAGTTCCGCCCCGATCATCCGCCCGCGAGGCGCCTCGCCGTCTCCTCGTCGCGAGCGAGCGCGAAGACCGGTAAGCGCTTGCGCCAGCGCTCCGCCGCGGTGGGCCGCGTCAGCGCGACGCGGAGCGCGGCGATGAGCTCGAGCAGCGATCCGTCGAGGCCTGCGTCGGCGCACGCCTGGACCAGGCCCGCCAGGATCGCGGTCGCGAGCTCGTACCCGAGCCCGTAGATCGGCGCGCTCGGGCCCTCTTCTCCCTCGGCCGCGAAATGCCGCTTGCACGCGCCGGCGTCGAGCGAGGTCCACCCCGCGCAAACCAGCGGCCGGACCTCGTGCACCGAGCAGCTCCCGTCCGGCGCGAGGAGCGGGCAGGGGATCTTCTCCTCGAAGCGCCGCGCCCGCGTCAGCCCGCGCGCGCGATCGTCGGCCGCCGCGATCCGCGCCGTCACCGCGGCGAGCGCCTCCGTATCGAGCGTGGCGCGGAGGTGATCGGCGATGCGCAGCGCCTCGGGCGGCGTCACCAGCACCTTGGAGATGCAGCACGACGAGCAGCCTTTGGCGCAGGCGATCGGTCGGCTCGGCGGCTCGCGGGCGAGGGCGGCGCGGGCGAGCGAGAGCGCGCGATCGAGGGCGAGGCGCGCGGCCTCCGCGGGCGCGCCGTCCTCATCGCGCGCGAGCACCGCCGCGAGGGCGCGCCGCTCGCCTTCGGCCACCCCGGCGAGGAGATCCGGGGTCCACATCGATCGAGGTCGCGCGACGACAGGGAGCGATTTCTTCGGCGGACGGCGGCTCACGCGCGCAGCCTACCTCTGCATGCGCGCCGCGCCGCCCCGGCGATGCTACTCTTCCTGAGCCCGCTTGATCCGGTCCCAGCACAGTTTTGTAACCGTGGCACGACACTTGCGGCCGGCCGACTGCTTGTGATAGCGTTGGCGCCCTCGGCCCGATCCTCAGTTAAATCAGGGCATTTGGGTGGTGATAGCCATGCTTAGTAAACGAATCGGCATTGCTCTCGCGGGCCTCCTGGCGCTCCTCCCGATGACGGCGCGGGCAGCCGAGACCGTCGTTGGCTTGCCTGTGGCCCTCCCACTCACGGTCGACGGCACCGGGTTGTGCATCGCCTCGGCGGTGTCCCAGAACCTGAAGGCCGACTTTGGCAACCTCAACGCCTTTAACTACAACGGCGGCCTCAATACCTTCATCGAGGCGCACGCGCAGGACCGGATCGAGTCCGTCGTCCACACCCTCCTCGACCTCAGCAACAACAACGACTCCGGCGCCCAGGTCAAGCCGAGCTACGGTGATTTCACCAGCGTGATGACGCCGCTCTGCAAGATCGGCGGCTGCGATTTCATCGTCAACGACACCACGACGTCCTTTGGCTCTCGCCTACGCGGGTTCCTCAACGTGACCGACGACATGGTGAACAAGCCCATCCACATCGGGCTCTTCGCCGACGACGCCGCGAGCATCACCTTCTTCGGCAAGGGCGGCACGATTTACCCGGTGACGATCCGGCCTCCCGAGCTCGGCGCTGCCACCTGGCGCGTCACCAACACGGTCAAGTTCCAGACCGTCGGCCTCTATCCGGTGGAGATCCTCTACGTCGAAATCGTGGAGCACGCCGCGCTGGAGGTGTCGTATTTCATCGGCGATTTCGTCGATTTCGAGCGCCCGGCCAACCAGGCTCCCGTGACCAAGCTCAACGAGCTCGGCTTTCAGCTCTTCCCGCCCAAGTCCTTCTCGATGACGGTGAGCGGACAGATCCCTTACCCCGATCCCGACGTCTGCAAGCAGTGCGATCGCCAGTATGTCAACATGGCGAACAACGGCTGCAAGCTCGGTTATTACTGCAACGAGGCCGCCCTCTGCTCGCCCTGCGACTCCGCGGCTCTGTGCGGCGCGACCTGCTCGCCCTGCGGCGGCGCCACCCCCTTTTGCATCAACACCAACGGCACGCTCGACTGCGGCAGCTGCCGCTCCGACCTCGATTGCCAGTCTGGTTATACCTGCGATCTCGTGACGCACGAGTGCAACCAGACGCACGAGTGCGAGGACGACAGCCAGTGTGACCAGGGGAAATCCTGCACCAACTACACCTGCCAGTGGTGCGACACTCCCGATCACTGCGCCGGCAACTCCTGCAACTGCTGCCCTCGGGGCAACAACGCCAAGGAGACGCAGTGTCGGCCGCTCGGCGCCGCTGACGGCGCGCCGGTGTGCGTGGAGTGCGTGACGACGGCGGACTGCGCGTCCGGCGTCTGCGACCAGCTCAGCGGCCTCTGCGTCGACAAGCTCGCGCAGAACGAGCGCGCCGACTGCTGCGGTGAGAACTGCGTCGCGTGCCCCACCGACGCTCCCTTCTGCCTCCCCACCCACCTGGGCGAGGTCTGCGCCGTCTGCCGCAGCGACCTCGACTGCAAGAGCGGCGATTACTGCCTGAGCGGCCAGTGTCGCGCCTGCATCGAGGACCGCCGCTGTGGCCCCCGCTGCGAGACCTGCAACGGCGACACGCCCTTCTGCCTCGGCTCGCAGATCTCCGACACCGCGGTCTGCGTCCGCTGCACCACCGACGCGCAGTGCCCTGGCAGCACCTGTGACCCGACGACGCACGCCTGCTTGCCCCCTTGCTCGGTGAGCTGCGGGCCGACGGCGCCCTACTGCTTCGATAACACCTGCGTCGAGTGCTACGCCGACACCCAGTGCCCCTGCGGCGGCACCTGCATCGAGTCCACGCACCGCTGCGACACCTCGTGCGACGGCAACGAGGACTGCAGCGGCAACGAGCACTGCCGCTGGGCCGAGTCGGCCACGACCAAGGAGTGCACGCCCGGCCCGATGCTCGACAACACCGGCTGCGGGAGCACCCTCGGCTCGGCCTGCACCGGGAGCACGATCGGGAGCAAGGGCGTGGATCCGGTGCCCCCGTCGGGGGTCGCCGCCCTCTCGGTCCTGGCGTTCCTCGTGCGGAGGCACCGCATGAAGCGCAAAGCCCGTCTGTCTGCGGAAGGGGGAGGTCTCTCATGAAGCGCCTGGCAAAGCTCGGTGTTGCGCTCGCGGCGCTCCTCGTCTCGGCCTCGGTCTCGGCGGAAGAGGGCCGCTTCGACGCGCAGATCTTCCGCCCCTCCGCCGCCCCGCGCGATCTGGTGATGGTGCAGAAGTCGGAGGTCATCGCCGACATGTCGCCGACATTCGGCCTCTTCACCAACCTCGCCTTCGACCCGCTGGTGCTGGTCAGCAAGAGCACCTCCCAGCGCCTCAACGCGGTGGGCGCGCGGCTCGAGCTCACGGGCATGGCGGGGATGGGCTTCTTCAACTGGTTCGACGTCTCCGTCGCCGTGCCCTTCGTCGCCTGGCAGTCCTCGGACAACCTCCGCCCCATCGGGACCGAGGGCCCGGTCAAGCCCAACGGGATGGGCGATCTCCGCCTCTCCACCAAGGTCGCCATCCCCTTCTTCAACCGCCAGGACGAGATCCAGAGAGGCTTTGGGCTGGCGGTGTCGGGCAACGTCAACCTCCCCACCGGGAGCCCCACGAACTTCACGGGCGACGGCGTCGTCACCTACGGCGGCTCGCTCATCGCCGATTATCGCTTCGGGATTGGCCTCCTCGTCGCCGTCAACGGCGGTGTCTGGATTCGCCCCGACCGGCAGCTCGCGGGGGTCCGCATCGGCGACATGGCCTCGTTCGGCGTCTCGGCCGAGGCCTACGTCGTGCAACGCTGGGGCCTGTCGGTCATCGGTGAGGTCTACGGTTACCCGTCGTTGACGAAGTTCCCCAGCGAAGACAGCGTCCGCCAGATCCCGGCCGAGTTCCTCATGGGCGCGCGCTGGCAGACCAAGCAGGGCATCTCGATCACCGTCGGCGGCAGCTTCGGCGCGGCCTGCGGCTTCGGCGCCCCCTCGGTCCGCTTCTTCACCAGCATCACCTGGCAGCCGAAGAAGTCGCGCGAGCAGGAAGAGATCAACCGCCTCCAGATGGTGGACTCCGAGGATCCCGATCACGACGGCCTGATCGGCGACGCCGACCACTGCCCGGAGGTCCCGGGCGCGCCCGAGAACCTGGGCTGCCCCGACAAGGACACCGACAAGGACGGCGTGATCGACCGCGAGGACGACTGCCCGGATCTCCCCGGCGGCCCGCGCGGCAAGCGCGGCTGCCCGACGGCGTTCCTCAAGGGCGACGAGATCGTGATCTTCGACGAGGTCCACTTCGCCACCGACAAGGACATCCTCCTCGACGAGTCCAAGCCGGTCCTCCTCGACGTCGTCGAGGTGCTCCTCCAGCACCCCGAGGTGCGCGAGGTGCTGATCGAGGGCCACACCGACATCCGCGCCACCGACGCGTACAACATGAACCTCTCGCAGCGCCGCGTGAACAGCGTGATGGCGTTCTTCACCGCGAGCGGCGTCGACGCGTCGCGCCTCCAGGCCAAGGGCTTTGGCCACAGTCAACCGATCTTCGACGACACCGGCTGCACCGGCCCCGACGAGAGCCTGAGCCCCGACTGCAAGCGGATGACGTCCAAGAACCGCCGCGTGGTCTTCCGCGTCCTCCGCCGCGGAGCGCCGCCGCCCCGCGCCATCAGCGGAGCCGCGGACGGCAACGCCTCCTCGCTCCCGTCGCGCGACGCGGTGCTGCCCGGCAACACCAACGTCCTGCCTTCGCAGAGCAACCTCCCGAGCAAGGAGAACAGCGTGCTCGGGACCAAGCCGGTGCTCCCCACGGCCGCAGATCACGCCGAGCCCGAGCACGTGCTCCCGACCTCGCAGGGCGGCACGCTCCCGAACGGCAAAGTGCTGCCGAGGTCCGGCGCGACGAAGAAGGATCCCCCGAAGAAGGATCCTGCGAAGGACGACGCCAAGGCTCCGCCGCCGAAGGCTCCGTGAGCTGATCGATCGAGGGTTGCTCGGCGAGGGATCTCGTCGAGCGACTCGGCGGTGGATCCGATCGAATTGGAGTGGGGCGCGCGCGGAGACGGAAGACGGCAAACAGCAGACGTGCTGCAAACACGCCGGCTAATCCCCAACCCTTTGGTCCCCTGATGGGATGATCCATTGCGGATCATCCATCAGCTGAAAGCCAATCCGCGCTTACTTCTTCTTCGGCGGCGGAGGCGGCGGCTTGACAGGGGGCTTCCCGGCCTTGGCCGACGCTGACGCCGACGGCGTCGCGGAGGGCGTCGCGGTCGGCTCGGGCGGCGGCGGCTCGGGCGCCGGCGGGGGCTCGACGGCGGCGGAGGCGGCGTGCTTGCTCGGCAGCGTGATCGGCTTGCTGCTGCTCCCGTTGGGGCGGCGCAGCCAGATGATCGCCGTGCCGCTCGACACCGTGGCGTAGGTCGCGTTCTCGGCGCGGACCTCCTCGTTCACGGCCTCGATCACCGCGTCGCCGCCGACGGCGCACGCCGCCTTGCGGAGCGACTCGAGGCGCTCGGCCTCGGTGCGGGCCTTGGGATCGCTGCTGATGGGCTGGAGGCGGTGGTACTCCGAGTCCGGATCCTGGCCGGCGGGGACCACCTGCATATCGCTGCAGAACTCGCCCGAAGGGGTGCGTTTGTCTTTGAAGGAGGCGCAAGCGACCCCCACGACGATCGGGGCGAGGAGGGCAACGAAGAGCAGGCGACGCATCCCGAGCGTTTTAGCAGGGATGCGGTCCGCGCGGCAAGACGAGGGATGCCCGCGCACCTCACTCGCTCGGAAGAGCTTCAGAAAGAGATGAAACCGCGCACCGTGAGGCCCGCCGTGTAGACATCGGTGTTGAGCTTCTGCGTCCCGAGCCCGGTCGCGCCGGGCTGCGCGAACTGCGGCCAGGTGAAGAACGGCGCGAGCTCCACGAGGGGGCTGTCGGTCCCGATGGAGACGCCCGCGAAGAGGCCGAGCGGCACGGTGATCGTCTCCCCCGGGTCCCGGAAGTTGACGATGTACACGCTCGTCTGCGCGCCGAGGAAGAGGTTGTCGATCGGGTTCAGCGCGAAGGCCACGGGGAGGTCGAGGCCGACGATGGGCAGCGCGCCCCGCCGCAGCGTGATCGGAGCCCCGGCGCTGAAGTCGAGCCGCGCCGACCCGCCGAGATGGATGAGGAAAGGCACGCTCGGCTCGACGATGATCCCGGCGGTGGCCGGCGTGGTGAGGATCTTCGCCTGCGCGCGGACCCCGATCTCGATCACGCTGTCGATGACGCGAAAGGTGGCGCCGAACGTCGGGTCTCCGTAGGCGAGCTCGGGGAGGATCCGGATCTGCGCGAGGGCCGCGTCGACCTCGAGATCATTCGAGAGCCCGAACTTCGCGCCGGCCTGCACGGTGAGGCTCGTCGTGAGGTCGCGCGTGACCGCCGCGGGATCGGTGACGAAGCGCGTCACGTCCACGGCGACGTAAGGCGAGAGCGTGCGCGCGTGCAGCGTCAGCGGTCGCGCCGCATACGAGAGCGGGTACGTCTCCGGATCGTCGTCGGCGCGGGCGGACATGGAGACCGTTCCCAGCGCGACGCCCAGGCAGAGTCCGAGCAGCGAGAACGAAGGACGCAAGCTCGAGCCTCCCTGGTGATCGACGTCGTATGACACCGCGCCCTCGCTTGTACCATGGTCGCCTACACGGTCGGGATCACGCTGTGCGTGGGGGAAATCACCGCACAGGAATGACCCGATTCCGGCGCTCGGCGAGTGCCCGTCGCTGAGCGGACCGTGCTACCGTCTCCCGCGACATTGCTTCTAGCCTGAGATTTCGACCCGGAGGATACCGTGGGCATGACGCGGAGTAACTTTCACTTGGTTCTGGGAATCGCGATCGGCTGTACGAGCCTGGTCGCGACGTTCGCGTCGTGTACCGACTCCTACCGCGGCGACGTGGCGACGTCCGCGGGCGGTGGCACGTCGACCTCGTCGGGCATGGTGAGCGGTTCGGGTGGTGAGGGCGGCGTCACGATCGAGGCCGGTCCCCCCTGCAACAACACCTGCTCCAACGACCTCAAGAACGTCGTCGACTGCTTCGGCACCACGCTCACGCAGTGCACGGTCGATCAAGGCTGCGCCGACGCCAAGTGCATCGACGACCCTTGCAAGGCCGCCGAGGACTCCAAGAGCTCCTACGGCTGCGACTACTGGGCCCTCAAGACGGCGCTGCGACCCCAGGCCGACGGCGCCTGCTTCGCGGCCTTCGTCGCCAACACCTGGGGCAAGCCCGTCCACCTCAAGGTCGATCGCGGCGGCGTCGACCTCCCTCCGGAGACGTTCACGTACATTCCGTCAGGCCAGGGCCAGGCGGTCACGTACACGCCGTACGACGCGGCCAAGGGCCTCGACGTGGGCGAAGTGGCCATCATGTTCCTGGCCCGCAAGAAGATGGGCGGATCGGTGGTGGACTGCCCCAAGCCCGCGGCGCTGAGCGTCGAGGCGGGCGTGTTGGGCACCGGCCGCGGGTCGGCCTTCCACATCACCTCGGATTACCCGGTGGTGGCCTATCAAATTGACCCGTACGGCGGCGGTCAAGCGGCCGTCACCTCGGCGACGCTGCTCCTGCCCACGAGCGCGTGGGACACCAACTACATCGCCATCAACGCTTACAAATCGGCGGAGCCGGATTTCGCGGGCGGCAATCCGTCGCTCGACATCCTCGCTTATCAGGACGGGACTGACGTCCAGATCCTCCCCAAAGTGAACATCCTCGCCGGGACCAACGTGATCCCCGCCGTCGCCAACACGTCGGTTACGTACAAGCTCAACAAGGGCGAGTATCTCCAGATCACCCAACCGCAGGAGCTCACGGGCAGCCCGATCCTCTCCACCAAGCCGGTCGGTGTCTTCGGCGCCTCGACTTGCATGACGGTCCCCACGGGCAAGAACGACTGCGACTCGGCCCAGCAGCAGCTCGCGCCCGTCAAGGCGCTCGGGAGCGAGTACGCCGCCGTGCGCTACCGCAGCCGCAGCGTGGTCGAGGAGACGCCTCCCTGGCGGATCGTCGGCGCCGTCGACGGCACCACGCTCACCTGGACGCCCAAGGCACCCGTGGGCGCCCCGAGCAAGATCGGCCTCGGTGAGGTGGCGGAGTTCTCCGCCGCCGGCCCCTTCGTGGTCGCGAGCCAGGACGCCGAGCACCCCTTCTATCTCGGCGGCTACATGACCGGCGGAGAGGACTTCGGCGGGGAGGGCGATCCGGACTGGGTCAACATCATCCCGCCGTCGCAGTTCCTGAATCACTACGTCCTCTTCACCGATCCGACCTACCCCGAGACGAGCCTCGTCGTCGTCCGCGTGCCCTCGAAGCTGGACAAGACCAAGTTCGCCGACGTCACCCTCGCGTGCGGTGGGATCCTCACCGGCTGGGAGAAGGTCGGCGATTACGAGTACGCCCGGGTCGAGCTCGTGACCAAGGACTTCATGGGAGTAAACGGCTGCACCAACGGTCGCCAAGAGATGTCGAGTGATCTACCCTTCGGCGTCACCGTCTGGGGGTGGGGCAACACCCAGCAGACCAAGCTCGTCTCGTACGCATACCCTGCGGGTGCAGGCTTTCAGCCCATCAACAAGGTCGTCGTCCCCCCCATCCCGCAGTAGGAAATAAAGAGTTCCCGCGATGCTTCGATTCTCCTCTTCGCGGCGCGAGGGGCGCGCTCTCACCGCGCTCCTCGCCGCCTCTTCGATTGGCCTCGTCCCGGCCGCGGTCCGGGCGCAGACCCACACGTTCACCGTCGACCGCCTGAACATGGCCGGCGCGCCCGACGACGGGATCGGGGTCTGGCGCCCGGAGGTGGGCCGCGACACCCGCTTCTTCGGCCAGCTCGGCCTGGGGTTCGCCGTCAATCCGCTCCGCGTCGACAACTACGTCGACGATCTCAACAAGGCGGAGAAGATCGCGGGGCCGCCGGTCTCTACGCAGTTCATCACCTACCTCACCGCCGGGGTCGAGCTCTTCAACCGGGCCTCGATCCAGGTCTCGTTCCCGCTGATCCTCAATCAGGGGGGCAGCCCGACCAACAACATCGACGCTGGCCTGCCGCAGGATCCCGTGGATCTGCGCTCGGTCGCGCCGATGGACATGCGCCTCGAAGGGCGCTTCATCGTCTTCCGCAACGAGGCGAAGTCGTTCAAGCTGGCGCTCTCGGCGGCGGCCTTCCTGCCCACGGGCAACAACCTCTCGTTCGCGGGGGACGGGGGCGCCGGCGCGTCGTTCGGCTTCGCCGCCGAGTACGCGGCGAAATCGTTCTTCCTGGTGCTCAACGCGGCCTATCGGTTTCGCCCGACCGCCAATCTCAACGAGCTCAACATCTCCAACGAGGTGGTCTATGCCCTCGGCGGCTACGTGCCTCTCCGCAAAGGCACCATCCGCGTCGGCGCCGAGCTCTTCGGGGCCTTCGGCGCGGGGAAGGGCAACGTCGGCGATCTCGACACGACACCGCTCGAGTGGAACGTGAACGGGAAGATGTACTTCACCCCGAAGCGCCAGGTCTGGGCCGGCCTCGCCGCCGGCACGCGCCTCACCGGCGGCTACGCGCCCGACTTCCGCGGGGTCGCCGTCGTCGGCGCCAGCTTCGGCGTCAAGGACACGGATCCCGGGTCGGGCGCCCCGCGCTACACCTTCGACGTGGCCGACGAGCTCGACGTCGACACCGACGGTATCCCGGACGAGGTCGACGCCTGCCCCAAGGAGCCTGGGGAGATCAACAGCCACCCTGACCGGAACGGCTGCCCCAAGTTCATCCGACGAATCACCGGCTCCGCCGAGATCGAGATCCTGAAGCAGGTGGAGTTCGCCTTCGACAGCTCGGTGATCCTCAAGGTGAGCTATCCCATCCTCGACGAGGTGCTGCGTTTGCTCCAGGTGAGCCCGGAGATCAAGCTCGTGAGCATCGAGGGTCACACCGACAACCTGGGCAGAGACGACTACAACCAGAAGCTGTCGGAGGGCCGGGCCAGGAGCGTGATGAACTACCTGGTGAACAAGGGAATCGCAGCGGAGCGGCTGACCTCGACCGGGTTCGGCGCCTCGAAGCCCCTCCAGAGCAACGACACCGAGGCTGGGCAGCAGCGCAATCGCCGCGTGGAGTTCAAGATCAAGCAGCAAGTCGCTCCTGCGGACGCGGGTCACTGAGCAGGGTGGGGAGAGGGAGAGGGGTGATTGCCCCTCTTTCCTGGTCAGGCATGGTTGCACGTGCCTGGTCAGGCATGGTCGTACGTGCCTGCTCAACCCGTCCTGCGCAGGCCGAGCGCTGAGAGCCAGCCCTTTCAAGGTCATAACTTGCTGAAATAGCGCGAGTTCCAGTACCGCGACCGTCAGGGAGCGGTGCAGTGGGCTCTTGCGACCCACACCGCTCC
>FSTQ01000212.1_pt1 | contig 20010 bp, 17 predicted proteins | sample 1637281 | NCBI WGS metagenome assembly FSTQ01 (sample SAMEA3914818, study PRJEB12502) | metagenome | biome: forest; material: soil | place: Canada | collected 2010-06-26 | depth 0.1 m
CAGCGCCAGCGCGAGCCCCGCGGCGGAGGGGACAGCGCGGCTGTCGACGAGGTAGCCGAGCGACCAGTCGCCCGCGAAGATCAGGAAGTACGCGCACGCGGGGGCGAAGACGAGGGCGCCGTAGAGCGCCGCCACCGCGGCGCGCGCCCCCCAGCCCGAGTCGTCGCGCCGCGCCGCCGAGGCCCACGCGAGCCAGGCGAGCGCGACGCCCAGGGCGAAGCCGCACAGAGGCCCGAGGAACGCCGGCACGCGGCCGACCCTAGCATGATTGCGACCGCAGCCGAGCCGCGCTACGCCCGCCGCCATGGATCCCCGTCACGTCCGCGAGCTGCTGGAGCGCGTGCGCGCGAGCGACGTGTCGGTCGACGACGCGATCGAGTCGCTGCAGAAGCTCCCGTTCCGCGATCTCGGCTTCGCCAACGTCGATCACCACCGCGCCCTCCGCCAGGGCATGCCCGAGGTCATCTTCGGCGAGCGCAAGACCGCCGAGCAGATCGCGGCGATCTCGGCGGAGATCCTCCGCGTCGGGCACAACGTGCTCGTCACGCGCGTCGACGAGGCCAAGGCCGCCGAGCTCGTCCTCGGCGAGCCGCGCTTCCACTACGCGAAGATGGCGCGCACCCTGAGCATCGAGCTCGCGCCCGTGTCTCGCCGCAAGCGCGGCCCCGTCGCCGTGGTGACGGCCGGCACCAGCGACATGAGCGTCGCCGAGGAGGCCGTGGAGACGCTCCTCGCCGTGGGCCTCGAGCCCGCGCGCCACTACGACATCGGCGTCGCCGGCATCCACCGCCTGCTCGGCCGCCTCGACGATCTCCGCCGCGCCGAGGCGGTGATCGTCTGCGCCGGTATGGAGGGCGCGCTCCCGAGCGTGGTCGGCGGCATCGTCTCGACCCCGGTCGTCGCCGTCCCGACGTCGGTCGGCTACGGCACGGCGCTGGGCGGCTTCACCGCGCTCTTCGCCATGCTCACGAGCTGCGCCTCGGGCGTGGTGGTGGTCAACATCGACAGCGGCTTCGGCGCGGCGATGGCGGTTCATCGCATCCTCAACGATCACCAGGCCAAGGCCGAAGAAGGGAGCCCGTGATGGGTAAGGGACACGGGCACGATCACGATCACGATCACGATCACGATCATGATCACGGGCACGATCATGATCACGGGCACGATCATGATCATGGGCACGATCATGATCATGAGCACGGCCATGATCACGGGCATGATCATGATCACGGCCACGGCCATGAGCACACCCACGGCCACGCGCCCGGCCATCACGAGGCCGATGGACATGCTCACGGCCACGGCCACGATCACCCGCATCCGCACGAGGAAGATCACGCCGCCGAGCACGAGCACCCCGCGCGCACGCCGCTGCTGAGCGAGGGCGCCGGCGTGGGCAAGGTGCTCTTCCTCGACGCCTTCAGCGGCATCGCGGGGGACATGACCATCGCCGCGCTGCTCGACCTCGGCGTCCCGCTCCTGGTGATCGAGCGCGCCGTCGCCGCCCTGCCGATCGAAGGGTTTCATCTCCACCGCGGGCACCGCCACCGCAGCGGGATCGTCGCCACCGCGTTCGACGTCCACGTCGAGGACGCGCAGCCCGAGCGCACCTTCGGCGAGATCGACGCCATGCTCGCCGCGGCGCCGCTCGATCCGAAGACGCTGGCGCTCGCCCGCCGCATCTTCCTCCGGCTGGGCGAGGCCGAGGCCGCCGTGCACCGCATGCCCCTCCGCGACGTGCATTTCCACGAGGTCGGCGCCGTCGACGCCATCGTCGACATCGTCGGATCCGCGGCCGCGTTCACGTATCTCGGCGCCGAGGTCGTGGGCTCGCCGCTCCCGATGGGGCGCGGCTTCGTCAAGGCGCGCCACGGCATCCTCCCGCTGCCGCCGCCGGCCGCGCTGGAGTGCCTCCGCGGCGTGCCCACCTATGGAGTCGATCTCGACGCCGAGCTGGTGACGCCGACCGGCGCAGCGATCATCGCCACCGTCGCCTCGCGCTTCGAGCGCTGGCCCACCTTCGCGCCCGAGCGCATCGGCTTCGGCGCCGGCACGCGCGAGCTGCCCGATCGGCCCAACCTGCTCCGCGCGGTGCTGGGCACGGTGTCTTCGAGCGCGGTCGACATCACCGGCGCCGCCTCGCACGTGATCCTCGAGGCCAACATCGACGACCTCACCGGCGAGATGGCCGCCCACGCCATCGAGGCCCTCTTCGCCGCGGGCGCGCTCGACGCGTGGGCCGTGCCCATCACCATGAAGAAGGGCCGCCCCGCGCTGACGATCGCCGCCCTCGCCGCGGCCGAGTCCGCCGACCGCGTCGCCTCGGCGCTGATGCAGGAGACGACGACCATCGGCGTGCGCCGCGTCCCCGTGACGCGCACCGAGCGGCCGCGCCGCATCGTCTCGGTGTCGACGCCCTTCGGCGCCATCCGGGTGAAGATCAGCGAGGGCCCCTTCGGTCCGCCGCAGATCAAGCCGGAGTTCGACGAGTGCGCCGCCGCGGCGAGGACCCACGGTGTCCCGGTGCGCGAGGTGATCGCCGCCGCGCTCGCCGCCGTCCCTCGCTGACCTCGACCTCTTATCGACCGCTCTCGGCTTCCTTTCGACTCGACCTCTCCTCGATCCCTTCTTCACCCTCCTGCGCGCACGTCGAAGAGGTGCCCGCAGGAGCAGAACAACGGTAGAGCAGCGCGATGCGACGTGTCCGGCAAGATCCCCTCGGCTGGTGGCTGACCGCGGTCCTCGCAGGCGCGATCTCGGCCTGCGGCGCCAGGTCCTCGCTCCGCACCGACCTCAGCGGCGGCTTCTCGGCGGACGGCGCGGGCGCGGGCCAGAGCGCCGGCGGCGAGGGCGGCTCGGGCGCGGGCATGAGCACCGGCGAAGGGACCGGCGGGAGCGCGTGCAGCAACGGAGTCACCTGCGACGATCCCCCGGCGCCCACGTGCGAGTCGTCGACGACCCTCACCGTCTACGCTCCGATCGGGAGCTGCGCCACGGGCGAGTGCGTCTATACCCACACCGCCTCGGCCTGCCCCGCCGCGTGCAGCGGCGGCTCCTGCGTCCCCGAGCCCAGCTCGATTCACCTCACCGTCGGCAGCCAGCACTCCTGCGTGACCGCGGTCTCCGGAGGTATCAAGTGCTGGGGTCACAACGAGTCTGGCCAGCTCGGCAACGGCTCGACCAAGGAGACGGGCGTCCCCATCGCCGTGGCCGGCCTCTCCTCGGGCATGCGCGCCCTGGCCGCCAGCGGCGACACCTGCGCTGTCACCGACGGCGGCGCGCTCTCCTGCTGGGGCCACAACGAGTCTGGCCAGCTCGGCAACGGCGCCACGTCAGCGAGCCTGGTCCCCTCCGGCGTCGCGGGGCTCTCGTCCGGCGTCACCGCCGTCGCCGCGGGCGGGCTCCACACCTGCGCGGTGGTGGCCGGCGGAGCGGTCAAGTGCTGGGGCGACAACTCCTCGGGCGAGCTCGGCGACGGCACCACCAAGGACAGCCTCACCCCCGTCGCCGTCAAAGGCCTCTCCTCCGGCGGCGCCTCTGTGGCGCTGGGGTTCGGCCACACCTGCGCTCTCGTCGAGGGCGGCGCGGTCAAGTGCTGGGGGCTCAACACCTACGGTGAGCTCGGCAACGGCGCCGCGTCCGATCCCGTCAAGGTGCCAGTCACCGTCAAAGGCCTCTCCTCCGGCGTCACGGCCCTCGTGGCCAACAGCCTCCACAACTGCGCTCTCCTCGCGGGCGGCACGGTCAAGTGCTGGGGCCACAACGTCGACGGCGAGCTCGGCGACGGCACGGTCACGGACAGCGCCGTCCCGGTGGCCGTCAAAGGCCTCTCCGCGGGCGTGGTGGCCCTCGGCGCCGGCACCGGCCACACCTGCGCCGTCACCGCGGAGGGCGGCGTCAAGTGCTGGGGCAGCAACGCCTTTGGCCAGCTCGGCGACAACACCACCGTGGTGCGCCACGAGCCCGTCGACGTCGTCGGCCTGTCCTCGGGCGTGGTCGCCGTCGCCCTCGGCTTCGACCACACCTGCGCAGTCATGACCACAGGCGCCGTGAAATGCTGGGGCGGTAACTTCTACAGCCAGCTCGGCGACGGCACCAAGAACCAGAGCCTGGTGCCCGTCGACGTCATCGGGCTCTGAGAGCTTGTTAGCTCGGCAATTCGAACCTCGGAGATCAAACCACATGAGCACCGCACCGACCGCCTCCCCCGCCGACTCCACCCTGAGCGAAGCCGACGTCGAGAAGCTCTGGAAGGCCTTCAGCGTCTTTGACACCAACAAGAGCGGCGCTGTCTCCGCCGAGGAGCTGGGCGCGGTCATGCACTCGCTCGGGCAGAACCCCACCCCCGCCGAGCTGCGCCAGCTGCTCGAAGAGGTCGACATCGACCGCTCCGGCAGCATCGACTTCAGCGAGTTCAAGACCCTGATGATCTCGCGCCGCGGCGACCGCCAGAGCCGCCTCAAGCTGGCCTTCAGCGTCTTTGACAAAGACGGGAGCGGCCACATCACCGCGGGGGAGATGACCAGCGTCATGAGCCAGGTCGGGCTGACCAAGGCCGAGCTCGACGAGATGATCAAGGAGGTGGACGAGGACGGCGACGGCTCCATCGATTTCACCGAGTTCTGCAAGCTGGCGCCGGAGGCTCCGGCTGCGGGCGGGTCGGCGCTCGACTCCATCGCCGCGGCCGCGCCGCTCGGGAGCCCTGCGGCGACGGCCGCGGCCATCGCCGGCGCGGTCGAGGCGCGCACCCAGCCGCAGCCCGAGCCGGTCCTGGTGCCGACGCTGGAGGCCGCCGCGGTCACGGTGGAGGCCGAGCTCAAGCTCATGCGCGACCAGATCGCCCGCCAGCAGCAGGAAGACAAGGTCCGCGGGACCTCGATTCTGCAGCTCCAGATTGGCTTCTTCCGCCTGATCCAGGGGGCCGCCTACCGCTGCTTCCGCGAGAGCTTCTCGGCCAACCACGAGACGCACTTGCGCGTGCGCAACCTGCCCTACCGCATCACCGAGTTCGTCCCCTTCGTGCGCACCGCCATGGCGCTCTACAAGGGCCTCGGCGTCGTCGAGGAGGTGTGCCACCCGATGATCGACGCGGTGGTGCAGTCGCTCGACGCGGAGTATGCGCGGCTCCAGCACCGCATCGCCAACTGGCCGACCATCCCCAAGACAGCGGAGATGCTCGCCGAGCACCAGGCGATGGTGGAGGCGCGCAGCCGCTCGGCCAACACGCGGGAGAAGTTCGCCGCAGGTATCGAGTTCGCCATCACCATGCAGAAGCAGCGCATCGATCTCGGCGACGTGGTGGAGGGCGTGCTCGCGATCAACGAGCTCAACCGCCTGCGCGAAGAGGAGCTGCAGCAGGAGCGGGCGCCCCAGGCCGCTCCGTCAGCGGGTGATCCCCGGGACTACCTCGCCAGGTGGAACCGCGTGCTCCTCGACAACGCCCTGGAGACGGTGGACGGCGCGATGATGCCAGTCGCGTACTTCTACAACGACTTCATGCCCAAGCTCCTCACGGCGTTCACCGTCAGCACCGCCGCCCACGTCGCGACCTGCACCAACGTCGACGACGCGGTGCTGAACGCGTGGTTCAAGTGGATGGCGGACGAGGGCGATTTCACGGGCTACGGCGCGGATATCGGGGCGGCATTCCCCACCTGCGCGCCGGCCGAGAAGCTGTGCCTGCTCCAGGGCTGGTGGCTCTCACGCCACTACCTCAACGGCGTGCAAAAGCAGCGCGAGCGCGAGGAGGTCGGGCGAGGCACGGGCGGCCTCTCCCAGTACATCGCCTTCATCGATGTCTACCTGGGCCGGAGCGACATCCGCGACTCCCAGATGCGCCTCAGCTTCCCGTACTACATCGGCCCGGCCGTGTGGCGCTCCCTCCATACCACGGCGGAGATCGTCAGCGAGAAGCCCGCCGCCGAGCAGCAGGCGATGGCCGGCACCTTCAAGGAGTTCTTCAAGCTCTTCGCCACCATGTACCCCTGCCCGTACTGCCGCCATCACCTCAACGCGTATGTCGTGCAGAACCGTGAAGTGGACATGTACCCGGTCGAGTATCTCCTGCTCGGCCACGATCCCGTCTCGTCCAGCTTCAACATGTCCATCGACGACAAGCTGATGACGGTGACCGACGGCCCTTCGCTGCGGATGTTCCTCTGGAAGCTCCACAACACCGTATCCTCCTCGATCGCCCGCTCGGAGGAGTGGTATCACCGGGACGACAGCGCCTTCTACACCACACGTTACTGGCCGAGCCTGGCGGCGGAGCTGGCCCGCGCGCGCGCCTTCAAGCACCGCAGCATCTCCATCGAGCGCATCGAGGCCAACTACCACTTGCTCAAGCCGGTCGGCCGCCTCGCCGGCGTGCGGCTGGAGCTGCAACGCCTGCTGGCGAGAGGCGACGTCGAGAGCATCGGCCAGGCCAAGAAGCTCGCCCAGGACTACATCGACCAGCTCGAAGCGAGCGTGAGCAACGGGCGGTTCCTCCAGGACAACTACCGCCTCGATCCCACGCTGAGCGATCCCCTCAATCCGACGTACTCGGAAGAGGAAGAGGCTTTGGGGCGAAGCGGCCTCTATACCGAGGTCTAAATCAGCGTTCACGATCCTGAGCCAACACAGGGCTTGGAACCGCGCGCGCTAGCAAGCGGACCAGAGCCGCGCGCGCCAGCAAGCGGACCCTTTAGCTAAAGGTCCCCTTGCTGGCGCGCGGGGCTCTGGTCCGCTTGCTTACGCGCGCGGTTCTATTACGTGGAGTCTGCGCGAGTTGATCGAGGATCGCGGTCGCTGATTTAGATCAATCCGGCCGCTCGATGGGCAGCGCCTCGGCCTCCCAGGCCAGGAAGCCGCCCTCGAGGAAGCCGACGGGCATCCCGCCCTCGGAGAGCCTGTCGGCCAGCTCCTTCGTCTTGTCGCCGCTGCGGCAGTAGAGGATCGGCGCGCCGGGCAGCATGTGCAGCTCGGCGAGGCGGCTCTCGATCTCCTCCATCGGCAGGTTGACCGCGCCGGGGATGCGCGCGCGGCCGTACGAGGTCGCCTCGCGCGTGTCGACGGCGACGACCTGCCCCTCCTTGATCAGCTGCGCCAGCTCGACGGCGCGAATGGCGCCCTCGGCGCGCGGGAGGAAGGGCTCCACCATCTCGCGGATCTGCGCGCGCATCAGCACGCCTTGCTCCGCCGCGACGGGGCGGCCCTTGGCGAAGACCATGAACGTCGGCACCGCCTGGATGCGCAGCGAGGTCGCGATGCGCTTCGACTTGTCGATGTCGATCTTCACGATCTTGATCTTGCCCTCGAGCTCGCGGGCGATGGCCTCGACCTCGGGCGTCACGGTCTTGCTCGCCGCGGATCGGTCGGTGGTGAAGTAGATCAGGACCGGGAGCTCGCTCCGGAGGACTTCGCCCTCGAACTCTTGCTCGGAAACCAGGGGGATCGACGAGGCAGCTGCGGGTTTGGCGACCATGGGGGCTTCCTTATAAGCACTTCTCTCCCGCGTTGCCAGCCGCCATCCGCGCCGTCGCCGCGGCGACGCGGAAAGGCAGCAGCGAGGCGCGGCCGTGACGCCGAGCCGTCACACCGGGCCGCGCCGGCCTCGCCGCAGCCCGCGTGTCCTGGTCACTCTCGCCGTGGTGAGCGCGTCACATCGCCATGCGCGTGCAGAACGACATGAAGACCTCGCTCGAGAACGCGGCGCCCGCGGCCTGGCCCTTGATCCGCGCCAGGAAGATCGGCGGCGGCTTCATCATCGGGTCGGGCATCGTCGGCTGGACCGGGCAGAGCTCGGTCCCCAGCGGGTCGGCCGACTGCGAGAGATAGACGTTGTCGAGGCCGTTGGCCGTGGAGGTCGAGCTCATCCATCCGGCGGTGTCGAAGGGCGAGATCGGCGCGCCCATCCACACCGCGGGGAGGATGCGGACCGCCGGGTCCACCGCGGTGATCTTGGCGCTCTCGGGGAAGGTGATCGACATCTGCGTCAGCGTGCTCCCCATGATCGACGACTGGATGAAGGCGTTCCCGGAGCGCGGCGGCTCGTCGAGGTTCTCGTGGCACGTGAGCAGCACGCGCGGCGGCCACGACGAGCCGCCCGAGATCGATCCGCAGGTGCCGGTGAACGTGCCCCCGTCGGTCGCGCCCTTCACGATCACCGAGAAGGCCTCGGCCCGGGGCGTATCGGAGGAGCAAGGCTGCGCGAGCTCCGGCGCCGCGTCGCCCGTCACCCAGGGCGCGTCGTCGTCCGATTTCAAGGCCACGCCGGAGACGGTGAAGCTCTGGATCACCGACGCATCGGCGCGCACCACGTCGACGGTGTCGACGCGCAGGCACGCGCCCGCCGTCGTGGAGAGGCGACCGCGGATCGCGACGCCCGCCTTCTTCCCGTCGTGCTCGAGGACGGCGATCTTGATCTGATCACAGTAGGCGTCGATCGCCTTCGATCCGGCGGTGGGCGTGCACGCCGCAGCGGAGCCGCCGCCCGCGCCGCCGTCGCCGCCCGTCCCGCTCGACGAGGTCGAGGTCGACGTCGAAGCACCACCGCCGACTCCGCTCGACGAGCTCGATGCGTCGGTGGATGAGGTGGTGGAGGACGTGGTGGGATCTCCGGAGGATCCACAGGCCGTGAGGGTCGCGCCGAGGGCGAAGCAAGCGAAGCGAAGAGTGGTCATGGGCCGACTCTGTTGCGCGCCGCGCGCGAGGATTCACGCGCTCGCCGCGGTCTCGTCATCGCGCCGCAAAGCGTGGAACCCGAGGGCTCCGGTGATAGTCTCGGCAGCCATGAGTCGTCTTGGATTACCGATCGCCGCTTTCTTCCTCGCCGCGTGCGCCGGTCCTCCTCCTGCGACCCCGACAGCGTTGATCCCGCTCTCTCCGGCCATCGACTCGTCGCCCGCGCCGCCGGTGGCGGTGGTGCAGGACGCACCACCCGCGCCCGATCCATCGCTGGACCCTCCGTCCATCGCGCTGCCCGAGCCTGCGGCCTGCGTGATGACTACCTCGCGCTGGCGCGGCGCCAAGGAGACGAGCGAGCTGCGCTTTCGCGAGGGCGGCCCGATCTTCGCGCATGTCTCCGGGGGCAAAGCGAGCCTTCATTTACCGGTGGGATCAGTCAAGGAGGGCGCCGGCCTCGAGGTCACCGACGACGTCTTCGCGCTGCGCGGCCACCTCGAGAGCGACGACATCTGGCTGCACGCAGCGAAGGCCATGGCGCTGGGCGGAGCGGTGATCCCGCTCAGCCGCGCGAGGCTCGAATGGACCGCGGCGCGATCGGGCGCCGTGGCGGTGACGTTCGATCCTCACGAGGGCATCGAGCTCGTCCAGCCGATCGCCGAGGACGTGCCCTGTGAAGCTCTCTCGCTCGACGCGGCCTCGATCGAGCCCAGCGCCGCTCTGCCGGCCTCGAAGCAAGCAAAGATGCTCCTCCTGCGCGCCGGCGTCCCTGTGCCGCTCTCGCTCACCGCAGGTGGGGCGCCCCTGGCCAGGCTCACTGCGAAGGCCGGCGCGGACGCCTTCGTCACCGTGCTGGAGACCGCGGGCAAGGACACCAGAGTCTCCTGGAGGCGCCGCGAGTCCGTGATCTTCGGCTGGGTCCCGACCTCGCATCTCGAGGTTCCAAGGGCAGGGCTCATGGGGTCGGACTCGAGCTCGGGGGGCGGCGGCATCAGCTGCGGGAGCAGCTACGCTGTCTCTCGCGTCGTCTGCCCGGAGGACGTGCCCTTCATCGTCGAGGCCGACGGCGAGCGCATGACCGTCGGCAAGATCCTCGCGGGCGTCACCATCGAGGTGATGGACGCCACCGGGGATTACCGGCACTTCGTCGTCCGCAGCGCGAAGCTCCGGTTCACGGGTGATGCGCTGGTCCGCGCGCAGCGCCTCAAGGACTGTCGGGTCCTGACGCCCTAGAGTGCCTATCCAGGCTCGACCAGCACGCGATACTGATACAGGCCTTGCAACAGCTCCTCCGGGACGTCGATCTCCTGCTCGCGCAGGAGCCGCTCGCGCACCTCGGCCACCGTGCCTCCGCCGCCGAAGGCCTGGACGACCTCGTGGAGCGCCTCGGTCAACAGCAGCGGCTCGTAGCGGCTGTAGGTCGACACCAATACGCCTCCTTCGGTCGGGAGCGCGCCGAGGGTCGGGCTCGGCGCGAGGCGCTCGGGGAGGGCAGGGGACTCCAGGGTTCGGTGCGCCGCCGTCATGGCTGCGCCGCGCTTTTCGTACTCCGCGTCTTCGAGGATCGCCCGGAATCCTCGGCGATCGAGGCCGCGGACTCGCTCGTAGGCCTGGAGATAGAGCTCCTCTTCGCGGCCGACCCACTCACCCCAGAGCGCCGCATAGGCGTCCTCGCGCGGGGGCTTGTCCTCGAGATCTTCGAGGGTGAGGCCGCGATCGACAGGCGGCGTGTACCCGGGGATCAAGGCCCGAGTCACGTGCCGTGAGACCACGAGCTCCACATAGCCCACGAGCCCGCGCACGCTCTTCCAGAAGATCTCGCCGTCGGCGGCCGCGTCGTACTTGCAGAAGAAGGTCGAGCACACCGCCTCGCGGTGGCGCCAGACCGTGCAGAGCCCGTGCTCGCGCTCGTAGTACGGGCAGAGCAAGAGCAGCGAGCGGCCGAAGGCGTTCCGCCACGCCGCGCCGAAGAGCACCTCGCGCTTGGCCGGCGGCGCGAGCCACTGCGGCGTCACGCCGACGCGCGCGGCGATCTTGGCGCGGATGCGCCGCCGCCCCTCGGCCATGTCCGGCCGCTCGTCCGCGAGGATCGCGCCGACGAGGTAGCTCGGCAGCCGCGGCTCGAACGTGCAGCACTTGGTGTCGGGCCGGAAGTAGGTGACCTCGGCCGAGACCGCCTGCGCGTCCTTCGGCGGGCACATCGCGCAGCTCGCGCAGGTGGCCTTCTGCTCGGTCGGCGCGAGCGTGTCGAAGAGCTCGGGCAAGAGCGGTTGATAGAGCTCGGGCAAGAGCGATCGCAGGGTGTCGGCCACGGGCGCAGCCTACCCTGGTCGTCAGGGCTTGGGTATGGCGGTGATCGTCCCGTAGTCGTCGACACTTTTCACGAACCCACCGGGGTTGTAGAGGTCCACGCGCTGATCGCGCTCGGGGGCGCGGTCGTCGTAGCGCCGGATCTGGGTTCCCCCCTTATTTTTGTACTCGATCTTGACCCAATCACCATGCTTGACGCCCAGGGCTTTCGCCGCCGAGTCGGTCAGGGCCGCGGACACCCCGGGCTCGAGGCTGTGCCACTTCCCCATGCCCTTCTCCGTGTACGAATCCGAATACGGGTCATCGGCGTAACCATACTGGGTGACCTTCATCTTCGTCCCAGGGTTGGTGTCCTTTGTCGGCTTGCCGTCCGCGCCCACTCCCCCGTTGGGCGCGCCGCCCTTGGTGTAGACGACCGTACCCTCGGTGTTGTTGTTGGTCTTGCTGGACTGACCATTCATGTGGGCGGGGTCGCCGTTGCGCACGACGTTCTTGCCCTCGGCGTAGACCTTCGGAGCCCAGTCGCTCGCCCAGCAGGCCCCGCCGCCGGCGTGGGTGCCCGAGCACACGCCGCCGCCCACGCCGCCCTCGTCACCGATGACGCCCTGAATGTAGCTGTCCTTGGTGAACGTGTGGTCGCTCGTCGCGTTCACGCTCGTCGCCAGGCTCTTCGAATTGATGAAGTTGGAGACGATCATGTACGGCACCGGCGCCGTGGGTGACATGCAAACATCCGGATATTTGCAGACCATCAACGCTTCGTTGATCTGCCGCGCGTGCTCTTTATCGTCCGACATCCGAGACCTCCATGCGCGCCTCTGTCTCCGCCGGGTCACGAAACTCCATGCGCACCTCGAGGGACTGCGGCTGCGGCCAGGGGAGGACGATGCGGTAGAGCAGGATGGCTTTGTTTCGCTCGAGATCGAGCACCAGCGTGTCGAGGTACATCCTCCGTGACTCGGCCTCTCCGGGTGAGCGCTCCAGGAGCACGAACACCCTGTGGCCCGGCAGGCGATAACGACGCTCCCCCGCGGGATCGAGCCCCGCGAGGAGGATCTCCTCGTCCCCGCGGAGCAGGCCGGGGGCGATGAGGTCGGGATGAGCGCAGTTCCAGTACGTGAAGTCGAAATCCAGGGGTAGCTTCGGCCACCTCTCCTTCTTCCAGGCCTCGTCGTACGTGCCCGCGCGCTGGAGGCGCGGTGGCCAGGTGCGCCCCCAGACGCCCACGCCCTCGGGGCGATGCGTCTTGCCGAGGCTGGTCACCGGATCCTGTGGGTCCTCGATGCGCGGAGCCTCGATGCGGTCTCGCCCCTCGAGCGAGAAGGAGGGCGCGAACCCCACGCCGAGAGGGTTCGACTCACAAGCGAGCTCGCGATCACCGTGCCGGGCGACGCCGCCGAAGGCGAGCTCGTAGCGCAGCGGAACCTCGGTGCAGGGCTCGGGATCGGTGAGCGTGAAGCCACTCGCGCCGCGGACCCACGCCCTGGGGCCGGTGACGCGGAGGTGCTTTTCGAGGTCCCCGACCTTCACGCTGACAGGCCAGGACGGGAGCGGAGCCCCTCCGGGCGCGTGAGCGCTGCCGATGACGACGATGTCGGAGCAGGGTTTGGCGGGCGCGAGGTCGCTCTCGGAGCGCACGCTCGATCGAGCGGTCTCGCCGAAGTACTCGTCCTTGAACGCGAGCGGCGTCTGCTCCTGCGCGAGCCGGAGGACGCGGCGCTCGCCGAGGTCGAGCGTGGCGCGCACGACCACGGTATCGAACGGCGTGTCGTCGACCCCACGCCCCTCGTAACAGAGCATGGGAAACGGCGTGTAGTTCTTGATGCGCATCGTGAGACCGGAGCTCCAACGCAAAGGCGCGATGGCGCGAAGACGCAAAAAGACGAAGAGGGGAGAGGCGAAGACAGGAAGAGTCTGCTCCTCGGCGCCGCTGCGTCCGCTCCAGCCGGGGTGGAGCGGACAACCGCGGCGGCTCTACCTACAGGATGACATGGTAGGGGTGCGCGGTGTTGTGGATCTTCGTGCGCATATCGACGGGGGTCGAGGATGACTGGTCGTACACGAAGATGTCGTCACCGCGCTGACCCATGTAGATCGCCGCGTGGTTGCCGTGCGGGTGGCTGGGGTAAATGTTGCCCTCCCAGCCGCAGGCGATCGCGGTGCCGACCGCGATGGTCATGTTGCCATGCACGGCCTCGCCCTTGTGCCACAGCGACGCCGGAGGCGCCCCCGAGGCCGCCTTCACGAAGTCGGTGCACTGGTGCGTGACACCGAGCTGCTGGCCTCGGTACTGATCCGGATGATGTGCGACGTAGGGTCCCATGAGATCTCCTTTGGATGAGTGAGCGTTGCAGCGGGCAGCGCCCGCCGAGAAATCCGGCGGCGAGTCTACGCTCCTGCCACCCTCGGTGGAACGATTTCCTGGGGATTCCGGTGCGACATTTTGCGACCGGGATGGGGCACGACCAAGTGTCCGCGACGGACGGCGCATGACCGGAGTCATACGCCCGAGGATGGCTCTAGGCCTTGAAACGCACGTGGAGGTGGTTGTGGTGCCCTTCGTAGAACCGCACGCCCTTGATCTTGTTGTCGTTGAACAGGATCAGCTCCAGGTTGGGATCGCGCTGCGCCGCCTGCACCACCTTGAGGGTGTTATCGTGGCTGTACGCAGGATCGGTGATGGACACCGGCATGCGCCCGCCGTCGATGCGCTGCGGCCGGATATCGACGTCCACCCCGCGGCGGTGCGACCCGTGCGGAGGCATTTTCCCTCCCTGGATGAAGCTGATGTCGCCCACGCCGATGACGATGCCTGTCGCGTGGAGGGCAGTCGCCAGGGTGCGGATCGACTGGAGCGTGGCGGCCGTGCCCCAGCCGCGGTCGCGGTTGGAGTAGAGATAGAAGCTCCCGTCCTCGGCCGTGAGCTGGAAGAACGCCGTCGGCGCCGAGTGCGGCAGGTCGCCGAGCAAGACTCGCCATGTCCTCCCGTGAGGGTCGATGCGGCCGTCGGGCGCGGAGAGCTTGACGATCTTGCTCTGGAACGCGAGGATCGCGCGCAGGGTGCCGGGCCCCATGATCCCGTCCTCCTCGAGCCGGCCAATCTCGGCGACGAGGTGAGCGTTCTTGTTGAGCTGGACCTGCACGAGCTGGACGTCGTCATGCGCGTTGCGAGCGCCCTGGCCGACAGATGCGGTGAGACGATACATGGGGTCCTCCAGCGCGCGAGCGCGTCAGCCGGCCAGGTCGGGGGGCATGCCGACGTGCTGGCAGATTTGTTCGAATGCGGCCCTCCGCGCTGCCGGATCTTCCTCGGCGAGGCCGAGGTAGATCGGCCGGAAGTTCCAGGCGAGCGGGTCCTCGGCGAGGCCGGCGAAGTAGTACAGGATGGCTCCGGCGTTGGCGCGGACCTCGGGCGAGGGGTGGTGAAGGCAGGCCCACGCCAGCGCGTCGCGGATGGGCACCGAGCGCATCTCCTCGGCGGCGGAGAGGGCCACGAGGCCGCTGTCGGGATCGCCCTCGCGCAGCACCTCGGCCACGGTCTCGTCGGCCTGGGGGATGGCCTCGAGGTCGGCGAGCGCCCGCGCGATGGAGATCTTCATCCGGCCGCTGGCGAGCGGCAAGCGCCGCTTCAGCGGCATCACCGCGCCGCGCGCCTTGGCCGCGGCGATCGCCGGAGGAGCGCGCCAGTCGTCGAGGGGCAAGCGCTCGATCAGGAGCTCGATCGCCGCCCGCTGCTCGTCCTTGGGCAGGCGCAGCAGCGCCGCGATGTCGACCGACTCTCGCCACTCGGGCGAGACGCCGGTGACGCTCTCCGCGAAGCGCAGGTAATCCGGGGACAGGGGCTCTGTGCTCATGACTTCTTCGCCGGGGGCTTGAGGACGTCTTTCATGCTCACCTTCTCGAGCACGTAGTTGCCGTCAGCTCCTTTGATGTGCTTGCCGTCGGCGTCGGTCTTCATGCACCACACGGTGACCGAGGTGACCTTCTTGTTGGCCGCGAGCACCTTGACCTCTTCGCGGAAGATGGCTGTCTCGCTCAGCGGCATGTAGGAGACGATCATGTTGACGTCCCCGCTGGCCTGCTGGGCGAAGCGCTTGGAGATCGTCAGCCAGGCGGGGACCTGGAGGGCCCACTCGTCCTTGGCGGCGGTGACGGCCGCGCCGAGCTCGCCCCCGCCCGGGGTCATCTCGAGGCGAGCGCTCTTCTGCCCGGCGTCGGTGCGCGTCGCGGCGAACTGGCCTGCTGCCTTGCCGGCCAGATCCTGCCCGCCGGACCAGAAGACAGCGCCGTTGTGCGGCGTCGAGACGTCGCTCGAGAGGGCGAGCTTGACCAGATCGAGCGCGCGCGTCGGATCGGGAGCCGGCCTCTTGCCCTTCTGGAGGAGCGCCTCCTGCAGCGCGTCGACGACGGCAAACGCCTTCTCTTCGCGGCCGCCCCAGCTCGCGCTGGTGCTGCTCTTGGCGACCTTGGCCTCCTCCGGCGGCTTGGGGTGGGCGCCGTGGCCGTGCCCGGGAGAGCCGCTGACGTTGATATCGACCTTGGTCCCGCCGATGGCGACGCCGAGCAGGTCGATGCGGACGAACCCGCCGGGCCCCTTGATCGTGACGTCGAGCGCCTCGCCCACCGCCGCCTTGCCGGCGACGATGTGGAGCTCACTGCCGGCCTCCCGCGCGAAGGAGCCTTTGACCTTCTCGTGCTGCTCCTGGAGCACCGTCAGCGATTGATCGCGCCCGACCTGCTCGCGCTTGTTTCCGAGGACGCGCGTGTTGAGATCGTACTCGTTGAGCTCGCGCTTGGCGCCGCGGACGACGATGTCCTGGTCCTTGCCGACGAGCAGCTTGCGCGTCCCCTCGTTGACCTCGGTCTCGTCCTGGCGAATGAGCTGGGTCTTGTTGCCCTTGATGAGGACGCGGTGCTCGGAGCCCGTCATCTCGTGGCGCTCGGCCAGCGTCACCTGCATGCGGTTCTGGTCGACGGTCTCGATCAGGTTGGAGATGACGTACTTGTCGCGGTCGTTGCCGACGGTGAGCGTCTCGTCGTTCTTGACGAGCAGGCGCCGGTTCTTCTCGGCTTGCAGGTAGAGCAGCTCGTCCGACTTGATGTCCTCGAACTTGATCTCGTTGAAGCCGTTGGAGCCCGGAGAAGAGTCGCTCTTCCAGGTGCTCACGGTCTTGTGATCAGGGAGCTTGTAGGGCACCGGGTGCGTGGCGTTGTAGAGCCTCCCCGAGACGATCGGGCGATCGGGATCGCCTTCGAGGAAGGTCACCATCACCTCGTGGCCGACGCGAGGCAGGCTGAGCCAGCCGTAGCCGGCGCCGCCCCAGCCCTCGTTGACGCGGATCCAGCACGAGCACCCGTCGTCGTCGAGGTCCGCCCGATCCCAGGGGAAGCGGACGCGGACCCGGCCGAACTCGTCGGTGTGAATCTCCTGGTCGAGCTCCGAGCCGGTCTTGGGGCCGACGACCTTGACGGTCTGGATGCCGAGCACCTCGGGCCGCGGCGTGATCAGCGCCGGCCGGAAAGGAGTGTCGGCGAAGCCGGCGTGGCCGAGCACCACCCACTCGCCCTCGGCCGTCCCCTCGAGCACGATGTCCGTGACGAGGAGCTTGCGCGCGATATCGGGGTGAGGATGGTTGACGATCGAGAAGATCATCCCGGGCGCGAGATCGTGGAGGTTGCTCTCGAAAGAGACGCCCTCGCGATCGGCGCGCGCGCTCTCGAGGCCGCGAGCCGCCCGCGCGGTGATGGCCTTCTGATCGTGCCGCGCCACCGCCTTGTCGTCGGCCGTCGGGGTGTCGCCGCCGCCCGTCGTCTCCACGAACGAGCCGCCGGGGATGTAGTGATACTGCTCGTATTTGCTCTCCAGGCCGGCGGCGGGGGGCGCCTCGCCGAGGAGGCGATACCGCGGCTTGCGAAAGTCGTAGTCACGGATGGTGTAGGCCCCCGGGCGCACCTCGTGGACGAGGCGAATCTCGGAGATGAACTCGCGCTCGGCCGCCTCGGTGGGGTTGTGCTCGTAGACCACCGGCGGGCCGCCGCGCGGAGCGCTCTTGTGGAGGGCGTCGTTGAAGGTGAGGATGGGGCTCGAGCTGCCCTCGTCCGGGTAGGTGTAGGCGATGCCCGCCTCTTCCAGGAGGCGGCTGATGAAGGCAAAGTCGCTCTCGGCGTACTGGATCTTGAGCTCCAGCTTGGGATACTGGCCGCGATCGATCTTCCAGAGGCATTTGACGCCCCACTCGCTCAGGATCTTGCCGACGATGTCGGGGATGGTGATGTGCTGGAAGATGCGGTTGTTGCGCCGGTGATCGAGCAGCCACAGCGTGGGCACGATCCGCAGGTGGTACGTCGACTGGACCTTTTGCCCGCGCCGCTCGGCGTGCGTCTGCTCCATGTAGCTGCAAACGCCGCTCCAGACGCGGGAGCCCGCGCCGGCCACGTTGAGGTAGCCGGAGAGCGCCTTGAGCCCCGCGGGCTGGCCCACGATGGCGCCGATGTCGATGGTCGGGCTCTCGGAGCGAGCCCAGACGGACACCGTGAAGGGCGTGGAGACCGCCTCGTGGATGGCAAAGCGACGGACCGAGAGGGAGGTCTCACCGCAATCGAAGTCGAGCTCGAGGGCACCCATGGCTCAACCGTCCTTCGGCTTGGTCGCGGGCTGAGGGCCCATGTAGAGCACCGTCCGCTTGTGTTTCTCACCCTTGTCCATGAACATCCGAGTGTCGTGCATGAAGTGGGCTCTCAGCCAGGCGACCGACGGGTTGGCCGCGCGGGCGTGGTACTTGATGAGGTACTCGTCGACGATGAAGTTCTGGATGTACGTCTCGCCGATGTTGTAGCCGGTCTCGTTGGCCCGGTACGCGTCGTAAGCATTGTAATGCTCGAGCAGGTCGCCCGGGATCTGCCAGAGGTGATCGACCCCGATGGCCGAGAGGGGCTGGAGCGGCACCCCCTGATCGACGCTGGCCTTGTGCATGTCGCGGAGCGGGATGTGGGCGAGCTCGGGGCGGACCTCGGGGACCTCGGGGACCTCGGGGACCTCGTAGGATTGCACCGAGAAATCGCTGTAGATGTACTCGGTCCGGGCCTTCTTCATCGGGATCGCCGGGACGGGGAGGTAGCTGCCGCCGACGTCGCTGTGCGCCCCGGGATACCACAGCTCGACCATGTTATCCTTGTACTCGCTGGGCTGCTGAAAGCCCTTGGCCTTGGGATCCATGAAGAGCGACGAGACCGGGAACAGGCTGCGGACCTCGTCCTCGGCCACCATGTGGACGGTGTGCTTCACGTCGTTGTGGTTGATGTAGAAGTTGTACCCCGACAGATCGTTGCCGAGCTGCTTGCCGCCGAGCCCGAACGAAGCGACGGTGTCGAAGGCGCCGAGGAAGTTCATGATGACGTGCTGGTGGCGCTGATACGCCGGCACGCGCACCGTCGACGCGCCCCCCATCGGGCCTCCCCCGGGGACGACGATGTAGCGGAACCCGCTCTTGTCCTTGAGGTTGTCGACGCCCTCGAGGAGGGCTCGGTTGATGAAGTCCCGGCCGATGGCGGCGCCGCGGCTGAAGCCGTAGACGTCGACGAGCTTCTCCTTGGCGAGAGGGTTGGTGTTCTTGCTGAAGAACTCCGACAGGTGCTTGAGGCCCCAGGTCGTGCGGGCTTTGCCGCCGGCGCCGAAGAGCATCCCGCGCCAGTCGAACGACGTGTCGTCCGTCCCCTCGTCGAGCTTGCCATTGGAGTCGGTGGGCTGCTGGTCCTTGGGGAGGTTCTTGGCGGCATCGGTCCCGTCCGAGTCCGTCCCGGGGCCGTGGTGATAGACCCGCTTCTGGATGTCCCCGATATCGATGTAGAGGCGCCAGAGCTTGGCGACGTTGGTGGGCCCGGTGAGCTTGCCTTTGGGGTTCGGCGACCGCTTCTCCCCGTTGGGCCAGTCGCGCCACTGGTTGTTGCCGGTGCCGTCGAAGAACACGCCCATGCGAATCCTTCCTTCGGGGCAGGTCGCGGTGCCGCTCGGCGCCACGCAGGGCATCGCCCCGGCCTTGCTCATGCTGTCGATCGCGAGTTCAGCAGCGGACATCGGTCACTCCCTCACGCCGGGCAGAGGCGCCTCGAGCGCTCGCCAGTAGTCCTCCGGGTTGCCCCGGCGGAACGCCTCGTCCCAGTCCTCTTCGGAAATGTTGGCCGGGAGCGCGTTGATTCGATCGTCCGGTGAAATGGCCGGATCGGAGAGCACGCGGTGGATCGCCGGCTGCAAGTGGAACTCGGGGTGGATCCGGATCATGTGCGCGACGAACACCGTGAGGTTGTACTCCCAGGTGAGGCCGTAGCCGCGCCCGACCGCGAGGCCGTGTCGGATCCGCCGGCGCAGCTCGACCTCGGGCATCCAGTGGATGACCTCCAGGTGGTAGAGCTGGAAGTGCTGCACGACGCGGTCGACGAACGCAGGCTCGCCCGACTTCTCCCGCTGGTCGCGCGTGATCCGTAGCATCAGCCTTTTTGCGCCTCCGGATCGAAGCGGAGGACCTCGCCCAGCTCGCCCTCGGCGAAGAAGGCGCGGACCTCACCGAAGAGCTCGGCGCGCTGCTTCACGGTGCACGTCGGCAGGAACGCGCCGAGGACCCGAGGATCGTAGAAGCGGAAATAGAAGCTCTTGCGGCTGTCGTCGTCGCCGACGAGGAGGAAGCGGCGCAGGTGGCGGCGCATCTCCTTGAACGAATAGGGAGCGTCGATGAAGATGCCCCAGCGCTTCTCCCACCCTTCGCGGACGAGCTGGCCAAAGAGGCGCGAGCCCGGGCTTATCTCCACCAGGTACGGCGCGACGTGGGCGAGGAAATCGCCCTCGATACCGTCGTAGAGCGAGCGCGAGCGCTCGACCGACTCGGCGAGGATCACCCGGATCCGGTCCGAGCGCGCGGCGTCGAGCAGGGCATAGCGAGGCGCCGCGCTGCTGAGATCCTGCAAGGCCTTCTCGCGTCGCGCCTCGGCCGCGCGGGCCGCGATGCGCCTCGGCTCGCGGTTCTGACGGAGCCAGTCGGCGAC
>FSTQ01000207.1_pt1 | contig 19936 bp, 19 predicted proteins | sample 1637281 | NCBI WGS metagenome assembly FSTQ01 (sample SAMEA3914818, study PRJEB12502) | metagenome | biome: forest; material: soil | place: Canada | collected 2010-06-26 | depth 0.1 m
ATGGCCCTCCGCCACGAGCCGGGCGAGGTCGGCGAGATGGCCAAGAAGGCCTTCCACGAGGTCATGAACCCCAAGGTCTTCACCGAGAAGGCCGCTGACTCCAAGCCTGACAACGGCAAGACAGTCCCGATCAAGCCGTGACGGCGGGCGGGGCGCCGTTCCTCACGGCGCCCCGTTCAACCTCGCTCAGCACCCCAGCATCTCGCCTGAAGAGGCGTCCCAACTCAGTTGATCTGAACCGATCCGCCCTGGATCCGGTTCACGCCTGAAGAGCGCGTGAGCACGTACGCTCCGCGGATCAGGATCTTCCCGGCGCGGGTGAGCGTGATGCTCGACTTGCCGCAGCGGAGCACGATCTCTTTCTCCGCCTCGAAGACCACGCGCTCGCCGTCAGCCTCCACGTCGGTCGCCGGCGCTGCGTCGGCCGTTGCGCTCGCCGCCTCGGACGCCTCCGGTGTCGCCCGCGGCGCTGCGGGGGCGGGGACGTGCATGCGGCCCATCACCACCGGGCGCCTGGGGTCGCCGCTCTCGAAGAGCACGGCGACCTCGCCGCCGAGATCGGCTTCGCCGATCGCGGCCATCGATCGCGCCGCGGCGGGCTCGCGCGACCACGGGAGCGTGATCGTGAGCGCGCCGCCTTCGCTGATCGCGGTGAGCTGGGCGATCACGATCCCGTCGATGCGGGTGGGCTCCGGCATCAGCGGGGCGGGGCGCGCCTGGTGCGCGGCGAGGACCAGATCGAGCAAGCTCTCGCCGTCGATCTCGCCCTCGACGGCGCGGGTCTCCTCGTCGGTCGCTTCGGCTTCGGACGGTGCCGCCGATGCTCGATCTTCCTTCATCGCCATCGCTCCTCGTGTCCGTCCACGCTCATGACGCGGAGCTCGTTGCGTGGACCCTCACGCGGCTCGCGCGGGGGCCTGACGGAGCCGCTCGAAATCCACCCGTGGAGCTCCGGAAAACGCGGGTAAAGCCCATGCTATGGAACGCGGCTTCCCTGCGCAACGGGGGCGATGATGCCGCCGAGCACTGGACGCGAGCGGCATTCTGGAAGATACCTCGCGCCCACGTTGGAGAGGGAGAGCGGGTCCATGGCGAGCTGGCGCGATGAGCTGATCGAGGTGATCAAGACCAAGGCCGAGCGCGATGCCGAAGAGCAGGCGCGCCACCGGAAGCGGGTCGAAGAGGCCCTGGCCACAGCCGAGGCGGCGATGGCGCTCGGCGTCGAGGGGCTGCGCTTCACCACCGAGCACCTCCGCGGCAAGGCCCAGCCCGCCGAGCTCGTCGAGACGGCTGACAGCTACAAGATCACCCTCCACGATCTCAGCCTCGCCCTCGAGCTTTTGCGCGAAGGCGCCATCATCAAGATCACCTTCGGGGACGGCAAGCCGCGCGAGTTCGACTTCGCCAAGGATCGCCACATCGCCCCCGCCGACGTCGAAGAGTACGTCGGCCGCCGCTCGCTCGAGCTGGTGCGCGCCGGTCAAAAATCCCACCCCTGGTGATCGGGTGAACGCACCCTCTGCCCCCGAGGCGGAGCCCGCGCTTCGCCTCGTCCTCTGCAACGCCCCGCCGGATCGCGCCGAAGCGATCGCCCGCGCCGTGCTCGAGCCGCGCCTCGCCGCGTGCGTCAACATCGTCCCCGGCGTGGTCAGCCTCTACTGGTGGGAGGGCGCGATCCAGCGTGACGCCGAGTCCACGCTGCTGATCAAGACCACCGCCGCTCACGTTCCCGCGCTGACGGCGGCCCTCCTCGCGGCCCACCCCTACGCGGTGCCCGAGGTGATCGCCTTGCCCATCGCCGCGGGCGAGGGGAACGCCGCCTACCGCGCCTGGCTCGCCGCCGAGACCCGCGCGCCCGAACGCTCCGGCTGAGCGCGCGCAGCCTCGCGCGGGGCGCGCTCCCGTAGTACGACGGCGCCGTCGTGCGCGCCTATCCCCTCCTCCCCCTCCTCGCTCTGATCGCCGCTTGCGGCTCACCCCCTGCGCCGCTCGCGCCTGCGCCTGCGCCCGCGCCCGCGCCCGCCGCCGCGCCGCCGCCGCCCGCGCCGCTCGCGCTCGTGTCGGATCCCTCCGGCGCCAAGCGGATCGCGGCTGACGTCACCTTCCTCGCCTCGCCCGAGCTCGCGGGGCGCGGCACCGGGGAAGAGGGCGCGCGCCTCGCCCGCGACTTCATCGTCAAGCGCTTCACCGATCTCGGCCTCACGGCGGCGGGCAGCGTCGACGGCGCGAGCTTCATCCAGGAGCTCACCGCGCGCGTGGGCGCCGACGCCAAGCCGCCGGAGCTCGCGGTGGTCGCGCGGGGCGGCGCGTCGAAGAGCGTCGATCCGCTCGCGGCCCGCGTCGCCGAGGGCAGCGCGACCGGCAAAGCGAGCGCGCCCGCGGTGTTCGTCGGCTACGGGATCACCGCCGCCGCCGCGAGCTGGGACGACTACGCGGGGAGCGATCTCACCGGGAAAATCGCGGTGATCCTCGACGGCGCGCCCCTCCCGTCCGCTCCCGCTCCCGCTCCCGCTCCCGCTCCCAAGGCCAAGCCCGCCGCCACGCCGGCCCCGCCGACCGACACGCCCGCGCGGCCGGCGCCCAACCCGCTCCGCGACTTCGGCGCCGTTCGCTACAAGCTCCGCACCGCCCGCGAGCACCACGCGGTGGGTGTGGTCATCGTGACGCGAGGCCTGCTCCCCGACGCGCCGTCCGACGCCAGCAGCATGGGTATCCCCGGCGTGGTGACCACGGTCGACGGCGTGAAAGCGCTGCTCCCCGGCCTCGATCTCGCGGGCAAGGCCACCTGGGAGAAGGGCAAGCCGGGCAAGCCCAAGCCCCTCTCGGTGGAGATCTCGCTCGGCGCGCGCATCGATCCGGTCGAGGCCAGCACGTGGAACGTCGCCGCGCTCCTCAAGGCGCGGCCCGACTCGAAGCACGCGGGCGAGTACGTCGTCATCGGCGCCCACTACGATCACCTCGGCCACGGCGGCGCGTACTCGCGCACGCCCAACGTGCGCGCCGTCCACCCGGGCGCCGACGACAACGCCTCCGGGGTCGCGCTGCTGCTCGAGTCCGCGCGCCGCCTCCGCTCGCTCCCCCGCGCCCCGGAGCGCAACATCCTCTTCATCGCCTTCGGCGCCGAGGAGGTCGGGACGATCGGCTCGCGCTTCTGGATCGATCACCCCACCGTCCCGCTCGCCTCGGTCACCGCGATGATCAACGCCGACATGGTCGGCCGCCTCCGCGACGATCGCCTGCTCGTCGACGGCTCCGGCACCTCGGCGGCGTGGCCCGAGCTCGTCCCCGGCGCCGCCGCCGGCCTCGGGCTCAACCTCTCGCTCGGCGCTGAGGGCTTCGGCGCCAGCGATCACGCCTCGTTCACCGCGGCGCGCGTCCCCGTCGCGTTCCTCTTCACCGGCGTCCACGACGACTACCACCAGCCCACCGACACCGCCGACAAGATCAACGCCGACGGCGAGGAGCGCATCGCCACCTTCGCCTCGCGCCTCGCCCTCGCCGTCTCCGAGCGCCCGGAGCGCCTCGCGTTCGTCGACGCGCCCGCCGATCCCCACCGCGGCGGCAAGAGCAGCGGCTTCAAGGTCTCGCTCGGCACCATCCCCGACTACGCCTTCACCGGCACCGGCGTGCGCCTCACCGGCGTGCGGCCCGACGCTCCGGCCGAGCGCGGCGGCATGAAAGCGGGCGACGTGATCGTCAAGGTCGGCTCCCACGCCGTCGCCAACATCCACGACTACATGTACTCGCTCGGCGATCTCGAGGCCGGCCGCGCCATCACCGTCGAAGTCGAGCGCGCCGGAGCCCGCGTCCCGCTCCAGATCATCCCCGCGCCCGGCCGCTGACATGCTCTTCGCTCGCTCCCCGCGCGCCGTCGCCGCGCGTCGCCGCCGCCTCTTCGTCGCGCTGGCCCTCGCCGTCACCGGTATGGCCGCCTGTGGAACATCGTCCCCATCGCCGGACGCCTCGGCCCCGAGCGCGAGCGCGACCGCCCAGGCGCAGGCCGCCGACGCCGCCGCCGAGGCCAGAGGCGCTGCGGCCGAGCTCGCCGACGCTGCGGCCGCTGACGCCGCTGCCGACGCCGCCGAGCCCGCCGAGCCGCCGCTCCCCGGCACCTCGGAGGGCTGCTCGCCCGACATGCTCCTCATCGACGGCGACTACTGCCCCAACGTCAAGCAGGTGTGCCTCGAAGAGCACGAGGAGTTCAAGCACGACGAGGCCAAGAAGAAGTCCAAGCGCGACAGCGGCGAGGACGTCGGCAGCAGCACGGTGAGCGAGCGCTGCCTCAAGTACCAGGCGCCCTCCGAGTGCCTGAGCAAGCGCCGCAAGGCCCGCTTCTGCATGGACCGCTACGAGTGGCCCAACAAGAAGGGTGAGCTCCCGGCGCTGCTCATGTCCTGGGTCGACGCCAAGAAGCAATGCGAGGACCTCGGCAAACGACTCTGCACCGAGGAGGAGTTCAACTTCGCCTGCGAGGGCGAGGCCATGCTCCCGTATACCTACGGTTACGAGCGCGACGCCGCCAAGTGCAACATCGACAAGCCCTACCGCAAGCGCGAGCACAAGCTCTTCAAGTACAACTCGTGCATGAAGAAGCCGCAGTGCAAGGCCGAGCTCGAGAAGCTCGATCAGCGCCTGCCGACCGGCTCGATGCCTCAATGCGTCTCCCCGTTCGGCGTCTACGATCTCAACGGCAACATCAACGAGTGGGTGACGCGGCCCAAGGAGAAGACGCCGAACCGGAGCGGCCTCAAAGGGGGCTGGTGGGGCCCTGTCCGCGGCCGCTGCCGACCGACCGTGGGTTTCCACAAGGAAGAAGACTACGGCTACGAAGAGGGCTTTCGCTGCTGCAAGGACGCCGCGGCGAAGTAGCCTGTAGCGCCGACCTCGTCCGATCGAGGCGAGCTGCCTTTACGAGCGGAGGTGCTCCGGCACGACGTCCGGCACGACATACGCGCCGTCGAGCATCTCCTCCGTCGGGAGGTACACCCGGAGGATGAGGTAGAAGTCACCGGAGGGCGCAGGCAGCCAGTTCTTGAACTCGGGGGAGTCGCGGTCGCTGGAGGGCGCCTCTTGCTGGAAGTAAAGCGTGATGGAGCCGTCCGCCGCCGGCGCCAGCACGGACGACGATCCGAGCGAGTAGCGGTCGATCTCGTTGGCGACGAGCCCCATGGTCTCCGAGCTGTACATGGTCACCGACCAGAACGCCTGCGCCGGCGGCAAACCACCTTTCTCGAAGGTCATCGTGTACTTCGACTTGCCCGTCAGGGGGGCGCCGAGCGCGTCCTGGTTGGTCTTCGGGTACATCGCTTCGGCCGGCGAGACCATGTAGATGTAGCCTCTGGCGATGACGGCCCGCAGCCAGTAAGCGGCCCAGCTCGTGCCGAAGACCTGCTTGGGGTTCGGCGCGACCCAGGTTTCAGGCGACGGCATCTGCACCACCTTGCCGATCTGCTGGTAGGCGCTCTCGATCCCCTCCACCAGCGCAGCCTGGATCTCCGTCGAAAACGCGCTGGGATCGAACGTCTTGCCGGGACCCACGTTGATGACCGCGAGCGCCTCCATGAGCACGCGGTCCGCCCTCGCGTCCTGGGGCCCCTGGAAATTCGTCAGGCCCATGTTCAGGTACGTGAAGAACTCCAGCGTCTGGATGGAGTCCGCCGTGATCCGCGGAAACGTGAGAGCCGGAGCGGGCGGCGGCGCAGGCTGGTTGGTGAACCTGGAGAGCGGCGTGAGCCGGTACTGGTCCTGGACCGCCCGCGCCTCCGGGAGATCGTCCTTGCCGAGGACCTGCGTTCGGGCGAGGAGGAAGTAAAGCTGGCTCGGAGACTGGATCACCTGGGCGATGCCCGCGGGCGTCGGCCCTTGCCAGTCGGGGCCGGGGAGCAGGTAATTGGCCGCGTCGAACTGCTCCTCCCGCGTACCGATGAAGATGAAGTTGTTGGTGAAATAGTCGACGTTCTGGAAGCTGTAGTAACGCCGCTTGGGGATCGCCGGCACGGAGAGCACGTAAGGCTCGGCCCGGAGATCCAGCCACGCCTGGGTGTAGAGCGTGTCGTTGTTGGGCGTGACGACGGGCATCTCCGGAGTGGCGAGCTGCGTCTGGCGATAGAGCTCGTTGAAGCCCTGGGCCGGGTCGGCGTCGATGAAGTTCTGGTACATCATCCGGTAGTTCTCGACCATCGAGTAGCCGTAAATGAAGGCTGCGTGGGCGAGGCGCTTTGCTTGGTGCGGGGTGAGCGAGCGGTTCATCGTATCTCCTTCGAATGGTGTTCAGGTGCGGCGCAGGAGCGCAGGCTCCAGGCGAACGTCGGCGACAGGGCTGCGGTGAACGACAAAGAGTCATCGTCGAGAGAGGCACAGGGCGCCGTCTTGACAGCCGCTCTTGGTGGCACTCTCTGCGTCGGCACACGAAGCTATGGGGACACCGTGATAGGCACAAGGAGAACCTCTGTCGTCGCCTGGAGGTTCTTGCCGTTCCCGGACAGCCGGTCACCGTTTCTGCACAGCCTGCACTCTAACGCCCCGCGTCGCGCCCGAGGTCGCCTCGAGTGGTGGCATATTCTCTGCTCTTGCGCTCGCCTCGATGCTCGCCTCCACCGCCCGCCCCCTCTCGAGCGCTCCCCCTTCTCTCCTCTCCGCGCCTGCGCCGCTCGCTCGCACGCGCCTGGTCGACACGACGGACGTCGAGGAGGCGCGGCGGGCCTTCAGCCGGATCTACGCCGAGTCGACCATCGAGCGTCAACGCGCGCCCTTCGGGTGCACGCTCGACGTCGTCCAGTCCGGCGCCGTCAATTTCGTGGCAGGTGATTGGCGCGGCGGGGGGTTGGCGACTCTGCCCCAGGGGCTCGATCGGTATGCCCTCACCCTCACGCCCTCGGGCTCGGGCTCGGCCAGGGGAGCGCAGGCGGGAGAGGAGTATACAGTCGTCTCGGGCCGTCGAGGTGCGCTGTTCTCACCCGGGCTCGCCTCCACTATCGAGTCATCTGTGGGGTTCCGGGGACGCACCCTCACCCTCCAGCGCGCAGCGCTGGAAGACCACCTCACGACGCTGACAGGGCGGGCGCCGCGCGGGCCGATCCGCTTCGAGGTCTCCGTGGATCTCGAGGACGGCCCGGGCGCTACCCTCCTCGGCGTCGCGCAGCAGCTCCGGCGCGAGGTGAATCGGCCGGGGGCGTCACCGCTGATGATCGCCGCGCTGCGCGACGCGCTCTTCACCGCCCTCCTGACCGGCACCAAGCACAGCGAGTCGGCGCTCTTCCAACCACGGTCGCCGCGCGTGGCGCCGGGGTGCGTGCGGCGAGCCGAGGAGTACATCGAGGCGCACGCGGCCGAGCCAATCACCCTGGCCGCCCTCGTCGCCGTGGCCGGCGTGCCCGAGCGATCGCTCCGGGCAGCGTTCGTCTCGAGCCGCGGTGCCGCGCCGATGGAGGTGCTTCGACAGCGACGCTTCGATCTCGCGCGGGCGCGCCTCGCCAGCGCGGCGCCGGGGACGACGGTGGCGAGCGTGGCCGCAGAGCTGGGCTTCGGCGGCGCCGGACGGTTCAGCGTCGCCTACCGGAGGCGCTTCGGGGAGAGCCCCTCCGAGACGCTGGCGCGCCGGTTGGGGCGAGAGCGGTAATGGAGAGGCGAGGCCGGGCCGAGGTGTCGAGACCTCACGGTGCGGCCTGGACGCCGCAGCAGGAGGGGTGTGTCCGCGGTCAGAGAGGATGGGCTCGCGAGGTGAGCGGCGCTCGGCGCGAGCGGCTCGCGGAGGAGTCAGCCGCCGGGCACGCAGATCGCCGTCGGCCCGCCCGCGCCCATGCACGAGAACCCGCCGGTGCAGTCGGTGTTGGCGGTGCAGGGGAACGCGCAGCGCCCCGTCTGCAGGTTGCAGCGGTGGGTGCCGCAGGTCATGTCGCTCGAGCAAGGGAGCGCGAGCGGGCTGGGCGCTGCCGTCGGCGCCGCCGCCGGCTGCGGATATCCTTGTTGCGGCTGCTGGTAACCCGGGGGCTGCTGCGGATAAGGCTGCTGGTAGCCTTGCTGCGGCGGCGGGTAGGCCTGCTGCTGCGGGTAGCCTGGCTGCTGCGGCGGGTAACCTGGCTGCTGCGGGTAACCCTGCGGCGGGTAGCCCTGCTGCGTGCTTGGATCGTCCAACCCGCGGTTGCGATCGCAGGCTGTGACGAGCGCGGCGACGAGACCGAGAAAGAGCGCTGCCCCGACGCCGGCGCTTACCTGGTGTTTCGATGCCTGTGCCATTCCAGAGGTCTCCGTCGAAGATGATGAGGTGGGTCCAGGGCCGAGCGTAGCGCCCCCACCGGGCCCGCGTCGCAAAAAACGCGGCGGGCAGGCGGGCAGGCTCACGAATCGAGGACGAGGACGAGGACGAGGCTCAGGCGACGGGGATCCCGGCGAGGGCGACGCACTTCTCGCGCTCGGCCTCCTTGTTGATCCCGCGGTAGCGCTCGTCGAGCTTGGCCATGTCGAAGCGGAGGATACGGCCGTAGAGCTGGAAGGCGAGGCGGTAAATCGAAGGGTGGCACTCCGACTTCACCTTCTCGTCGTAGTAGGGATAGGCCGCCTCGTGGAAGCTCCGCAGGTTGTACCAGGGGATGCCCGGGTACTTGTGGTGCTCGTTGTGATACGTGACGTTGTTCCAGATGAAGTTCGTGAGGTGGCAGCTCGTGCCGTAGGTGCGCGAGCTGTAGGCGTCGTCCTCGGTCAAGGCCATCTCGTAGTGCTCGATCATCGAGGTCATGCTCGCGAGCATGGCGCCGAAGATGAACGGGAGGATGAAGAAGAAGAAGAACACCGCGTGGGGGAGCAGGAAGAAGAAGCCCGTCACCACGCCCCAGAACCCCAGGAGCTCGACCTGGGTCAGGATGCGCTGGCGCACCGTGAGCCGCCGCATGTGACGGCCCATGTTGGAGAGCCAGTACATGGGATACGCGAAGGTGTAGACCACCAGCAGCATCACCTTGGCGAGGAAGGGATTGCGCGTGTAATCCGTGACGACGAAGTTGTCGATGTCAGGATACGTGTTGGTGATCTTGTGGTGGTGAAGGTGGTAGTTCGTATAGAGGGTGACGCTCATCCCCGTCGGGGCCCAGCCGAGGAGAGCGATCCAGTAGCTCGCGCGCTTGCTCTTCGAGCAGCTGCCGTGGACCGCGTCGTGGGCGATGGCCCCGAGGCCGCGGATCACGTAGGCGATCAGGATCGAGCAGGCGACGCCGATCGGGATGAAGAACGGGGTCGCCTGGGTCAGGAGCAGGACCCCGGCGGCGGCGCCCCAGAGCCCGAACATGAACGGGATCTTGAGCAGGTAAAGAGGGTTTCGCTTGTAGGCTGCGTGGAGCAGCTCCCGCGGTACGTCGTCCATCCCGGCCATCGTGCTTCTCCGTCGAAATTTCGACGCTGAAATTGGCAAAGATCGCGGCGGAAGACAAGGTGAGGAGGAGGCTTTCGAGCGCGAACCCGGATTCGCACCGCTGGCCGATCCCCGGTGACGCACTACATGCGTCGCATGAAGACCCGCATCGAGACCGACAGCATGGGGGCGATCGAGGTCGAGGCGCATCGCTACTGGGGTGCCCAGACGCAGCGATCCCTCGAGAACTTTCCCATCGGCGGCGAGCGCTTCCCGCGCGCGCTGATCGGGGCGCTCGGCCTGGTGAAGAAGGCCGCGGCGCAGATCAACCGCGAGCTCGGCCTGCTCTCCCCGGAGAAGGCGCGGCTCATCGTCGCCGCGGCGGACGAGGTCATCGAAGGCAAGCTCGACGACGAGTTCCCGCTCGTCGTCTGGCAGACCGGCAGCGGCACGCAGACCAACATGAACGCCAACGAGGTCATCGCCAACCGCGCGATCGAGCTCGCGGGCGGCGAGCGCGGATCGAAGAAGCCCGTTCACCCCAACGACGACGTCAACCGACAGCAGAGCTCCAACGACGTCTTCCCGACAGCGATGCACGTCGCCGCGGCGCTGGAGATCAAAGGGCGCCTCGTGCCCAGCGTGCAGCGGCTCCGCGCCACGCTGGCGCAGAAGAGCGAGGCCTTCGCGGGCGTCGTCAAGATCGGGCGGACCCACCTCCAGGACGCGACGCCGATCTCGCTCGGGCAGGAGATCTCCGGGTGGGTCGCGCAGCTCGATCACTGCCTCGACGCCGTCGCCCGCGCGACCCCGCCGCTCTACGAGCTCGCGCTCGGCGGGACCGCGGTGGGGACCGGCCTCAACGCGCACCCCGACTACGCGGTGAAGGTCGCGGCGGCGATCGCCGATCTCACCGGCGCGCCGTTCGTGACTGCGCCCAACAAGTTCCAGTCGCTCGGATCGCACGAGGCGCTGGTGTTCGCGCACGGCGCGCTGAAGACGCTGGCCTGCGCGCTCACCAAGATCGCCAACGACGTGCGGCTCCTCGCCAGCGGCCCGCGATCGGGCATCGGCGAGATCCTCATCCCCGAGAACGAGCCCGGGAGCTCGATCATGCCGGGGAAGGTCAACCCGACGCAGTGCGAGGCGGTGATCATGCTCTCGGCGCAGGTGATCGGGAACGACGTCGCCGTCTCGCTCGGCGGCGCGTGCGGGCAGCTCGAGCTCAACGCGATGAAGCCGCTCCTGATCCACAACGTGCTGCGATCGATCCGCCTGCTCGCCGACGGGTGCGACTCGTTCGACGCGCGCTGCGCCTCGGGGATCGAGCCCGTGCGCGCGCGGATCGCCGAGAACCTCGAGCGGAGCTTGATGCTGGTGACGGCGCTGGCGCCGCGCCTCGGCTACGACGCGGCGGCGAAGATCGCCAAGAAGGCCCACGCCGAAGGGACGACGCTGCGCGAGGCCGCGCTCGCCCTCGGCCTGCTCACGGCCGAAGAGCTCGACGCGCTCCTGCGGCCCGAGGACATGATCCACCCGTCGATCCCCGGGTGAAAGCGCGGGCCTGGCCTCCGGTGAAGATCGGAGAGAGCATGCGCCCCATGCTCCGCACCGCGCGCGTCGAGGACGCATGAGCTCGAACCCCACCACGCTCTCGGCCGCGATCATCGAGGCCGCCTGCGCCCCGCTCGAGCCCGCGAGCGCCGCGTTCGCGCAGCGTTACCGCGGCGAGACGGGGGCGCGCCGGCCGGTGCACACCATCTACGGCGGGGCCCACCTCTTCCGCCCCGATCTCGCGCAGAAGCTCGGCGCCGCGGCGATCCGCGCCTTCGAAGAGCACGCGCCCGATCCGGCGGCGCTCGCGCTCGCGCTCGGGTTCCCGGCGATCCTCGCCGGCGCGGTGCACGAGCGCGTGCTGCAGAAGCTCCGCCGCGAGCCGGTGGAGGATCTGCGCATCGACTTCGAAGACGGCTACGGCGCCCGCCCCGACGCCGAAGAAGACGAGCACGCCGTCACCGCCGCGCGCGCCCTCCGCGAAGGGATGGAGAGCGGGACGCTGCCGCCGTTCATCGGGATCCGCATCAAGTCGCTGGGCGTGGAGACGCGGCGGCGCGCGGTGCGCACGCTCGATCTGTTCCTGACCGCGCTCGTCGCCTACCGCGACAGCGACACCGCGCTGCCGCCGGGCTTCGTGGTCACGCTGCCCAAGATCACCGTGGCCGAGCAGGTCACGGCGCTGGCCTCGCTCCTCGACGCCCTCGAAGCGAAGCTCGGCCTCCGCGCGGGCGCGATCGGGATCGAGCTGATGATCGAGGCGCCGCAGATCCTCCTCGGCCCGAGCGGCGAGAGCGCGCTGCCTCGCCTCCTCGACGCTGCGCGCGGGCGCGGTGTCGGCGCGCACCTCGGCGCCTACGACTACACCGCCGAGTGCGGGATCACCGCGGCGCACCAGACGCTCGGGCACCCCGCGTGCGACCTCGCGCGGCAGATGATGCAGCTCGCCTTCGCGGGCACCGGCGTGCGCCTCTCCGACGGCGGCACCAACGTCCTCCCGATCCCGCCGCACAAGGGAGGCGCGGGCGATCTCGACGCCGCGCAGATCGCGCGCAACCACGAGACGGTGATCGCCGCGTGGAGGCTCCACCACGACAACATCCGCCGCGCGCTGATCCAGGGCTTTTACCAGGGCTGGGACCTCCACCCGGCTCAGCTCCCCGTGCGCTACGCGGCGACCTACGCCTTCTTCCTGGAGGGCCTCGAAGCCGCCCAGGCCCGCCTGGGCAACTTCGTCAACAGGGCCGCCCAGGCCACGCGCACCGGCCAGGTCTTCGACGACGCCGCCACGGGGCAGGGGCTGCTCAACTTCTTCCTGCGCGCCGTCGACGCGGGCGCGATCACCGAAGAGGAAGCGGCGCAGCGGACGCGACTGCCACTCGAGGAGCTGCGCGGAAAGAGCTTCGCGAAGATCGTGGAGCAGCGCCGCGCTCCGTAGCTCGAAGCCGCGGGATGCGCCGTGCTAACGTCGGCCCATGCCTCGGCACACGCTCTATCAGTACTGGCGCTCCTCCTCGTCCTGGCGCCTCCGGTGGGCGCTGGCGATCAAGGGGGTCGCCTTCGACTCCATCCCGGTCAACCTGCTCACGGGAGAGCAGAGCTCGGCCGAGCACCTCGCGCGCAGCCCGATCGGCCGCGTCCCCGCGCTGGTGCTCGAGGACGGCCGCACCCTCGGCGAGACGGTGGCGATCTTCGAGTGGCTCGAGGAGACGATCCCCGCGCCCGCGCTCTACCCGAAGGATCCCTGGCAGCGCGTGCGGACGCGGCAGCTCGTGGAGATCATCAACGCCGCGATCCAGCCGCTCCAGAACATCTCGGTGCTGAAGCGGCTCTCGCCCGAGAGCGCCGATCAGCGCGCGTGGGCGGCGCACTTCAACGAGATCGGCCTCGCCGCATACGAGGCCCTGCTGGAGCAGATCGCGCAGGAGAGCGGAGGGAATGGCCCGTTCTCGCTCGGCGAGTCGCTCACCGCCGCCGACGTCTTCCTCGTCCCGCAGCTCTACGCCGCGCGCCGCTTCCACGTCGATGTCAGCCGCTTCCCGCGCGCGCTCGCCGCGGAGCAGGCCGCGCTCGCGACGCCGCACGCCGAGGGGGCGCGGCCCGAGCATCAGCCGGGCGCCACGCCGTCATGATCGAGGGCGAGCCGCGCCGCGCGCTCGCGAGGAAGGACCGAGGAAAATGTTCGTTCACGCTCTGATGACGGTCGCTCCCGGCAAGGAGCAAGACGTGAGCGATCTGCTCGCGCGATCCCTCCCGCTCCTGGTCAAATACGGCTGGACGCTCGCCGGCTCGTTCCGCCTGCTCAGCGGGCCGACGCGCACCATCTTCAATCTCTGGGACATCCCCGACGCCAACGCCTTCGCGGCCCTCCCGGGCCAGCTCGCCGCCGATCGCGATCTCTTGCCGATCATGAGCGGCCTCGAAGAGGCGATGCTCCACAACGAGCTCACCCTCATGAGCCAGTCGATCCCCGTCGCCGCTGTCAGCGCGGACGCCAAGGGCTCGACCGAGAAGACGCTCTTCGTGCGCGAGACGATCACCACGCTCATGGGCAAAGCGCCGAGCATCGACGCGCTGATCCGCCAGGCGGCGCCGCTCCTCGAGGCGCGCGGCGTCCGCTTCCACGGCTCGTGGCGCCGCCTGACCGGCGCGACGCGCATGCTGGTGAACCTGTGGGAGGTCCCCGTCGCCGCGAGCGCCTACGCTGTCCGCGGAGGCTTCAGCGACGATCCCGAGATCACCAAGGTGCTCGCGGCGATCGCCGACGTCTCCCGCGAGATCGAGGCGACGCCGATGAAGAGGATGCCGTACAGCCCCTGATCACCGGCGCGCCTGACCACCGCGGCTCAGCTCCCGCGGTAGGTGGAGTATCCGTAAGGGTTGAGCAGCAAGGGAACGTGGTAGTGCTGCGCGGAGTCCCTTATTTCAAAGGCGATTGCCACCTCCGGATAGAACCCCTCGCCGCCGAGCTTGGCGAAGTACTCGGCGGTGTGGAACGTGAGCCGATAGACCCCCACGTCCACCGGCGCGCCTTGCGGGAGCAGCGTCCGCAGGCGCCCGTCGGCGTCGGTCCGGCCGCGGGAGATCTCTTGATGTCCGTCGCCCGCGCGCCGCTCGAGGACCACCAGCACGCCTTCGGCGGGCCGCCCGCGGGACGTATCGAGGACGTGAGTCGTGACGGCGCTCATATGGTGAACAGCTTCTCCAGGCGGATGCGGGTGATCTTGCGCTGCTCCTCCGCGGCGATGTCGAGCTCCTCCGCGGCGTCGTTGCCGAGGCGCTCGTCGAGGATGGCGAGCATCTCCGCCGGGGTCTTGCCCGTCGCGCAGACGATGAAGATGTGGCCGAACTTGTCGTCGTAAGCGCGGTTGGCGGCGGCGAGCGCGGCGACGATCTGGCCGGACGGCGGCACGGACGCCGCCTGCTCCTCCTGCGCCCAGCGCCTGGACAGCGCGCTGTGCTCCTTCTGGGCCCTGGCCTCGCCGATGCGCGGGTGAGCGCGGAACGCTTCGAGCCAGTCTTCCCGCTCCAGGCTCGCCCAGATCTCGTCCGCGGCGGCGAGGACGCTGTCCATGGCGTCGAAGGGGCGCTCCACCAGCATCTGCGCGGCCCACGACGAGGAGCCGCAGCAGGCGAGGAGAGCCGCCATGGCCTCGGCCCCGGTCGAGGTGTTGAGTCGAGCGACCCGAGCGTCGATGAGGCCCGCCGGGGTCAGCGCGCCGAAGAGGCGGAGTCGGCTCACCCCGCCGTCGGGGTAGATGTTGAGCCGCACGTGCGTGAACGGCCCGCGCTCCCGGAGCTGGTCCTCGAAGTGATGGCGGGTGTGGGCCTGGAGCTTGGTGCGCGCGACGATCTCTCTCCACCTCACGTCGTCCGCGCTCGCGTCCACGCCCGGGGCGAGACGGCAGCCCTCGATCATGGCGGTGTCGGGGTAGTTGCCCTTGAAGTGGTTGGTGTCGACCTCGATCCGCGACAGCGTGGCCTCCCCCGTCAGCTCGATCAGCGCCCAGTCGTGGCCCTCGCCGCGGCGGCGCTTCGTCTCCCAGCCGTCGCCCATGTTCACCGCGCGGCCGGGCATGGTGAGGTTGTGGCGATTGCCGAAGAACATATCGCTGCACGAGAGCACGCGCGCCCCGTTCTCGGCGGCGCCGAGATCGACCTCGTGGGCTGTGCCCTTGCTGCCGAGGCGCCGGATGTCGGGCACCACGTCCCCGTGGACGCGGAGGCGAGCCACGCCCCCGTCGGGGAAGATGTTGAAGCGAAGGTGGGTGTAGCGGTGCACCGAGGTGACGGCGAAGAGGTTCTTGGAGTCCCCGGCGAGAGGTGATTTATCGAGGATCTCCTCCCACTTCGTCGCGGGCGAGAGCAGCTCCTCCGGCGAGGCGTCGGCGCGGGCGGAGCAGGCCTCGATCGAGCAGTGATCGGGGTAGTTGCCGCGGAAGAACGCGGTGTCGACCACCACGCCGCGGACGATCCCCGGCGCGCCGAGCCGCACCAGGCAGAAGTCGTGTCCAGGCCCGCGCTTGCGGCGCGACTCCCAGCCATCCATCCATTTGCCGCGGTCGGTGTACTCGTGCTCGAGGAACACCGCCGCCTTGGGCTTGAGCAGGTTCTCCTTCTCGGCGAAGAAGTCGTCGTTGGCGTAGATGACGGCGCCGCCGAGGCGCTCGGAGGCGAGATCGAGGAGATCGGTGAACGAGGCCATTTCAACCTTCCTTGGCGACAGGCGACGGGGCAGCTTGCTTGCCCTCGGAGGGGCGCGTTCCTCGCATGATCCGCGCGGCGGTCCACCCGACGAGGAGCGTCACGCCGAGGATCACCCAGCTATAATCGTTACCATACGAGATGGTCGGGTAATGATTGCTGATCATCATGAAGACCAGCGGCACCACCAGAAAGGTGTTGTGCTTCGACCGCTGCGGCCCGCGCGCCGAGATCGACGACTCGGGCTTCTTGCCCTCCTTGGCCGCCGCCAGCATCTTCCGCTGCGAGGGGAGGATCCGCATCCACACGTTGGCCGCCATGATCGTCCCGATCACGAACCCCACGTGGATGTACGCCGCCCGGCTGCTCATCACCTTGCGGAGCCCGTAAGAGAGGCCCACCAGGGCGAAGAAGCCAATCACCGCGATGACGATGTCGTGCTTGCCGAGGGGCGATTGCACCAGGAGATCGTAGATCACCCAGCTCACGAGCACGGCGCCGATGCCGACGGCCGCCGCCGTGTGATAGCTCTGCTCCGGCTCGACCAGGAGGCCGCCGAAGTAATAGGTGAGCGTGATCAGCGCGACGCCGCTGAGCCAGGTCACCGCCGACTCCCATTTGAACCAGTGGAGCGTGCGCGGCATGATCTCGGGCTGCTTCTGCTTCTCGACGAGGTAGAAGCCGCCGCCGTGGACCATCCACAGGTTCCCGACCACGTTGGGGGGCGTGCTCGCGTCGGCGACGAAGCTCTTTTCGAACCAGTTGAAGAGGTACGTCTGCCCGATCCAGAGGATGGCTGCGAAGACGTGCACCCACCGGACAGCGAGCTTCAACCATTCGAGGACGTCGGAGGAATCCATGGAAATGACCTCGGGAGGGGCCGACGAATTTCGCGGTGCCGGCCCCTCGGAGCGGGGGTCTCATCCCTCGCCACGTTCGGACAACTTACGGGAATTGCAGGCGATTCGCAGCGGGCCTCGCCGCGGGGTGAGGCCGTCGCGGGCGAGCCTACCGCCCCCGCGCCCCTCGCGGCAAGATCGAGCGGCGCGGGCGCGGGTTGTCGCGCGCCACCGGTTCCGACTAGAGTCACGCCCCTCATGAAATCCCTCGAAGGTAGCAGCCCGGCTCATCGCCTCGCGTGGATCGCTCTCGTCTCCGCCGCCGCCCTCGGCGCCGCCGCGTGCAGCAACAAGAGCGACAAGCCCAGCGGCGGTGCCACCACGAAGCCCGTCGCCGAGAGCCCCGCGCCGACCGGCCAGGCCACGATCACCGGCGTGGTGACCTTCGACGGCGCCGTCCCCGCCCCCGAGCCCTGGGCCGGAGCCAGCAACCCCGAGTGCAAGACCCTGCGCACCGAGACGATCCAGCTCGTGAAGGTGCAGGACAAGAAGCTCGAGGACGCCTTCGTCTACGTGAAAGAGGGCCTCCCCAAGGGCTCTTACCCGGTGCCGAAAGAGTCGGTGCCCTTCGATCAGAAGGGCTGCGAGTTCGCGCCGCGCGTCTTCGGGGTGATGGCCGGCCAGGACATCGCCGGCGCCAACAGCGACAAGCTCCTCCACAACGTGAAGTCGGCGGAGTTCAACCAGGCCTTCCCGTTCAACACGAAGAAGGACATGAAGCTCAACGACGCCGCGGTGATGTCGACGATCAAGTGCGACGTCCACCCGTGGATGCGAGCTTATGCCGGGGTGATGGAGCACCCGTACTTCGCGGTGACGAAGGCGGATGGGGCCTTCATGATCAAGGGCCTCGTCGACGGGGAGTACACCGTGGCGGTGTGGCACGAGAAGCTCGGGACGGCAGAGATGAAGGTGAAGGCCACGGCGGCGGCGCCGGGGAAGGTGGAGATTGCGCTGAAGGGGAAGTAGCGGCGGCGCGGCTTCCTCTATCTGGATCGCCGGAGCGTCGCGTACTTCTTGCGGTACTCGAGATCCTCTCTAGCTCTCTTCTCGATGCGCGGGTCAGGGCCAGCGCCGGTCGCGCTTCAGCTGATGGCATAATGTCACGAGCTCTTTATTATCCATCTCGCGGAGCGCAGCCTCGCGCTCAGGGGAGAGCTCTATTTCGAGCACTTCGCACAGAGCACGGATGATTTCGCGCAGCTCCTCGCGCGCCTCTTTGAGCGCTGCTTTGCGTCCTTCTTCGTGCGCCACCACGAGCGCCCCCCGCGCGTCCTGCTCCGCCATCTTCGCGCGCTCGTACGCCTCCCACTCGCCCAGCGAAAACGTCGAGGTGCGCGCCACGTCGAGCGCGTCGCGAAAGGGCCGCTCCGAGAGCGCCGGCGGGACCACGTCGAGGTTCTTCGCTTCGCGGAAGAAGTAGGCCCACTTGTCGATCATCGTCTGCGGGTCGTCGCCCGCCTCATACTTGGGCAGCTCCAGGAACGCATACTGCACCTCTGGTAGGCCGACCTTCTTGCTGTGCTGCTCCTGCATCCGCCAGCGGCTCAACATCGGCACCTTGTAGCCGCCGCTCTTGAGCTTGTTCGGCCAGAGCTTGAAGTTGCAGATCGTCACGCCGATGACGTCGCACAGCGTCGGGTACTCGTCCGCGCTGCGGAGCTGCATGACGTACGCCTTGCTGGCGTTGTAGACGATGCGCTTCTCGAGCCCTTCGACCTTGGCCACCTGCATCTCGACGACGAACCGGCGGCCGGTCGCGTCCGTGCATTTGACGTCCACGATGGAGAGCTTGAGCTCCGGCACCGCGACATGCTGCTCGAGCGAGAGGTGCTCCACGTCGAGGATCTGGTGATCGCCCTCGAGCTCGAGGAGGTGGTTGAGCAGGGCGATGAGCAGGGGCTTGCGCTCGACGGCGCCGAAGATGCGCTTGAAGACGAGATCGGTCTTGGGGTCGGCGAAGACGGGGATCACGGGAGGGACTTACCTCCGGGGGATGTGGGGGGCAATGGAGAGGTGGGGTAACGGAGAATGGCGGCGCGCGGGGAAGATGGGAAGGGAAGGAAGGAGCGAGCTGGAGCGGTGGCCGGCGCGACGCGAGAGGCAGGCGAGCCAAGGGTTCTCCGATGTTCGAGACGACTCTGAGCCTCGGTAAGCCACGACTCCGAGAGCAGGTTTCAGGTCGCTCTCTGCAGGACGGCGGCCATCAAGCGCCGCGCGGCCGCCTCTGCGCCGTCGCCGCGCACCGCAGCGGCGATGGATTGGGCACGAGCAGCCACCTCGGGCTTTCGCGCGTGCCGGAGGGCGCTCGTCAGCGAGTCGGTGGTCGGCGCGCCGGGGGCGTGCGCGGCTCCGATGCCGAGCTCGTGCACGCGTTGAGCCCAGTAATGCTGATCGTACATCTGAGGGATGACGACTTGAGGGGCGCCGGCGCGGGCGGCGGCAGTTGTGGTTCCCGCGCCGCCGTGGTGGACGACGGCGGCGACTCGCTTGAACAACACCTGCTGGTTGACCTCGCCGATAGAGAGGCAGTCGGGATCGTTGTCCACGAGCGACAGATCGGCCCACCCGCGAGACACGATCGCACGGAGTCCGAGCTCACGGGCGCTCTTGATCACCACCTGGCTGAGGTCTTCCGGCGCGCGGATGCTGCCGAAGCCGAAGTAGACGGGCGGTTCGCCGGCGTCGAGGAACGCCTCCAGCTCCGGGGATAGCGGACGCTCATCCGGCAGGATCCAGGCGCCGGTCTGGACCACGGCCTCGTCTGCGGGATCAGGCCAGGGCCCCAGCGTCCCGTCAGCGGCCAGCCAGGGCTGGCTGGTGAAGATGTGGCTGCGCACGTCGCTTACCGGGGACAGGCCGAGCGATGCTCGATGGGAGTTGAGCGCGGCGCCGAACAAGGTGTTGAAGCGCTCTCCATCCCGGGCCCAGAGCTCGGCGTAGTCGGTCGGTGCGGGCGCGTCTCCGAGCATGCCGAGCACGGGTGGCGCGTGATGTGATGATGGCAGGACCGCCGGGCAATAGGCAGCGAAGACGTACGGTATGCCCATCTGCTCGGCCACGGAGGGAGCGGCGATCTGCAGGGCGGTTGCTCCCACGATGGCGTCGCAGCCCTGGGCTGCCGGCGTGATCTTCTCGAACTGGGCGGCGACCGTGGCTTCCACCATCTGACGCCGCTGCTCGGCCGTGGGCAGGGCCGCGGACAGGCTGGCTTTCCCGGTCGAGCGCAGCTCCGGTCCGATGGGAGTGACGGGCATCCCCAGGCTTTCGATCCAGTCCCGGAAGTCCGGCGGCACGCACAGGCGGACCTCCTGACCAAGCGCCTTCAACTGCAACGCCAGCGCGACCAACGGCTGGACGTCGCCTCGCGACCCGATTGTGGACAGCAGTACGCGCATAAGAGCTCCTTACCGATAAGACCGGCTAACCCCTGCGG
>FSTQ01000584.1_pt1 | contig 19911 bp, 18 predicted proteins | sample 1637281 | NCBI WGS metagenome assembly FSTQ01 (sample SAMEA3914818, study PRJEB12502) | metagenome | biome: forest; material: soil | place: Canada | collected 2010-06-26 | depth 0.1 m
ATATTCGCACCAGCAATTTTTCGATCAACTTCGAGCGCTACGATTCGGGTGGGCCGATTCCCCTCCCCGAGATGGCGCCGCTGCCGGCTCCGGTTCCGGCTCCGCCGGTGGCGCCGCAAAAGCCGGTGGGTGGACCGAAGCTCGCGCCTGCTGCCGCGGCTGCTTCTGCGCCTCTCACGCTCCCTTCGCCGCCGCGCGCTCGTACGGGCTTTTATCGCGTCACCAACACGGTTGATGTCACCATCCATGACATGAGCAAGATTGGCCCCGTGCTCGATACGGCCGTGGCGGCCGGCGCCAACAATGTCTGGGGGATCAACTTCGCTCTCGACAACACCGACGCTGTCGGGGCTCAGGCGCGCGAGAAGGCCGTCGCCGACGCGCGCTCGCGGGCGCAGTCGCTGGCGAAGCTGCAAGGCCTCTCGCTCGGGCCGGTGGTGTCGGTGAGCGAGGTGGTGGGGGAGCGCTCCGGGCCGGTGCGGCCGATGATGATGACCTTCAGCGCGGCCGCTTCAGACGGTGTACCCGTGTCTTCGGGCGAGCTCTCTTATTCTTCGCAGATCGAGGTGGTGTACTCGCTCGGCGACAGCGCCGCGAAGGAGTGAGGCTGGGCTATTTCACGCGGTGGGGGACGTGAACGCCCTTCTCGTCCGCCACGCGGATCGCCGTCTCGTAGCCGGCGTCGGCGTGGCGGATGATGCCCATTCCGGGATCGATGGTGAGCACGCGCTCGAGCCTTCTAGCCGCGGCGTCGGTGCCGTCGGCGACGATGACCATCCCGGCGTGGAGTGAGTTGCCGATGCCGACGCCGCCGCCGTGGTGGAAGCTGACCCAGGAGGCGCCGCCGGCGCAGTTGGCGAGGGCGTTGAGGATCGGCCAGTCGGCGATGGCGTCGGAGCCGTCTTTCATCGCCTCGGTCTCGCGGAACGGGGAGGCGACCGAGCCGCAGTCGAGGTGATCGCGGCCGATGACGATCGGTGCTTTGACCTTGCCGGTGCGGACGAGCTCGTTGAAGGCGAGGCCGACCCTGGCGCGGTCCCCGTAACCGAGCCAGCAGATGCGCGCCGGCAGACCCTGGAAGGCGATGCGCTCCTGGGCCATGGCGATCCAGCGGTGGAGATCGGGATCGTTGGGGACTGCCTCGAGGACGGCTTGATCAGTGGCGGCGATGTCGGCCGGATCGCCCGAGAGGGCCACCCAGCGGAAGGGGCCTTTGCCCTGACAGAAGAGCTCGCGCACGTAGGCGGGGACGAAGCCGGGGATGTCGAAGGCCTTCTCGCAGCCGGCTTCCTGAGCGCAGGTGCGGATGTTGTTGCCGTAATCGAAGACCTCGGCGCCGCGCTGCTGCATGACGAGCATGGCCTCGACCTCGGCGCGCATACCGGCCTTGGCGAGATCGATATAGCGCTTGGGATCGCTCGCGCGCAGGGCGGCGGCGGACTCGAGGGTGAAGCCTTGAGGGATGTAGCCGACGAGGGGATCGTGAGCGGCGGTCTGCTCGGTGACGAGATCGGGGGTGATGCCGCGGCGGACCAGCTCGGGATAGATGTCCGCGGCGTTGGCGCAGAGGGCGATCGAGCGGGGTTTGCCGCTCGCGGCGGACTCCTGGACGGCGGCGAGGGCGCGGTCGAGGTCGTCGATGCGCTCGTCGACATAGCGTGTCTTGAGGCGCTTCTCGATGCGGGCGGGATCGATCTCGACACCGAGGCAGGCGATACCCGCCATCGTCGCGGCGAGGGGCTGCGCGCCGCCCATGCCGCCGAGGCCCGCGGTGAGGGCCCAGCGCCCGCCTTCGCGGCCGGTGCGCTTTTCATGCGCCTTGCGCGCGGCGACGAAGGTTTCGAAGGTGCCCTGGACGATGCCTTGAGAGCCGATGTAGATCCACGAGCCGGCCGTCATCTGGCCGTACATGATCAGGCCGAGCGCTTCGAGGCGGCGGAACTCGTCCCAGGTGGCCCAGCGGCCGACGAGGTTGGAGTTGGCGAGGAGCACGCGCGGGGCGTCTTCGTGGGTGCGGAAGCGGCCGACGGCCTTGCCGGATTGCACGAGGAGAGTCTCGTCGTTGCCGAGGTTCTCCAGCTCGCGCACGAGGACGTCGAAGGCCTCCCACGAGCGGACGGCCTTGCCGGTGCCGCCGTAGACGACGAGATCGTCCGGGCGCTCCGCGACCTCGGCGTCGAGGTTGTTGTGGAGCATGCGGAGGACGGCCTCCTGGATCCAGCCTTTGCAGCGGAGCTCGGTGCCGCGGGGCGCGCGGACGGGGCGGGGGAGGTGGGCGTCGTCGTGGTTCGCCATGGGATCGGCGTAGCGCAGAGGCGCGTGCGCGACTACGGGCGACCCTCGAAGAGGGCCCATTTGCCCTCGATTTGAAGGGGATCGCGCAAGGCTTGCCGGGTCACGACCGAGGGGCGGGCGATGGCCCAGGAGGAGCCTGATCGATCGAGGCGCGCGAGGAGCGCGTGGACGGCGTCGAAGCTCGACATCGTGTTGCGGTCGCGGGGATCGATCGAGCGATCGAGCTCGGCGTCCTCGGGGCGGCCGAGGGCGGCGACGATCGCCAGGTGGCCGTAGTCGGCGACCTCGATGAGCACGCGCTCGCCGGGGCGGGTGCGCGCGCGGGCGACGCGGCCGACGGCGACCTCGTTGGCGCGGGCGGTGAAGCTCTCGTCCGCGGTTATGCGCGGGCGGATCACGAGAGCCGAGAGGAGCACCGTGATGGCCGTCGCGGCGAGGGCGGTGGAGCGCGTGGCGGGCGCGGCGAGGAGCGAGGCCGCGAGATCGCCGGCGATCAGCGCGGCGAGGAGCATCGCGAGGAAGACGGCGCGCTCGGGGTGATGGGTGGGCGCGCCGTCGTTGACCATGGCGAGAGAGAGCGCCGCGATCTGCGCGAGGACGAGGAGCAACGGGCGGGTGAACCGGGCGAGGCGCGCTCGCAGCGCGGGGAGATGCGTGAGCCAGGCGAGCGCGAAGAGGACGGCGAGCAGCGCGAAGAGCTCGGGCTCCTCGCGGACGAGGGCCGTCGGGTAGGCGAAGAAGCGGGTCAGCGCGCTCTCGTCGCTGCCGGCGCCGAGGGCCTTCTTGTACGCAGCGACGCGCGTGAGGAAATGCAGCGCTTCGCCGTGGGCGTGGCGGTTCCAGGCGATCCACGCGGCGGGGCCGGCGAGGGCGAGCGCGGCCGCAGCGATGAGGTGCACGCGGGTGCGCAGGCTGGTGCGGCGTGCATCAGCGCTGGTGCGGCGTGCATCAGCGAGCGTGAGCAGCGCGAAGCCGACAGCGACGGGCCACGGCTCGTAGCGCGAGAGCGTGGCCGCGAGGAGCGCGAGGCCGCCGAGGAGGCGGCGCGAGGTGATCGGGCTCGAGCCGTCGCGCGGGACGAGCGAGGCGAGCGCGAGGAGCGACAGCGCGGCGGTGAGGAGCTCGGGGACGGTGGCGACGCCGAGGCGCGCGCTCCAAGGGAAGATCGCCGCGAGCACCGCGCCGCACAGAGCAGCCCTGGAGTCGCGCGTGATCCAGCGCGCCGCGAGGTAGACGAGGAGCGCGGAGGCGAGGCCGAGCGCGAGCGAGGTGGCGCGCGCAGCATCGAGGCTGCGGCCGGCGATCGCGAGGACGGCGCCCTGGAGCCAGAAGGGAAAGGGGAGCCAGCTCGTGCCGCTGGGATCGAGCTTGGGGGTGTGAGCCCAGGTCTGGGCGATGACGACACGGGCGAAGTCGTCGTCGCTGACGGCGCGGAAGCCCGTGGCGAGGACGACCGCCGAGGCCAGGGCCCGGGTCAGCGCGACGAGGAGAACGTCACGCGCGAGCGCCCCTCGCTTCACGGAGCGGAGTTACTTGCTCTGGCTGTTCTCGTACTTGCGCAGCTCGCGGTCGCCGGCCGAGGAGAGGTACGCGAGCGACATCGAGGTGATCATGAAGATGGTCGCGCAGATGGCCGTGAGACGCGTCATGAAGTTGCCCGCGCCCCGCCCGCCGAAGACCTGCGCCGTCGCCCCGCTCAGCGCGCCGAGCCCCCCGCCTTTGCCCTGCTGGAGCAGGACGACGAGGATCAGGAACACGCATACGAGCACGTGGATGACATTGACGAACGTCTGGAGCATCGGCGTCTTTCGGCGGGGCGGAGAGGGACGGGCTTCTTACCCTTGTTCGGCCCGCGGGGCCAGTCGCTGGGCGGCTTCGACGATCTTCGCGAACCCGCCGGCGTCGAGGGAGGCGCCGCCCACGAGCGCGCCGTCGATGTCGGCCTGATCGAGCAGGCCCTCGGCGTTGTCGGCCTTGACGCTGCCGCCGTAGAGGATGCGCGTCTGCTGCGCGAGCTCCTCCGAGGTCTGGGCGAGGACGTTGCGGATCATCGCGTGGACGGCCTGCGCGTCGGCGGGCGAGGCGACGAGGCCGGTGCCGATGGCCCAGACGGGCTCGTAGGCGATGACGCCGAAGCCCGGCTGCCGGGCGAGCTCGTCGACGACGGCGCGGACCTGGCGCTCGACGACCTCGAGCGTGGCCTCGGCGTCGCGTTGATCGAGCGTCTCGCCGACGCAGGCGATGGGGCGGAGGCCCGCGGCGATCGCCGAGGCGACCTTGCGCGCGACCGTCTCGTCGGTCTCGCCGAAGAGCTGGCGGCGCTCGCTGTGGCCGACGATCACCCAGCCTGCACCGGACTCCTTGAGCATGCTCGACGAGATCTCGCCCGTGAACGCGCCCGAGGGCTCGGCGTGCATGTTCTGCGCGGCGATGCCCACCTTGCTCTTGTTCTCGTCGAGCACGTGCGCGACCGCGGCGAGCGCGGTGAAGGGCGGGCTGACGAGGACGTCGACCTGGTCGTGCTCTTTCACGGCCTTGGCCACGGCGTCGGCGAGCGCGCAGCCGTCCTGCCCGCCCGCGTTCATCTTCCAGTTGCCGGCGATGAGCGGCCTTCGAATCGGGTTCATCGGGAGGGGGCTTTCTCGGGCGCGTCGTTGACGGGCGCGTTGGTCCGGAGCGCCTCGACGCCCGGGAGCTTCTTGCCTTCGATGAGCTCGAGCGAGGCGCCGCCGCCCGTCGAGATGTGCTTGAAGCCCTTGGCCACGTCGTCGCCGGCGAGCTTCACCGCCGAGGCGCTGTCGCCGCCGCCGACCACCGTGAAGCCGGGGGCCGCGCTCATGGCGCGGGCGACGTCGAACGTGCCCTTGGAGAAGGCCGGCGTCTCGAAGAGGCCCATCGGCCCGTTCCAGAACACCGTCTTGGCCTTGGCGATGGCCTTGTTGAAGAGCTCGACCGTCTTCGGGCCGATGTCGAGGGCCATCGTGCCTTCGAGGACGCGGTCGGCCGCGACGATGTTGCCGGCGTCGGCGTCGAGCGCCGTCGCCACGACGAGATCGACAGGGAGGAGGATCTCCACCTTCTTGTCGCGGGCCTTGCCGAGGATGGTGCGCGCCAGCGGGAGCTTGTCCTCCTCGATCCGGCTCTTCTGCATCTCGTTGCCCTGCGCCGCGAGGAAGGTGTTGGCCATCGCGCCGCCGATCGCCAGCGTGTCGACGACGTTGAGCAGCGCCTCGACGACGTCGATCTTGTCGGAGACCTTGGCGCCGCCGAGCACGGCGACGTACGGCTTCGCGGGCCGGTCGACGAGCTTGCTCAGCGACTCCAGCTCCTTGCGGAGGAGCATGCCCGCGCCGCGCTCGCGCATCATCCGCGGGAGGGCGTGGACCGAGGCGTGGGCGCGGTGCACGGCGCCGAACGCGTCGTCGACGTAGACGTCGCAGAGCTCGGCGAGCTGGCGGGCGAAGTTCTCGTCGTCGGCCTCTTCCTCCTCGTGGAAGCGGAGGTTCTCGAGGAGGCAGACCTGCCCGGCGCGGAGATCGTGGATCACCTTCTTGGGCGCGTCCCCGACGCAGTCCTCGGGGAGCAGGACCTCGTAGCCGGTGAGCTCGGCGAGCCGGGCGCCGCAGGGCTCGAGCGAGAGCCCCTCGTGCTTGCCCGGCTTCGGTCGGCCGAGGTGGGAGGCGAGGATCACCTTCGCCCCCGCATCCATCGCGTACTTGATCGTCGGGATCGCCTCGCGAATGCGCGCGTCGTCGGTGATCTGCCCCGTCTTCTTGTCGAGCGGGCAGTTGAAATCGACGCGGATGAAGACGCGCTTCCCGAAGAGCGCGGGGTTCTCCCCCGAGCCCTTGTTCAGCTCCTCGATCGAGCGGATCCCGGTGAGCTTCATGGCCTCAGACGCCCTTCTTCGCGACGAGAACGGCGAGGTCGACCATGCGGTGGGAGAAGCCCATCTCGTTGTCGTACCAGCCGAAGATCTTGGCGAACTTGTCGCCGAGGACCAGGGTCATCGTCGAGTCGAAGGTGCTCGAGGCCTGGTTGCCGATGTAGTCGGAAGAGACCAGCTCCTCGTCGGTGTAGTCGAGGATGGTGGCCATCGGCCCGCTCTCCGAGGCCTTCTTCATCGCGGCGTGGATCGCGTCCTTGGTGAGAGGCTTCTCGGTCTCGACCGTGAGATCGACGAGCGAGACGTCCATCGTCGGGACGCGCACGGAGGTGCCGTCGAACTTGCCCTTGAGCTCGGGGATGACCTCGGACAGGGCCTTCGCGGCGCCCGTCGACGAGGGGATCGTGCTCACGGCGGCGGCGCGCGCGCGGCGCAGATCGCCCTTGCGGTGGGGGACGTCGAGGAGGTGCTGATCGTTGGTGTACGAGTGCACCGTCGTCATGAGCCCGCGGACGATGCCGAAGTTGTCGAGGATGACCTTGGCCATCGGCGCGAGGCAGTTGGTGGTGCACGACCCGTTGGAGATGACGTGGTGCTTTTCGGGGTCGTAGAGGTGATCGTTGACGCCGATGACCACCGTGAGGTCTTGCCCCTTGGCGGGCGCGCTGATCAGGACCTTCTTGGCGCCGGCGGTGATGTGGCCGGAGGCCTTCTCCTTGTCGGTGAAGAGCCCGGTGCACTCGAGCACGATGTCGACCCCGAGCGCCTTCCAGGGCAGCTCCGCCGGGTTCTTGAGGGCCAGGACCTCGATCCGCTTGCCGCCGACGCTGATCGACTTCTCGTCGTGGGTGATCTCGCCGCCGGCCTTGAACTCGCGGTGAACCGAGTCGTACTTGAGCAGGTGCGCGAGCGTCTTCGCGTCGGTCAGGTCGTTGATGGCGACGATCTCGACGTCGGTGACGCCGCGCTCGACGAGCGCGCGCACGATGCAGCGACCGATCCGTCCGAACCCATTGATTGCGATTTTCGTCGCCATCGGCAGAACTCCCGGCAAATTGTGAGGTTGAGCGCCGCTAGTTAGTCACCCCGCGTGGGGGGGTCAAGCGGGGCGGTTCAGGGTGGGCTGACGCTACGGGAGATCGGCGGAGCTCGGCCCGGCGCGAGGCCTGCTCACGGTAAGAGTTCCGCGTTGACCAGAGGGCGCTCGCGCACGGCTCCTGCCTCGGGGACAAGCTCGCTTCCATTCCACCAGTGGAGGCCGCCGGACACCTCACCTGCCTCGCTCGTCAACCAGAGCAGCGGGCGGGCGGCCAGGACGGGCCGGGTGCAGTCCTGATCGTGAAACGCCGGGCACCAGGAGCCGCTGTTGCCGTAGAAACGCAGGAGGCCCCCGCGCTCTTCCCACTCGCCATAAGGACGGTGGGTGTGGCCCAGGCACACCGCGCGGGCGTCGTGGATCTCGAAGAGGCCTTTGACGGCGGGAGGGGCCGAGTCGTAGGTGCGGATGTCCGGCTTGGGCGTCACCACCTCGTAGACGACGAAGAGGCCGAGGAGCGCGAGGAGCACGTAAATCGCGGCGTGCCCGGCGAGGAGGAAGGCCAGGAGAGAGGCGAGGAGCACGAAGAGGGCGAGGAAGACGCGATCGAGCCAGAGCTCGCGGAGGATGGGGATCATCTGCTCTTCGGCGGGGCGGGCGACCAGGGCCTGCGTCGCGTCGATGGCCGCCTCGCTCGCGCCGGTCTCGGCGTGAGCGAGGGCGCGGGCCTCGGCATACCAGTCCTCCCGGTGGCGATGACGCCAGATCTCGGCCGCCGTGCTCACCGCGCCGAAGAACCACGTGCGGATGATGTGCCGGTGGCTGCGGGCATAGAAGCGGTAGAAGTGCCCGAGGTAGCCGGTGAGCCCGAGATAGAATGTCTCCTCGTAATAAGGGTTGAAGTAGCCCATGCGCGAGCCGGTGCGCTTGAAGGCGAGCTTGCCCATCTGCGGGTGGATAGAGGAGCGCGATCTCGTGAGCGGGAGCATGGCGTGGCGGACGCCGTTGAACATATCGTATTGACTGCCATGCTCGATGTAGATGAGATCCTCTGTCAGGTGAAACCAGGCGCGGAAGCGGATCCTGGCCTCGAGAGAGGCAGAGTCGACGGCGGCTCCAGCGGCCTCGGCGCGGCAGAGGGCGACGATCTCCTCGCGGACGGCGCGGCGGACGCCTGGCCAGTAGAGCTCGACGTCGTGGTTGCCCGAGAGCAGGAGGAGGCGGTGTCCGGCGTTGAGGGCGCGGGCCACGGCGCGAAACCAGGTGCCATGATCGGCGATGAGCCGGCGAGCGTGCTCGGCGCAGCCGACGTCGGTGAGGGGGAACTCTTCGAATGAGCTGGTCCCGTCCTTGACCCAGGGAGCATCGAAGTCGAGGACATCGCCGTTGAAGACGAGCTCGATCGCGTCGTTACCATGCTCGGCGAGGAGGTGATCGACGAGGCTGGCAAAGTCGGTATCGGGGTGAAACTCGCGCTTTCGGTAGCGCATCCAGAGCGGATCCGCGGCGTCCTCCGGGTGGGCCTGGCTCAGGTGGACGTCGGAGACGATGACCGTGTGGCGGCGGCCACCGCGGCTGGGTTCGTTCGAAGGCATCAAGTCTCGAGGTGAGATGACGGAGCGCCGGAGCCCGTCACCCGTTGGGGCGGGACGGACGCAGCGCCGGGCCCGCCGAGTGGCGATCGGAGTCGCCTGTGCCGGGGCCTTCGAGGACGATGCCGTCCTCCCCGAGGACGGTGATGCCGTCGCGCCGCGCGCGGACAGCGACGAGCTGGCCTTGAATCGAAGGGTCGAGCGGGATGCGCACCCAGACGCTGGAGCGGCGGTGGAGGAGGCGCGCCTGGCCGCCGACGGCCCAGGCGCTGCCGTCGTCGTCGAGCACGACGGAGACGATGTCGCGCGTGGTCTGCACGGCCTCGAGCGTCACGGTGGGCAGGTTGGGCAGGCCGACGAGGGTGGCTTGCGGCGAGATGCGGAGCGCGTGCCCGCCGCTGCCGACGGCGAAGGCGCCGCCGTCGGCTGTCGGCGCGACGGCGTAGAGGTGGCCGGTGCGACCCCAGGTGATCGGGTGCTCGCCGGCGTCGTCGACCAGGACGAGGCCGCCCTGCGTGCCCGCGACGAGGATGGTGCCCGAGGCGCCGGCGCTCGGGCTGCGCGCGAGCCGCGCCGCGGCGTGGAGGCGAGGGCAGCCGTCGATCGAGCGCGTCGTGGCGGGGCCGCCGCGGGGGACCTCGACCAGCACGCCGACGGGGCGAGAGATGCGCTCGCCCACGAAGATGAGGCCGCGATCGTCGGCGTAGGCGCCGAGCAGGGTGAGATCGCGATCCTGGATCGGGAAGGCCTCCGCGAGGCCCGAGCGGCTGACGGCCATGGCGAAGCCGTTGTCGCCGTAGAGGACGAGCTCGCCGTGAGGTGAGCGGATCGCGCCGCGGATGAAGCGCGCGTCGACGTTGGACGGGAGCTGCATCGCCGACCAGACGCCGCGCGCGTAGTAGTAGAGCCCGTGCGCGCCGACGGCGATGATCGAGTGGCGATCGGCGGCGATCACCCCGGCGCGGAGGCGCTCGCCCGTCATCGGTCGCGAGGCGATGCGCCAGTCGGGCATGGGCGCGGCGACGGGGGCGGGGGCGCCGATGCCGTCGCTCGAGATCTCGTCGACCACGCCGATCGCGGGCGCGATCGGGCTCTGGAAGGCGGAGACGCCGCGCTGCCCCGCCTCGAGCAGCAGCGGCTCGATGTGCTCCCACAGCTCGCGGATCGTCGTGTGGCGGACGGCGGGATCAGGGCTGAGGGCGCGGGCGATCTCGCGATCGAGGGCCGCGGTGAGGTCGGGGCGATCGCGGAGCTCGCGCGGGACGGTGGCGGCGACGCGGGCGAGGGCGGGGCGCTCCCCGGTGAGCATGCGCGCGACGACGCGGAGGAGCGTCTCCCCGGGGTACTGCGGGAAGGCCTCGGTCCCCGAGAGGGCCTCGTAGAGGACCGAGGTGAACGCGAAGACGTCGGTCTGCGCGGTGACCCGGTTGTTGCCCATCTCGTACTGCTCGGGGGGCGCGTAGCCGAGGCTCGCGCCCGCCACCGAGATGGTCTTGTTCACCATCAAGTCGGGCAGCTTGACGAGGCCAAAGTCCGTCACCTTGGCGATCTCCTGCGCGTTCTGCAGCGTGAGCAGGATGTTCGAGGGCTTGAGGTCGCGGTGCACGATGCGCTGCTCGTGCACGGTGTGCAGCGCGCGCGCGACCTGCTTCATCATGCGGCGCACGCGCGCGACCGGGAGGCCAAAGCCGCCGTGGGCCTTGATGACGTCGGCCAGCGTCTGCCCGTCGACGTGCTCGAGGATGATGAACGGGAGCTCGATCGGGCCGTCCGGCGTCGCCGTCGGGTGGACGCCGTGGTCGTAGAAGCGGACGATGTTGGGGTTGGGCGTGGCGACGCCGCCGAGGCGACGGAGGACGTCGGCCTCGCGCTCGAAGCGCGCCATCGGCTCGGCGTGAACGCACTCGGGCCGGAGCACCTTGGCCACGACGAGGAAGCCGTCGGGATCGTCGAAATTGGCGCAGTAAACCCAGCCCTGGCCGCCCTCGCCGAGGAGGTTGCGCAGGTAGTAGCGCTGGCCGCCCGAGCCTTCGATCACGGTGCCGATCAGGGCGTCGCGCAGCTCGAGTCCCGAATGCACGAGGAGGAATCTAGCAGAGGTGGTGCGGAATTGAGCGCGCCGAGAGGCGGGAGCGTGCTCGCCCCTCGGCGCAGGGGGCGCTTCAGACGCCGAGGAGCTTGACGAGCTTATCGCGGGTCGTCAGGCCGACGTGCTGCTCGGCCTTCAGGCCGTTCTTGAAGATGAGGACGGTGGGCACGCTTCGAACGCCGTACTTGCGGGTGATCTCTTGGTTGGCGTCGATGTCGAGCTTGCCGACCTTGATTTTGCCTGCGAACTCGTCGGCGACCTTGTCGACGATGGGGGCGAGCGCTTTGCAGGGGCCGCACCACGTCGCGGTGAAGTCCACGAGGACGGGGACGCTGGAATTGAGGACTTCGCTGTCGAAGTTGCCGTCGGTGAACTCCTGGACGTTGATGCTTGCCATTGAGCCTTCTCCATGGTCCGGCCGGGGGTTGGTCCGGCGGACGGTGCTGCATGGTCACGATATGCCCGGAGTTTCTTGACTTGCCAGGCACCCCCTGAAAACTCGATGTGAGCGGTCAGGTGGCTGGAAACGTTAACCTTCGCACCCCGGTCGGGCAAGGCCTCCGCCCGGGTTCAGCTGCTTGGGTCTTCCTCTCACCGCGCAATTTCTGCTAGATCGGCCTGGGAAAAATGCCGCTGGACCTGATCACGCAAAAGCACCTCAATCGGCTCCGCGTCCGCGGCGCGCCGTCGGCGATACCCGGCTCTGTCGGTTTCGTCGGCACCTACGAGGCCGAGGAGACCTGGCGCCAGACCGGGCGCGCCCTGGTCACGCCGCTCGATCGCGGCTTCGGCGCCGTCGCGCTCAAGGAGGCGTACGGTCGCCTCGCTGAGGGCGCCGAGCGCCACAAGCTCGCGACGGCCGACGAGCCGCTCTTCGCCCTGAAGGGCGACCCCAACGACGACCCGCCGCACAAGTGGGAGTACGAGGCGGTGCTGCCGATCCGCGGCGCGGCCAAGCTCGAGGAGGGGACGACGCTCACCCGCATCCAGGGCGGGATGCACATCGTCACGCTCACCGCGCGCGGGCTCGTCGATCTGCAGAACGTCTACGTGTACCTCTTCGGCAAGTTCCTCCCCTCGAAGAAGCAGCAGCTCATGCGGCCGTACCTGCTCCATCAGGTGCTCGAGGGGCTCGAGTCGGGGCGCGACGATCGGCTGACGATCGCCGTCTACGTGCCGGCGGTGCTGTCGATCAAGCCCGTGCCCGTCCCCGGCGAGAGCAGCGAGGCGTAGGCGATCGGGTTCATCCTCGCGGGCCGGCGCGATGACGTCGCGGTGATCGCGCCAGCCGTTGCTCGCCGCGGCGCCTTGGGGTAGGGTCCGCCGCGCTTCACGCTGGGATTTGGCTCGCGGAAATCGTCGGCGAAATCCCCCTGCGCGCAAGCTTTATTGGAGGACCCGAATGGCCCGAGGCTCGGCAGTGGAACGTAGCCGTACCAGCGAAACCAGTGAGTCGACCTCTGTCCTCGGGCGGGGCTCGCGCGTGCGCGGTCGCGTCAGCGGCGACGGCGACCTCCGGGTCGAGGGGCAGATCGAGGGCGACGTCACGCTCTCGGGCGAGCTCGCGATCGACGAGAGCGGATCGATCATCGGCAACATCGACGCGTCCTCGGTGACGATCGCCGGCGTCTTGCAAGGAGACGTGGCGGCGCGCGGCGCCGTGACGATCCGCGTCGGCGCCAAGGTGGAGGGCAACATGGGCGGCGCCGAGGTGAGCCTCGACGAGGGCGCCTCGTTCGTTGGCCGAATCGAAGCGGAGTTCGACCTTCCGGCCGAGCTGATGCCGCGGCAGGGTCGCTAGAAATCGAGTTCGGCGCGGATGACGCCGGGGAGCACGAACGTGGCTGGAACGATTATCGGGCAGGGCATCACCATCGAAGGCGAGCTCACCTCCGACGAAGAGGTGGTCGTGGCGGGGACGATCCGCGGCAAGCTGAGCGCCGACGGCCCGGTGACGATCGAGGCCGGCGCCCTCGTCGAGGCCGACGTCAGCGCGGCGTCGCTGGCGGTCGGCGGTACGGTCACGGGCAACGTCAGCGCGGCCGAGCGCGTCGACCTGCTCGGCGGCGCGCGCCTGATCGGCGACGTCAAGGCGGCGCGGCTCACCATCGCGGACGGAGCCTCGTTCAAGGGCAACGTCGACATGGACGTCTAGCCGATGAGCTCCGTATCCACCATCGGCGTTGGGACCACCGTCCGCGGCAGCATCCGCGGTGAGGGCGACCTCGAGATCCACGGCCGCGTCGAGGGCGCGGTCGTCGTCACCGGCGAGGTGATCATCAGCGAGACGGCGCTCCTCAAGAGCGACGTGCGCGCGCGTCGGATCACCGTGCGCGGCGCCGTCGCCGGCGATGTGTCCGCGGACGAATCCATCGTGCTGGAGCCCGGCGCTCGCGTGCTCGGGGACCTCGGCGCTCCGCAGATCGGCATCCGCCCCGGCGGCCTCGTGCGCGGCAACGTGTCCACCGGCGGTCCGCTGCCCGAAACGAAGGCCGCTCCGCCTCCCGCTGCTGCGGCCGCGCGAGGGCGCGTGGCTCCTGCTCCCGCCGCGCGTCCTGCTCCGGCGCGGGCCGCTGCGCCGGCTCTCGCGGCGCGCCCTGCTCCGGCTGCGCGTCCTGCTGCTGCTCCGGCTGCGCGCCCTGCCCCTGCTGCCGTTGCGGCCCGCCCCGCTCCCGCGAGCCGCCCGCGCATCGAGCCGGCGGCGAGCTCATCGCGCGGCGACACCGTGGCGAGCTCTTCGCGCGGCGACACCGCGGCGAGCGCTGCGGCGGCCAGGTCCCCGGAAGCCGCGTCGGTGGCTCAGGAAGCAGAAGAGCTCGAAGCCGAGGAGCCAGAAGAGGCCGACGAGGCCGAGGCGACCGCTGACGGCCCGCCGCCGCCGGTCGTCCCTGCGCTTCGCAAGGGCGCGAAGGCGTCTCTCCGACGCAAGGGCGCGCGGTGAGCAGCCGGACGCCGCGCGAGCGCCTGGTCGAGCTCCTGCGCGAGCGCTCGTTCGAGCAGAAGAAGGTCATCCTCGCCTCCGGCCGCGAGAGTGATTTCTTCATCGATTGCAAGCAGACGATCCTGACCGCCGAGGGTCACGCCCTCGTCGGCGAGCTGATGTTCGACGCGCTCGACGCGCTCCCGCGGTGCGAAGCCGTCGCCGGGGTCGAGCTCGGCGGCTGCCCGCTCGCGAGCGCCGTGTCGCTGGTGAGCTGGGTGCGGGGGCGCCCCCTTCCTGCTTTCTATGTGCGCAAAGAAACCAAAGACCATGGGTCCAAGCGCCTCGTCGAGGGGGACCGCGCCATCGTCCCGGGGATGCCGGTCGTCATCCTCGAGGACGTCGTGACGACGGGCGGATCGACGCTCAAGGCCGCGGAAAAGCTCGGGGCCGTGGGCGTTCAGGTGGTCGGCGTGGTCGCGCTGGTGGACCGGCTGGAGGGCGGAGCCGAGGCGATCCGGGAAGCCGGGTTACCGCTCGTGTCGCTCTGCACGCGTCGCGATTTCTTGCCCGATGTGGGGTAACATCTTTCTCTGAACGTGGTGAAGCCGGGTACGGATCAATCGGAGATGAATCCGACCACAGGGCCGACGTCTGACGAAGCCCCGCGTGGGCGCTCGTCGCGGCTGCCGGGGGTCTCGAGCGATGATGCGCCGAGCGGCCAGCGCTCGCTGCTCAGCATGCGCGAGCCCGCTCCGTCCGAGCCCGTGCAGAGTCGACATAGCTCCGTGCCGGCCGTGCCGCTCGCCTCGCTCGATTTCGCGCTCCTCCGCGGCGCGCTCGAGGAGATCCCGTTCGGCGTGGCCACCACCCGCAGCGGCGAGATCCTCTACGCCAACGCGGCGCTCGAGCGCATCTACGGCGCCCCTTCCGGCGGCTTCGAGCACAAGCACGTGGCGGTGCTCTTCGACCAGGAGACCTTCCTTCGCATCTCGAGCCTGCTCGACGAGAAGCGCGTCTTCGACGGTCGCATCAAGGCGTACGGCATCGACGGGCGCCTCGTCGACGCCGAGGTGCACGCCGAGTGGTACAGCTCCGAGGCGCTGGGGATCGGTGGGTTCCTCGTCTTTCGCGACGTCAGCCTCGAGCTCGGCGCGCTCGGGCGCCTCGTCGATCAGCTCGGCGGCGCGCTCTTTCGCCTCCGCACGGCGGACGGCTCGCTCGAGTACGTCTCGCCCTCCGTCGCCAAGCTCACGGGGATCGAGCCGGCCACGTGCATCGAGCACCCCGTCCTGCTGACGAACCTCGTCTCCGCCGAAGAGCGCGAGCGCGTCCTCTTCCTCTTCAAGCGCGTCGCCGGGGGCGAGATCGCCAGCGCCACCGCGCAGGTCAGCCTGCGCCGGCCCGACGGTCGCACGCGCGTGCTCCACATCCGCGCCACCGGCCGCCGCGACACGGCGGGGACGGTTCGCCACATCGACGGCGTCGTCACCGACGCCTTGCGAGAAGGGGAAGGCGGCGCCTTCGCTCTCGATCAACCGCCGATGTCGCACCTGCGCACGCCTCCGCGGCGGCGCGACGGCGCGAGCCTGGCGCCCTCGATCATGGAGCTCTCGCAAGAGCTCCTGCGCGAGGCCTCGCAGCACCTCCACTCGCTCGGGCGCGCCCTCGGCATCGCTCAGCTCGAGGTCGGCGCTGCGACCGAGGCGGCCCCGCAGCTCGGCGCGCTCTCCGATCGGCTCGACGTGATGGCGCGATCGTTCGCGGCGGCCACCGCGATCAACCGCCGCGTTCGCCACGCGCTCTCCGGCGGCAGCGCCAGCGCTCCGCTCGGCGACGTGCTCGAGGGCATCCGCGCCACGCTCGCTCCCGTGATCGGCGACGGCGTCATCTCGGTCGAGGCCAGCGACGCGGCCACCATGCTCCTCGATCATCGCGTCGACGAGCTCGCCCTCGCGCTCACGCACCTCGCGCTCCGCGCCTTCCGCTTCGCCGGCTCGGGCGGGCTGCGCCTCGGCGCGCGCCGCATCGCCCCGCTCCCGCCGGATCCGCGCCTCCGCTCGCGCATCGCCGTCGCCCCGCAAGAGACACAGGACACGCTGATCACCCTGCTGGGCACGGCGCCGCCCGACAGCGCCGTGCACGGCGACAGCATCTCGGCCGAGCTTCAGACCGTGCCCCGCCGCGACGAGAACGATCAGGCCTTCGCCGCGGTGAAGGCCATCCTCGCGGCGGTGGGCGGGAGCATCGAGCTCGACGACGTCACGTTCGACGAAGCGATCACCACCATCCGCCTCCGCGGCTGATCACGCCGTCTTCGGCAGCAGCGGGAAGCCGAACGCCTCGCGCTGCGCCAGGTGCGCCTCGGCCACGGCGCGGGCCAGCGCGCGCACGCGGCCGATGAAGCGCTGCCGCTCCGTCACGCTGATCGCCCCGCGCGCGTCGAGCACGTTGAAGCGGTGCGCCGCCTTGACCACGAAATCGTAGGCGGGGAGCACCAGCGCCTTCTGCGGATCGATCTTCGCGTCCTTCGCGGTGGACGAGGCGCCGTGGAACAGGAGCCGCTTCGCCTCGGCCTCGCACTGATCGAACGCGGCGAAGTGCTCGGGCACGTCGGCCTCTTCGAAGTTGTAGGTCGACCACTCCCACTCGGCGCGCTTGTAGATGTCGCCGTAGAGCACGGGCGGGTTGGTCGTGTCCGAGTAGACCATGTCGAAGAAGCTGTTCTTGTCCTGCAGGTACATGCAGATGCGCTCGAGCCCGTAGGTGAGCTCGCCCGACACCGGGTGGCAGTCGATCCCGCCGATCTGCTGGAAGTAGGTGAACTGCGAGATCTCGAGCCCGTCGAGCCACACCTGCCAGCCGAGGCCCCAGGCGCCGAGCGTGGGCGACTCCCAGTCGTCTTCGATGAAGCGCACGTCGTGCTGGAGCGGGTCGGTCCCGATGGCGCGGAGCGACTCGAGGTAGAGGTCCTGAATGTCGAGCGGGCTCGGCTTCAGGATCACCTGGAACTGGTGGAACTGCTGGGTGCGGTTGGGGTTCTCCCCGTAGCGGCCGTCGGTCGGCCGGCGCGAAGGCTCGACGAAGGCGACGTTCCACGGCTCGGGCCCGAGCGCGCGCAGGAAGGTGGCGGGATTGAACGTCCCTGCGCCGACCTCCGAGTTGTACGGCTGCACGACGAGGCAGCCGCGATCGGCCCAGAACTTCTGGAGGGTGAGGATCAGGTTTTGGAACGTCATCGCGACGACGTTCTACCGCAAGGGGCGCCGTCCCGTCGACCGGCACGCGCCCCCGCGGCAGTGGAACTGTGGTGGGTCGCGACGAGGAGGCTCACCGCCGCGCTGTCCGCCGCCCGGATCGGGTGAGCTCCAGGCTGGCACCTCGTGCGTCGGCACGGGAAGAGCCATGCCGGTGCGTGGAGATCTCAGCGCATCGCGCCGCCCTTCAGCCCGTGCTGGTGCTGCTGGCGCTGGCGCTGGAGCTGGAGCTGGAGCCGCTCGCGCTGCTGGAGCTGGTCGCGCCGCCCGCGCCGCCCGCGCCGCCGGCGCCGCCCGTGCCCGTCGCTCCGGTGCTCGTCGCGTCGCCCGTGGTCGCCGCGTCGGAGCTGGACGCCGCGGCGCCGCCGCCGCCGGCGCTCCCGCCGTCGGGGGGATAGTGCAGCCCAGCACCGTTGCCGCACGCGACGAGCATCGCGCCAGCGCCGAGCAGCGCAAGAAGAAGGGCAGAACGCGTGGAGTAAGAGACTTTGTTCATGCTTGAGCTCCTGGCCAATTGGGAAGAGGCGCGAGCATGACCACGCCTCGCGCGCGGTGTCCAATATGCTCGCTGGATCTGCAGCGTGACTCATCCTCGATGGGACACCGCGCGCAGGCGCCCCGCACTATCGTGCTTCGACCATGAGCCGCTTCGCCGTCCTCGCGCTCTACCCGCTCTGGGCCGTGGCGCTGCTGGTCGCCACCACCACGCTCCGGCTCGGGCGCGCCTCGCGCCTCGGCCTGCTCTCGCTCTGCTTCTCGCTCGCGTTCTGGGTCACTGGCCTCATCCTCCTCGAGAACCCCGGCACCGCCGGGCTCGCCGAGCGCGTCGTCCCCGCGGGCATGTTCCTCGCTGCGGCCTTCGTCCACGCGGGCGCGGACGTCGTCGGGCTCCGCCAGCGCGCGGTCGTGTGGCTCGCCTACCTCGCGAGCGCGGCGCTGGCGGCCCTCTGCGCTGCCTCGCCGCGCCTTCTCTACGGACCCGGCGCGCGCGGAGCCGGCCCGATCTTCGTGCCGCTGGCGATCGTCTCCGCGCTCGCCAGCGCCTCGCTCTTCCTCTGGCTCGCGCGGGCGGCGCTCGCCGCGCGCGGCGGGGATCGCCGCCGCCTCGTCGCCATCACCGTCGCTTGCCTGCTCGGATCGCTCGGCGGCGGCGGGGTCGTCGCCCTCCGCGTCCTCGGCCTCGGGGACGTCGGCGTCGCCGCGCCCCTGCTCCTCCCCGCGGTCGCGCTCGCCGCGTACGCCGTCCTCAGCGCCGAGGAGGGGCGCTCGCGCGGCGTCGTCATCCAGGGCGTCGCTCACGCCCTGCTCACCGCGGCGCTCTCGTCGATCGGGCTTACCGTCTTCTTCAAGCTCTTGCCCTCGCTCACGCCGGGCGCCGGCCGCTCGCTCCCGTGGGTCGTGCTCGTCATGTTCCTCGCCGCGCTCCCGCTCGATCCGGTGCGCCTCCTCCTCGTCGACAAGGCCGGCCGGCTCCTCTTCGCGAACCCCATCGGCGTGCGCGATCTCGCCGATCGGATCGAGCGCACCGAGGTCCGCGCCGACCACGCCGAGCGCCTCGCCGAGATCGGCCGCCTCGCCAGCGCGGTGGCGCACGAGATCCGGAACCCGCTCGGCGTGATCGCGGCGCAGGCCAAGCTCCTCGAGCGCCAGGGCGCCAAGCCCGAGACCGTCGCCGCCATGCGCGGGCAGATCGATCGCGCCCGCAAATTCCTCGACGATCTCCTGCGCTACAGCCGGCCGCGCCCGCTTGAGATCCATGAGATCGAGGTGCTCCCCACGCTCCAGCTCGTCGCCGGCAACGTGCGCCAGATCCTCGGCGAGAGCGCCCCGGTGATCGAGGCCTCGATCGTCGGCGGCGACGCGCTCTACCTCGAGGTCGATCGCGGAGCCTTCACCGACGTGACCACGGTGCTCGTCAGCAACGCGGCGATGGCGCTCGACGGCCACGAAGGCGGCCGCGTCGCCATCACCGCCGCGCGCGAGGCCGGCGCCGTCGTGGTGCGCGTCGAGGACAACGGCCCCGGCGTCCCCGCCGAGATCGAGGCGACGCTCTTCGAGCCCTTCGTCACCGGCCGCGGCCGCGACGCGCGCCACCCGGGCACGGGCCTCGGCCTCGCCATCGCGGCGCGCTGGGTGGAGCGCCACGGCGGATCGATCCGCCACGAGAGGCCTCGCGACGGAGGCGCCCGCTTCGTCGTCCGCTGGCCCGAGGGCGCCGCCGGCCGCAGCGCCGCTTCAGCTTGAAGCGGGAGGGCACCGGGGTGCGCAGGACGAGGTGGAGGTGACGCGAGGCGTTGTTTTGTGAAGAGGAAGGCGGGGGAAACGTTTCCTGCTGCGTCATACGGCGAGGAAGAAGGCGGAGGGAACGCTCCCTGCTGCGTCATACGGCGAGGAAGAAGGCGGAGGGAACGTTCCCGAGGACTTCCTCCCGTGGGGAGGAAGGTGGAAGGAACGTTGCCGGAACATCCTTCCGTGAGGAGGAAAGAGGGGAAAACGTTGCCGGAGGCTTCCTCTTGAGGTGAAGAAAAAGGGGGGAACGTTGCCGAGTGCTTCCTCCGCCGGGAGGAAGGCGGTCGGCGCACGCCGGCGCGCCTCGTTCCGTGAGGAGGAAGGCGGGGGGAACGTTGCGGCGGCTTCCTCTCGCAGAGAGCGAGGCGCAGGGACTGGTTTCCGCCACCCGACCGTCGCGAGATCCTCTGGGTAGACCCGCTCCACGGCACTTCCCAGCGCGCGCACATCGTGCCCGGCGACCGCTTGAGGGCGTTCACGAGCGCGGGTGACGCGCCGCGATTGGAGTTGATTCTTCGCGTGGTCGAAGCAACCCTCAAAATGTTTG
>FSTQ01000018.1_pt1 | contig 19675 bp, 10 predicted proteins | sample 1637281 | NCBI WGS metagenome assembly FSTQ01 (sample SAMEA3914818, study PRJEB12502) | metagenome | biome: forest; material: soil | place: Canada | collected 2010-06-26 | depth 0.1 m
CGAACCTTGTGGGCGATCTTGTCGGGCGCGGCGTACTCGTGGAAGTAGAGCCGGTGCTGGGGGATGTCCTTCCGGTACTTGACCGTCTTGATGTCCCCTTCGGCCGGGTGGAGGATCAGGTAGATCTTCTTGATCACGTCGAGCGTGACCGGCAGCTTCTTCTTCACGGCGAAGTCGCGGACGAACTCGATGGCCTCCTTGTGACGGCGGATGTCGTCGTACGTCGGCTGGAGGCTGGAGTCGGCCACCGGCGCGGGCTGGCCGGCGAGGGCGGTGCGGAGCTCGTCGAAGGTGTAGACGACGCCCTCGAGCGCGCTGTCGTGATAGATCCACGACATGTCGAAGCTGTCGATGTAGCGACGGCGAAACTCCTCCGTCTGCGCGGCGAGGCGGGCGTCGATCGTGACCGAGCGCTCCTCCACCGTGAGCCGCTTCGGCGGCTGGATCATCGGCAGCGGCATGGTGATGAGGCGCGACGGGGGCTCGCGCACCAGGCGCTCGCGGCCACGCTCGCGACCGCCGCCCTTGCCCGCCTTGCCTCCCTTGAGGCTCTTGCTGCTCGGCGGCTCGGACCCGCGCTTGGCGGCTTGCGACGGGGCGGGGGCGCTCGGCCGCTCGCGTCCGTTGCGCGAGGGCGCGCCGTTCTTGCTGACCGGCTCGGCCTCTCTTCGGTCGCGCGAGGAGGGGGCGCTCTTCTTGGCGGCCGCGACGACCTTGCCCGGCAGCGCCTTGGTCGTCGACGCCTTGACCAGCGCGGCCTTGACCGGGGCCGCCTTGGCCGGGGCGACCTTCTTCGCGGCCCGGGCGGGCGCGGCCTTCTTCGCCGGCTTGAGCCGGGCGGGCGCGGCCTTCTTGGCGATCTTGGCGCGCGCCGCCTTCTTGGCGGGCTTGCTCTTGGTCTTGCTCTTGGCCTTGCTCTTGACCGGGGCGACCTTCTTCAGCGCCTTGCCCTTCTTCGGCTTGGGCGAGGCCGCCCGCTTCGAGGGCGCTGGTCGCCGCGCCGGGGCCGCCTTCTTCGCGACGGTGCGCTTCCGCGCCGCGCTCTTGGTCGCGACCTTCCGCGCCTGGAGCTTGGCGCGCGCAGGAGCCGACTTCTTGGCCGAGGCGCGGGAGCCGCCGGGACGCCGGGCGGGCTTCTGGACCTTCTTGCCGGACTTCTTGCTCAGTTTTCGGGTTTTCTTTGCCGCCATGGGCCGAGGTCCATCTGCCGTCGGGGTTTGGGATCGCTCACGATCCCCTGATGGTCAGACGCGCACTACAAAACGACGCGTCTGTCAACCTGTACAACGAGTCAGTGCGTTCTACCGCGCGAGGGTAGCAATTTGGCTTTTTGTTCGTCAACCAAGTCGATCACCCCTGATAACGAAAGTTCAGGGCGCTCCTCCTTCAAACCGCCGCGACCCTAGCACCACGACCTCGCTTTCAAATCTGCAAATCTGAGAAATCGAATTGAAACCGCTCGGAAAACTCCCCTGCGCGGAGTTTCCGGGCCCCGAGGGGCGAGCGCTGGGCGGGCCGCGCGGCAGTCCGATCAGAAAAATCCAAAGCGCCCGCCTCGGCGCCTCCTCCACAATGAGGGAGGAGGAGGGCGAGCGCGGGTCGAGGCCGAGGGAGAGAGGGGGAGGTCGAAGGCCGGGTCAGGCGTCGGCGCCGCCCGGCGAGGGGCCCGACGCGTCAGGCGTCGATGTTGATCACCAGGCGCTGCCGCAGGGCGAAGTACTCCTCGCTCACGGCGAAGAGGAGGAGCTCCTTGAGGCGCTCCTTCTGCTGCACCGCCGAGGAGGCCTCGTCGGCGGCCTTGATCATCTCGTTGGCCAGCTCGAGATCGTTGGCGATGACGAAGCCGGCGCGATCGGCCGAGAGATCGACGGCGGCGACCCACTTCTTGAGGTCGATCGCCCCCGACTGGAGCAGCTTGGTGACCACGCTGGCGAGCTGATCGCGGAGCGGGCCCACCATCAGCGGCTCGATCACGGCGAGGTTCTCCTTCACCTGGCCCTCGAGCTCCTTGGCGATGGGGAAGGTGGGGGAGATGAGCTTGATCGCCGCGAAGAGCCAGGCGCGGAGGCCGGTGCCCGTGGGGACCAGGTGCCGCAGGTAGAGGCCCGGCCGGTAGTAGGTGAGGTGGCGCGCGGCGATGAAGGCCGCGGCCTGGGTCGGCAGCTCGGTCGCCAGCGCCGCGGCGCCGAGCACGATCGCCGGCGTGTGGGCGTGGAGGAACGAGACGCCGCTCCCGTCGTTGGGGTTCTGGAAGGTGAGCGGCGGCTCCATCCCGAGGACGCCGGCGGCGTAGAACAGCGTCTGCGACATCGGGTAGGGGTGGCGCGAGAGGTCGAGCGCGTAGGCCTGCTGGTAGCCGAGGGCCTCCAGCGGCTGGCCGTTCTTCTTCAGCACCGCGGGCTCGATGATCGTGAAGATCGCCGTGAGCAGCGGGTCGGCGTCGGCGTGCATGATGTTCGTCGACCAGTCGTCGTCGGTGAAGCGATCCTGGGCGGCGGCGGCCGTCTCGGAGCGCATCCGGCGGAAGAAGCGCTCCTCGTCGGGCTCGGCGAAGCTCATGCAGAACAGCGCCTGGCAGAGGCAGAAGGCCGCGTCGGCGCGCTTGGACTCGGTGTAGAGCTTGCGCAGCAGGCGGTAGGCGTCGGGCTTGTAGGGGTGGCGCCGCAGGATCGGCGACTGCGCCGCGACGGCCTTGTCGAGGTACTGCGCCGGGTCGCTGGCGTAGAGGGTGGCGAGCAGCTCGTTGCGCTCGTCGTTGTCGGGCTCGAGCGTCTGCGCGGCCTCGTAGGCGTCGATGGCCTCGCCCGTCCAGCCGAGCTTGTCCTTGTAGAGGACGCCGAGCTTCTGGAACGTCTCCAGGAGCTTGTCGTTGTCGCCGCGATCGGTGGCGCGCTCGAGCTCGACCTTGAGGAGCCGCTCCACGCCCTCGTGGTCGTTCTTGTCGCCGTGGATCTCGATGGCCTCGGAGAGGGCCTTGTCGAGCGACGGATCGAGGTCGAGCACCTGATCGTAGAGCTGCACGGCCTTGTCGAGGTCGCCGATCTGGCGGGCCGTGACGATGGCGGCCGTGTGCAGGTACTTGGCCTTCTGCTTCTTGTCGTCGACCTTGCTCGCGAGCTTGACGACGACCTCGACGAGCTTCCCCCAGTCCTTCTCCTCGCTGTAGAGCTGCATCAGCTTGGTGAGGATCTTGCGGTCGTCGGGGCGCTCGTCGAGCGCGGCCACGTAGCTCTTGGCGGCGCGGGTGCGGTCGTTGAGCTGGCTGGCGAGGATCTCGCCGATCTCGAGGAGCAGGGCGCTGCGCTCGTCGCCGCTGACGACGTCGAGGCGGCGGGTCTTGATCCGCACGACCTCTTCGAAGTCCTTCTTGGCCTCGTAGACCTTGCAGAGCAGGAGGATCGGCTCGGGCGAGTCGGGCGCGAGATCCGAGGCCTCGTTGAGGGGGGCGATGGCGCCGTCGGGGTCGCCGGCCTTGAGGCGCGCCTCGCCGAAGCGGAGCATCGTCTCGGCCTTCTCTTCGGTCTCGAGCTGGTCGCCGAAGCGCTGGACGAGATCCTCGTAGAGCGCGGCGCTCTCCTTGGATTTGCCGGTGTCGAGGTTGGCCCGCGCCGCGCGGCGGATCGCCCCCGGATCGTCGGGCGCGAGGGCCAGCAGCGTCTTGGCGGCGCCCGCGGCCTTCTCGGCTCCGCCGCTCTTGCTGAGGGCGTCGACGTACTGCATGAGGACCGCGATCCCGCGGGCCTTGGGGAGCGCGTCGACGCGGTTGGCGATCGACTCGTAGCTCTTCGAGGCCTCGATGTAGCGGCCGGCTTCGAAGGCGATGTCGCCGGTGATCATCAGCCCGAGGAGGCTGGTCGGGTCGAGATCGACGGCCTTGGTCGCGGCCTCCTTGGCGCGATCGTTGTCCTTGAGCTTCTCGCGCAGGAGCTCGGCCATGTCGCCGTAGAGGCGGGCCTTGGCGAGGTTGCCCTCGGCGGACTCGATCTCGCGGCCGATGAGCTCGACCGCGCTCGTGGCGTCCCCGCGGCCGAGGTAGGCGGCGCGGAGCGCGGCCGAGGCCACGACGTTGCCCTTCTGGGCGTCGAGGGCCTTCTTGTAGCGCTCGATCGCGCCGTCGCGATCGCCCTTCTCCTCGAGCATCTTCGCGGCGCGGATCCAGAGATCGGCCTTGCTCTCGGGCGAGGTGGCCCTGACGGCGAGCGACTCGATCGCCGAGAGGGCGGCCATGGCGTCGCCGGTGGCGGCGCGGACGCTGGCGAGCGACTCGAGCGCGCCGCCGTGGTCGGGATCGATCTCCAGGACCTTCTCGAAGGCGTGGCGGGCGCGCTCGGGCGAGCCGACCTGCTCGACGAGGACGCGGCCCATAGCGAGGTAGAGCTCGACCCGGCGCTTGTCCTCCGTGGCGATGCGGAGGTTCTTCTCGTAGAGGCTGACGCAGTCTTCCCAGCGATCGAGGGCGCGGTAGTGCCGCACCAGCGCCGTGAGCGCGCCCTCGTGGGCGCTGTCGATCTGGAGGATGGCCTCGTAGGCCTCGGCGGCCTTGAGGTGGTCGAGGAACTCCTCGTCCTGGATGCCGGCGATGCGCTCGTAGAGCTTGATCTTCTGGCGCGGCGTCGCGCTGATGGAGACCTGCCGCTCGAGGTTCTGGAGCAGCTCCTTGTACTTGCCGGTGCGGTTGTAGATGCGGTCGAGGCCGCGCAGCGCCGTCAGCGCCTGGGCGTCGAGCTCGAGCGCGGCCTCGTAGCGGCGCGTCGCCTCGGGGAGGTTGTTGAGCTGGTCCTCGTAGAGCTCGGCCAGCTTGCAGATCGTCTCCACCTTGGCCTCGCCGCGGAGGGCCTCGGCGCGGCGCTCGAGGATCTTGGCGAAGCCCGCGTGGTCTTCCATCTTCTGGTAGATGCGGGCGAGGGCGTCGGTCGCCTTCTGGTGGCCGGGGTCCTCGGCGAAGATTTGCTCGAAGAGATCGCGCGCGTGGGCGGCCTCGTTGAGCCTCGTCTCGAGGATGTCGGCGGCCTCGGCGCGGATGTCGCGGGCCTGCGCCGGCGTGGGCGCGCGGTCGGCGCGGGCGATGAGCACCTGGCCGAGCTCCTGCCACTGCTGGGCGCGGCGGTAGACCTGCGCCGTGCCTTCGAGGGCGCCGTCGTGGGACGGATCGACCGAGAGCACCGCCTGGAAGCAGGGGAGGCCGAGGTCGGGGCGCGCCACCTTCTCCGAGTACCAGCGGCCGAGGCGCGTGAAGAGCGCGATCTTGGCCTCGGGCGGCATGCCCTCGTTGGTCGACGCGGTGCTCAGCTCTTGCAGCGCCTCGATCCAGAGCTTCATGTCGCTCCCGGCGGCGCGCTCGAGGTCGATGGCGTACTCGTCGTTCTGCGGGTCCTGCCCGAGCGACTTGGCGAAGGCGAAGGCCGCCTGCTCCTTGTCGTCGAGGTCGCGCGCGTAGAGGTGCCCGATCTCGTTGAGGGCGCGGGCGCGCTCGGTGTGGCTCGTCGAGGTCTCGCTGCGCTCGAGGAACATCTCCACGAGCTCCTCGTGCTTGCCGAGGTGCTTGCGGACCTCTTCGAGGGCCGTGAAGGTGATGTCGTCCTCGGGGTCGAGCTCGAGCAGCGAGGCGTAGACGCTCTCGGCCTTCTCCTTGTCTTTGAGGGCGGACTCGTAGATGCGCGCGGCGCGGAACAGGAGCGATTTCTTGAACTCGCGGTTCTTGAGCTTGCTGATCTCGTCGTCGCCCTCTTCGATAGAGTCGGCGGCGATGCTGAAGGCGTCGGCGACCTTGCTGGGGTCGGCGCCGAGCTCGATCGTGCTCTCCACCGCGAGGGCGGCCTGGCCGTCGCTGGGATCGGCGAGGAGCACGTCGACGCGCTCGTCGAGCTCCGCGTCGCTGAGGCCCTTCTTGGCCTCGCCGCTTTCGGGCTTGGCCGCGGGCTCGAGGGTCTCGAGCACGGCGGCGACGTTCTTCGGGCGGGCCTGCTCGCTCTTCTGGAGCAGCTTCTGGGCGAGGTCGTCGAGCTCTTTGCCGACCCAGCCGCGGGGCGCGGTCGCGCTCGGTACGGGCGCCTCCTTGGTCAGCTGGGCGATGGCCACGTCGACGGCGCTGTCGCCGGGGAAGGCTGGTTTGCCGGTGAGGACCTCGAACATCAACGTGCCGAACGAGTAGAGATCGCTCGCGGCGTCGCCGGTCTTGCCGCGGAGCAGCTCGGGGCTCGCCGTCTTGATGAGGGCCGCCGAGGACCAGGGGCCGCCGAGGAGGAGATCGCCGCCGACATCGATCAGGATCGGGCGCGTCGCGCCGCCCTCGCCGCGGCTGATGATCACGTTGTCGAGCTTGATCGCGCCGTGGACGAGGTGCTTCTCGTGGAGCGCGCTCAGCGCTTCGAGGACGCCGCGGAGGATGTTGCGCGCCTCGTTGATGTGGAGCGGCCCGGTGCGCCCGATGCGCACGGCGAGGGGCTGCCCGTCGATCGGCGCGTACGCCGTCCAGACGCGGCCGCCCTCGATCCCCACGGTGAGATCGGTGGGGAGCCCCTCGTGGCGGACGCCCGCGGCGAGGCGCACGCGCGTGACGAACCGGTGGGCCGCGCGGGCGTCGCGCGTCGCCTCGCGGCGGTAGACCTTGAGCGTGCGATCGACGCCGTCCTTGGTCGCGGCGTAGACGAAGCCGCGCGGGCCCTCGCCGAGCTTCTTGGTGATCGTGAACGGCCCGAAGGTCTCGCCCGCCTTGATCTCCTCGGGGAGGGCCAGGCCCTTCTGGCCGAGCTCGCGGATGCGCGGATCGACCTCGGTGCGCGAGGCCAGCACCGCGTCGAGCAGCGCCTCGATCGCGTCGGTCTCCAGGCAGCGGTCGGTGAGCGCGCGGGCGAACGACGCCTTCGACGCGGCCCCGCCGATCTCGCTCGGCGAGAAGCCGAGGAGGTCCTGCGAGAGGGCCATCATTTCATCCAGCGAGAAGAGGCGCTCGAGCTCGCCTCGCACGATATCGATCGACATTGAATCTCCTCGGAGCCGGTGCGCTTGCGCGCGCCCTCGGGGTGCCACCCTTCGTCGTCGCCGCCGTGGCGATTCGATCTCGGGACCCGCGGGCGCGAGGCGCGCGCATGTTAGCCAAGCTTTCGCTCCATCGCGAAGCACAACCGACTTGGGGCGTGACGAAAGGTTGACCAGGGCCGCGCGCTCGTGCGATGCCGATCCTCGTGACGCCTACGACGCGGCTCCTCGAGCGCATCCTCCCGGTGGCGATGCTGGTGGTCGCCGTGGTGGGCGCCCCGGTGATGATCTTCTCGCCCCAGGGCCTCCCGCGCCTGCGCGGCCTGGAGAAGGAGCTCGGGGACGTCGACGAAGAGAACGCGGCGCTGCGCCGCGAGATCGACTCCCTCAAGGGCCACGTCGGTCGCCTCCGCGACGATCCCGGCGCGGTGGAGCGCATCGCGCGCGACAACCTCGGCCTGGTCCGGCAAACCGAGGTCGTATTTCAGTTTCAGACACGCCGCTGATCGATCCCCGCAGAGCTTGTTCAACAGGCGTCGCGAGCGTCCCGAGGCCAGGGAGGCCGAGGGAGGCGTACTCTCGAGCGCTGACCGAGCGCTGACCGACGACTCGGGGCGCGCAGCAGCCTGTTGAGCAAGCTCTCGGAACGGCCCCGACGAAATCGAGCCTCCGCCGAGGTGCTGCTCTGCCGGCGCTGAAGTAGCCGCTCCGACGTTCCCGCGTCTATACTCGCGCTGGAACCGGGAAATGAACGAGAGCAAGGGCAACGCGGAAGAGCCCGAGCCTCTGCTCGGTCAAACGATCAACGGTCGTTACAAGATCGTTTCGCTGATCGCGCGCGGAGGGATGGGGAAGGTCTTCAAGGCCGAGCAGTCGGCGCTCGGGCGGGTCTGCGCGCTCAAGGTGCTGAGCCCCAACTACGAGGGCAACCGCGATCCCGAGTTCCACAAGCGCTTCTCGCTCGAGGCCTCGACGGCGGCGCGCCTCAGCCACCCCAACACCGTCACCATCTTCGACTACGGCCGGGACGAGGCGCTCGACGTCTACTACATCGCGATGGAGTTCCTCGCCGGGCGCACCCTCCACCGCGCCATCCACGAGGAGGGCTCGATCCCCGAGGCCCGCGCCAACCACATCGCCCAGCAGATCTGCCGCTCGGTCCACGAGGCCCACGCCCTCGGCGTCGTCCACCGCGATCTCAAGCCCGGCAACGTGCTCCTCTGCGAGCGCGGCGAGGACGCGGATTTCGTCAAGGTGCTCGACTTCGGCCTGGTGAAAGACGTCACCGGCAAGGGGCAGGACCTCACCCAGACCGGCGTCTTCATGGGCTCGCCCAAGTACATGGCGCCCGAGCAGGTGACGAGCGGCGAGATCTCGACGCGCACCGACGTCTACGCCATCGGGATCATCCTCTACGAGATGCTCTGCGGGAAGCCTCCCTTCGAGAAGAAGCAGAGCATGAGCACCCTCGTCGCCCACGTGAACGAGCCGCCCCCGCCGCTCGCCGAGCGGGCCAAGGCTCCGGTCTCGCCCGAGATGGAGGCCGTCGTGATGTGCTGCCTCGAGAAGAGCCCCGACGCGCGCTACGCGTCGATGCGCGATCTGATCAAGGCGCTGAAGCGCGCCTCCGGGGGCGACATCACCGACACCTCGGAGAGCTTGCCGCGCGCCCGGGTCGACTTCGACGCGGCGCCTTCGCGCGCGGGGGACGCGGGGTCGCGCCCGGGCGAGACCGGATCGGGGCCGGGGCCGAGCGGCTCGATCTCGGCGATCGATCGCGCCGCGCTGCCGCCCAAGTCGGCGACGGGCGGCGGGGACTCGCTCGCGCCGCCGCACGCTCCTCCCACCTTCAGCGGCCTCGTGCGCGCGCCCTCGTCGGGGTATCGCGTCTACGCGGTGGCCCTGGCGGCGGCGCTCGTCGGCGGGGGCGGCGCGGCGCTCGTCCTGGCGCGCCGCGCGCCGGATCTCGCCAGCCAGCCGCGGATCGTCGAGTCGGTCTACGTCCCGGTCGCGGTGCCGGCGGCGGCCCTCGCGGTCACGGCGTCGAACCCGGCCGCGGGCCTGCGCCTGGTGCGGATCGAGACTGATCCGCCGGGCGCGCGCGTCTCGGACCGCGGGACCGAGGTCTGCCTCTCCACGCCCTGCGAGCTCGTGTGGCGGGGCGAGGGCGCGAAGCTCGAGCACCGCCTCCTCGCGCTCCGCAGCGGCTACAAGCCCGGGACGATCGTGGTCGGCCCCGACGACGAGAAGGCGACCTTGCGCCTCGAGTCCCTGAGCGGAGGCGGAGACGCAGCCTCGCCCACCTCCACGGCCTCTCCGACGCCCGCGCCCGCGCCCGCCGACACAGCTCTCGCCGACCCCGGCCCGACCACCGCGCCCGCCGGGCTCACCGCGGAGGCCGCCGCGCCTGCCGCTGCGGCGATCCCCCCGCCTGCGGCCACGGCTGCGCCGACAGCAGCGCCGGCCGGGGTGATGCGCTTCGAAGAGGGGATGACCCGCCCAACCCCTCTCAGCGCGGTCTCCCCCGCTTACACGCGAGAGGCGCTGGAGGCGCGGGTCGAAGGTACGGTGATCGCCAAGTGCGTCGTCACCACGGCGGGCGCGCTCACGGGGTGTCGCATCGTCAAGGGCCTCCCGCACATGGATCAAGCTGTCTTGAGCGCCCTCGCGGCGAGCAAGTACCAGCCTGCCACGCTCCAGGGAAAGCCCGTATCGGTCGATTACGTGTTCACGATGCGCCTCGTTTTGCCTTAGAGCGGCGCTCTGCCGTAACTGGCACGCGCAAGAGCGACGAAGAGATATCCGTACCGCGACCGTCAGGGAGCGGTGCAGTCGGCTCCAGCTACCTGCACCGCTCCCTGACGGTCGCGGTACGGTGCTTTGGTGCGGCATACGCGCACCAAGGCCGGCTGAGCGCCGGTCTAACGCCTTTGCGTTGAATTCTCCTTCTCATCCTCTCCTTTCACCAACTGGCACTCTCCGCTCATGGCTCGCTCGCGGAGCGGTGACCTCGGTTGTGAGCATCGTCGTGAGCCTCGGCTCCGGATAGCGTGGGTGCGATGTGTAGGACATTGTGCTCGCAAAAAGTTGTCAGTCCTCGGCGGGGTCCAGTAGAGCCGAGGTTGACCATGGGCATCGAAGAGCACGCGCGGAGGCTGATCGAGGACGCCCTCGCCGATCTGGCGAGAGACGGCGTCCTCCCGCCCGCCGTGATCGGCGCGGCCTTCGTCGTCGAGCGGCCCAAGCGCGCCGAGCACGGCGACGTCGCCACCAACGCGCCGCTCGCCCTCCAGAAGCTCGCGCAGCGGGCGCCGCGCGCCGTCGCCGAGCTGCTGGCCGAGCCGCTCCGCCGCAGCGACGGGGTCCGCGAGGTGACGATCGCCGGGGCTGGGTTCCTCAACCTTCGCTTCACGCCCGCGCCGTTCCACGCCGTGCTGCGCGACGTGCTCGCCGCGGGGGCCGGGTACGGGCGCGCGGCGGCGGCGACGGGGGAGCGGGTGCTCCTCGAGTTCGTCAGCGCCAACCCCACCGGGCCGCTCCTGATCTCCCACGGGCGCGGCGCGGTCCTCGGCGACGCGGTGGGGACGCTGTTGGAGGCCGTTGGCCACCGGGTCACGCGCGAGTACTACGTCAACGATTTCGGCAACCAGGTGCGGCTGCTGGGCGAGTCGGTGCGGGCCGCGCTCGAGGGGCGGCCCACGCCCGAGGGCGGCTACGGGGCCGACTACGTGAAGGAGCTCGCCGCGTGGCTGGGCGAGAACGCCGGGGAGGCCGTGGCGGACGCGGATCCGCAGGCGCTGGCGCGGGCGGCGGTGACGCGGATGCTCGACGGCGTGCCGGGATCGAAGGGGCTCCCGGGGATCAAGCGCACGCTCGGCGGGATCGGGGTGCGCCACGACGTCTGGTTCTCGGAGGAGAGCCTCCACCGCTGGGGCCGCGTCTCCGCGGCGCTGATCGAGCTCGGCCGGCGCGGCTACCTCGAGGAGCGCGAGGGCGCCCTCTTCTTCAAGAGCGAGAGCGAGGGCGACGACAAGGACCGCGTCGTGCGCAAGAGCGACGGGCTCTACACCTACTTCGCCAGCGACATCGCCTACCACGCCGACAAGATGGCGCGCGGCTACGACCGCCTCATCGACGTGCTCGGCGCCGATCACCACGGCTACCAGGCCCGCGTCCGCGGCGCGATGAAGGCCCTGGATTTCCCGGCGGCGAAGCTCGAGGTCCTGCTCTACCAGCTCGTCAACCTGCTCCGCGACGGCGTGCCCTACAAGATGGGCAAGCGCCTCGGGAACCTGATCACCATCGAGGAGGTGGTGGACGAGATCGACGAGGCCGCGCAGCGCGCGGGCGCGGGGGCCGACGCGCTCCGCTACTTCTATCTGTCGCGGCGGAGCGACACGACCATCGATCTCGACCTCGAGGTCGCCAAGAAGACCTCGCTCGACAACCCGGTCTTCTATCTCCAGTACGGCCACGCCCGCGCCTGCTCGATGCTCGCGCGCGCCGAGGCGACCTTTCACGTCGAGGTCGCGCGCCTCCGCCCGACGCCGGAGCTGCTCGCGCGCCTCGACCAGGACGACGAGCTCGCGATCCTGGCGACGCTCGGGCGCTTCCCGGGCGTGCTCGCCGAGGCCGCCGCGCTGCGCGAGCCGCACCGGATCGTGTTCTACCTGCAAGAGCTCTCGCAGGCGTTCCAGAGCTACTTCACCCGCCGCAAGGACGATCCCGTCCTGCCGCAGGCGAAGCACACCCGGGAGCCCGGCTGGGAGGGCCGCTGGGACTGGGAGAAGACCCGCGCGCGCCTCCTGTGGATCGAGGCGATCCGCGCGGTCTACGGGGCGTCGCTGCGGCTCCTCGGGATCAGCGCGCCGCCGCGGCTGGTGCGGCTCGAGGGCGGGGCAGGGGATCGAATCGATGGGGACCGCGCGGGCGCGGTCAAGGCAACGGAAGACGACGAGGAGGCCGGCTCATGAGAGGCGTGGACGACAGGTTGGAGACGGCGGCGGTGCGGAACCTCGACGAGATCCAGGAGGACGATCCGAGCTCGCGCCCCTCGCGCGCCGGCGCGCTGGTGCTGGCCTCGCTCGGCGGCGCGGTCATCGTCTTCGCCGCGGTGGCGCTGATGCGCTCGCCGCCCCGGGCCAAGGTGGTGAGCACCGATCCGCTCGGGCAGCTCGTGGCGCAGGCGCGCCCGGCGAGCTCGGCGCCGGTCGCGCCGGTCCAGGTCGGCGAAGAGGTGACGTTCCCCGGCACGCTCTCGGACGCCAAGAGCCCGACGACGGCGCTCGAGGCCGTGCGCGATCTCAAGGCCGCCGCCGCGGCGTCCTCGGCTGCTGCGGCGCTCCCGTTCGCGCTGCCGCCGGGCGCGCCGTCGACGCCGCCGTCGGCCGCGGATCGCCTCCCCGTCGTGCCGCTCCCCGCGCAGCACGTGCTCCAGATCGGCCCGACCGAGGGCGCCCCCGGCGACACGCTCTCGGCCATGGCGCGCCACGTGTCGCGCGACGAGGGCGCCGAGACCGCGCCCACCGGGACGCCCGGCGGCTACCAGCTCCAGGTGAGCTCGTTCAAGACGCAACCCGAGGCCGAGTCGTTCGCGGCGGCGCTGCGGCGGCGCGGGCACAAGGCCTACGTGGAGCCGGCCAACGTCAAGGGCCGCGGGCTCTGGTACCGCGTGCGGATCGGGCCCTTCAAGTTCCGCCACTCCGCCGGCGTCTACCGCCAGGAGTTCGAGAGCAAGGAGCGGATGGTGACCTTCATCGTCGATCCGCCGAAGGTCGCGCCCATGGCGAAGATCAAGGGGATGGACGACGACGACGAGCCCTGAGCGCGCAGCTCACGGCACGAAGCTCACGGCACGAAGCGCGCGGCGCGCAGCTCACGGGACGAAGCGCGCGCCCGTGGCGGTGATCCCGCTCTTGGCCTTGCCGCCCCAGACGACCACCGCTTTGCCGGTCCACACCGCGGTGTGACGCTGGCGCGGCGTGATCGCCGGGACCGCGGCGATGGCCCTCCACGAGCCGCCGCCCGCGCCCGGCGTCCACACGCCGCCGTCGCCGAGCACGTCGACGCACGCGTCGCCGCCGCAGCCGCCCCAGATCATCATCGCGCTGCCGGTCCACGCCGCCGTGTGCTCGTTGCGCGGCGACGGCGCGCCCGCGGTGCTGAGGGTCGACCACGCGCCGTTGGCGTCCGCCGCCGGATCGAGCGTGCCGCCGCTGTCGAGGTACGGGCCGCCGTTCCAGCCGCCCCAGATCACCATCTCCTTGCCGGTCCAGAGCGCGGTGTGGCCCTCGCGCGGACCGGGGGCGCCGTTGTTGTCGACGCTGCCCGACCACGCGCTCGGCGCGCCGGGCGTGAGGAGCGCGCCGTCGTCGTGCCAGTTGAAGAGATCGTTGCCGCCCCAGAGGATGACGCGAGCGCCGCTCCAGACGCCGGAGTGGCTGACGCGCGGGCTCGGTGAGCCGGCGACCGGGAGCGCGCTCCAGCTGTCCTTGGCCGGATCGTAGACGGCGCCGTCGCCGAGCGCGGAGCCGTTGAAGCCGCCCCAGACCACAAGGCTGCTGCCGGTCCACACCATCGCGAGCTCGGTGCGCCCGGCGGGGGCGCCCGCGGTGCTCATCGGCGACCAGGTGTCGCTCGCGGGGTCGTAGATCCCGCCGGTGTTCTCGTAGCTCGAGGCGCCGAAGCCGCCCCACACGATCATCTTCGAGCCGGTCCACACCGCGCGGTGCGAGTGGCGCGCGGGAGGAGCCCCGGTGATCGAGGTCGGCGTCCAGGTGTCTGTCGCCGGATCGTAGAGGCCGCCCGTCGCCGTGACGCTGGGCGCGCCGCTGACGGTGCCGCCCCACACGATCATCTTCGAGCCGGTCCACACCGCGGTGTGCCGCTGCCGCGCGCTCGGCGCGCCTGCGGTGGAGGTCTCCGTCCACCCGCACGACGCGAGCGCCGTGTGCGTCGCGGCGCCGGTCGCCGCGTCGCAGGCGTCGCTCGTGCACGCGTCCCCGTCGTCGATCACCACCGGCGCGCCGCTCGTGCACTGGCCGAGCGCGTTGCAGGTCTCGGCGCCGTTGCAGCGATCGGCGTCGGCGCAGTCGGTGCCCGCCGCCGCGAGCGTCGACGAGCACGCGCCGTCGACGCAGCTCTCCACCGTGCACGGGTTCTCGTCGTCGCAGTCGCCGGCCTCGACGCACTCCGCGGCCGGCGGCGCGTCGGGGCCCGCGTCGATCACCGGCTCGGGATCGGGCACGGCGAAGGGAACGAGAGGACACCCCGCGACGGACAGGCCGAGGACGAGAGCAACGAAAGGCGCCGAGGCGCCGGCGACGACCATCACGCTGCGGCGCATCCCGCACGGCTACACGGATCCGCTCCAACCTTCAACGTGGCTGCGCGGTCCGGGTGGTCGAAACGCGCATCCCTTGCGCGATGAGAAATCTCTTTCGAGCAGAGAAAAACCCGGCGATAATCCTCGATGATGGCTCGACTACCGACCTCCTTCTCATCGCCTCGCGCGGCCTCCGCGCGGGCCCGAGAGCCGGAGGGAGGCGCGGTCGAGGGCGGGGGGTGGGGCACCGCGGATGGATTCCCCGTTGCTCAGTGGATCCACGAAGATCCAACCTCGTAGACAGAATTTTCTAATGATTTCGAAGGTGCCCACCTCGGCTGGACGCTGGTCCAGAAGGTGCACAGAGAGCAGACCGGCGATGAAGCGTTCCACCCTGAGATCCTGCCTCCTGCTCGTTGCGCCCCTGAGCGCAGCGGCGCTGGCGAGCTGCACGGTGGTGCCGGGCGCGGGGATGACGACCGGCTCGACCTCGGGCGACATGTCCACCGGCGCGGGCGGCGGCAGCAGCGGCGGCGCGGGCGGCGGCGCCCCGGCGGGGGCGACGGGCCGCGCCATTTTCGAGGCATTCCAGGCTGACGTCATCGGCGAGTGCGGCGCCTGCCACAAGCTCAGCGGGATCGCCGACGCGCCCTTCCTCGCGCTCCCCGACGTCTACTCGAGCATCACGACGTGGCCGGGGATCATCACCCGCACGCCGTCCTCGAGCCTGGTGCTCACGCACCCGGGGACGGTGACACACGGCGGTGGAATGGCCCCCGACATGTCGCCGGGGCTCCGGGTCAAGGTGCTCGCCTGGCTCACCAAAGAGGCCCTCGACATTCCCAAGCCGTCCGAGTCGTCCAAGCCCTACATCACGCCCTTCAAGCCCCTGCTCAAGGGCGCCTTCAACACGGTTTACCTCGACCCGCTGGGCAAATCGCTGGAGAGCTCGTCGATCTCGTTCAACGCCGTGGAGCTCGGCACCCCACCGTCGATGTTGATGTTGACGCGGGTGGAGGTTCACCCCGTCGCCGAGACGACGATTCACCTCGTTCACCCTATCTTCTCCGTGTACCCCGATGGCGGGGGCGAGGCGCCGGATCCGATCGACAGCCTCGCTAACGTCGATCAAACGATGGGGCTCAACGACGATCCCTCGCTCGGGACAGGCACGGTCATCCTCACCAACTGGCAGAAGGACGCGCGCCTCGGCCTGGCCTTCGAGACGGCCGAGGTCGCGGGCGAGGGGACTCCGCTCGACACCTGCAAGAGCATCTCGAAGTTCGTGAGCGACATCGTCCCGCAGCTCCAGTACTGCGCCACCAACTGCCACGCCGGCAAAGAGGCCAAGCCCACCGCGGCGATGAACCTCTCGAAGCTCGGCTCGATGCCTCCCGACGAGGCCTGCGCGCAGGTGCGCGCCCGCATTCACCCCGGCGATCCGGACACGAGCGACATCCTCGTCGTCACGGACCCGAGCAAACAGATCGCCCACGGCTACAAGTTCGCTGGCAACAAGAGCAAATACAGCGCCTTCAAAGCGGCGGTGTCGCCGTGGATCAATTCGGAAAAATGAGAGGCACGTTCCTATGAGGCACCTGGCTCACCCCTTGATCGGGGCGCTGTGCGTTGCGGTGGTCGCGACAGCCGGCTGCAAGAAAAACGATCCGACCGAGCTCCTCGGCGCGGGCACATCGACGGGCGACTGCGGCACCGGCGGCGCGGGCGGCACCAGCGCCGCGGTGACCGTCGGCAGCACCGTGACCAGCAGCGGCGTCACCAGCGCGGCGTCGACGAGCGCAGGCAGCGGCGGCGCAGGCGGCGGCGGCCTCACTGGCACCGTGCTCGACCAGCGCAAGCTCAGCTACACGGAGGCGCTGCGCACCGCGAGCTTCAAGCTCGTCGGCAACGCGCCCACGCTCCAGCAGATCGAGGACCTGAAGAGCGCTCCCGATCAGGCCAAGGCCTACGCCGACCAGATCGACGCCATGATGATCGACGCCCGCTTCTCCAAGCGGATGATCGCCTTCTGGCAGAACACGATGCGCCTCGGCGGCGCCGCCGGCGGCGGGAAGCCGAGCCGCGACACCGCGCCGACCTTCGCGGCGCGGCTCACGGTCGAGGGGCAGCCGTTCACCAGCCTCTTCACGGCGACGTCCAACACCTGCCCGACCTTCGACGGCAAGACGTTCACCAACGGCGACTGCGTCAACGGGCCGATCACCGCGGGCATCCTCGCCGATCCCGGACTCCAGTCGCAGTACTACGGGAACCTCGCCTTCCGCCGCGTCCGCTTCTTCCAGGAGACGTTCGCCTGCCGCAAGCAGCCGGCCGAGCTCTCGTCGATGCCCACGCCGATCGGCACAAGCGGCCAGAGCTACACCTCGCCGTGGAAGTTCGACTCGATCGCCGGCACCGACAACGGCGGCCGGATCGATTTCCACGACATCTCCTCGGCCATCTGCGCCAACTGCCACACCTCGTCCAACCACCGCGCGCCGCTCCTCGCCAACTTCGACGAGGCCGGGAAATACCAGCCGACGATCCAGGTGCAGGTGCCAGTCACCGGCCTCCCGTTCGCGGTGATGGAAGACTGGCTGCCGACCATGGGCGCGCAGCCCGAGGTGCCCGCGTGGAAGTACGGCATCCCCACGAAGGACTTGACCGAGCTCGGCGCCGCGATGGCGGCCGACGACGAGGTCATGTCCTGCGCGGTGTCCCGGGTGTGGAACTACGCCATGTCCAAGGGCGACATCGTGATCGACGCGGCCAACATCGCTCCCGAGGTGATCGCGCCGCTCTACAAGGACTTCAAGCAGAACGGGTACAACCTCCGCTCTGTGGTTCGCGCAGCGTTCGTCCACGACGATTTCGTGAGGTTCTAGGCCATGAAGCTCACCACCATGAAATGGGCGACGCCCACCTTTTTTGCGGCTGCGCTGGCCCTGTCAGCGTGCGCTGATCCCGTCAACCCGAACGTCACCGGCGGCTGCCCTCCCGGCGGCAGCGGCGGCGCGGGCTCCACGACCGTCGCGACGACGGGCACGAGCTCGAGCGTCACGTCGGGCGCGAGCACTGGCACCGGCTCGACGGAGGTGCCCACGCCCGGCGGGATGACCTCGGGCAAGGACGGCAACACCTTCGATCACTTCAACGATCCCGGCGCCAGCGGCCAGAAGGATCCGTTCGAGATCCTGAAGGAGCGCGCCGAAGAGGGCCCGCCCGAGGTCCGCTCGCGGCTGCACTCGTGCACCAAGATCACCTACGCCGCGCTCGGCGATTTCTTGATGTCGCGCGGGGTCAACCTCAACGCGACCTCGAGCGCCGGCGCCCCGAAGACGGCAGGCGAGCTCTACAAGACGGGCACCGACGCCATGGGCGTGGCCCGCTTCGACGCCCGCGAGGGCGAGACGTATTTCCACACCACCGCGGGCGCGACGAAGCTCTTCGACATCTTCGTCCAGGCCGCCCCGGAGATCATCGCCAACATCCAGAGCGTCGACGCCTGCAAGGTCAACGGCGCCGCGAAGCCGATGTTCGACGCGACCACCGGCGCCTGCGTCTACGAGTCGCTCTCGTGCATCATGGGTCGCCCCGCCACGGACGACGACATGACGCTGTGCAACCTGATGCTGGCGCAGGCCGCAAAGGGTGACCCGACGGATCTCACCACCAAGCGGAACATCACTGTCGCTGCGTTCCTGAGCGCGGCGAACACCTGCGAGTGATCGAGGAAGAACGACCATGAGCAACTCCCGCTTGAAAGACCTCCGCGGCCAGAACCGTCGCACCTTCCTCCGCCTCTTCGGCGCGGCCACCGCGGCGTTCGCGCTCGATCGCACGCGCGCGCTCAACTGGCTCTTCGATCAGGGCGGCGACGCCCTCGCCGGGCCGGCGAGCTGCTCGCCCACCAACCGCTCGGTGCACGTCATCGGCGGCAACGGGAGCTTCGCCTGGTTCCAGCTCCTCTGGCCCCACCTCGACGTCGCGGCCTCGAACAACGACTCGTTCGCGTACCACTCGTTCGACGTCCCCGGCACGCTCTACACGCCCGGCGGCGGCAACATGCCGTTCTACTACGCGCCCGAGGCGCCGTGGATGGAGGGCGGCAAGCCGACCCGCCCGGTGACGGCCTTCATGTCCGGCGCCAACGAGACGCACACGCAGACGCCGGTCACGCCGGCGATCGTCTCCAACAACTCGACGATGCTGGCCACCGTGGCCTCGATCCAGCGCGCCAACCCCTGCCTCGTGCCGGTCATCGGCGTCGAGCCGGTGAACTTCGGCACGGCCGCGGGCGCGCCCTCGATCGCCACGGTGCCGAGCGCGACGGGCATGATCGATCTCTTCAACAGCGCCGCCGCGCAGCTCACGCTGTTGGCGCAAGAAGACAAGTCCCTCTACGAGACCTACTACAAGGCGATCGTCAGCCTCCGCGACGCCGCCGGCCGGCCGACGTGGACGCGCCACCTCGACACCGCCAAGACCGCGACCAACCTGCTCGGCCGCAACCTCTCGGGGGTGCTCACGCCGAGCCAGGCCGATCTGGACGCGTACGGCGTCACCGCGCTCAACACCTCGCAGGCGGGCGCGATCGCCAAGTCGCGCCTCACCAACCTCGGGCGGGCGCTGATCACCACGTCGAAGGCCTTCAAGCTCGGCCTCACCAACAGCGTGATCATCGGCCTCTCGCCCGGCGCGACGAGCGAGCAGACGTTCGTCGATCCCCACGTCGTCCTCGAGGGCGCAAGCACGATCAACAGCACCAAGGCCACGGTCGCGGCGATCGGCAAGATCTTCGACGCCTTCTACAAAGACCTCGCGGCGACCAACGATCCGGGCTGCGCCGGGAGCACCTACGCGGACACGACGATCTTCACGGTGCACGGGGACACGCCCCACACGCCGCTCCAGGGCTCGGCCTGGCCCGACGCGACGCCCAAGAACTCCAACTGGATTTACGTGATGGGCGGCGGCCACCTGCGCACCGGCTGGTTCGGCGGCGTTCACGCCGACGGCAGCGTGGACGGCTTCAACCCGGCGACGGGCGCAGCGATGCCTGGAAAATCGTCGAACGAGACCTCGACGGCGGCCGGCGCCGCGGTCGCGTACGCGGTGGCCAAGGGCGATATGACGCTCGTGACGCCGTTCTCGGGCGAGATGGATCTCAAGGGCATCCTGGTCTAGCGACCTTCACGTGAGGGGGCGGATCGAAGGCGTTTGCGATGATCGAGGGTTTGGCGTAGATCGGGCTCGATCTTCATGAGCGACGAAGCCCAGACCCCCGAGTCCTCCCCCGAAGGCGGCCCGATCTCGTCCCGGGCGCCTTCGCCGGGTGCACCGGGCTCCGACGTCTCCACGACCGAGCTCCGC
>FSTQ01000387.1_pt1 | contig 19630 bp, 14 predicted proteins | sample 1637281 | NCBI WGS metagenome assembly FSTQ01 (sample SAMEA3914818, study PRJEB12502) | metagenome | biome: forest; material: soil | place: Canada | collected 2010-06-26 | depth 0.1 m
CGCGCTGCTCGACGACGCGCTGCTCGACGACGCGCTGCTCGACGACGCGCTGCTCGACGACGCGCTGCTCGACGACGCGCTACTCGTCGTGACAGAGGTTGATGTCGTGAAATCGCCGGTGGTGTTGCTCGTCGAGGGGCCGACGACATCGCTGCTCGTGCTCCCGCTCGGAGCGCCGCCGGCGCCCCCGGCGCCGTCCGGGCGGATCGGCTCGACGCCGGTCGCGCAGGCGGCCAGCATCATCGCGCCGAGGCCGAGGAGCTCCACCTTCATCCACCGTCCAGACGCGCTCTTGATCCCCATGACATCTCCTCCGGAGCTCGCTCCGCAGAGCAAGGCGTACCGTCCCGTGTTACTCGCTTCGGCGCCATGGGCACCGCGGATCCGCCGGCAGCGACCCCTCGTCCAGTCGCCGGCGCTCGAGGCGGTTCGCGGCTGCGACTTGCAAATCGTAGCTCCATGGATCGGAGGCTCGTCAAGAATGATTGACGATTCGAACGCGTTTCCAGATCGTGACGCTGTGCGCCGTTTTAATTCGACGGCATATCATTGCGTCACGAAAGTGCGACCTCTGGAGTGACGCAGATCAACGCTGCGCGGCATTCCAATTCGGCGGCATAACATAGCGCCACGAATAACAGCGGGCTGCTTGACAAGCTCGCTTTCCAGGACCTAGGATCTCGCTTCCTCGTGGTAGCCCGCCTCGCTCGTCCTCTTTCGTCGACCCGCTCGCGGGCGGCGGGGCCGGGAGGACTCAGCGGCGCCGCCGCGGAGCGATTCGAGCGGACAGCGGCGGGGACGATCCAAGGAGGAAGGCGCTTCATGGCGATGCGGTTGATGCGAGGGGGAGCGCTCGCCGTGCTCATGCTGACCGCAGCGACGAGCTGCGGGAGGGGCCGTCGCAGCGCCGCGTCGAGCGAGGCCCGGCGCGGCGTGCTCACCATCTCCCAGGAGCAACAGGCCTCCTGGATCCGCAACTTCAATCCGCTGCTCGCCCCGGGCGGCGTGCGCTGGCCGACGACCGCAGGCGTCTACGAGCCGCTCCTCATCTACAACACCATGAAGGGCGAGTACGTGCCCTGGCTCGCCACCTCCTATGCCTGGAGCGCCGGCAACAAGCGGCTGACGTTCACCCTGCGCCAGGGCGTGCAGTGGTCCGACGGCCGCCCCTTCCGCGCCGCCGACGTGGCCTTCACCTTCGCGCTGACACGCAAGCACCGCGCCCTCGACCTCCACAACATCTGGGCCTACGTCGAGTCCGTGGAGGCCAGGGACGACGCCACGGTCGAGCTCTCCTTCAGCCGCCCTTACGTACCCTCGCTCTTTCACATCGGCCAGCAGCCGATCGTGCCCGAGCACATCTGGAAAGACGTCGCGGATCCGGTCACGTTCCCCAACGAGCACCCCGTGGCCACCGGGCCCTTCACCGAGATCAAGGTCTTCCAGAATCAGGTCTACGAGCTCGGGCGCAACCCGCACTACTGGCAAGCTGGCAAGCCCGCGCTGAGCGGCCTGCGCTTCCCCGCCTACCCGGGGAACGATCAAGCCAACCTCGCCCTCATCGGCGGTGAAGCGGACTGGGCGGGCAACTTCGTCCCTGACATCGATCGTGTCTTCGTGAAGCGGGCCCCGGCCGATTACCACTACTGGTTTCCGCTCGTCGCCGGGACAGTCTTTCTCTACACCAACACCACCAAGGCCCCCTTCAACGACGTTCGCCTGCGCAAGGCGGTGAGCATGGCCATCGACCGCGCCCAGATCGTCAAGGTGGCCATGTACGACTACACGCGACCGAGCGACGCCACCGGCCTCTGCGACGCCTACGCGCGCTGGCGCAGCGAGAGCGCGGTGGCCGCGGGCGACTGGGTCAAGCACGACGTGGCGCGGGCGGAGCGCCTGCTGGACGAGGCCGGGTATCCGCGCGGCGCTGACGGCGTGCGCCAGGGCCCCGGCGGCGCCCCGCTCAAGCTCGACGTCAACGTGGTCACAGGGTGGTCCGACTGGGTCCGCGCCGCCCAGATCGTGACTCAGAACCTGCGGCGCGTCGGCGTCGCCGCGACGCTCAAGGCCTACGACTTCAGCGCTTACTTCGAGAAGCTCCAGAAGGGCGACTTCGACCTGTCGATGGGCTGGTCGATCGAGGGCCCGACGCCCTACAGCTTCTACTTCGAGCTGATGGCGAGCCAGACGGCCAAGCCGGTGGGGCAGCTCGCGGCGACCAACTGGAACCGCTTCACCAGCACCGAGGCCGACGCCCTCTTTCACGAGTTCGAGGCGACCGTCGATCCCGAGGTGCAGCGGCGCCTCCAGGACCGGATGCAGATGCTCTTCGTCGAGAACGCGCCCTCGATTCCCCTCTTCCCCAACCCCTCCTGGGGCGAGTTCAGCACCGCGCGCTTCGAAGGGTTCCCGGACAAGGCGAACCCCTATGCCAAGCTGTCTCCCAACAACCCTCCCGAGTACCTGCTCGTGCTGACCGAGCTCCGGCCGAAATGAGATCTCACCTGGGGCGTCTTCACCGACGGATCTGAGAGAACGATCGTGCGTTATCTCCTCAAGCATCTCGGCCTCTACATGCTGGCAGCGTGGGCGTCGCTCACGCTCAACTTCCTCTTGCCGCGGCTGATGCCGGGGGATCCGGCCTCGGCCATGTTCGGCCGCTTCAAAGGGCAGCTCCAGCCCGAGGCCCTCATGGCCCTGCGCGAGGCCTTCGGCTTCACCAACGAGCCGGTGCTCGCGCAGTACGTGAAGTACGTGAGCCACATGCTGCGCGGCGATCTCGGCATCTCGGTGGCGTATTTCCCCGCCAAGGTCACCACGGTGATCGGCACCGGGCTGATGTGGACGCTCTTCCTCACGGGCTTCGCCGTGGTGATAAGCTTCCTGCTGGGGACGCTGCTCGGCGTCTACGCCGCCTGGCGCCGCGGGGGCTACCTCGACTCCATCCTCCCGCCGACTCTGGTGCTCCTCGGAGCGTTCCCGTACTTCTGGCTGGCGATGATCGGCCTCTATTTCCTGGGCTTCGTGCTCGACTGGTTCCCTCTCCGCCACGCCTACGACGACGCCATCGCCCCCGGGATGAGCCTCTCGTTCATCGGCAGCGTGCTCGAGCACCTGGCCTTGCCGGCGACCGTCATCGTGATAGCCACCCTCGGCGGCTGGATGCTGGGGATGCGCAACACGATGATCGGCGTCCTCTCCGAGGACTACATCACCATGGCGCAGGCCAAAGGCCTCTCGCAGCGGCGGGTGATGTTCGCCTACGCTGCCCGCAACGCCCTCTTGCCCAACGTCACCGGGTTTGGCATGGCGCTCGGATTCGTGCTCAGCGGGTCGCTGCTGACCGAGATCGTCTTCTCGTACCCCGGCCAGGGGTATCTCCTCGTCCAGGCGGTGCGCAACCAGGACTATCCGCTCATGCAAGGGCTCTTTCTCACCATCACCCTCGCGGTGCTCGGGGCGAACTGGCTCGTGGACATCCTCTATGTCTGGCTCGATCCCCGGACGCGGGGGCGCTGAGGCGACCGACGATGGAAGCACCTGCAAACAAGGTCGAGGCCGCGCCCGCGCCGTCCCGCCGAGGGTGGCTCCGGCCGCTCTTCCGCAACCGGAAGGCCACGGTGGGCGCGGTCATCTTCGCGGTGTACGTGCTGATGGCCCTCCTCGGGCCTCTCCTCGTCCACCAGGATCCCGACGCGTTCCTGGGGATGCCGCATCAACCCCCCTCCTGGGCGCACCTCTTTGGCACCACGGGGCAAGGCCAGGACGTCCTCGTGGAGACCATCCTCGGAGCGCGGGTGTCGCTGGCCGTCGGCCTCGTGACCGGCGTCGCCGTGATGGTGATTGGCGCCGCCATCGGCATGACGGCCGGCTATTTCGGCGGCTGGATTGACGGCACGCTCTCTCTCGTCACCAACGTCTTCCTGATCATGCCGGGGCTGCCTCTCGCCGTCATCCTCGCGGCCTACCTGCCCGCGGGGCCGGCGACGATAACGCTGGTCCTGGTGCTCACGGGCTGGGCCTGGAACGCGCGTGTGCTCCGGGCTCAGGTGCTCTCGCTCCGCGAGAAGGATTTCGTGGCAGCCGCGATTGTCAGCGGCGAGGGCAGCGCGCGCATCATCTTTCGCGAGATCCTCCCCAACATGACCTCGCTCCTGATGTCGGGCTTCATCAGCGCCACGGTCTACGCCATCGGCGCCCAGGTCGGGCTGGAGTTCCTCGGCCTCGGCGACGTCAGCGTGGTGACCTGGGGGACCAACCTCTACTGGGCCTCGAACAACGCGGCGCTGCTCACCGGCGCCTGGTGGACAGTCGTGCCCACCGGCGCCTCGATCGCCCTCGTGGGCTTCGCCCTGGTGCTGATGAACTTCGCGCTCGACGAGATCACCAACCCTCGGCTCGAGGCCGACAGGGCGCGAGTCGAGCTGGCCAAGAAGCATGGTCTGGAGGCGGGGTTCTCCACCCCGGTGGTGCGCCGCCATGGCTGAGCAAGCGCTGCTCGAGGTCAAGGATCTGCGGGTCGAGTACCTGACGCCGGGGAGGCCCGTCTGCGCCGTCGACGGCGTCTCGTTCTCCATCGCGCGCGGGGAGGTCCTCGGGCTCGCGGGCGAGTCGGGATCGGGCAAATCCACGGTGGCGCAGGCGGTCTTGCGCCTCCTCCAGCCTCCCGCGGTGATCACCGGCGGCGAGGTGCGCTTCGGCGACGACGACGTCCTCGCCATGGACGAAGCGGCGCTGCGCGACTTTCGCTGGCGCAAGATCTCGCTCGTCTTCCAGAGCGCGATGAACGTGCTCAATCCGGTGCTCACCATCGGTGAGCAGCTGACGGACGTGATCGAGGCCCACGATCACCCCAAGCGCGGCGAGGCGCGCGAGCGGGCGGCCGGGCTGCTCGATCTCGTCGGGATCGGGAGCGCCCGGCTCGGCAGCTATCCTCATCAGCTCTCCGGCGGGATGCGGCAGCGCGTGGTCATCGCCGTGGCGCTGGCCCTGCGCCCCCCGCTGATGATCATGGACGAGCCGACGACGGCGCTCGACGTCGTCGTCCAGCGCGAGATCCTCCACCAGATCTCCGAGCTCAAAGAGAAGCTCGGCTTCTCCATCCTCTTCATCACCCACGACCTCTCGCTCCTGGTGGAGCTGTCGACGCGCATCGCCGTGCTCTACGCCGGCAAGGTGGTGGAGACGGGCCCGGCGCGGGAGCTCTTCCGGGATCCCAAGCACCCTTATACCAAGGGATTGCTCGGCTCCTTCCCGGCGCTGACGGGTCCGCGCGTCCGGCTCACCGGCATCCCGGGCTCGCCGCCGGACATGCGGAGCCCTCCCTCCGGATGTCGCTTTCACCCGCGCTGCCCCGAGGCCGTCACCCGCTGCTCGGCGGAGGTGCCTTTGCTTCGCGAGATTGCCACGGATCGCCACGCGGCCTGCCACCTCATCTGATATGACCACGACGACGCAAAAAGCAGAGGCGCCGGTCCTCGAGGTGACTCGCCTCGGCAAGCACTTCTCCGTGGGCGGAGGCTTCTTTGGCAAGCGCCTCCGCGCCCTCCACGACGTCTCGTTCACGATCCGGCGGCGCGAGGTCGTCGCGCTCGTGGGCGAGTCCGGCAGCGGCAAGAGCACCATCGCCAGGCTGCTCGCGCGCCTGATGCCGCCGAGCGAGGGGAAGATCCTCTTCAAGGGCCGTGACATCCTCGCCGAGGAGCCCCGCCGCGCCTCGCTCGCTTACCGCGCTCAGGTCCAGATGATCTTCCAGGACCCGTTTGGATCGCTCAACCCGATCCACACCATCGGGCACCACCTCGAGCGGCCGCTCACCCTCCACGGCAAGGTCAAGGGCGAGGCCGAGATGCGGGCGCGCGTCCACGATCTGCTGTCCTCGGTCGAGCTCCACCCGGCCGCCGACGTGGCGCAGAAGCACCCTCACCAGCTCTCGGGCGGCCAGCGGCAGCGGGTGGCCATCGCCCGCGCGCTCGCCGTCGATCCCGAGCTGATCCTCGCCGACGAGCCGATCTCCATGCTCGACGTCTCGATCCGGATGGGCGTGCTCAACCTGATGGACCGGTTCAAGGAGGAGCGCGGGATCTCCTATCTCTACATCACCCACGATCTCGCCAGCGCCCGCTACATCGCCGATCGAACGATGGTGATGTACGGCGGCCAGATCGTCGAGGGCGCGCCGAGCGTCGAGCTCCTGGCCCGGCCGCAGCACCCGTATACGCAGCTACTGATCTCCTCGGTGCCGAACCCCGGCGGCTCGATGCAGAAGCCCCTCGACGCGCGCGCCGGCGCGCCCCAGCTCATCGATCCTCCCCCGGGGTGCCCCTTTGCGGCGCGCTGTCCGAAGGTGATGGACGTCTGCCGCAAGGAGATGCCCGCGGTGACGCACCTCGAGACCGACCACTGGGTCCGGTGTCACCTCGTCGGGGCGGCGAGCAACGACACGACCGCTCCCGACTGCACTGCTGTTTCCACTCTCGAGGAGGGCGAGCCGGCCGATCCCGCTCGGCTTCCGTGATGACAATTTCCACCGAGGAGATATCTCCGCAATGTCGAATGTGAGTTTTCCTCCGGGGTTTCTCTGGGGCTCCGCCACCTCGTCGTACCAGATCGAGGGCGCCGTTCACGAAGATGGCAGAGGCGAGTCCATCTGGGACCGCTTCTCGGCCACCCCTGGCAAGATCCAGGACAGCACCAGCGGCGAGGTGGCCTGTGACCACTATCATCGCTTTCCGGAGGACATCCGGCTCATGAAGGAGCTGGGCCTCCAGGCGTATCGCTTCTCCATCGCCTGGCCGCGGATCTTGCCGGTCGGGCGAGGCGAGGTGAACCAGCGCGGGCTCGACTTCTACGCGCGCCTCATCGACGCCGTGCTCGAGGCCGGGATCAAGCCCTTTGCCACGCTGTTTCACTGGGACCTCCCCCAGGCGCTCCAGGACGAGGGCGGGTGGACCAACCGCGCCACCGCCGAGGCCTTCGTGCGCTACGCCGACATCGTGACGCGGGCCTTCGGCGATCGCGTCAAGGACTGGATCACCCACAACGAGCCCTGGTGCACCAGCATGCTGAGCCACCAGGTCGGGCTGCACGCGCCGGGCCTCAAGGACTGGGGCAAGGCCCTCGCGGCGAGCCATCATGTGCTCCTCTCGCACGGCCTCGCGGTCCCGGTGATCCGCCGCAACTCCCCCGGGGCGCGGGTGGGGATCACCCTCAACCTCACGCCCACCGTGCCGGCGTCGCCGAGCCCCGCCGACTACGATGCTTGCCGGAACTTCGACGGGTACTTCAATCGCTGGTTCCTCGATCCCGTCCACGGGCGCGGCTACCCCGCGGACATGATCGCCGACCACATCGCCGCAGGGCACCTCCCGCCCGAGGGGCTGACGGTGCTCGAGCCCGGCGATCTGGCGGCCATCGCGGCGCCGTGTGATTTCCTGGGGATCAACTACTACAACCGCGCCGTCACCCGGAGCGACAAGATCCCCGAGGCGCAGAACCAGCCTCGCACCATCGAGCTGGCCCCCAAGTCGGAGTGGACGGAGATGGGCTGGGAAGAGTACCCGGAGGGGCTGACTCAGGTGCTCAATCGCGTCCACCTCGTCTATGGGCCGAAGAGCATTTACATCACCGAGAACGGCGCCAGCTACAGCACGGCGCCCGGGGAGGATGGGCGGGTGCGCGACGAGCGGCGGTTGAATTTCCTCCGCGAGCACTTCCTCGCGGCGCGCCGGGCGATCGACGCGGGTGTCCCGCTGCACGGGTACTTCGTGTGGTCGCTGCTCGACAACTTCGAGTGGGACCGCGGGTACAGCCAGCGCTTCGGGATCGTCTGGGTGGACTACGAGACGCAGGCGCGGATCCCGAAGGACAGCGCGCTCTGGTACAAGCGGGTGATCGCGGAGAACGCTGTCTAGGAGCCTGGTGCTTTTCGCCGATCTGGGCGCGCCGCCGTCGTTGTCGTCGTCACCGTACGTGCGTACGGCTCCTCCTCCGCCTAGACGGCACACCCAGCTCGACGAAAATCACTGGCGGCTCCGTGGCTGGTGTCATTCGACACCAGCCACCTGGTACCGCGACTGCTGTGACCTTGAAAGGGTGTACTCAGGCTTTGGGCTCGGACTTTTCGAGGATGTCGAGCAGGTCTTCGATGACGCGCTCGACCTCGCCCTGCGAGAGGCCGCGACCGTGGCGCAGGAGCTTCCAGGTGTAGACGTCACAGGCCATGACGAGCTGCATGCGCCGGCGCTGGCGCGCGGCGCCGCGGAAGCCGCGGAGCAGGTGGCCGAGGCCGCGCTCCAGGGCCTCGTCGTAGAGGTCGCGGCCCCAGGCCATCAGCGGGCGCAGCGCGGGGACCGCGTCTTCCTGGGCGAGCATGTTGAGGATCGACGCGCCGCGTTCCTCGTAGAAGGCGATCATGACGCGCACGAAGGCGCGGGTGTCGTTGCGCAGGCTGGGATCGGGGGGAGGCGCGACGCCCGGCCCGATCTCGGCCAGCCAGGAGGAGAGGAGGCGATCCTTGGTGCCGAAGAGGCGATACACCGTGCGCTCGCTGGTCCCGGCGCGCGCGGCCACCTCGGCCAGGGTGACGTCTTCATAGCGGCGGAGGCCGAAGGCCTCGTACGCTGACTCGAGAATTCGGCGGCGCCGCGCGTCGGTCGCGTCAGCGCGCGCGGCGAGGCGATACGGCCGTTTCGCGGCGGTTTTTACTGCCACGAGGTAGCTCCACGATAGCGCGCCAGTGCCATGGCGCGGGACGCTACCACAGGGGGCGGCGCTGTGGCGCCGGAATATTGGCGACGCAGAGCGGCAAGGATGCGCGCTGCGCTACTATGCAGCGGTGCGCGGCGAAGTGGTGCTCAGATCAGGAGCGCTCGCTCTCGCATCCCTCGAACGGCCTCGTGATCATGCCTTGTGGAGATGGCGCTCGACACCCACGAGAGCTCCAGCGTTTCCTGGCGCCCACCAGGGCTCGAGCGCTCGCGCTCCCTGCCCCGCGCTCGAGTTCAGTTGATGGTGATCGGCCCCGTGGCCACGGCCTCGAAATCGCTGCCGTGGACCTGCTTCAGCGTGTTGACGGTGTTGTCGTTCCAGTTCGGGCTGGGCGAGCCGGTCAGGTACCAGGCGCCTCCGTTGTCAGCGAGGAACATGCCGTACGTCTTGAGCGCGGTCAGGATGACCTTCATCGACACCGAGTACCCGCTGATGTTGAAGCTCGCCTTGAGGCGAAAGCGCACCCCCATCGGCGGACGCGCGGGGTCGTAGCTGCTCGACGCGTAGTGGCTCGCCGGGGAGACATAGCCATGCTGCGTCTTCGGCGCCGTGAAGCGGAGGGCGTGCTTGATCACGCCCGAGGCCACCTCGTCGTAGCGCACGAGGCCAGGATAGATGGGCAGGCCCGCGGCGTCGGCGCTCGTCCACCCCTTGGGCCGGGTGGAGTTCTTGGTCAGATCCCAGATCGCGCCGGAGCCGGCGTGCCACGCAGAGCCAATCAGCGAAGCGTCGAAGAGCTCGTAGAGCTTGCACTCGGTGATGTTGAACATGAGAAGGTGCGCGTCCGAGCCGCTCTCGATCGGCGGGTTGACCGGGATCGGGTACGGCCCGGGATCGCTCTCGGTGGCGTAATAGAAGGTGACCGGCGACTTGACGATGGGCGCGGCCACCTTGACGGAGGGGATACCGTACTGGGTCCCGAAGTCGGGGTGGAGCGAGGTCGCGGCGCCGATCGTCGCCACGTAGGTCGCGGACTTGGCGTCGACAGGCGCGCTGGAGATGTCGGTGTTCCACCAGTTGTTCGCCGGGAACACGGGGCACGCGATCGGGGGGACTGCGTTGTAGTCCGCGGGAAAGGCTTCGGTCGATGTGCGCTCCCCGCCTGCGCTTCCGGCGTTGCTCCCGCGTGGCACGGTGCCTTCGACGATGCTCGGCTCGAGGTCTTCAGCTTGGTCGGTCTCGCCCTCCATGGCGCAGCCTGGAAGCAAGAGAGCAGCTGACATCGCCAACAAGACCGCACGTCGCGTCCTGTCCATCAACCGGATACCGCACGAACCAGACGCACTACCACTATCAACGATACAGCTGTACCACATTTTATCCTGCCTCTCATGGCGGTTGCTCATCATGTCGCCTGTGCTCCGCGGCGCTCGATGGCGCGGCGGTTTGCATCCGCGAAGGTGTCTTTCAAGCTTGCTTCATCGTGGGCAATTGATCTTTCTTTCTGCGCCTCGGCTCGGCCCAGGCGCGACGGCGCGAATGCTTCTGATTCGCAATCAGCGCGGGTGGCACAGCCCGACGAGGTGGGAAAGGCGCCGCGGCGAGGGACCATCAAGACCTTCTGCTCGGATAGATGCGGCGCTGCGCGGGAAAGTTTTAGCCCTTCGGGTCGATTCTGGTCGCCAATCGACCATGGACCAGTTCATGTTCTCCGCGCCTCGCTCTCGCTCGCGCGCGGAGCCACCGGATGCCGCAGCCTGTACGCCGCCTCAACCGGCCTGGAGCGGCGATCTCGACCAGCCGGAGAGAGGCGCTGGCGAGCCCGGCAGCGCTCGTCGCAGCCTCCGCGAGGATCGCTGACGATGAGGAGCGCCATGCGGCGCTGGCGTGGCGCTCGCTACGATGGCTGCTGGACACGTTCGATGGACACCAGAACCCACTCGCCGGGTGACTCCCCTGGCCCGCGCGATGCCCTTCCACTACCTGTCCCCCCAACGCGTGGTGATCGAACGCGTGACGGAGCAGCAGCTCGCCTCCTGAACCGCTACACTCTCGTCGATGCCCCCCGCGCTGTTCGCGCTCGCCGCCTCTCCGCTCGATGACCTCGAGAGGTTCGTCATCGTCGCTGCGATCCTCGTGTACGGCGGCGCGGCCCTGCTCTTGAGCATCCTGCTCGCCAACGTCCTCCGTCTCTTTCGAGGCCGGCCCGACATGGGGATGGGCAGCGTCGGCGTGGGCGCGGGGGCGCTCGCGCTCTACGTGCACCGCTTCTTCAGCGAGGGCGCGGTGACGGAGGCGCGGCTCGTTCTGGCGTTCGGCGTCGTGTCGATCGTCGTGGGTCTGATGAACATGATCCGAGCGCGCGCTTCCTCGGCGTCGTGATGCCGAGGATGGGTGCGCGCGCTCCGGCGCGGCGTGGCGCCGCTATCCGGGGAGACGAAAGGTCGACCTCCGAGGCTTGGGGCGTCCGGGCACGCGGCCTCGCTGACAGACGACCTCCCCCTTGTCGGTGATAACGCACACGGCCGCCTTCGAGACAGCCACGTTGACTGCCCTGGGGAGCGCGAGGCGGACCGGCGCCTGGCCGCTCGCCGTCGCCGGGAGGACATTCGTTTGGCCCCAGCACCACACAGCAGAGTCAGTGTCCACCGCGCACGTCGCGTCACCGCTCACCGCTACATCGATGATCTTTCCGAGCCCGGCCGGCGCCACGGGCGTCGCGCTCGACCGCGTGGGGTCCTTCGCGAGGCTCTTCGGGAGGCGAGCACCGCCGTTCGTCGCCCCAGCAGCGCAGCTCACCGGCCTGCGTGCGCGCGCAGACGTGGGTCTCCGACGCCACGAGCTGCACGGCGGGGCCGGGCAGCGCCGCCGTGCCCTCGATCAGGGTGAACTTCAGCTTCTTCGGGCTGTCCCACGACCCTTTGGCGATGCCCCGCCCGTCGCCCAGGATGCCCACCTCGGTCGAGGTCGCGCGGCATTGCACCGCGCCGCGCTCGTCGATGGCGCACGCGAAAACTCTGTTCATGTCCCAGCCCGCCGCGCGCGCCCGGACCGATTTCGTGTCCAGCATCGACGCACACGAGTTGGGCGAGGCAGGGCAGTGGATCTGGATGAGCGACCCGTCCGACGTGATCGCGCCGGCGACCGTATCGTCGACGAGCGCGACATAACGGCGCCTGGCCAGCGGGCCTTTGATGGCAGCTTCAGGCGCGCTCGCTATGAGCGAGGTCCCGCGGACCTCGATGGGGATCTCGACGACGCTGCCGTCGCGCCGGAGCGCGACCACGCGCACGGGGTTCACGGTGAGGTCCACGACGTCGCTCACGGGCAGCGGCACCGGGTCGGACTCGCCGATGATCCAGCAGGAGGCCGCGCCGCCGCGGGTCCGAGCGCAGGCGAGCGGCTGATCCTTGTACACGTCGGAGCTCAGCCGGATCTGCGCCACGTCCGCGAGGCCGGGCACGAGCGCGGGCGCCGTGGGCTCGCTGAGCTTCCCATCGCCGAGCTGGCCCTCGTCGGGCACGCCGTGACACTCGATGCGGCCGTCGGCCTGACCGCCGCAGGCGAGATCCTCGTCGCGGCCGCTGTAGTGGCCAACGCCGACGAGCGGCGGGCGGGTCTCGAAGTGGCGGCGCCACGGCGGGGGCGTGTCGCTGAAACCGTCGAGGCCGATCGTCGCCTCGCGAGGACACGCGCGCCCTTGCGGGCCGACGAAGCAGCCATCCTCGTCCACGTCGGTCGCGCCTTCGGGCGCCGGGATTGTCGTGCTTCCGGCCCAGCACGCCGGCGCCGGGCTCAGGATGGAACGCGCGCAGATGAAGACGTTCTCGATCTGGCGAGGTCGGGATCCGCTGGTGAACGCGAAGAGACGATCGCGCCACCTCAGCGAGCCGCCGTAGAGATCGTAGCCTCCCGGTCTGGTCTCGACCTCCACGACGATCGAATCCCATCCCAGCGCCACGTCGCGCGCCTTGCCGAGCAGCGGCACCGGCTGGGGGGCTCGTCCGGCATGAAAGCCCCAGCAACGGAGCTCTCCGCTTTCGAGGACAGCGCATGTGGCTCTGCTGCCCGCCGCGATGTCCGTCGCGTCCTCGGAACGCCACACGAGCTGCGCGTTTTGCATCATGGTGACGGGGTTGAACGTGTAGAGGAGGTCACCTTCGAGGTACAACGCGAACTGTTTGGACGGACCCGGGACTTCCACACCTCCGCGGATGCCCCCCGCAACGAAGGAACCAAGCGTATCGGCCGTCCCATCGCGCTCTGGCCCGCCAACGAAGACGCCCGCCGTAGTGACTGTGCAGAGGAACAGGATTCCGTCGAAGATTCCGCGAAAGCACCCCACGAGGGAGCCAGTCCCACTGGAGGCATGCACGACCATACCGCTTTCCGCGGTGCCATTGAGCGGTAGACCGACCTGCGCCTCGAATGCCAGAGAAACAACCTTCGACCGCACCCCGATATTCAAGGACAGCGTAGGCACCCACGTGGGGAGAACGCCAGCCTCCGCTCCGGTCGCGCCGCCAACCCACCACCGGAGGGCGGGGGGTGAGGATAACTGTGGTGGTGGAAGCTGCGACGATGAAGTGGCCGGCGTCGAGACGTCAACGTTGAGCGGCGGGGGCGGTGGAGGTGGTGAAGGTACTGGTGGAGGTGGCGGAGCATCGGCCAGCTCGGCTGCGATGCGCTCCGCCAGCACCATCTTGAGGAGGTAGCGGCAGTCCTTTCCGGCCATCGGCTCCAGGGACCTCACCGAGGCCCCCTGGTCGTCAAAGAGCTCCGCCGTCGCGATGTACGCGCCGTCGCGGCGGCGGTTGATGTTCGCGATGAGTCGCCAGGGTCCCGCCTCCGTGAAGGGGTCGCGACCGAGCCAGGCCGCAACTTCCGCGCGGAAATCCTTCGTGTCGGGGCACTGCTGCGTGCGGGGGCCGCGCTGGTACTCGAGGCGAACACCGACGGCACGCGGGCGTGGTGCGGCGCTCGCCGACGCGCCGATGAGGAGGAGCGCGAGGGAGAGGGGAACGACCGCGGGGCGAAGCATCATCGTTGACTACCTCTCGTCACGGCTGGCAGCAGAACACGGTGCCGTTCAACGGTTGCCCGCCGATCTGGGGGCAAGAGCCGCCCTTGTAGATCGGTTTGCTCGCGCTCACGCTTCTCACCGTGGAACCAGGCTTGACGTCGGCGCACGTCGGGTCCTTGGAGTTCGTCGAGAGCGCAGGAAGAAGCGGTACGCTGCACGCACCGTCGGAGAACAGCGAGATCGAGCCTGTGCAGGTGCTCTCCGGCAGGCCACACGCACAGGGGGAGCACTGAGGAGTGGCGCCTTGGTAAAAGACGCTCCTGTTGGGGTACGTCGATGGGCATTCCAGATGGGCTGAGTTCGGCTCGCCTGTCTGGAAAATGCATTGCTTGAACTCCGGCCCTGAGGCGGTCGCCGCACAGACATCGCCATCGGTCGTACAGCGTTGCGGATACGCCGTCCTGGCGCAAGCACGCGCGAATGTCTTCCAGGTTGGCGGCGGCTGAATGGGAGGGGCCTGAATCGGCAAACATCCGTACTCCCATTGATCGGTCAACGGAGTGACCGTGACCGACAATCCGGCAGGGATCGCGTTAGCACTGAAGCAGATATCGGAGCCGTTCGGTGCGGGCAAGGACGTGTGTGCCACCTCGGGGCCGTCGTCCATGCAGTTTGTCGCGGCGGCGGTCAGCGTCTCTGACAGCGAGCACCAGCCGGTAGGTGGGCCACATGTACACTCACTGCACATCGGCGGCCCGCTCGGATCCGCATGGCCTGTGTACATTTCAGCGGGAGCGCGGGGAACCTCGGAGCAGAGGGGCGCCTTGGCCTCGTCACCTGTCCATAAGAGCACCGGCCCACCCCATCCACCCGGAGGGGTATTCAGACATGTTCCATCGCACGGCCAGTCCAAGGGGTGACCCGCGTCGCCTGCGTCGTTGCTCGGGCCCGCGTCCTTCTCCGGCACGTGACTCTCTGCTGGGCCGCAGCCGAGCGCCGTGATGACAGAGAGCAGGGCAACAAGGTGAGTTTGGTTCATGGCGGATTTGGATGCTGGGGATCTTGGCAGCAGAACACTGTAGCGGCATTGGGAGAAGGCTCGATCATGGGTTCGCCGCCGCTCGCGGTGCATACGCCAGGTGAATAGATCGGGATGCTCGAACTCTTACTTCCCAGCGCGGAGCCGAGCGGAACGTCGACGCACTTCGGGCCCAGAGCATCGAGCATATAGGTCGGTCCGATAAGAGGCACGCCGCACGCGGCATCCGAGAAGAGTCCGATCGATCCGCTGCATGTGCTTCCGCTTGGTTTGGTGCATTCGCAGGGCGTGCAGGTAGGGACGGCACCTTCGTAAAAGACGCTCCTGTCAGGATACGTCGGTGGGCAGCTTAGATGACTTGAGTCCGGCTCGCCTGCTCGGAAAATGCACTGCTTGAAGTCCGGACCCGGAATGGCCGCCACACACGCCTCGCCATCTGTTGTGCAGGGGGGCGGATATGCCGCGTTAAAACAGGCGCGCGCGAACGTTTTCCAGGTCCGCGGCGGCTGGATGGGGGCTGGTGCCGCGATTGGCTTGCACTTGTCGATAGGCTCCAGCGAAGCGATCGTGACAGACTGTACGCAAGGGACGCCTTTGCAAAGCTTCCCGGCGGGTACTAGGTTCGAGGCGGTGCAGCTCCCATCCCAGCTTGACGGCGGATTGAAAGACGTCTGCTCTCCTCCCGCGGCGCTACAGATTGATGAACTCGCCGTGAGCGTCGCCGGCAACCAGCACGATCCAGTCGGCGGATCGCACGTGCAAGCACCGCAGGCGTAAGGGCCATCACTCGGATCCGCGTGTCCTGTGTAGGCAACTGCGGGCGCGCGGGGAACCTCGGAGCAGGAAGGTGCGTTGATTTCGTCACCCGTCCACAAGAGCGCTGGTCCAGCCCACCCGCCCGGGGGGGTTGGCACGCATGTCCCATAGCACGACCCTCCTGGGAAAGCGTCATCAGTGTCGCCTGCATCACTCGGTGCTCCCGCGTCGGCATCATTCTCGTGACAGGGGTCCAGATTGCCGAGAGCATCTCTGTGCCCTTCGTCGGGATTGAGGCAGGTATACCAGTGTATCTTGCAGCCGCTCGCAAAAGTGACGATAAGGACCGCCAACGCTGTTCGAGCGTGCATGAGGACGCCGACAGTAGACCGCAGCCGGGCGGTGTGCACCTCAGCCTGGGGAGAAATCTCATGCGCCGTCTGCAACGTCCGCCGTAGGCGAGGCTGATTGCCTACGTCCGACGCATTGACGTTGGCGGAGTCCTCGTGGCCCGTGCGCATGCCCCCGAGACTACTGCGGCGCCCGTCGGCTTGGAACCAGATTTTCTCGAGGAAGACGCCCGATCCGGCTCGAGCGCACCGGGATGGTGAGCGCTCCGGCGTCTTGCGAGGCGATCCCTGCTCCCTGTGGCTGGGCGCGTTCGCGGTAAGATATCGCACGCCAATCTTGGCGCCCCTGAGGACCGACCCCGAGAACCTCGATGCGGAGCTGGGGCGACACGCGCCACGACGGCACCGGACCTCCCGCGCCCAGGCGTGCTGATGCTGCTTCCGCGGCGACGAACTCGCCCTGCTGACGCAGCACAACCAGCTCGGTCGGCTTCCACGCGTTCATCTTCGTTCGGCCCACGGGTCAGCCCGTATCCGTGACAGCGTAACCATCCGACCGTGAAAGTCTTGCAGCCGGAGCCCGGTTAACGCATCCTGCGACTCGCACGGTACGCGATGAATCGTAAGTCCTCGCCCCGACGGGTCAGGGCGAGGACTTACGGTGGGGTCGGTGAACTTGCCGCAAAATCTCCTCGATCGCCTTCTGTTTGCGGCGAACGCGGCGCCCTGAGCGCGAAACCGGCGGGCAATGTCTCGTTCGTGTCCGCCTGGTCTATGCGACAGAAGTGCGAAACTTGAACTTACGGCCATTCACCGACGTACTTGGAGAGGGGAATATCATACCAATCGTAGCGTGGCTGATAGCTTCCGTCGGGCCGTGCTACAGCAATGTCAAACGTATCGAGCGTGGCGCCGAAGAGCCGCGCCACGTCACCTGGAAGAAATGCCACGGCTCCGCGAAGGACCCCTCCGCTGATGTGAGCCGCGACTCCTTCGAAAGTAGTGCCGCAACGGGAGCATTTGAACTCTGAAATGTTCGGATTCCCGTTGAATACGAACAGATCCTTGATCGAAGGCTCTCCGCAGTTCCAAAGGCCATCAGGTCCAACAAGCTGGAATGGTGGCACAATTGCTCCGGATCGATTTGTCAACCAAGATACATTGTCTCCAACGTGATAATAGTAAGGAATCTTGCCCCACTGAAACTGTAGTAATCCCCCAAGGCTCGAGCTTTGACCGCAGGACGGACAGGTGACCTCGGTTTCAAGCTCTGCACATCGTTGCATATTGGCTACTCCCTGCAGTCAGTGAATCAGTTGCGGCAGTGCGGCAGCGCTCGTTACATCTTGCCCCAAAACGAAAATCTTGACATCTCCAGCTAGGGCCCGGCGCCCCGCATTACTCGCCACCTGATTGACTAAAGCCTTGTTGGCTGTAACGAGCGCGACGCCCTCTTGACTCGCCGTGAGCACAACTTTCAGGTCGTTCTCGCCGAATTTTTTGCTGAGAAGATCGACGTAGTTGGCCGGCAGTACAGGGTGCGCCGCAATCGTGATTTTGGCGCGTGATGTAACAAGCCGCCACATCTGGGAACGTCCGGAGGCTCCCTTTTTTGTGATGGAGAAAATGTGGCCAAAATTGAGTTCTCCGAGCACCGCTCGAGGTACTATGATGTTGTTGGTTGCATCCTTGAGAATGGCGTCGCCGATGGCGCGTTGGCCTGGCGCAAGTTGTTGAGCAAAAAGGCCAGTGTCGGCAACAAAAGTTCGGGACGTCAGCGTTTTTGCCGGCGCTCCCTTTGGTCCGAACGCAGCAATCGCCACACCGGTAAGGCCGGCGGCGTCATTGCTGCTCTTAACTTGAGTAGCGGCGGCCAGGATTAAAACTGCTTGAAGTTTTCCCGGCGCGCTGAGGGAGAACAGAGGCGCTGCGACTTGAGAAGTCGCAGCGATGCCAGGCGCAGATGCAACTCCAACGAACATCGCGGTTGCTGCCTGGCAGGTGACCGGGTTTTCTCGACAGTAACGCTCTTGTTCCTCAACGCTCGGATTCCGGCCACCTGCGCTACAATCGTAAGGCTGTGCCGCGACCTGCCAGGGGTCGTTGACAAGTTTAGGTCCGAGAGCCGTGGGTGGCGGCTCATGGGCGTTGCTGGCTGGTGGAGCCGAGGACATTGATCCGAAATCCGCGGGTGCTGGTCTCGCAGCTTCCGTTGTGCGACCCCGACGCGATTGCCCTGGATCGTGTTTTTGAGCAGAGCTGGCCACATGTGAGCCCCGGCGACTCGTTTCTGTACCCGTCGGGTCCGTGTGATTGATGGGGTTGAGTCGCGTGTAGTGGTATCGATTGGCGCCATCCACCAATCCGGCTGGATCTGCCGCAATCCACCTGCCGAGCCAAGGTGCCATATGCCGCGCACCATGGTAGTACAGCCCCGTCTCCTCGTCCCGCTCCTTCCCCGTATACCGATACCGCTTCCCACTCACCTCCACGCCACCCCGCCCCGACGCGTACGCCGTTGTCCCGTAGGGATGGTACTCCTCATATCCAATCACTAGCCCGCTCTCATCCACCTCCAGCGCGGCCGACCCCAGGTGATTGTCGAGCTGAAACCTCGTTCGCGGTACCGGCGTGAACACCCCGACGGCGTCCACCTCCACGGTCTTCGTCTCGACCAGCAAGACCCGCCGGGTCCCGTCCATCCCATGGAGCGTCTCCCGCTCCAGCAGTAGGTTCCGCAGCGAGTCGCGCTTCCGGTACACCTCCCATCCGCCGAGATAAATCCTCTCCTCGACCAGCCCGCTGTGCTCCCACACCTTCCGGACCCGCTGCCCCGCCGCATCGTACGTGTAATACGCCGTCCCGCCGCCCCCGAGGCCGACCTGCTGCATCTGGTCGTTGTGGTCCCACCCGATCGAAGGCAGGTGCGGCATCGACATCATGCTCCCATGCTCGTCGTAGCCATACGTCGCGGAGAACTGTCCCGGCTGGTCCCCGGGCAAGCTCGTACCGAGCAATCGATTGCTGGTGCGTGTATCGCCCAAGGCGATGTCTTCATAGCGGTAATACCGCGTCCACCTCGTCGCGGGCACGCCGGTGTCGTGGGCCATCCACACGATGTTCCCCACCGCATCGTACTGGTACGTCTCCGTGTAGTTCCGCAGCGCCTGCGCGTCGTTGGCGTGCGGCAGGTTCAGGAGCGGGACGTCGTTCTGATCCCGCTGTACATCGGCCATCCCGCCCGCGTGCTCGCGCCCGGTGGCCTTGATCAGCCGATAGAGCGCGTCATACACATACTGCGAGCTCGGCAAGACGACGTCGTTGTTGAAGAACACCGTCTGTTGCGCGCTGTCGGTGATCTCGGTGATGTTCCCCACCGGATCATAGGCATACGCGAGGTTCTGGAGCACCGCCCCATCCTTGATGAGGTTCTGGGGGCCCGTGTCGTCTTTCGGGCGCACCGTCTTGAGGCGCACGAGCCGGAAGGTCTCCGGATCATACGTGTACGTGGTTTGCGCACCGTTCCCGTAGACGATCTTCTCGCGCTGCCCCTTGGCATCGTAGTCGATGTCGTCCACGAACGTCGTCCACGTCGCCGCGCCCCGCACCCGCGCTTCGACCTTCTCCAGCAGCCCAGCTTCGTTGTACCTCGGCCGGATCTCGCTTGAATCAGGCGCCGTCATGCTCGTCGGCCGACTGAGCGCGTCATACGCGGTCGCCGACGCGAAGACCTCGCCTTCGAGCAGCGGCTCC
>FSTQ01000299.1_pt1 | contig 19442 bp, 15 predicted proteins | sample 1637281 | NCBI WGS metagenome assembly FSTQ01 (sample SAMEA3914818, study PRJEB12502) | metagenome | biome: forest; material: soil | place: Canada | collected 2010-06-26 | depth 0.1 m
CGCGTGAGCAAGCGGACTGCAACCACAGGCTACCTGTGCGTAAAGCGGCCTCATGTGCTGCCGGTCCCCTTACTTACGTGCGGGGCTCTGGTCCGCTTGTTTACACGCGCGGTTCCAAGCGGTGGGTAGCGAGCGCATACCAGTCACGGTTGAGCACCGCTATAAGTGCCGCGATTGTTCGTGCCTGCGACAGAAAGCACCGCACCCCACCGCGCTCTCCACGCGCTCGGCCTGAGAGCGCTCCGCGCGCTCAGCACTCCTCGCCGCAGACCTTCCGCCCGTCGGGGCACGTCGTGGAATTGCCACTCTTGCAGTTCACGTTGCAGTTCCCCACGCTGGTGCATTTCACCGAGCAGCTCCCCGTGCAGGTGACATTGCAGTTCCCCACGCTGGTGCAAACGACGGTGCTGGCATCACCGACGGTGGGCGCACAGTCATTGACACTCTCGCAGGTGTAAGCGCAGCCAGCCCCGCACTGAGCGCCGCAGGTGCTGGTGCTCGAGCAGTGGATCTTGCATTCATCCCCGCACGCGACCGCGCAGTTCGTCCCGCTCTTGCAGTTGAAGTCACACCCTTTGTCGCAGGTGGCTTTGCAGTCGTCCGCACCTTCGCAGGTCGGCGTGCAGCCCGGGGTGAGCTCGCAGTCGAGGTTGCAGCTCCCGCCCGAGCAGGCGCACGGAGCGTCGAGGCAGGGGACGGGGTCGCCGCAGGCGAAGAAGAGGCTCGTGGCGAGGGCAACGATGAGGAGGGCGAGCGAGCGTCGGAGCATGGGGCCAACGGTATCGCAGTCACACCTCAGCGGATCGACTTCTCCACCGCCCGCAACACATCCACGTCGCGCACGCCGTCGGCCTCGGCGCGATACGACAGCACCAGCCGATGGCGCAGCGCCGGGATCACCAGCGCGCGCACGTCCTCCACGTCTGCCGCCGCCTCGCCGCGCAGCGCGGCGCGCGCCTTCGCGGCGAGCACCAGGGCCTGGCTGCCGCGCGGGCCCGCGCCGTAGCGCACGAAGGACTTCACCTCGGCGATGGCGCGCGGCTCCAAGGGGCGCGTGGCGCGGCCGAGCTGGACGGCGAGGTTCACGGCCTCGTCCGTGATGGGGATGCGCGGGACGAGGGCGCCGAGGGCGCGGACCTCGTCGAGGTGCAGGACGGGCTCGATCGGCTTCTGCGGGCCGGAGGTCGTGCGGCGGGCGATCTCGCGCTCCTCGGCTTCGCTCGGGTACTCGACGTGGATCTCGAGGAGGAAGCGGTCGAGCTGGGCCTCGGGCAGCGGGTAGGTGCCCTCTTGCTCGATGGGGTTGCGCGTGGCGAAGACCTGGAACGGGTCGGGGAGCTGGTGGGTCGTGGTGCCGACGGTGACCTTGCGCTCTTGCATCGCTTCGAGGAGCGCGGCCTGGGTCTTCGGCGGGGTGCGGTTGATCTCGTCGGCGAGGACGAGGTTGTGGAAGATCGGGCCGGCCTGGAAGCGGAGGCTGCGGCCGCCGGCCGCCTCGTGGAGCACGTCGGTCCCGGTGATGTCGGCGGGGAGCAGATCGGGCGTGAACTGGACGCGGCCGAAGCTGAGGTCGAGCGCCTTGGCGAGCGAGGAGACGAGCAGCGTCTTGGCGAGGCCGGGGACGCCGACGAGCAGCGCGTGGCCGCGCGCGGCGAGGGTGACGAGCATCAGCTCGACGACGGCGTCCTGGCCGACGACGGCGCCGGCGATGGCGACGCGGAGGCGCTTCGCCGCGGCGGCGGTGCGCTCGAGCAGCTCGGCGTCGGAGGGCGCGGGGGGGAGCGGCTCGGGCGAATCGGGGATCGACATGCGGCCCTGGCGTTAGCGCGGCGAGCCGGAGCCGACAAGCGCGCTCGCCTGCGCTTTCAGGGAAAGCTGGCCATGAGATCGATGAGGAACGTGCGGCCGTTCTGAGGCAGCGTGCGGCTCGCGAAGGTCTCCGTCACCGGGATCTGGTAGCGCCAGTCGGTGATGTTGTAGACGCCGACCACGTAGCGGAGGCCGTACTCGTGGACCGCCCCCGAGATGGTGGCGTCGAGGACCGCGGCCGTCGGGGTGGTCTCGTCGCTGCCCGTGCGGATCCGCCGCGGCGCCTCGAGCCGCACGCGGGCGCCGAGCGAGGCCAGCTCGCGCACGAGGGGCACCACGGCGCGGAGCGAGGCCAGGTGCTGGGGCGCGTTGGGGAGCCGCTTGTTGCCCACGCCCTCGATGATCTGCGCGCGCTGGTAGCCGTACATCGCCGCGAGCATCCACCCGCGGCGCCACTCGTGCCGGAGCTCGACGTCGCCGCCGACGGCGATCGCCGGCGGGCTGTTGGCGTAGCGGATCACCTTGTGCTCGGGCGTGTTCGACTCGTCGGGGATCGAGTCGATGATGCCCTGGAGGTAGCTCGCGTGGGCGGCGCCGAGGGCTACCCAGTCGTCGGCGAAGCGCTGCGAGTACTCGATCTCGCCCGAGTAGATCGACTCGGGCCCGAGCGTGAGGCCGCGCTCCGGATCGACGGCGCGCACCTGGGTGGTGCCGTCGGTGTAGACCTGCTCGTAGATGCTGGGCGCGCGGAAGGCGCGGCCGCCCATGATCTTGAGCGCGCCGCCCGCGTTGGGCTTGATGATCGCCGCCGCGCGCGGGACGACGATCGGGCCGAAGGTGGAGTAGACGTCGACGCGCGCGCCGCCCGAGAGGCGCAGCCACGGGAACGGCGAGGCCTCGATGATCGCGTAGCCCGCGCCGAAGCTGTAGGGCTGCTTCTCGTTCAGGTACGGAGCAGGCGCGGTCCCGGTGTCCGGGATGTTGGACCCGAGCATCGTCGCCTCGGGGTGGTGCTGGCCCTCGCCGCCGCCCGTGATCCGCAGGCGCGGGCTCGGCGAGTAGATGATCCGCGCCTCGCCGCCGAACCACGTGCCCGCGAAGCGCTCGAGGTTCACGTTGTCGTCGAAGCGGTAGTTGCCCTGGTAGAGGTAGCGGTTGGCGTGGGCCCGCGTCATCAGCTGCACGGTGTCGGAGAGGTGCGGCTCGAAGCGCAGCTCGGCCATCATGCGCGTGTCGGTGAAGTGCGAGCGCGGATCGTCGAACGTGGTCCCGTAGGCGCCGACCGGGACGATCTCCTTGCGCTGGTGGTAGAACCACTGCGCGGTGAGCGCGTTCCACCAGACGCGCCCCGCCGTCCCGCCGCTGTTGAAGGCGTCGACGCCGTGGGCGATCGCCTCGTGCGAGCCGCCGCCCGGGTCCGTGAGCGGGACCGCGACGTTGACGCCCTCGGAGTGGGCCGCCGAGGCGCTCGCCCACACGCCGGCGTTGGGCGTGAAGTTGTAGTGAAAGCCGACGCGCCCGTGGAGGACCGCGTCGTCGTAGGAGCCGACGCTCGCGTGGACGCTGTTGGGCTCGTCGCGCGGGCGGGTCACGAGGTTGACGACGCCGGAGAACGCGCCGGTGCCGTAGAGCAGCGAGCCCGGCCCGCGCACGACCTCGATCCGCTCGAGGTCGTGGAGATCGACCCGGCCGTCGCTGCCGATGTACGAGCTGTTGAGCAGGTTGTCGTTGAGCGCTTGCCCGTCGGAGAGGACGAGGATGCGGTTCCCGTAGTCGTTGGGCAGGCCGACGCCGCGGATGCCGGCCGAGGCGTAGACGCGATCGTTGGAGATCGACACGCCGCGCATTCCCTTGAGCGACTCGGCGATGGTCGGATACCCGAAGGCGCGCAGCTCTTGCCCGTCGATGATCGAGACCGAGCTCGGCGCGTCGTCGACCTTCTCGGCGTAGCGCGAGACCGCGGTGACCTCGCGCAGCGGGCGCAGCCCGAGGTTCTCGAGCGCGGTCTGCTGGCCGACGACCACCTTGGGCTCGAGCTCGAGCGGCGCGAACCCGCGGAGGACGATGCGCACCTTGCGCGTCCCCGCGGAGACGCCCTGGATCACCGTCGGGGTGAAGCCGACCGGGCGGCCGTCGACGGTGATCAGCGCGCCGCGCTCGTCGGTGCTCACCAGGATCGATCCGGTGAGCGGGCTCAGCGTCGCCGTGGCGCGCGTGGTCTGCTGCGCGACGACCGTGACCACGCGCGTCGCGGTCTGGAAGCCCTCGCGGCTGAGGTGAAGCTCGTGGCGCCCGGGCGAGATCTCGGCGTTGCAAGGCGCGGTGCACACCGGAGGCGCCGCCGGATCGTCGACGTGCACCGCCGCCGATCCGCCGCCCTCGATCTCGACGCGGACCGTGCCCACGATCTTGCGCAGCGTGAGCGGGACCTTGGTCTCGGCGCCGAGGCGCGCCTCGATCGGCTCCGAGATCATCGGCTCGTAGCCGTCGCGCTCGGCGATGACGCGGTAGCGGCCGGGCGGGAGCGCGAGCGCGCGCGGCCCCACCCCGCGCGATCCGAGATCCTTGCGATCGATGTAGATCGTGGCGCCGGGCGGATCGGTGACGACGTTGAGGACGGCGACTTCGGGCGCGATCCGGGCGATCGCCGCGTTGGACTCCTTGATCGCCTGCGCGTCGGTCTCGCCCGCGAGCGCGTCGACGTAGTAGCGGTGCGCGTCGGCGAAGCGCCGGAGCTGCTCGAAGGTGCGCGCGATGTTGTAGATGACGTTGCGGTTGGGGACGAGGCGGTTCGAGAGCATCAAATGCTCGAGCGCGCTCGAATACTCGCCGCGCCGATAGAGATCGGCGCCGCGCTGAAAGTGAAGCTCGGCCTCGTCGGCGAGCCCGTCGGCGCGCGCGGCGGGGGCGGCCGAGATCGCGAGCATGGCCGCCAGGATCGCGACGCCTCGAAGCTGACCGCGAGATCGCTTCACCGTGTCAACGCCCGCTCCGGAAATCCGAGGGAACCTGCGGCGTGCTGGGCTTGACGGTCGGGAGCGGGCCGGGCGTGCCCTTCGACGTCGGCGTCAGCCTCCCGGGGACCGTCTTGGCGGGCGTGGGATGGAGCTCGATCTTGGGCGGCAGCGCGCCGTCTTCGGTGACGACGACGTCGGTCGACGCCTCGGCGTCGCCGGCCTTCACGTGCACCGCGTGGACGCTGCCGAGCGCGCCGCGGATCTCGACGAGGCCGTCCTTGGGCGTCACCGAAGCTCCTTCGACCTCCACCGTCGCGTCGGCGGGGATGACCACCAGCCGCACGGTGCGCGCCTTGATCGGCGCAGCCGGCGCCGCGCTGATCGCGGGCTCGGCGGTGCTCACGGTGAGCGCGGGCGTCGGGCGCGCGAGCACGTACGCCGCGGTGGCGCCGGCGAGGAGCAGCGCCAGGCCGGCCATGCCGATGAGCAGCGGCGACGGCGATCGCGTCGAGGGCGCGAGGGTCGCGGCGTGCAGCGCGCCTTCGCCGCTGCGGCCCACCGTGGTCCCGAAGGCCCCGGCGGACGTGACCGATCCGCTCGCGGGCGCAGCGCCGGGGAACGACGCCGGCGGGTGCGGCACGCCTGCGCCGGGCAGCGAGCCGGCGCCGCCCGTCGTCGTCACGGTCCTCGTCTCGGCGACCGAGCTGCCGAGGGTGCGCCGCGGCGCGGGCGCGTCGTGCAGGCTGGCGGTGACCAGCGGCGCCACCGAGCCGCGCATCTGCTGCTCGATCGGCGCGAGCATCGACTCGTGGATCGACGTGTCGCCCTGGAGGAGCCCGGCGATCGCCAGGCCCATCTCCCCGGCCGTCTGGAAGCGCTCGCCCGCGTTGAAGCGGAGCGCGCGGTGCACCAGCGAAGCGAGCTCGGGCGCGATCCAGGGCGCGGCCTGCTGGAGCGGCTCGGGCGCCTCGGTGCAGATCAGGATCAAGAGCTCGCCGAGCAGATCGGTGTCCCGGTGCGGCGTGTGCCCGCAGAGCGCCTGGTAGAGCACGACGCCGAAGGACCAGATGTCGGTGCGCTGATCGAGATCGCGGTGCCCGCGCGCCTGCTCCGGCGACATGTAGAGCGGCGAGCCGAGCATGCTCCCGGTGCGCGTCAGCCCCGCGGTCTCGGCGGTGTTCATCGTCGGATCGGATTTGATCTTGGCGACGCCGAAGTCGAGCAGCTTGACGATGCGCTGGCCGTCGCCGGTCTGCGCGAGGAAGAAGTTCGCCGGCTTGATGTCGCGGTGGACGATGCGCTTGTCGTGCGCGCGCTGGAGGCCGACGCAGGCCTGCGCGGCGATCCGGAGCGCGAGGTCGGGCGGGAGCGGGCCGAGGCGCTTGATCAGCTGATGGAGATCCTCGCCCTCGAGGTACTCCATCACCAGGAAGGGCAAGCGCCGCTCCTCGTCGCGCCCCGCGCCATAGACGCGGACGATGTGCGGCGTGTCGATCGCCGCCGCCGCCTCGGCCTCGCGCGCGAAGCGGCTCATCAGCGTCTCGCTCGCCGCGGCCTCCGCGGTGATGACCTTGACGGCGACGCGCGCGCCGCTCTGCGCGTCGATTGCTTCGTAGACCGAGCCCATCCCGCCGGCCCCAAGGAGGCGCACGACCTGGTAACGAGCACCGATGACCGAGTCTTTCGTGAGCCTAGCCACGCGCGGCGAGAGTACCGCGCCTGAGTGGGCCCGGGTGACGAGATCCGCCGACGCGCATTGATTCAGCCGACGCCGCGGTGCAATAGTCCCGGCGATGGTCCAGAAAGGTGAGGCTCGCGACGAAAAAGAGGCCGAAGTGCCCGACGCTTCGTCGGAGCCCGCGGCCCGCGAGCGCGTGAGCGAGGCCCACCCGCCGAGCTCGAAGCGCGGCGCCACCGCCCCGCTCGAGGCCGTCTCGCTCCGCGACGAGGCGCGATCGAGCTCTGCCCCACCGAGCTCGGCCGCGCCCCGCTCCCCGGCCGGCGGGCCGTGGCGCTCCTACAAGGAGATCCTCGCCGGCCTCGCCCAGCGCGTGCTCGACGCGCAGCGGCCGATCCGCATCCTCCAGTCCCTGCGCTGGGAGGCCGAGGTCGAAGAGCAGTTCCTCCGCGAGCAGCGGCGCGAGCTCCCGCGGGTCACCTACGCGGCCGACGTCGGCTTCGACCCCGAGGGCAAGATCCGCGAGCTCGACGAGATCCTGATCGACGCCGAGCGCGAGCTCGGCAAAGACGATCGCCTCGGCAAGATCCTCCGCGCCACCGCGGGCGAGTACCGCGACGTGGTGCGCATGCTCATGGCCCGCGGCACGCAGGAGTTCCACACCTACTCGCGCCGCCTCTACGGCTCGACCAAGGACAAGTTCCCCGACGGCCGCACCAGCGTGCGCGACATGGGCTTCGTCCTCTACGACCTCCTGGCCGCGGTCGGCGGCGAGCGCCTCGGCCCGCCGCACCCGCGCGACATCACCGCCGAGATGGCCGCCGCCACCCTCAACGCGCGCTTCGACGGCTTCTTCGGCAGCGCCGCCATCCACGTGCAGGTCGACGACTCGCTCCTCGCCGACGCCGCCGCCGGCAGCGACTACGTGAAGATCCGCAGCGGGGCGATGTTCTCGCGCAGCGACATCGACATCCTCGAGGCGCACGAGGGCTGGGTCCACGTGGCCACGAGCCTCAACGGCCAGGCCCAGCCGGTGGCGCGCTGGCTCGCCAAGGGCCCGCCCCGCACCACCGCCGTGCAAGAGGGCCTGGCCGCGCTGGTGGAGATCTTCACCTTCCGCAGCACCCCGCGCCGCGCCAAGAAGCTCAACGATCGCATCCTCGCCGTCGACAAGGCCGAGGACGGCGCGAGCTTCCTCGACGTCTTCGAGTGGTACCGGACCGAGGGCTACGACGAAGAGGAGTGCTTCCAGAACTCGCGCCGCGTCTTCCGCGGCGGCCTCCTCGGCGGCGGCGCCCCCTTCACCAAGGACGCTTGCTACTGCAAAGGCATCGTCCTCAACTACGCCTTCATGCGCGCGGCGATCCAGCAGGACAAAGCGCAGCTCATCCCCTTCCTCTTCGTCGGCAAGGTCGCCCACGAAGACATCCCCGTTCTCTATGCCCACGTCACCGACGGCATCGTCAAGCCGCCGCCCTTCCTGCCTCCGATCTTCGACGACATGAGCGGTCTCGCCATCTGGATGTGTTATTCGAGCTTCTTCTCGAGGCTCGGCGGCACGGCGATCACCGAGCATTACGCCAAGGTGCTTGGCGGCTGACTCCTCACGATGGGGCCGCGAGCGGCCTCGAACCACAAGGCCCTGTAGGGGGCCGAGAATCGAGCCTCATGCCCCGCGCCCCCCTCGCTGAACGCCTCCCGCCGCCCGAAGGAGAGCTCTCGTCCGACGACCTCCTCGAGCGCTTCCTCGCTTACGCGGCGGAGAAGAACCTCACCCTCTACCCCGCGCAGGAAGAGGCGCTGCTCGAGCTGGTGAGCGGCAAGAACGTGATCCTCTCGACGCCGACCGGCTCGGGGAAATCGCTGGTCGCGCTCTTCATGCACTTCATCGCCACGGCCGAGGGGAAGAAGAGCTACTACACCGCGCCGATCAAGGCCCTCGTCAACGAGAAGTTCTTCGCCCTGGCCCGCGAGCTCGGCCCCGATCTGGTCGGGATGGCGACCGGCGACGCCACGGTGAACCCCGACGCGCTGATCATCTGCTGCACGGCGGAGATCCTCGCCAACAAGGCCCTCCGCGACGGCGCCGAGGCCGACGTCGACTACGTGGTGATGGACGAGTTCCACTACTACGCCGACAAGGAGCGCGGCGTCGCCTGGCAGATCCCGCTCCTGACGATGCCGCGGGCCACCTTCCTGCTCATGTCGGCGACGATCGGCCCGACCGAGGCCTTCGAGAAGCGGCTGACCGCGCTCAACGGGCGCGAGACGGTGACGGTCCGCTCGCAGGACCGACCCGTCCCGCTCGACTTCGAGTACCGCGAGATCGCCCTCCACGAGACGATGCTGGAGCTTATCCGGCAGGAGAAGACGCCGGTCTACCTCGTCAACTTCACCCAGCGCGCCGCGGCGGAGGAGGCGCAGAACCTCATGAGCACCGACTACTCCACCAAGGAGGAGAAGAAGGCCATCCACGCCGCGCTCGAGGGGATGCGCTTCGACAGCCCCTACGGGAAAGAGGTGCAGCGCTTCATCCGCCACGGCATTGGCCTCCACCACGGCGGCCTCCTCCCCAAGTATCGCCTCCTCGTGGAGAAGCTGGCCCAGAAGGGCTACCTCAAGATCATCAGCGGGACAGACACGCTCGGCGTCGGCGTCAACATCCCCATTCGCACGGTGCTCTTCACCAAGCTCTGCAAGTTCGACGGCGAGAAGACTGGCATCCTCAGCGTCCGCGATTTCCAGCAGATCAGCGGGCGCGCCGGGCGCAAAGGCTTCGACGATCGCGGGAGCGTCGTCGTCCAGGCGCCGGAGCACGTGATCGAGAACCTGCGCATGGAGGCCAAGGCCGCCGGCGATCCGGCGAAGAAGAAGAAGATCGTCCGCAAGAGGCCGCCGGAGAAGGGCTTCGTCAACTGGGACCGCAGCACCTTCGACCGATTGGTCACCTCGGCGCCCGAGCCCCTGGCCTCGCGCTTCCAGGTCACCCACGGGATGCTCCTCAACGTGCTCTCGCGCCCCCGCGGCGGCTGCAAGGCCATGGTCAAGCTGGTGCGCGACAGCCACGACAACGCCCACGACAAGAAGAAGCACCGGCAGCAAGGGCTCTTGCTCTACAACTCGCTCCTCGGCGCCAACGTGATCGAGCGCGTCCCCGCCGAGGGCGGCGGGACCCGGCTCCAGGTCCACGCGGATCTGCAGGAGGACTTCTCGCTCAACCACGCCCTCTCGCTCTACCTGCTCGACACGATACCGATGCTCGACAAGGAGAGCGGGGAGTACCCGCTCCAGCTCCTCACGCTGGTGGAGTCGATCCTCGAGAACCCCGAGCTCATCTTGATGAAGCAGCTCGACCGCATCAAGACCGACAAGGTCGCCGAGATGAAGGCCGCCGGCGTCGAGTACGACGCGCGGATGATCGAGCTCGAGAAGCTCGAGTATCCGAAGCCGCACCGCGAGTTCATCTACGGCACCTTCAACGCCTTCGCCGCCAAGCACCCCTGGGTCGGCCAGGAGAACATCCGCCCCAAGAGCGTCGCGCGCGAGATGTACGAGACGTTCCAGTCCTTCGGCGAGTACATCAAGGAGTACGATCTCCAGCGCGCCGAGGGCCTGCTCCTCCGTTACCTGTCCGACGTCTACAAGGTCCTCGTGCAGTCGGTGCCCGAGCTGGCCAAGGACGAGGGCACGCGGGAGATCATCACCTACTTTGGCGCCATCGTCCGCCAGGTGGACTCGAGCCTGCTCGACGAGTGGGATCGCATGCGGCACCCCGATCGCGCCGTCGCCCGCGCCGAGCGCGTCCCCGAGGAGAAGTGGGACGTCGTGCGCGACGCCAAGGCCTTCACCGTGCTGGTGCGCAACGAGATCTATCGCCTGCTGCGCGCCCTCGCGGCGCGCGACTACGAGGGCGCCGCGGAGATCGTGGCCGGGGGAGAGACGGCGTGGAAGCCGGGCGAGCTCGAGAAGGCCCTCGCGCCGTTCTACGCCGAGCACGGGTACATCCGCATCGATCCGGAGGCGCGCAGCCCCAAGAACACGATGATCACCGCCGGCGACACCGCGTGGGAGGTGAAGCAAATCATCCTCGATCCCGAGGAGGACAACGACTGGATGCTCGAGGTGACGATCGATCTCGATCGCTCGCGCGAGGCGGTGCGGCCGGTGCTGCACCTCCGTCGAATCGGCACCTGATCGCGGCTCCTCTCAAAGCGCGGCGCCGAGCCTGGGTGATCGGCGCCGCGTGCACATGCGCCACACCACCCCAGAACGCCACGCACACCTCGCTTGATCCGCGCGGACGTCGCCCCTCGCGCGGCGCTTCCGCTCGCTATTGGCAGGCGCCGCGCGCTCGTTTCGCCGCGGATGGCACGATGCTCGCTGTCGCATCCTGCTCAACGAAAAGGACGTGACGCATGCGAACCTGGACAGCCGTAACCCCCTCGACCATGGCGCTCCCCTCGGAGCTGGCTTTGCTGCTGGCGCCCGTCCGCCTCGCGGAGGCCGCGAACGTGAAGGATGATCCGGTGGGGCGGGCTGAAGGCGTGCTCCTCGACGACGAGGGGCACCTCGTGGCCTTCGTGGTCCGACTGTCCTGGAAGCTCGCCGCAGGAAACCCGCGCACCCTGGTGCCGGCGTCGGCCATGAACGTCGCCGACGACGTGAGGCTCGTCCTCGAGTGGCCGCAAGACAAGCTCCTGGAGCAGCCCCGGCTCGACAAAGATCTCCAGCGCCAGGACACCCCGCAGGGAGGCGCCCCCGCCGTCGCGAGCGCGGATGTGCCCACGACTGCGGGCCCGGGTGAAGGGCGCGTGGACATGAAGGAGACGATCAAGGAAGGCGCCGAAGGCAGCGCGATCGGCGCGGTCGTCGGAGGCATCCTCGGCGGCCTCGCCGGTGGCCCGATCCTCGGCTTCGCGCTCGCGGCCTTCTTCGCCACGGGAGGAGGCCTGATCGGCTTCATCTCGGGCGGCGGACAGCAGACCGACGACGCGCCGGAGGGAGCCAAGCCCGCGCACCTCTCCGCCAGGCCGGTGCCCCCGGCCTTCCAGCGTCTGGAAGAGCACCTCCGCGATCCGATGCTCACGACCGACGGGGTCGTGCACACGACGCGCTTCTCGCCCATGGCGACGAACGAAGCGGTCCTGGAGCCTCAGCCCTACGCTGTAGCCTCCTGAGAGCCTGATCGCTGCAAAGCTCCCTCGGGGAGACTGTCAATCAGCTCCGCTGGAGCGTCCGCTCGCCCGCCGGTGACAGCTTCGTCATCGAGCGGGCGAGAGGATCGATTATCCAGGCTGGCTTCCCGGTGAAGCTCACCGGGGAGCCCGCGGCGCTCAGCCAGCCTTCTTGAGGTTCTCGGCCGCAAAATCCCAGTTGGCGAGGCTCTTCAGGAACGTCTCGATGTACTTGGGGCGGAGGTTCCGGTAATCGATATAATAGGCGTGCTCCCAGACATCGATGGTGAGGAGCGCAGTCTGCCCATGCTTCATCGGCAGATCCGCGTTGGGCGTCTTGGTGACCGAGAGCTTCCCATCGGCGACGACGAGCCAGGCCCAGCCGCTGCCGAACTGTGTCGTGGCAGCGGCGGTGAACTCCTCGGCGAACCGCTCGAAGGAGCCGAAGTCGCGCGTGATGGCGTCGGCGAGATCGCCCGTCGGCAGTCCGCCCCCGTTGGGCTTCATGCTCGACCAGTAAAACGTGTGGTTCCAGATCTGCGCGGCGTTGTTGAAGATGCCGCCTTCGCTGGACTTGATGATCTCCTCGAGGCTCTTGGAGGCCTCGGGCTTGCCCTCGATCAGCTTGTTCAGGTTGTTGACGTAGGCCGCGTGGTGCTTGCCGTGGTGGTACTCGAGCGTCTCCGCGCTGATGTGCGGGGCGAGCGCGTCCTTGGCGTAGGGGAGTTCCGGGAGCGTGAATGCCATTGTCGTTTTCCTTCGCGAGTGGGACGGGCAGGGAGCCCATCGAACCGATCTGGGCGCACGGTAGCAAAACACGCGCCCCTTGGGGGAGAACGACGTCGGTCAGGCTGATCAGGGGCGGCAGGTGCCCGACGGAGCTCAGCGCTCTTCGCCCTTCAGAACAGGTGGAGCGAGCCCATGCTCATCCACCACCCCACGCCCGCGCCGAGCGCCAGCGCGATCACGATGATCAGCGCCGAGAGCTTCGCCGGCGGCGCGGGCTTCGTCCGCCACGCCGCGGGGTTCTGCCGCAGCAGCCGCTTCGCCAGCACCAGCGCCGCCGCGCTCCCGGGCGCGATCCCGTAGATCGCCGCCATCGAGCGGATCGCCAGCTCGTTGGCGGGCGTCGCGCTCGCGTCGCCCACGGACTCGCGCAGCGCGACCGCGTAGATGAGCCCCAGCGTCGGCGGGAGCCGCTCGATCGCCTCGGGCGGGCCGAGCAGCTCGAGGATCTGGCGCCACGATCCCGTGGCGAGCAGCGGATCGACGTCGATGAGGCGCGGGTCGACGCTGGTGATGACCGAGATCGACGTGCGCGAGCTCCGCGGCGACTCGGCCATCTCCATGGGCCGGCTCACGCGCTCGGGCATGCGCTGCGAGGAGGCGGGGATCTCGCTGACGCGCTCGCTCTCTTCTTCGGAGCCATCGGGCTCGGCGCGTGGATCTCTCCGCGCAGTGGAGCGGCGCTGCACCTGATCGACACGAAGAGCCATGGGCGGATGATCGCACCCGCGGAGCGCCAGGCCAAGATAGGAGTGCAGCCGCGGAGGGCGCGGCCTGGCTCATTTCTCGAGGCGCCTCGCGAGCTGATCTTCGTAGAGCGACGTCGGCGCGAGGCCGCGCCGCGATCGATCCCTTCGAGGAAATCGATCGGGAACGTCTCCGCGCCCATCGGCAGCGGGGACCGCGTCACGGTGAAGAGATGGCGCGTGCCGATCACGTAGCCGGTCCGGTACTGGAGCGAGCGCAGCGTGCCCTGCCCGCGCAGGTTCCAGACGCGCCGGTCGTCGTCGTCGTCGCGGGAGAGTGTCCGCGAGCGAGCAGAGAAACCGCGGCGACGCGGGAGCACGTAGTGAACGAGAGTTCTCGCGTGAGAACCAGGAATGTATCGCCGCAGTGAACAAACTGTATGGGATCTTGACTATCCCGCGGCGCCGCGGGCGCCGCAGGTGGGGCGCAATTGCTCTCGAGATCGATGAATAGCGGGCGATTTCTCGACGGAGCAGCCACGGGCCGCGGCTCGTCGTGGCGCTGGCATTCAGCTTGCTAACCCGTCGAACACCGAGGTGGATATGTTTCAGTTAATGACAGCAAGGATTGGTGTGGCCTGCGCGGCGCTCGCGCTGGGCGGTTGCTATGCCTACGCGGAGCCGCCGGTCGCTTACGCGGATCCCCCAGTCGTCTACGCCGAGGCGGCCGAAGCGCCCGTGGAGGTCGACGTCCAGACTTACCCGCAAACGGTGTACGAGGGACGTCCCGTCTATCTGTACCGCAACCGCTGGTATTACCGTAACGGTAACCGCTGGCAGTATTACCGCCGCGAGCCCACCGTGCTCCAGCGCCAGCGCACCTACGTGAAGCAGGCGCCGCCCGCGCGCCGCGACAATCACCACTCTGCGCCTCCGGCGCGCCGCGAGCGTTGAAGCTCGCAGATAGCCTCTCTTCTAGCAATGGAGTGAACCATGCGATTCGTATCCGTGTTTGCCTGCTCGTGCCTCTTTCTCGGCCTCTCCGGGTGTGTCGTCAGCACGTCGAATGATCCCATCGACACGCCCCTTCCCGGCGAAGGTACGCTGGTGGTCGACTGGACCATCAATGGTTCGACGGACCCCAACCAGTGCAATCAGTCCGCCGCGTCGACGCTGGAGATCGTCGTCGTGCCGGACGTGGGCAAGGCGATGACCTTCTCGCAGGACTGCGATCTGTTCGGCGCCAGCATCCCGCTCGAGCCGGGCCGCTACTCCGCCAGCGCCCTCCTGGTCGACTCCAGCGGCGACGCGCGGACGACCACCGTCGACATCGATCCTTTCACGATCCGCGGCGACGACGAGCTGCACACGCCGATCGATTTCCCGGCGAGCTCGTTCTTCTGAGGCTGCGCGTGTCGGCTGGTTGAAGAGAGGAGTCGAGAGGGCGCGCAGCTCGGGGGGAGCGCGCGCCGGGGGCGTGACCGCGAGCTCAGTTGACCGCGTGCGCGTGCGCCGGGGCAGCGACCGGCTCTTGCGGCTCGCTCGCGGCGGCGGCTTCGCTCTCGGCGACGCGATCGGCCTCGGCGTCCATCGTGCCGTTGACCGTCTTCCACCACATGCGCGCGTCGCCCATCAGGGACCAGAGCGGGTAGGTGAACGTGGCCGGCCGGTTCTTCTCGACGAAGAAGTGGCTGATCCAGGCGGCGCCGTAGCCGGCGAGCGGGGCGCCGAGGAGCAGGGCAGGGCGCCTCGTCACGACCGCGGCGGCGACGGCGCCGAGCGCCAGCGTCGACCCGATGAAGTGGATGGTGCGCGTCGGCTTCTTGCTGTGCTGGCTCACGTAAAAAGGCCAGAACTCTTCGAACGATCCGTACTTGCGTTCACTCATGGGATCCTCGCTTTTCGGCGCGAGAATGGCACGAATTGGCCCCGCTTACCAAGCGTGGGATCCGCGTAGCGCGGACGGTGCGGCGAGCGCCGCGCTCGCGAGGCGCGTCGGCCGGAGCGACGCGTCGGCGGAGGCAGCTCACGACGCCGGGTGGCGCCCGTGGCTCCCCTGCGAGCTTCGTGATACCTCCTTGCCCCAACACATGAATGCGGTGGATGTTCGGCAGCAGCTCAAAGAACTGATGGTCACCGAGTTGAACCTGGAGGGGAAATCGCCGTCGGACATCGACGACGAGGCGCCGCTCTTCGGTGAGGGGCTCGGCCTCGACTCGCTCGACGCGCTCCAGCTCGCGATGTCGATCGAGGAGCGCTTCGGCGTGAGCATCCCCGAGGGCGTCGAGGCGCGGCCGGTCTTCGCGTCGGTGAACGCCATCGTCGAGCACATCCTTCGCGCTCAAGCCGGATGAGTCCGACTCCGCGGGTGTGGGTCACCGGGATCGGCGTGGTCTCGCCTCTCGCGCGAGGCGCCGCGGCGACGATGGATCGGATCCTCGCGGGGGATCGCGGGATCCGCCGGCTGTCGCTCTTCGAGCTGCCCGGCGCCGCGCCCGGCCTCGCGGCCGAGGTCGAAGGCCTCCGCGCCGCCGACGTCGCGCCCCCCGGCGAAGATCTCGGCTGGTCGCGCACCGACGCGCTCTCGGTGATCGCCGTGCGCGAGGCGCTGGCCCACGCCGGCGTCGATCCTCACCGCGAGGCGATGGATCTCATCCTCGGCGGGACCACGGCGGGCATGTTCGAGACCGAGGCGACGCTGGCGGCGCTCTCGCGCGATCCCTCGGCGATCGCCCCGCTCCAGGAGATGCTCTCGCACCCGCTCTCGTCGACGGCCGATCACGTGCGCGCGGCGGTGGGGCCGTTCCGGCGCGTGCGCAGCGTGTGCAGCGCCTGCTCGAGCGGGGCCAACGCCATCCTCCTCGCCGCGGCGTGGATCCGGAGCGGTCGCTCGCGCTGCGTGATCGCCGGCGGGGCCGACGGCCTCTGCCGCCTCACCTACGCGGGCTTCAGCGCGCTCTCGGCGCTCTCGGCCGATCCGTGCCGGCCCTTCGATCGCCGACGCAACGGCCTCAACCTCGGAGAGGGCGCGGCCTTCCTCGTGCTCGAGCCGGAGGACGCGGCGCGAGCCCGCGGCGCGCGCCCCCTCGCCGAGCTGCGCGGGTTCGCGGTCGGCGCCGAGGCGCACCACATCACCAACCCCGAGGGCGAGGGCGTCTCGGCGGCGCGCGTGATGAGCGAGGCCATCGCCCGCGCCGGGCTCACGCCCGCCGACGTGGACTACGTCAACGCGCACGGCACGGCGACGGCGCTCAACGACGCGATGGAGGCCGCGGCGATCGTGCGCTGCTTCGGCGCCGAGGCCGCGCGCGTGGCGGTGTCGTCCTCGAAAGGGCAGATCGGCCACACCCTCGCCGCGGCCGGCGCGATCGAGGCGGCGATCTCGGTGATGGCGATCGAGCGCGGCGCGCTCCCGCCCACCATCGGCCTCGAAGAGGTGGATCCGGCCTGCCCGCTCGCGCTCGTGACGGCGTCCCGCCCGGCGGCGATCCGCGCGGCGATCTCCAACTCGTTCGGCTTCGGCGGCACCGACTCGGTCCTGGTCTTCACGGCGCTGGGCGCCTTCCCCGAGCCGCCGCCGGCGCGAGCCCCGTCGCGCGTCGTCGTCACCGGCGGCGCCACCGTCGGCCCGCTCGGGGTGCTCAACGCGCGCGCCTCGCTCGCGTACCTCGAGCCGGGCTCGCCGCCTGCGCCGGGCGCCATCGACGTGCGCCCCGCCGATCACCTCGACGTGAGCCGCGCGCGGCGCCTCGATCGCGCCGCGCGCCTCACCACCATCGCCGCCGCCGCGGCCGGCGCCGAGGCCGGGCTCGCCTTCGGCACGCCGGACTGCATGGACGTCGGCGCGATCAGCGGCTCGGCGTTCGGGAGCGTCGACGGCTCGACGGCGTTCATGCGCCGCATCTACGACAAGGGCGCGAAGTTCGCGAGCCCGGCGGATTTCCCCAACCTCGTGCCCTCCTCGCCCATCGGCCACGCCTCGATTTATCTCGGCCTCCGCGGCCCGGTGCTCGCCGTGTCCGAGCTCGAGGCCACCGCCGAGAGCGCGCTGGTGTCGGCGGTCGAGCTGCTCTCCAGCGGCGTCGGCGGCGCGATCTTCGCGGGCAGCGCCGAGGAGTGGAGCGTGATGGTCGATCGCTGCCTCGGCCCGCTCTGCAGCGGGATCACCGATCGCGGCCCGCGCAGCGAGGGCGCCTCGGCGCTGCTCCTCGAAGCGGGGGAGCGCGCCGACGCGCGCCAGGCGAAAGCGCTGGCCCGCGTGGCGTGGTGGACGTCGTGGCGCGACGACGGCGCGGGCGCGCTCGCCGACGCGCCGCCGCCCGCGGGCTCCTCGATCGTGGTCGTCGGTCGCGCGGGCGATCTCCCTCCGCTCGCCGGCTCTCCCTGGGGCGCGGTGCCGCTGCGCGCGGCCGCCGATCGCGCCGGGGATCACGAGGGCGCGGGCGGCTTCAGCGCCGTGATCGCGGCCTCGGCGATCGCCGCGGGGGAGGTCACGGCGGCGCTGGTGCTCGGGATCGCGCGCGATCGTGGCTTCGCGATCCTCCTCGTCCCGGATCATCCGTGAGGTCGAGCGGCCTCGTGCGGGGGTGGGCTCTCGCGGCGCTCGGGCTCTCGCTGTCGGCCTGCGCGCCGGCCCTCGCGCCGCCGCCGGAGCTCGCCGCGCCGACGCTCGCGCAATGGAAGGCGGCCCGCGCTCGCCTGGCCTCGATCCGCGCGCAGATCACGCCGCGCACGCTGCGGGTGGCGCTGGCGCTGCGCGAGCCCATCACCGGCCGCGTCCTCGAGGCGCGAGGCGCGCTGGCCGTCGCGCCTCCCGCGTCGCTGCGGATGATCCTCCTCGGCCCGGGCGGCACGACCGCGCTCGATCTGTGGATCCAGGGCGACCGCTATCGCTTCGCGGTGCCGGCGATCGATCTCCTCAAGCGCGGCGACGCCGCGTCCCCGCGCGAGGCCCGCCGCGGCCTGCCGGTGGATTTTCTCCGCTGGTGGCTGCTCCATCCCGCAGAAGGGCGCTTGCTCTGGGCTGCGCGCGCCGCCTCGATCGATCGCCTCCTGCTCCGCGACGGCGCGGCGATCGTCGACCTCCGCGTCGACGACAGCGGCGCTGTCTCCGCGCGTCGCACGACGTGGACGTCGTTGCCCACGCGCCATGCTGTCGACGAAGAGACGGTGGAGGCCGAGCGCATCGGCTGCGGGAAGGTGCGCTATCACCAGGCGTCGACGGGCCTCGAGGTCACCGTCCGCTGCGAGGGCGAGGAGCTCGCGCCGCCGAGCCCGCGCGCCTTCGTCGATCCCGACACGCTGAGCGAGGAGCCGTGAGCGACGCCTGCGTGATCGCCGTCGGCGCGGTCTCGCCGTTCGGGCTCGGCGACGAGGCCACGCCCGCAGCTGTCGCGGGCGAGCCGGCCCGCGTGGCCATCGCCCGCGACGCTGTCCTCGAAGCCGCGGGGCTGCGTCGCCCGTTCGTCGCGCGCGCGCCTGCGGCCCTCGGCGAAGCGCCGGCTCCGTCGGGCGATCGCGCCGCCGATCTGCTCCTGGCCGCGCTCGCGCAGGTCACCGCCGCGCTCGACGCGACGCGCCCCGGCTGGCGCCGCGAGCGGCTCGGTGTCGCCGTCGGCACGTCGAGCGGCGGGATGCTCACGTCGGAGCGCTTCTTCGCCGCGCGCGCCGCGGGAAGCGCCACGCCCGAGCTCGCCCGCGGCGCCACCTACTTTGCGCCGCTCGACGCCGCGCTCGCCGCGCTCGATCTCGACACGGTGAAGCCGCGCGCCCAGATCCTCGCCGCCTGCGCCGCCTCGACGATCGCCATCGGCCTCGGCCTGCGCTGGCTCGATCGCGGCGCCTGCGATCTCGTCCTCGCCGGCGGCTACGACGCGGTCAGCGTCTTCGTCGCCGCGGGCTTCGAAGTGCTGCGCGCGACGACGGCCGGGAGCCCTCGCCCCTTTCGCGTCGGGCGCGACGGCATGTGCCTCGGCGAAGGCGCGGGGATCGTCGCCCTGGTGCGCGAAGGCGATCGCGGCTCTGCTCTGCCGCTCGTCCGCATCGCCGGCTTCGGCGCCTCGAACGACGCCGTCCACATCACCGCCCCCGATCGCACGGGATCGGGCCTCGCGCGCGCCGGCGCCGCGGCCCTCGCCGACGCCGGCGTCCCCCGCGAGCGCATCGATCTCGTCAGCGCGCACGGGACGTCGACGCCCTTCAACGACGCGATGGAGTCGCGCGCCGTCGCTGCGCTCTTCGGTGATCACCGGCCGGTGGTGCACCCGTTCAAGGCGCAGATCGGGCACACGCTCGGCGCCGCCGGCGTCCTCGAGACGCTCGCCGCCGCCGCCGCGCTCCGCTCGGGGATCGC
>FSTQ01000405.1_pt1 | contig 19417 bp, 15 predicted proteins | sample 1637281 | NCBI WGS metagenome assembly FSTQ01 (sample SAMEA3914818, study PRJEB12502) | metagenome | biome: forest; material: soil | place: Canada | collected 2010-06-26 | depth 0.1 m
ACCGGGGGCAGGTTGGGGTGGAAGGTCGTCCCCGTCCCGAGCTGGTGGATCACCAGGCGGGCCTGCTGGAAGGTCGGCGCGCGGAAGAAGATCCACGCCAGGCAGACATAGTGGAACGTCAAGAAGACGCGGATCGCCTTGTAAATAGGGTGATCCACGCCACCAGGCTTCGGCCGGCTCCGCTGCCAGATCCGCGTCACGACGAGGCCGAGGCCGTGGAGGAAGCCCCAGAACACGAACGTCCACGAGGCGCCGTGCCAGAGGCCGCCGAGGAGCATCGTCAGCATCAGGTTGCGGTACGTCTTCCACCCCGCGCCGCGGTTCCCGCCGAGCGGAATGTAGAGGTAGTCGCGCAGCCAGGTGGAGAGCGAGATGTGCCAGCGGCGCCAGAAATCCGAGAGGTCCTCGGCCTTGTAGGGCGAGTCGAAGTTCTTCGGGAAGCGCACCCCGAGGAGCAGCGCCGAGCCGATGGCGATGTCGGTGTAGCCCGAGAAATCGCAGTAGATCTGCGCCGCGTAGCCGTACACCGCGGCGAGGACCTCGAGCGACGAGAAGCTCGTCGGCCGCTCGAAGACGCGGTCGACGAGGTTCTGCGCGAGCTGGTCGGAGAGGACGAGCTTCTTCACCAGGCCCACGGCGATGAGAAAGAGCGCCTCGCCCCCGTCCTCGCGTGTCAACGATGGACGACGCTCGAGCTGCGGGAGCAGGTCGCGCGGGCGGACGATCGGGCCGGCGACGAGGTGGGGGAAGAACGAGACGAAGAGCAGGTAGCGAAAGTAGCTGCGGTGAGGCGGGAGCTCGCCGCGGTAGACGTCGACGACGTAGCTCATCGATTCGAACGTGAAGAACGAGATCCCGACGGGCGGCAGCAGCACGCGAAAGGCGCCGGCGGCCGTGGGAGCCCCGCCCCCCGCGAGCGCGAGGAGGGCGTGCGCGTTCTCCGAGGCGAAGTTCCAGTACTTGAAGAAGCCCAGGAACCCGAGGTTGAGCGCGACCGTGATGAAGAGCAGCGCCCGCTTCGCCCCGGGGCGCGGTTCGCGATGGACGGCGCGGGCCAGGAAGAAATCGACCGTGGACGAGCCGAAGATCAGCGGCAGGTAGCGCCAGTCCCAGGCGGCGTAGAAGCCGTAGCTGAGGATCAGCAGGAAGATCGTGCGCGGCCAGGGGTTGTAGACCCGCCCGGCGCCTTCGCCGGACGACCGCCCCCGGCCCGGGACGAGGCACAGCGCCCAGGAGCCGAGAAAAGCGACGGTGAAAAAGGCTGCGTACTTGAGCGTGGTGAAGAGCACGAAGACCGTAGCGGTGAAGGGGGCACGTCCGCCGCCGAACCTGCTACGCTGGCCGGGCTGCGAGGGCGGCCCATGTTGAACGTGGCGCGGCCTCGTGCCAAGGATCGAGGACGATGCTCGGGCGTCTGCTCATCGGAATCGTCAAAGGGCTCCTGGTCGGGGGCCTGATTGGGTTTGCGCTGGCGAAGCTCGGCTTCGCCGCGCCCGGCGCGATCATCGCTTACCTCGCTGCGGCGATGACGGGCGTGCTCGTCGGCCTCATCGCAGGCAAGCCCATCTGGGCGAAGGACGCGAAGATCGAGGCCGGAATGAAGGCCTTCTTCGGCGCCCTGCTCGGCGCCGGCCTCATGTACGCGGCGCGGCGCTGGCTGACGATGCCGCTCCCGATCGCGCTCGGCCCGCTCGCGGCGGCCAACGACTCGCTCGGCGAAGCGGCGACGAGCGCAGGGACGGTCGGCGGCCTGGCGATCACGTCGCTCGCGGCGATCGCCGGGCTCCTCGGCGGCTTCTACGAAGCGGACAACGATCCGGCCGACGGCGAGCAGGCGGCCTCGAGCGGCGGCAAGCGCGCCCCCGCGAGCAACAAGCGGATCGCCGCCGAAGAAGCGGGCGCGGAGGCGGACGAAGAGCTCGACGCCGAGGCTGATCCGAAGCGCTCGAAGAAGTAGCCGCAGGTGACGCCCGCCCGGGGTGCTCTCTACGTCGCCACCGCGGGCGCGCTCGCGCTGATGGGCCGCTCGCTCATCCTCGGGCCGCTGCCGCTGTGGGTCTCGGCCGTCGCGCTCGGCGGCTACCTCGGGCTGATCCTCTGCGGCGTCTTCATCCTTCGCCTCGGGATGTTCGTGGACGTCGTCTGGCGCGGCCCGCGCGACGCTCGAGGCGTGGCGCTGACGTTCGACGACGGGCCCAGCCCCGAGCACACGCCCAGGGTCCTCGACCAGCTCGACGAGGCCGGCGTGAAGGCGACCTTCTTCGTGATCGGGCGCAAGGCCAAGCTCTACCCCGAGCTGGTGCGTTCGATCGTGGAGCGCGGGCACGCGGTCGGCGTCCACGGCTACGATCACGATCGCCTCTTTTCGCTGCGCACGCCGGAGTCGATCCGCCTCGATCTTGCGCGCGCGGTGGAGGTGATCGCCGCGGCGACCGGGCAGGCGCCGACGCTGTTCCGGCCGCCGATCGGCCACACGAGCCCGCGCATCGCCGGGGCGCTCGAGGCCTTCGATTTCACCGTCGTCGGCTGGTCGGTGCGCGGCCTCGACGGGCTCCCCGGGGCGCGGGCCGAGCGGGTCGCGGCGCGCATCGTCCCGCACCTCGAGGACGGGGCGATCGTGCTGCTCCACGACGCGGCCGAGAACGAGGACTTCACGCCCGCGAGCCTCGCGGCGCTGCCGCGGATCCTCGCGGCGATGGCGCGGAAGAACCTCGCCGGGGTGCGCGTCGACGCGTGGCTCGACCCGCCTGACTCAGAGCTTGTTGACCAGGCGTCGCGAGCGCCCCGAGGCTAGGGAGGCCGAGGGAGGCGTACTCTCGTACGCTGACCGAGCGTCGACCGACGACTCGGGGCGCACAGCAGCCTGGTCAACAAGCTCTCAGCCGGAGGTCATGACCCAGACGTCGTAGATGGCGTGCGTCCACACGGCGGGGGCGAAGCCGCGGAAGGCGAAGATCACCGTGAGGAACAGGCCGCAGACCGCGCGGAAGGCGAATGATTGGAGGTCAAACGGATCGCCGAGGGCGCCCACGTAGTGCCAGCCCGAGAACGCGGCCGCCTCCACCAGAGCCCAGACGACGGTGACGGCGATGCCCTTGCCCCCCTTGCCGAAGATCTGCCGGAGGATGAGCGAGCCCACGCCGAAGAGGCCGACGCGGAAGGCGATCTCTTCGTAGAAGCCGGCGCCGAGCGCCATGACCACGCTGCCGAAGAGGCCCCCGCTGCTCGCGCCCGCGAGGCGGAGAGAGCCGACGACGTACGAGCCCGCGGCGCGCATGAGCACGGCGTAGAGCGTGCCCTCGAGGGCGATGAAGATGAAGCGCGAGGGCGCGAGGGCCTTCTTCTGGCCGAGCGACCACAGCGCGATCACGAAGAGCGCGCCGAGCGCGAGCGTCAGCGCCGCGTACATCGGCAGGCTGTGCTTGGCGAGGCCGCGGAGCTCGCTCGTGACGAGATCGGCGGCGTTGCGCACGGGGAGGAAGACGACGCCGAGGTGGTAGGCGACGAAGATCGGCAAGGTCAGGCCGAGGTCGGTCCAGGCGTCGCTCTTCTGCGCGATCTGCGCGTCGTCGTCGTCCTTCGTGCCGGCCGCCGCGGGCTTCGCCATGCTCGGCTCAGGCCAGCCTGACGTTGTAAACGAAGGCGATCACCTCGATCACCCAGAGCACCAGGTTGAGGACGAAGGGCACGTCCCGCAGCATCTCCTGCGTGGGGGACTCGGCCTTCGGTCGCCCGGCGACGAGCTGGAGGAAGCGGATGACGCCGAAGAGCGTGTGCACCGTGGTGACCCACAGCCACGGGGTGTTGAAGTAGTGCTGCGTCTCGGCGTCGAGGGTGTACGCGAGGTAGTTGCCGACGCTGGCCGCGCCGGTGATCGCCAGCGCCATCGTCAGGGCGCGGGGCGTGTACGCCTGGAGGGCGGAGCGCTGCTTGGTCGCGTTCTCCGAGGCGAGCTCGTGCCGGCGCTTGCCGAAGCCGAGGAAGAGCGCGAGCAGCGCCGTGCAGGCGATCATGTAGCCGGAGACGTGCGTGCGGATGGCGAAGCCGCCCGCGAGGACGCGGAGCACGAAGCCGAGGGCGATGAAGCCGACGTCGACGTAGGCCACCTTCTTGAGGCGGAACGAGTAGGCGACGTTCTGGAGGAAGTAGGCCAGCGCGACGAGGAAGAAGGGCAGGTTGATCGCCAGCGCCCCGCCGAGCGAGGCGAGGACCAGGACCACGACCATCACCCGGGCCACCGGCTCGGGCACGCGGCCCGAGGCGATGGGGCGGCGCCGCTTCACCGGGTGGACGCGATCGGCGGCGACGTCGACCAGATCGTTGAGGGTGTAGACCGCGCCCGCGAGGAGGCAGAAGACGAGGAACGCGCACGCCGCCGTGACGAGGAGCGTGGGGCTCGTCAGCTCTTTGGCGAAGACGAGCGGGGCGAGGACGAAGAAGTTCTTCACCCACTGGTTCGGCCGTAGCGTCCGGATCATCCCCCGGACGCGCCAGGGGAGGCCGCCGGTGCGGAACTCGGGGATGACCGGAATCTCGCCTGGAGCGTCGCTTCGAAAGCGCTCGGAGGAGGGGACCGACGTGGGTTGCGGCACAACTGGCTCGGTGTCCGGCGCCGGAGGCGAGGGCGCGGGGATCTGCGGCGCGCGCGGATTTACGCCGCCTTCGGCGAGCGCCTCGGCAGACGAGCGTGATCGAGGGCTGATGCCAGGGGCCGCCAAAACGCGCGCAGCATACATGCGACCGAAAGGCTGGGCCAGAAAGGGGGCGGTGACAGCGCCGATCGAGGCGGCGGGGAAAATCGACGGACCGATGGCCTGGATCGCGCGACGGTCCGAGCGCTAGGGCGGGTCGTGCTAGCATCCGGGCCAATGACGTCGGCGATCTCCATTGCGCGCGAGGCAGCGCCCGTGCTGCAAAAACTTCGAGGCGCCGTGGAAGCGGCCCTCGAAGGAAAGCCGGATGCGGTCGAGCTCGCGCTCATCGCCCTCCTCGGGCGCGGCCACGTGCTGGTCGAAGACGTCCCCGGTGTGGGCAAGACGACGCTGGCGCGGGCCCTGGCCAAGGCCGTCGGCGGCGAGCTCCGGCGCGTGCAGTTCACGAGCGACCTGCTCCCGAGCGACGTGCTCGGCGTCAGCGTCTACGACCAGCGCGCCGGCGAGTTCTTCTTTCGCCAGGGCCCGATCTTCGCGAACGTCCTCCTCGCCGACGAGATCAACCGGGCCAGCCCGCGCACCCAGTCGGCCCTGCTCGAGGCCATGAACGAGGGGCAGGTCTCGGTCGACGGCACGACGACGCCCCTGCCCGACCCGTTCTTCGTCATCGCCACCCAGAACCCTCAGGACTTTGCCGGGACGTACCCGCTCCCCGAGTCGCAGCTCGACCGGTTCATGGTGCGGATCAAGATCGGCTACCCCCCTCCCCAGGTGGAGATGCGGCTGCTCCTTCACGGAGGCGACGCCGATCGCGCGCGCAACGTGCCCCGGGTCATCGATCCGGCCCAGCTCGTCGCCCTCCAGCGCGAGGTCGATCGGGTGGAGTTCGACGCCTCGCTGGCCACGTACCTCCAGGCGGTGCTCGCGGCCACGCGATCGACCCCGACGCTCTCGCTCGGCGCCTCGCCGCGCGCGGGGATGAACCTGGCCCGCGCCGCCCGCGGCCGCGCCGTGCTTCATGGCCGCAGCTACTGCATCGCCGACGACATCCACGATCTCGCGGTCCCCGTCCTGGCGCACCGCGTCCGCCTCGCCGCCCAGGCCGAAGGCTACGTCCCGAGCCGCGATGAGTGCGAGACCACGGTGCGCGATCTCGTCGCGCGCGTCCCCGTCCCGCTTTAGCCTACGAGCGCTTGATGGCGAAGGGCCGGGAGGACGTCGCAGAAGAAGATGGGGGCAGCGAGCGCCCCGGAGCCACGCGCGTCGACGCGGCGCGAAAGGGCCCCGGAGCGAGCGCCCGCGGGGTGGGGCCACGGCGCGAGATCGCCATCCCGCCGCCGCCCGACTCGCGCTCCCCCGGCTTCGGGCCGCCCTCGCTCTCGCCGACGCCCCGCTCGAGCAACCCGCCGCGGGAGGCCGCGGCCCTCCGGCTGCCGCCGCGCCTCCCGCCTCTGCCGCCCCAGCCCGAGAAGCACCGCACGCCGTGGGAGAAGCTGCTGCGGTTCCTCGCGTCGCCGCGCAAGCTCAAGGTCACGCGCGAGGGCAAGTATTACCTCGGCATCACGCTCGGCGTGGGCTTCGCGGCGATCAACACCGGCAACAACCTGCTCTACCTGCTGCTGGGCATGCTGCTCTCGCTCATGCTCGTCTCCGGCGTGATGAGCGACCTCTCGCTCCGCCGCCTCACGGTGACGCGCCGCCTCCCCGTGCGCGCCCAGGTCGGCCGCGCCCACCTCGTCGAGATCGAGGTCTACAACCACAAGAAAAGCGTCCCCTCCTACGCGATCGAGGTCGAGGACCTGCGGGCCGGGCAGCCCGCCGACAAGCGCTGCTTCTTCCTCAAGATCAGCCCCTCGTCGGCGCAGGTCGCGGCCTACCGGCGCACCCCGGCGCGGCGCGGGCGCGATCGTCACACCGGCTTTCGCATCGCCACGCGCTTCCCCTTCGGCCTCTTCGAGAAATCGCGCGAGGTCGACGCCGAGGGCGAGCTCATCATTTACCCCGCGGTCGACGCGGTGCGCCTCACGGCCGAAGAGTCCGGGCGGCGTGACGGCGGCGTCGGCGCCAACGGCCGCGGCAGCGGGGACGAGACCTACGCCCTGCGGCCGATGCGCCAGGGCGACGATCCGCGCGACATCTACTGGCGGAAGAGCACGGTGCGCGATCAGCTCATCCTCCGCGAGCGCTCGCGCGAGACACGGCCGGACATCGAGGCGGTCATCGATCCCGTGCGGCCCACGGCGGTCTCGGACAACGGCCCGCAGGCCGAGGCCTTCAACCAGCAGTTCGAGAAGCGGATCCGCGAGGTCGCCTCGCGCGCCGTCGCCCACATCAAGCGCGGCGACGGGGTGGTCGTCTCCACGACGCTGGGCGAGCGGGTCCGCGGCGACAAGAACCTGGGATCCGATCCCATCCTCCGCTTCCTCGCGCTGCTCGAGGCCGTCGACGAGGCCAAGGCGCCCGCCCTGCGCGCCCAGCGGGCTGCGCGCGCGCTCATCGCCGGCCGCTCCGCGCCGATGGAGGCCGCGCCGAAGCTCAACCCCGAGGGCGCCGCGGGCCGCCCCGCGTCGAGCCCCGGCGACGAGGATCGCCGCAAGGGCAGCCCCAGCGGCAGCGGCCCGCGCCCCATCGCCGGGGGCCGCGCGTGAGGTTCGGCTTCGTTCACCGCGTGATGACCGACGCGCTCGCGTCGCTCGGGGTGCTCGCGCTGGTGCTCAGCGGGCAGTTCAACCGCTGGGTGAGCGCGGCGATCGTCCTCGGGCTGATCGCGGCGCTCTCGGTGCGCGAGTCGTGGCAGCGGCACCCGGCGCTGCGGCACCTCGACACCGGCGCGCTGCTGATCGTGCTCGGCGTGCAGATCGGCCGCGTCCTCTTCGACGCCAACGTGCTCGACGTGCTCGTCGAGTTCGCCGCCGCCCTCCAGATCATTCGCCTGGCCACGCGCAAGGGCGCCGCGCACGACCAGCAGGTCATCGTCCTCTCGCTGCTGCACCTCATCGCCGGCACCGTGCTCGGCGGCGGCCTCGGCTACGGGCTCTGCTTCCTCGGCGTGCTCATCGTCGCGCCGGGCGCCCTCGTGCTCAGCCACCTCCGCCGCGAGGTCGAGGGCAACTACCGCCAGGGCGCGCGCGACCGCACCGGCCTCCCCGTCGACGTGCCGCGCATCCTCCGCTCGCGGCGCGTCGTCGGCCGCTCGTTCCTCGCCGTCACCTGCCTGCTCTCGATCCCGATCTTCGCCTTCACCGCGCTGCTCTTCGTGCTCTTTCCGCGCGTCGGCCTCTCCCTCTTGCTGATGAACCGGGGCCACGCCGGGCGGATGATCGGCTTCTCCGGCCGCGTCGATCTCGGCGAGGTCGGCGTCCTCCGCAGCGACCCGACGCTGACGATGCGCCTCGAGATCCCCGACCTGCCCGAGCCGCCGCCGCCGCGCCTCACGCTGCACCTCCGCGGCACCGCGCTCGACAGCTACGACGGCCGCGCCTGGACGCAGAGCGAGAGCTGGAAGCGCCCCGCCGAGACGGACGGGACCCTCATCCCGATCGAGCGCTACCCCGACGTCGCGACGGACCGGGTCATGCGCGCCGACCTCGAGCCGATCGAGCCGCCCGTCGTCTTCCTCCCCCAGAACGCCACGGGCCTGCGTTTTCGCAGCCGCGGCCAGTTCGGGATCGAGTCGCCGCTCCCGCCCTTCCGCGGCCCCGAGGGCGAGTTTCGCTACCAGCCCATCGACGAGCGCGGCCTCAAGTACGAGATCTTTCTCTCGTCGCGCAACCTCCCCACCTTTCGTCACCTCTCCGCCGCGGAGCGCCCGCGCTACCTCGCGCTCCCCGCCGACATGCCCGAGCGCATCCACGGTCTCGCGCGCGACTGGACGAAGGACGCCATCACGCCGCTCGATCGCGCCCGCGCCATCGAGGCGCGCCTCCGCAGCGACTACCGCTACGACCTCAACTCGCCCTCGGGCAAGAGCAAGCAGCCCCTCGACGACTTCCTCTTCGATTCGAAGCGCGGGCACTGTGAGTACTACTCCACCGCGATGGCGGTCATGCTCCGCACCCTCGGCGTCCCCACGCGCAACGTCACCGGCTTCATCGGCGGCACGTGGAACCGCTTCGGCCACTTCTACGCCGTGCGCCAGGGCGACGCGCACTCGTGGGTCGAGGTCTTCGTCGACGAGCAAGGCTGGCTCACCTTCGACCCGACGCCGCCCGGCGACTCCGCCCCGAAGAGCGAGCTCGCCGGCGCCTGGGCCTACCTGCGCGATTTCCTCGAGGCGTCGAGCCAGCGCTGGGATCGGCATGTGGTCGGCTACGACCTCAACCAGCAGGTGAGCCTGTTCCAGACGCTCACCCGCAACCGCAACGGCTCGCTCCTCCCGCGGGGCATGACGCGGCCGCGGCCCGCGGTCATCGCCGGCTTCACCCTGGTCCTCGTGGCCGGCGGCTTCATCTACTGGTACGCGCGGCGCCGCGTCCGCCACCGCGCCGTCGATCCGATCGACGGCGCCGTGCGCTCCCCGAGCGCGCTGCTCGCCACCGAGCTCTACGAGCTCCTCGACGGCGCCATGGGCGCGCAGGGCGTCTCGCGCTCTCCGGGGACGCCGCCGCTCCTCCACGCCGAGGCGCTCAAGGCGCTCGATCACCCCCTCTCGGAGGAGATCCTCGCCCTCACCGAGATCTACCTCGAGGCCCGCTTCGGCGGCGTGATCATCGACGAGGCGCGGCGGCGCGAGTTCGAAGATCGCGTCAAGGCCGTGCGGACGCGGGTGGCGCCGCGGGCACCGGCGGCGTGATCGGCGGCGCGCACCGCGGCTGCGAGCCGCCCCCGCACACCGAGAAGAGCGCGAACCCTTCCTCCGTCGCCACGAGCCGCAGCGAGCGATCGCGCTCCACCGCCGCGCTCACCGGCGCGCGCACCAGCACGTAGTCGAACCGCTTGAGCCCCGCGCTCCCTTGCCACGCGCCGGGCGAGAGGCCGGGCATCGGGTTCCGATCGTTGACGTAGCGAACCAGGTTGATGTCGTAGCCGGCGAAGGACGCGTTGGGGAGCCCGCCGCCGCGGATCGACGCGTAGAGATCGAGCGCTACCAGCGGCTTCTCGGGGAACGAACTCGTCGACGCGCGATCGAGCGACGCGAACAGCGTCTGCCCCGGCGCGACGCGATCGAGGAGCCGTGAAGCGCCCGCCGTCTCGCGATCGAACGCCGCGAAGCGCCCCGCGAGGTGGGCGAGCCCGATCGCCGAGGCGCACCCGACAGCGCCGAGCAAGAGCGCGCGAGCCCCGCGCCGCCGCGGCAAGCTCCACCCGAACACGAACAGCAGCGCCGCGATGTACGGCTGCCGGTTGTTGATGCCCTCGACGCCGAAGCACGCGCTCGGCAGGAGCGCATAGCCAAGCACCGCAGCGATCGAAAGCCACGTGAACGGCGTCTTCACGCGGAACGCCGGGCGCGCGTCGGGCTGCGGAGCGGCCTCGGTCGCCGCGCCCACCGCGAGCACCAGCAAGACCAGGAACGCCGCGCCGGCCGCCTGCGGCAGCGGCCCGAGGTACGCGAAGAAGCGCGCCGCGTTGTCGAGGAGCGGCGGCCACAGCGGCGGCTTGCGCCCCGGCCCGTGGCCCTGGATCGAGGCCATCACCCACGCCGCGAAGAGCAGCGCCGCCGGCAAGATCGGCGCGAGCGCCCGCGCGCGAGCCCGCCCGCTCTCGGCCCGGTGCAGGCACCACAGCAGCCCGAAATCGAGCGCGAGCTGCGCGAAGATCAGCGCGTGCCACAGGAACGACGCCGCGAGGATCGCCGCGAGCCACGCGCCCCGCCCCCGCGTCGGCGCCTCGAGCCAGCGCACCGCCGCGGCGAGCCCGAGCAGCAGCAGCGGCATCCCCGTGGCGAACGCGAAGAAGCCGCCGATGACCCAGTACGAGATCACCAGCGGGAACACGAGGAGCACGCACCACGGATCCCGCCGCAGCACCGAGAGCAGGTAGAGCGCCGAGAGCGGCAGCCCGACCGCGTACAGCGTCCAGAGCGCGCGCCCCGCCGCCTCGAAGCTCGAGACCCGCGCGATGGCCCGCGTCAGCACGATCGGCAGCACCAGCGGCGAGAGCGGGAACCCCGTCGTGTACGCGCCGTGAAAGGGCGAGCCCGGCAGGCGGCAGTCCCCGAACGCGCGCGCGAAGAGCAGGAAGTGCGGGTAGTCCTGCATCGGCAGGATCCGCGTCAGCCAGAACGGCAGCGCCGAAAGCGCGGTGAGCAGACCGAGCGCCGCGAAGAAGAGCGCGCGATGTCTCCGAGGCCCGAGCATGGGGCGACGCTACCGCCGGCGCGGCGTCGACGGGGACGCCGCGCGGACGGTCGCGCTCAGATCGCGTCGGGCGAGATGATCTTCCCGGCGATCGCGCTGGCCGCGATCACGAGGGGGCTCGCCAGGTAGACCTTCCCCGGCCCGCTGCGGCCCGGGAAATTGCGGTTGATCGCCGACACCGTGACCTCGTCCGCGGTGAACGACACCCCCGGGCCGGCCTTGATGCACGCCCCGCACGAGGGATCGACGAGCTCGGCGCCCGCCTGCGCGAAGATCTCGAGGTAGCCCTGGGCCTCGGCGTAGCGGCGGATGTCCTGCGATCCGAACTGGATGTAGAGGTGCACGCCCTCGGCGACGCGCTGCCCCTTGGCCACCGCGCGGCGCAGCACCGACGCGTACATGTCCATGTCCGCCTTCTTGCCGCCCGTGCACGAGCCGCCGTAGGCGATGTTGATCTTCACCTCGCCGCCCGACACCTCGTTGAGCGTGCGCAGCGGCACGCCGTTGCGCGGGTCGCCCGGGGTCGCCACCATCGGCTCCAGCGTCGCGAGATCGACGTCGAACGTGGCCATGTACGTCGCGCCCTCGTCGGCGCGAACGATGAGCTTCCGCACCGCGTCGGCGTCGAGCCCGCGCTGCTTCACGAGGTAGTCCACCACGACCTCGTCGGCCTCGATGATCCCGGTGAAGCCGCCGGCCTCCACCGCCATGTTGGTGAGCGTGGCGCGCTCGTCGAGGCCCATCGCCCGCACGCCCGAGCCCGCGAACTCCAGCACCTTGCCGATGCCGTCGCCGCTCTTCCAGAAGGGCTGCGAGAGCAGGTGGAGCATCACGTCCTTGGCCGTCACGCCGGCGGGGAGCTCGCCGTGGAGGTTGAAGCGCGCCGACTCGGGCACGGCGACGCGGACGTCGCGCGTGAGCCACGCGTTGGCCATGTCGGTCGAGCCGACGCCGAAGGCGAAGCAGCCGAGCGCGCCGCCCATGCACGTGTGCGAGTCGGTGCCGGCGACGACCTGCCCCGGGAGCGCCAGCTCCTCGATCACCTTGTTGTGGCAGATGGCCTCGGAGCCCACGAGCTTCCCGTCGCGGAAGACCTCGCCGTAGAGCTTGATGCCCTGCTTCTTCGTGAACGCCTCCTGCACCGTCGCCAGCGAATGCGACTGCTCGCGCAGCCCGAGCTTCACGTGGGCCTCGGGGATGACCTGATCGAGGAAGGTGAGGTGATCGCGGAAGGCGAACACGCTCGCCGGATCCGAGACCATGGCGTCGGGCCCGAGGCCGGCGCGGAAGAGCGACTCGGCCATCGGCGTCACGTACTCGTGCGAGAAGCGCACGTCGGTGCGGACGAAGAGCGCGTCCCCCGGCTGCACCGCCGGCACGCCGAGCTTGCCGGTGCGCGCGTCCACGATCGCGTGCGCCGCGAGGATCTTCTCGCACAGGGTCATCGGCCGCGCCGGCGTGGTGATCGTCGGCGGCGAGACCTCGCCCGCGAGCCGCGCCTTGTTGTAGGCGAAGAGCCCGCCGTGCTCGACCACGTCGGCGCTGATCGGATCGAGCCCGCGGGTGAACTCGCTGATCGGGATCTCCTCGCCCCGCATCGCCCGCTCGACGATGCCGAAGTCGGTCGTGGTCAGGAGCCCGATGTTCTGGCAGTTCTGCCCGTAGATCTTCTCGATGCTCTTGGCGACGACGATCTTGATCCCCGACTCGCGCTCCGAGTACGGCGCCGTCTCGCGCGAGCTCCCGCACCCCTTCGAGCGCCCGCTGACGATGATCTCGAACCCCCCACCCTTGACGGCGTCGCGCTGGATGACGCCGCCGCGCAGCCCGACCAGGCAGTACCGAGCGAGCGTCTCGTCGTAGTAGTAACAAACCCAGCCCGGGGTCAGCTCGTCGGTGGAGATGTTGTTGATGAGCGGGTGACGCTCGGGATCGAACGCGATCGCCTCCCCGCCGAGCTGCTGCTTGAGCAGCTCGGCGTCCTCGGTCAGATAGAGGACTTTGCCGGAGATTTTCACGGACTTGCGACGCGACGTCGACATCGGAGCACCTCGAGACGTTGTGGGTCGGGTCGGGGCGCGGCAGGCCGCCCCTGCCCCTCCGGCTTAGTCCCTCCCGCTCCCCGAGCCAATTCCTTGAAGACGCGTCAATCACCGCGCTCCGGTGCTGCGCTGCGCCGCGCGCCCGCATTGCAAAACTGCAATAAATAGAGTCTCGCGCCCTGTCCAGGGCCTCTCCATCTTCCAAAGCACCCTGCTCTCAATCCGCTCAACCCGGCATTTTCCAGGCGAAAACACGCGCTTCCGTTCTCACGTCGCCCTTGGTACGTTGTCCGCGAGAGGGCACCTCCACAATGACGTCATCGACGATTGAAGACCGCATCATGGGGAGTCGCGCCAAGCGCGTCGCCTTGAATCTCCTGGCGATCACCGCCCTCACCGCACCTCTCGCGCTGATCGCGGCCTGCTCCAGCGACAGCCAGACGGGCGCCGGGAGCACGACAGGCACCGGCGGCCAGGCCCAGGGCAGCGGCGGAGCCGGCGGATCCACGCCTGGCTCCGGCGGCTCGTCGACCTCCAGCGCCGCGACCGGCACCGGCGGCGAGGGCGGCTCCGGCGGGACCGACCCCGGGCCCAACGTCGATGTCAGCGATCCTCAGCTCTACTCCATCACCTTCAAGCCCAACGACGCCGACCCCGACGCGAAGACCAAGCTCGGCAATCAGCCCGCCTATCTCGACACCCGCGTCACCCCGCGCGGCCTGCTCGTCGTTTATCTCCACGGCGCCGGCGTCCCCGGCACCTGCGGCTCCACCGCCCACGAGCAGGAGCTGGCCAAGCTCGGCTTCCACGTCCTCGGCCCCTGCTACGAGAGCGATTACGGCGTCGGCAACTGCAAAGACGACATCGAAGGTTGCCGTCTCGAGGCCTTCGACGGCACCGATCACCACGCCTTCGTCGACATCAAGCCGCCCGACAGCATCGAGACCCGCGTCGCCAAGGGCCTCACGTATCTCCAGTCCAAGAACCCCAAGGGCGACTGGACGTATTACCTCGACGGCGACAAACCGCGCTGGTCGAGGATCGTCATCTCCGGCATCTCCCACGGCGCGAGCTCGGCCGGCGTGATCGGGATCCACCGCAACACCAACCGCGTCGTCATGCTCTCGGGCCCCCTCGACACCGACCAGGCCTGGCTGAAGAAGACGCCGCTGACGCCGATCGAGCGCTTCTTCGGCTTCACCCACACCGCCGACGGCCAGCACGCCGGCCACCTCGCAGCGTTCGAGACCATGGGCCTCGTCGGCAAAGCCACCACGGTGGACGGCGCCATGCCGCCTTACGGTGGCACCCACCGCCTCGAGACCTCGGCACCGACGTCGGACGGTCACTCGTCGCTGCAGGCAGGCGGGGTGTCGCCAAAGATGGGGAATGAGTATGTGTTCGCGCCGGTGTGGTCGTATCTCTATACAAGCGATATTTAAGCCCCCTATCCCCCAGCCCCTTTCCCCCTATTTAGGGGGAAAGGGGAGTCAGATCGTTTCGGCCTGAGGGTCTCTGTTTCCCCTCCCTTTCCCCCAAATTTGGGGGAAAGGGCCGGGGATAGGGGGCTCTCCAGCCCGCTCCGCATCTTCCGGAACAGCTCCACGAACTGACTCCGCTCCTCCGCCGTCGGCAAGGCCTCGAGCATCTTGCGCGAGATCAACCTCGACACCCGCCGATGCTCGCGCTGGACCTCGGCTCCCTGCTCTGTCAGCTCGACTCGATACGAGCGCTTGTCTCTGGCGTTGACGGCGCGCCGCACCAATCCTCGCTTCTCCAGGCGATCGATGACGCTGGTCAACGTGCCTTGGGGGACCTCCAGGAAATCACGGATCTCGCGCACGGTGTGCTCGGCCTTGAGCTCGGCGAACGAGAGGACGCCGAGGTCGAGGTACTGGAGGTTTTCGAGCTTGTCGGACCAGAGGTCGAGGCGCACGAGGTGCAAGCGGAAGAGCAGGACCTCGTGGATGCACGCGTTGAGATCTTCGATGTCACGCGCGCTCGCCATGGCCCCTCATGCCGGCGGCGCGACGCTCTGTCAAGCCGGCCTCACCGCTTGCCGCCCAGGATCCACAGGCGCGCTTCGCCCTGTGCGGGATCGAGCACGGGAGGGACGGCGCGGCCGTAGGTGGTTGAGAGTGTCGCCGCGTCGAGGTGCTCGGCGCTCCACCCGTGGCGGGCGAGCCAGGCGACAGGGTCGGCGACGGCCGACAGCCACGTCACGCCCACCTTGCCCAGCGTCTCCTCTCTACTCCTGGCGATGGCCGGCGAGTTGAGCATCGTCGGGCTCCCGTGCTCGAAGCCGAGGCGGCTCCCCGGCGCGGAGAGCGCGCTGATGGCCTCGAAGATACGGTTGTTGTCCTCCTCGGTGAGGTAGAGCAGCAGGCCCTCGACGAGCCAGACCGTAGGCGCGCTCGCGTCGAAGCGTTGGGCCTTCAAGGCAGAAGGCCAGTCCTCGCGGAGGTCGACGGCGACCTCGTGGCGCTCGCACGAGGGAGTCGCCGCGGCCTCGTCGAGGACACCCCGCTTGAAGGCCAGGACCTCGGGCACGTCGAGCTCGAACAGGCGCACGCCCTCGGGCCACGCGAGGCGAAAGGCCCGCGCGTCGAGGCCCGCCGCGAGGATCACCACCTGACGGCAGCCCGCGGCGCACGCGTCGAGGAGCAGGTCGTCGAAGAGCCGCGTTCGAAGGGCCATGTACCCGCGCAGCATGGGCACGAAGTCGCCGAGCGAGAGGCCGGTGAAGCCGGTGATCCCCGCGGGGCCACTGGCCTTCATCGCCGCGGCGCAGAAGGCGCCGGCCAGATCGTCACGGAACATCCGGTCGGGCCGCTCGGTCTCGATACGCCGCTCGGTGGCGATGGAAATGGCCGTGAGGCCGATGCCCGAGGGCAGCTGGTTCTGGGACATGGGATCTCCTTGGATTGGCGCCGTCGCGATAGTACGAACTTCGTACTAATTTCAGGCGCACCCCCTGTCAAGCCGCGCTCGCGTCAGGGCGAGCGATCCGGCCCGGCCTCGCCTCCCCGCCCGCCGGCCCGCGTCGCCGCCCAAATCGATCGCGTCCTTCTGCTCGTCCGCGCCGCTTCTGCTATGGTCCGCCGCCTTTGCCGCCTGGATCCGCATGAGCCGCTCTTCGCCCTCGATTCGCAGCACCACGCCCGTCGCCATCCTCGGCGCCGGGCTCACCGGCATGGCCGCCGCGTTTCACCTGAAGCAGGCGGGCGTCCCCTTCCGCATCTTCGAGCGCCTCGGCCACGCGGGCGGCCACGCGATCACGATCGAAGAGGAAGGGTTTCGCTTCGACCGCACCGGCCACCTCCTCCACCTCCGCGACGCGGAGACGCGCAAGCTCGTCCTCTCGTGGATCGGCGACGACTGGGTCGACGTCGAGCGCCGCTCGATGATCTGGTCGAGCGGCACGTACACGCGCTACCCCTTCCAGGCCAACACCTTCGGCCTCCCGCCCCAGGTGGCCTACGAGTGCCTCCAGGGCTTCTTGAAGGCGCATTTCGCCCAGGAAAAGCCGGCGCCGAAGACGTTCGAAGAGTTCTGCCTCGCCCACTTCGGCGAAGGGATCAGCCGCCACTTCATGATCCCCTACAACACGCGGCTCTGGGGCGTGCACCCGAGCGAGATCACCGCCGACTGGTGCGCCCGCTTCGTCCCCTTGCCCAGGCTGGAAGACGTCGTCGCCGGCGCCGTGGGCCTGAACGACCGCGAGCTCGGCTACAACACCCGCTTCGTCTATCCACGCCTCGGCATCGGCGAGCTCGCCAAGGGCCTCGCCCGCACGCTCCCGGAGATCGAGCTCAACCGCGCCCCCACATCCATCGATTGGGAGGCGCGCGAGCTCCACTTCGCGGACGAGGTCGTCCGCTACGACACGCTGATCTCCAGCGCTCCCCTGGAGACGTTGATCAAGAGCCTCACCGCTCCCCCCGCGCCCGTCGCCGCGGCGGCAGCGCGCCTGCGCTGCACGCACCTCTATTACCTCGACGTGGCCCTGGACACGCCCTGTCAAAAGCCTCTCCACTGGGTCTATGTGCCCGAGGAGAAGTATCCCTTCTACCGCGTCGGCTGCTACTCCCACTTCTCTCCCGATCTCGCCCCGCCGGGCAAAGCGTGCCTGTATGTCGAGCTCGCCTCGCGCGAAGCGCCGGACCTCGCCACGCTGATCCCCGAGGTCGCGCGCGGCCTCGTCGAGATGGGGTTGGTAAGCGACGTCAGCGCCGTGCGCTTCGCCCGCCTGCGCCGGATCGACCACGCCTATGTGGTCTTCGATCACGCCTACTTCGCGTCCCTCGGGACGATTCGCCCCTTCCTCGACGAGGCGCGCATCCTCTCGACCGGTCGCTACGGGGGCTGGAACTACTCGTCGATGGAGGACGCGCTCCACTTCGGCCGCGACGCCGCCAAGGCCGCGCGGGCTCTGATCGACGGCAGCAGCGGTGAAGAGCGGAGAGCAGGATGAACGAGAACGAGAGTTTGCCCGATTCCGTGTTGCCCGAGGGCGCCCGCCGCCCGCAGATCTCGATTGTCATCCCGATCTACAACGAGCAAGCCATCCTCCACGCCGCGGTGATCGATCTGCGCGAGCGCCTCGAGTCGGTGGACTGGACGTACGAGATCATCCTGGCCGAGAACGGCTCGCGTGACGACACCCTGGTCATCGCCGCCGAGCTCTCCGCCAAGTACCCGGAGATCCGCTTCTTCTCCCACGGCGAGCCCAACTACGGCGGCGCCCTCCGCCGCGGGATCGCCCGCGCCCGCGGCGATATCGTGATCTGCGACGAGATCGATCTCTGCGACGCCGACTTCCACCGTCACGCCGTCGAGCTCCTCAGCACCGGCAAATTCGACATGGTGATCGGCTCCAAGCTCACCTCGGGCTCGCAGGACGACCGGCCCTGGGCTCGCCACGCCGCGAGCCAGCTCTACAACGGCCTCCTCCGCACGATGCTGGGCTTCGAGGGCACCGACACCCACGGCCTCAAGGCCTTCCTGCGCGAGCCGCTCCTCCCCATCTCGCAAGCCTGCGTGGTGGAGAAAGACGTGTTCGCCAGCGAGTTCGTGATCCGCGCCTACCGCGCCGGCCTGCGCGTGCGCGAGATCCCGGTGCGCGTGCTGGAGAAGCGGGCCCCGTCGATCAACCTCACGCGGCGGGTGCCCAACGTGCTGAAGAGCCTGGCCAAGCTGACGTGGGCCATCCGCGTCAAGGGGTGACGCCCACGTCAGCTCTCCGCCACGCCATCACACCTCGGCTGTCGTCAGCCACTTGGGCGTGTTGATCGTCCCATCGAACTGGTGGCTGGTCTTGAACTTCTCGTAATCCCCCTTCTTCGCCGCCTCGCGCGTGCGGTCGAGCAGCGCCGTCACCGCCTCGGGCGGGAGGGGCTTGTACTCGAGGGCCGCCTTGATGGCCTGGTCGAGGACACCCATGCTGTCACAGCCGGTGATGACCACGCTCGTCGGTAAATTCAGGGCATAGTGCAGGCACTCGACCGGCGTCACGGTCTTGCTCTCGAGGATGATGCCCGAGCCCATCGACTTCATCCCGAGGACGCCGATGCCCTTCTGGACGAGGACGGGGAGCACGTTCTTCTCGAAGCTCCGGTAGTGCGCGTCCATGACGTTGAGCGGCATCTGCACGGTGTCGAACTCGAACTTGTGCTCGTCGGCCGCCTTGAGCATGGCGAGGTGGATCTCCGGGTCCTTGTGGCCGGTGAAGCCGATGAAGCGGATCTTGCCCGCCTTCTTCGCCGCGATCAGCGCCTCGACGCAGCCGCCCTCGCGGAAGCAGGCCGCGGGGTCCTCCATGCGGATCACCTCGTGGATTTGCACGAGATCGATGACGTCGGTCTGGAGGCGCTTCAACGATTGTTCGAGCTGCTGAGTCGCCACCGCTCCCGGGCGGGCGTCGAGCTTGGTCATGAGAAAGACCTTCTGCCGGTAGCCGTCGCGGAGCGCCTTGCCCATGCGCTCTTCGCTCCCGCCCTTGTTGTAGTCCCAGCAGTTGTCGAGGAAGGTGATGCCCCGATCGACGGCGGTGCGGATGATACGGAGGCTCTCGGCCTCGTCCTTCTGCGTGCCGATGTGGAAGCCGCCGAGGCCGATGGCCGACACCTTGACGCCGGTCTTGCCGAGCTGCCTTGTCGGCATCTCCGCCGCCGTGGTCGCGGGAGGCGGCAGCGGGATATCCCCTTCGCGAGGCGCGTCGGGCGATACGGGGGGAGGTCCACCCGTGCCGCACGCGGCCACCGCCAGGGTACTTCCCAGAAACAATCGCCTGCTCAGCTCGGGGGTCATCGCGGCCGGCCATGCATTCTGCATTCCAGGGAACCCGCGAAGCGAAATTGCGGGAGAAAGAGAGAAGCGGAAGGAGCGAGCGAGGCTATCTGCCACAGGGGCACGACCTCTGTGG
>FSTQ01000352.1_pt1 | contig 19352 bp, 15 predicted proteins | sample 1637281 | NCBI WGS metagenome assembly FSTQ01 (sample SAMEA3914818, study PRJEB12502) | metagenome | biome: forest; material: soil | place: Canada | collected 2010-06-26 | depth 0.1 m
CCGCATCTTCACCAGCGCGAACTCCGCCGCGACGAAGAACGCGTTGAGCAGCACGAGGACGAGCGTGAGGGCGAGGTAGAGGAGGGTCGTCATGCAAGGGCCGGTGAGGCGTTCTCCGGGGCGAGCCCGCGAGCCCGCCCTTCGTGCGAGGATCCCTCCACGTCACGCGCGGGGATGCCCTCCGCGAGCGTCGCTCTATATCCGAGCGCGCGCCAGGATCTCGCGGCGGCGCGCCTCGCCTTCCTCGGGCAGCCCTTCGACGAGGGCGTCCGCGGGGCTCTGGCCCTTCTCGATCAGCGAGGTGAGCTTGGCGAGGTGCACGCGCTCGTCCTTGCCGAGCTTGTTGAGGCGCGCGCGCCGCTCGAGGCCGCCCGAGGCGATCTCGAGGACGCGCTCGGCCACGCGCAGGAGCGGGGCGCCGCGGAACTCGGCGGCGAGGGCCTTCTCGGCGATCGCCGGGCGGATGGCGTCGAGCTCGGCGAAGGTGTAGTCGCGCACGAGCTCGTCGATCTCGTCGAGGGCCTTGGGGTCGTAGAGCAGGCCCGTCCACAGCGCGGGGAGCGCGCAGATCAGGTTGGCGGGGAGCGAGTCGGCGCCGCGGACCTCGATCGTGCGCTTGAGGCGGACCTCGGGGAAGAGCGTGTTGAGGTGCGTCTCCCAGTCCTTGAGCGTGGGGTGCTCGCCCTCGAAGCCGTACTTCATGAAGCTGCGGAATGACTGCCCGGTGTTCTCGACGACGCGCGCGCCGCGCTTGACCAGGAACATCGGCGAGTCGAGGGCCCAGTCGATGTAGTCCTGGAAGCGCGCGCCGCGCTCGAGCACGTTCTCGAGCAGGCCCTGGCGATCGGGATCGACGCTGGTCCAGACGCGGGCGCGGTAGCTGCGCCCGCCGAAGAGGCCGCCCTCGTAGAAGGGCGAGTTGGCGAACATGGCCGTCGTCACGGGCGAAAGGCGGAGCGAGATCCGCATCACGCGCATCGCCGCCTCTTCGCTCTCGTAGTCGAAGTTGGCCTGCACGGTGGCGGTGCGGCGCATCATGTCGAGGCCGTACTTGCCGCGCGTCGGCAGGTAGCGGCGCATGATCGCGTAGCGCTGCTTGGGCACCCAGCCGAGGTCCGCCTGCTTGGCGAACGGGTGGAAGCCGACGCCGAGCCACACCAGGCCGAGCTCGGCGGAGATGTCGCGGAGCTCGGCGAGGTGGCCGCTCATCTCGGCGCAGATCTGGTGGATGTTGTCGAGGGGCGCGCCCGAGAGCTCGAGCTGCCCGCCCGGCTCGAGGGTGACCGAGGCGCCGGCGCGCAGCAGCGCGAGCATCGGGCCGCCGGGCGTCTCCGGCTCGTCGGGGAGCCAGCCGTGGCGCGCCACCAGCGTCTCCATGATCGTGAGCACGCTCTTCTCGCCTTCGTAGAGCAGCGGGGCGCCCGTGTCGGCGAAGACGCCGAACTTCTCGGCTTCAGCGCCGATGCGGTGCCGCGACGCCGGCTTGATCGCTTCGTGGAAGGGGATGAGAAGATCGTCGAGCGTCTTCAGGGGGGCGACTTTTTCGTCCGCCGGGCTGCTCTGCGCCATCGTTTCGTGCCTTTGTCCAGTGCTTGCAGAAGGGGCCGGCTTCTAGGGAAGCGACCCGATGGGCGCAACTGTACGCCCGGATCAATCATGCGATTCTGCCGGTTCCCGTACGTCATCTCCGCCCGGGACGCGATCCCAACCTGCGGCGCGAACCTGCCAGCTAACCCGCGCGCGGCCAGAAGGATTGGCGCTCACCACCGCGCAGCAAGGCCGCGAGGGCCGCGAGATGACGCGAGGTGGTGCCCGCTCCGCCCCCGATGACGCGCGCTCCCGCGTCGATCAGCCGACGCGCGCCTTGAGCCCAGGCCTCGAGCTCCGCCGCGGGCTCGCGGTCAGGGCTGCCTGCGTCGCCGATCACCGCGCCGGGCGACACGCCGACCGCGATGTGCGGCAGGACGCGCCGCACTCGCTCGAGGATGCCCGACGCGCAGGCGATCCCGGGGACCACCATCAGCACGACCTGAGCGCCCGCCTCGATCGCGGAGCGAGCCGCCTCTTCGATCCGCTCGCCGTCGGCCGTGTTCCCGATCTCGGAGAGCTCGAGCACCGCCCACGTGGGGAGCTGCGTCGTCGCGGCGCTGACCACGGCCGCGCGACGCGCGAGCCGCGCCAGCCCCGGCTCCATCGAAGGCTGGCCGTAGCCGTGCGCCAGGAGCAGCTCGCAGCCGGCGGCGGCGAGGCGGGTCGCGTGCATCGCCAGGTCCTCGGTCATGCGATCGGCCGAGGGCGTCGACACTTGCAGCGAGCCGAGGACGCCGGCCACCGCGATCGGCCGAGGCGCGCTCTCCACGGCCTCGAGCGCGAGCTCGACCGCGGCTCCGGTGAGCGCGGCGGCGCGAAAGGGCATCCCGATCTGGCCGAGCGCCCGCGGGATCGTCTCGGCGGTGAGCGCGCAGAGCACGTCGACGCCGGCGAGGATCTCCTGGTGGTAGTGCTCGACGGCCTCGGCCGGGTGCTCGCGCAGCAGGCGCCCCAGCGGCGCCGGCGGCTTGAGGGGGACGCCGCGCGATCGAAAGCTGGCCTCCGGGTCAGCGCTCACCAGAAGGGGGCGGCCCGTAGCCAAGCGGGAAAGTATCGGGGGCTGAACGGTCACGTGCTCGCGAGGAGAGAAAAGAAGAAGTCCCGGACTCCAGACGGAATCGTTTTACGCTAAACGATCTTCCCGGTCGGATGCTCGAAAATCGAGGTCACACCGCACGAGGCGCGCGGCTCCGCGGTCCGCCGCGCGGGACGAACTTACGATCGAAGAGCCGGACGCGCCGCACGAGCAGGTCGAGCAGGAATACGGCGATGGCCGCGTAAATGAAGCGCGGCCACAGCTCCTCGTGAAAAGTGACCTTCTCGCCCTGGGGATCGAAGACGGCCGCCACTGTGGGCGGATCCACCACGCCACCCGTCGCCAGCGCGGCCTTCTCCAGCGTCACGAGGTCGGGCTCGAAGCTCGCGTACTCGCGCGGATACGGGTTTGACACGTGACCGTAACTGACGGCCACGGGGCGGAGCTGCCCGTCCTTGTCCTCGTGGGTGTGCTCGGCGCGCAGCAGGAACGAGCCGTACTTGTCGAGCGCGACCGTCGCCTCGTAGCGGCCCGGCGCCGTCTGCCGCAGGTCCACCTTCTTGACGTTCTTGTCGTCCTTGGCCTCGTCGAGCTCGTCGCTCTTGAACTCGGGGCCGATGATCTTCAGCGACGAGCTGAGGTTGTTCTCGAAGCGCTCGTCCGCGCCGAAGGCGTCGACCGCGACGTGGAGCTGCCCCCCCACGACCTCGGCCTTCATGTCGAGCTCGCGCGTGTGCTTCTGCCGCATGTGCTCGTGCACGAGCTGGCCCCAGAATTTCTCCCAGCCCGGCCAGCGCAGCCACTCCACCGCCCACTGCGATTTCACGTCGCTCGTCCACGCCAGTGTCCAGCCGAGGCCCACGCGCCAGCGCGCGAGGATCGGCTCCTGCGAGTCGCTGGTGAGCAGCTCCTGCGCCGGGGTCGGCTTCATCTTCGTCGACACGTAGCCGTGGAGGTTGGGCGCGGTGCGGATGTCGAGCCCGCGGAGGAACGCGGCGTCGCCCACCTGCGTCACCGGGAACCACTCTTCCACGGCCGCGGCGCGGGCGATCATCTCGGTCTCCTTGGTGAAGACGCGGGGGAGGTTGTTGGCGTCCTGCACCGCGTGGAAGCGGCCGCCGCCGACGTCGGCCACCATCTTGAGGAGCTGCTCGTCGACGTCGCCGCCGAGGCCGACGGTGGTGACGGTGATCGACTCGGCGATCATCGCCGACGCCAGATCGCGGATCCCGCCGGCGGGGGCGCGCCCGTCCGTCAACAGGATCACGTGCTTCTTGCGCGCCTGGGTGACGGTCATGTCCTGGTAGGCGGCGTCGAGCGCGGGGAAGATCTCCGTCCCGCCGCCGGGCGCGATGCGGGCGATCTCCGCGTTGATCCGCGCCCGGTTGCGCGCCGGCTGCATCTTCACGTAGCGCGTCGGCGTGGAGTCGAAGGCGATGACCTCCACCAGATCGTCGGACGAGAGCACAGAGACCGTGGCCCGCGCCGCGGCCTTGGCCATCTCCAGCGGCAGGCCCGTCATCGAGCCCGAGCGATCGATGACCACGCTCATCGCCACGCTCGGCATCTCTTTCTTGCGCTCGTTGTCCATGCGCACGGGGAGCATCCGCTCCATCGGCGTGTGGTACCAGCCGCCGAGGCCGTAGCCCGACTCGCCGCCCGCGAAGAGGAACCCGCCGCCGAGGTCGCGCACGTACTGCTCGATCAAGTCCTGCGCTTGGAGCGAGACGGCCTCCTTCGGCGTGTCGGACATGACCACGAAGTCGTATCTTTGAAGTTCCTTCAGCGAGCCGGGGAAGCCCGCGGGCGGCCGCATGTCGACGTCGATCTGCTGCGCCGTGAGCGCGCTCGAGAGCGGCTGGCCGTGCTGCGGCGTGCCCTCGATGTAGAGCACCACCGGCCGGCCGGGCACGTCGATCGTCGTCGCGTAGCGGTTGTTCTCGGGGAACCTGTCCTGCGCGATCTGCTCGAGATCGAGCTTGTACGTCGTCGCGCCCTTGACGCGGACGACGCTCTTGAAGACCACGTCGTTGACCCCGGCCTTGAGGGTGAGATCCTTGATCCCCTCGAGCCCGTTGAGCGCCTCGGACTGGTAGAGCTTGGCCTTCGCGGTGGTGGCGCGGCTGGCGTAGATGTCGGCGTGGACCTCGAACGTCTCGCCGACCTTGACGTGATCGGGCAAGCGCAGCTCGCGCACCGCGACCTCGGGCGGGGCCGGCCGGCGGTAGGGGACGGTGAAGAGGCGGATCCCGAAATCCTTGGCGCGGTTGGCCTCGGCGAGGAAATCGCCGTCGGTCTGCACGCCGTCGGAGACGAGCACCGCGCGCTTCAAATACCCGCCTGGATAGAGCCCGTAAGCGAGCTGCACCGCCGCCTGGAGGTTGGTCCCCGCGCCGAGCTCGCCGCGCTCGCCCTTGGCGTCGGCGTGACGATCGATCGGCGGCGCCTTCTCGGGCTCTTTCTCGCTGGGCTCGGCCAGGCGCGGGCGCCGCGCGAAGGTGATGAGCTTGACGATGGCGTCCTTGGGCTTCTCGGCCCAGGCGCGATCGACGAGCGCGCGCGCGTCGGCGAGCGCCTCGTCGGAGATCGAGTCGGAGACGTCGACCAGGTACACCGTGCACACCTTCTCGGTCGTCGCCGTGCGCGCCAGCCGCGAGAGCCCGAGCCCGAGCAAGGCGACGAAGGCCACGCGGAGCAGGACCGAGATGATCTTCTGCGGCAGCGGCAGATCGGCGAGCGACTGCGAGAGCACGCCGACGAACCACGGCGCGATCAGGATCACGCCGAGCATCTTGGGGTTGAGGAGCTCGTAGGTGATCCCGTTACGGATCCAGGCGATCGTCGGGTCCGGGTGCAGGAGCACGAAGCGCCGGTAGGCCCACGCGAGGATGCCGAGCAGCGCGATGCAGGAGATGCTCCACGCGAGGATGCGGAAGCGACGGCCCGAGAAAGCGCTCATACCGTCACCCTCCGATGGAACGTGAGCCACTCGAGCGTGGTCACCAGCAGCACCGCGAGCAGCAGGTAGACCCACACCTCGCGGCGCACGCCGATCTTGAACTCGCCGACCTCGCCGGCGACGCGGCCGTCGACCTCGAGCTTCTCGCGCGGGGCGATGGCGCTCTCCTGCGGGTCGGCGAGGTTGGCCGCGAACATGGTCGTGTCCTCGGCGCCGCCGGCCGCCGCGCTGCCGGTGGAGATCTTGTAGAAGCCCGCCTCTTGCCCGAGGAACACCGCGCGCCCGTCCTTGATCGGCACGCTGCGCTTCGTCCCGTCGGGCAGCTCCAACGTCGCGGACTCGGCGGCCGAGGACGCGGGGATGCTCCACACCGTCCCGGTGCGGAACGAGGAGATGTACCCGACGTCCTCCTCGACGAAGTCGTTGATGGTGTTGAGCAGGAAGAGCGGCCAGGCGATGCGCAGCGGGAAGTCGCTCTCGCGCACGTCGAAGCCGAGGGCCACGAACTTCACCCCGGCGCGCCGGCCCTGGATCAGGAGCGGGCCCTTGAAGCTGCGGGCGACGACCTTGTCATCTTTGTCGCCCTTGAGGATGTGGGCGCGCGCGATGTTGACGTCGGACAACGACGTGTAACGAAGGAGCGGGCTCTTGGCGTCGAGCTCGTCGAACCCGACCTCGTCGTCGACGAGCTTGCCGACCTCGAAGGGCACGTTGGTGCCGGTGGGATCGAGGTAGAGCAGGCTCCCGCTCCCGGCGGCGACGCTGGGCGTGACGCCGTCGAAGATGGTGACGTCGTAGCTGCCCTTGGCCGGGTACTTCGCCGGCTCGACGGCGGTGACGTCGAGGTACTCGTCGAGCAGCAGCGCCGCCTCGAGGAACATGTTGCCGCTGGTGACGACCTGCACGCGCGCGCGCCGCCGCTCGGGCAAGAGCGCGTAGGCGTGATCGTCGGCGGGGAGATCGTCGCGCGTGCCGTCGCCGAGGGCGAGCTTGGCCTCCAGCGTCTTCGAGGCGCCGGAGAGGTTGGGGTAGAAGCGCGGCAGCTTCTCGTGCGGGTTCAAGCGCAGGCGGCTGAGGTCGGTGAGCTGCCCGTCGCCGAGGAGCGAGAGCTCGACGTCGAGGGCCTCGTCGCCGGTGTTGGTGACCTCGAGCATCACCTCGTAGCGGCTCTTGTCGAGCGGGTAGCGGCGCACCGAAAAGCCGGTGATCGCCGCGTTCTTGGCGTGCAGGCCGATGGGCACGTACGAGAGCTTGATCTCCCCGAGATGGACGGGGCCGGCCGAGTCCGCGGCCTCGCTCAGCGCGCCGTCGGAGACGACGATGATCTCCGGCGAGGGCAGCCCGCGCAGCGTGTCCGACGCGAAGCGCAGGCTGCGCGCGAAGTCGGCCGAGGCGTCGCTGGCCTTGACCGCGGCCACGCCGGCCTCGAGCTCGGAGATCTCGCCCGTCATCGTGGAGAGCGGCGTCACCGCGGCGTCCATCTGCGCGATCAGCATGCGGTCGCTGCCGGAGAGGCCGCGCACCATGGCCCGCACCCGCTCGCGCGCCGACTCGATCCGGCTCGGCGCGACGTCGGTGGCCTTCATGCTCGCGCTGCCGTCGATGAGGACGACGATGTTGCGCCCCTCGATCAGGTTGGCCGCGGAGCGCGGATCCCCGAGCGCGAGCAGGAGCAGCGCCAGCAGCGCGAGCTGGAGCAGGAGCGAGAGCAGGCGCTTCAGCTGCGAGAAGAGGCTGGTGGCCTCCTTGTCGCGGAGGATCTTCTGCCAGATCTTCGAGAAGGGGACCGCGACCGGGCGGCGCCGGAGCTTGAGGATGTAGAAGACGACGACCGCCGCGCCCGCGAGCGCACCGACCTGGATCAACGTCTGGAGGGGGACGCCCGTGAAGTGCATGGAGGCTAGCGAAGGAACCCGCCGCGCCGGAAGACGCGGAGGATCAGCTCGTCGAAGGGCACGTTGACGTCGGCGCGGAAGTAGCTGACTTGCCGCGCGGTGCAGAAGCGCTTGGCCTCCTCGAGGTACTCTTCGAAGGCCGCGCCGTAGCGCTCGAGCACCTTGGCGGTGACGGTGACCTCGCGCTCCTCGCCGGTCTCGCAGTCGTAGACGCGCACGTCGCCCCGGAGGTCGGGCCGCGCCTCGCTCGGGTCGACGACGTGGATCACGAAGGGCTCGAACTTGTTGTAGCGGAGCACGTTGATCCCGCGCTCGAAGCCGGCCGGATCGTAGAGATCGGTGAGGAGCACGGCGAGCCCGCGGCGCTTGTGCTGGGCGACGAAGGTCTTCATCGCCTCGCCGAGGTCGGTGTGCCCTTCGGCCTTCACGTCCTTCAAGAAGCGGAAGATCCTGAAGATGCGCGCCTTGCCGCGGGTCGACTGCATGCGCCCGCTGATCTCGTCGGTGGCCGTGACGATGGCGATGCGATCGAGGTTGGCGAGCCCGACGTAGGCCAGCGCCGCGGTGAGGCGCTTGGCCTGGCGGAGCTTCTCGCCGTCGCCGAAGGCCATCGACGACGAGCTGTCGAGGATGAAGTAAATCGAGAGGTCCTCTTCCTCTTCATAGAGGCGGATCAGGAGCCGATCGAAGCGCTGGTAGGCGTGCCAGTCGAGGTAGCGAAAGTCGTCGCCGGGCGCGTAGTCGCGGTGATCGGCGAACTCGACGCCGGAGCCCGTCTTCTTGGTGCGGCGCTCGGCGCGCATCGCCCCGGTGAAGACGCGGCGGCTGACCATCGCCAGGTAGTCGAGCTTGCGCTGGAACTCGTCGTTGAAGAGCTCGTCGTCGCTGAGCGCGCGCGAGCGCCCGAGCGGCGAGGTGGCCTTCCGGAAAAAGTCGAGCACGCCCATTCCGGCAAGCCCTACTTCATCGTCTCGGGGAGCTGCTTCAGGATCTCGTGGAGCACGTCGTCGGTCTTCACGCCCTCGGCCTCGCCCTCGAAGTTGAGCAGCACGCGGTGGCGCAGCGCGGGGAGCGCGACGGCGCGGATGTCGTCGAGCGACGCGGCGAAGCGGCCCTCGAAGAGCGCGCGGATCTTCCCGGCGAGCAGGAGCGCCTGCGCCCCGCGCGGCGAGGATCCGAACTTGACGAAGCGCTTGACCGCGTCGAGCGCGCCCGGCGTCGTCGGGTGCGTCGCCTGGAGCAGGCGCACCGCGAAGTCCTGCACGTGCTTGGCGATGGGCACGTCGCGCACCAGGCGCTGCATCTCGAGGATGCGCCCCTTGCTCATCACGGCGTTGACCTTGGGGGTGACGTTGCCCGTCGTGCGCTCGAGGATGGCGTTGAGCTCTTCGCGGCCCGGGAAGGGCACGTGGAGCTTGAAGAAGAAGCGGTCGAGCTGGGCCTCGGGGAGCGGGTACGTGCCCTCGCTCTCGAGCGGGTTCTGCGTCGCGAGGACGAAGAACGGCTCGTCGAGCTGGTAGGTCTGCTTGGCGATGGTGACGCGGTGCTCTTGCATCGCCTCGAGCAGCGCGCTCTGCGTCTTCGGCGTGGCGCGGTTGATCTCGTCGGCGAGGACGATGTTCGCGAAGATCGGGCCCTTGCGGAACGAGAACGATTTGGCGCCCGCCGCCGACTCTTCGATCACCGTCGTGCCGAGGATGTCGGCCGGCATCATGTCGGGCGTGAACTGCACGCGCGCGAACTGGAGCTCCAGCGCCTCGGCCATCGTCCGCACGAGCATCGTCTTGCCGAGGCCCGGGACGCCCTCGAGCAGGGCGTGCGAGCCGGCGAGCATGCAGGTGAGCACACCGTCGATGACCTCGCGGTTACCGACGATCATCTTGCCCATCTCCTCGCGGAGCTCGCCGATGCTCTTCTGGAACTCGCCGACGTCGGCGCGCGCCGCCTCTTTGGTCTTCTCGGCCATGAGCCTTCTCTTCTCCGTGGAGCGGCGCGCTACTCGCGCGGCCGGATGAGCTGGAAGTAGCGGTGAACGTAGAACCGGTAGCCGTCGGGCACCTGGTCCTTGTTGATCTGCTGCTCGGCGACGGTGTGGTAGTCCGTGAAGACCTTCTTGTAGCCCGAGCCCTTGAACCCGCGCTCCGCGGCGCTGAGGATCACCTGGCTGTTCGAGGGCCCCTGCTGGGTGTCGAGCCCCTGCTGCTGCACGTCGGTGGTGCCGCCCTTGAGGTCGGTGCGCTTGCCGGTGAGGTTGGGATCGTGGCCGGTGCCGGCCTCTTTGCCGCCCCCCGGGCCCTGCCCGTCCTGCCCAGGACCCGAGCCCTGCCCTTGCCCCTGCCCCGCGCCGGGCATGTCCCCCTGCCCTCCGCCCGGGCCCATGCCGGGGATCAGGATCTTCTTGCCGCCGGGCCCGATGACCCATTGCTGGCCCTTGCCGCCCCCCTTTTGCCCCTGCCCCTGCCCGTCCTTGCCGTCTTTGCCGTCCTTGCCCTCGCCGTCTTTGCCGTCCTGCCCCTCTTGGTCGTCGCCTTCCTGATCGCCCTTGTCCCCGTCGCCTTTTTCGCCGTCGCCCTTCTGGCCCTGGCCCTGGCTCCCGCGGGCGCGCTTCCCGAACTTCATCATCCGCGCCATGCGCTTCTTGCCGGCCTGGCCCTGCTGGCGGATCTGCTCGCGCAGCTCTTCGAGGCGCTGCCGCAGCTCTTCCTTGTCCTTCTCGGAGAGCTGCTCCTGCTGCATGTGGTTGATGTCCTCCGCGGCCTGCTCGAGGTCCTGCGCGGAGAGGCCGAGGTCCTTCATCAGGTCCTGCGCCGCCTTCGAAAGCTCGCGGTCGAGGCGCTCGAGCTGGCGACCGACGCGCTCCTTCTGCTCGGCCTCGCGATCGAGGCGCTCGAGCTCGCGCTCCTTCTTCTTGAGGAGGCGATCCTCCTCCTCGTTCTTGGGGCCGGCGTCGGGGTTGTCCTGCTTCTTGTTCTTCTTCTGGAGCAGGTCTTCGCGGATCTCGTTGCGCTTCTCGTTGAGCGCGGCGAGCGCCTCTTTCTTGCGCTCCGCCGCCTTGGCCAGGGCCTGCTTGAGCTTGTCGAGCGCGGCCTTGTCGGGCTTCTTCCCGTTCTTGAGCTGCTCGGCGAGGGCCTTGAGATCCTTCTGGGCCTTCTCGAGATCTTTCTTCTCGAGCGACTCGCCGAGGGGCTTGCTCAGCTCGCTCTTCTTCAGCTCTTCGGCCGCGTCCTTGAGGGCCTCTTCGAGCTCTTTCGCGTCGGCCTCGGCGCCCTTGAACAGCTCGCGCTCGATGGTCTCCATCTTGCGAAAGGCCTCGGTCCGGTCGAGCCGCTTGTTGGCGATGTCCTCGATGAGCTGGTTGAACTTGTCGACGGCCGCCTTCATCTCGGGGCTCTGATCGGGCCGATCCAGCGCCTTGGCGGCGTCGCGGAAGAGCTCGATGTCGTCCGGCGACATCGCCAGCGCGTCGATCTGCTTGGCCTGCGGGACGATGACGACCGCGGCGGGCACGTAGAGCAGCGCGAGCACCGCGACGCCCGCGCCGACAGCGAAGGGAGCGAAGAGATCCGGGGGCGCCCGCAGCGGCGCGGCCTTCAACGGCTCGAGGCGCGACGCGTGCTCGCAGGCGTCGTCGATGGCCACCTCCATCAGCGCCGAGCGATCCGCGCCGGCGATGGCTTCGAACGCCAGCGCGTTGGTGAGCCGGTCGTGGAGCTTGTGGTGCCGGTCGAGCGCGATCGTCCCCGCGCCGGGCGCGAGGCGCCGCAGCATCACCGCGAGGAGGGCGACCAGCACCAGCGCCGCGGTGACGGCGAGGATCTCGATCGCGCGCAGGTTGGAGAGGCGATCCGGGAACGTCTTCCGCACCGTGAGCGTGACGGCGGTGATCGCCAGCGCGACGACGAGCGCGCTCGGGAGCACCACCAGCGCCCGCGCGATGCGCATCCGGAGCTCCACCGCGGCAGCGGCCCGTCGGATCTTCCCAAGCTCGGTCTGGCGAGGTTCACTCACAGGTCAGTTCGCCCTTGGCTCCCGGGGTTCGAGCTCGTCAGCGGCGCCGCGCGGCCGAGGCAGAGAGCCGCGACAGTGTAGCCGCTGACGGAGGCGAAGCCCGAAAAGTTCCGCCGCCGGTAACGCGCTCGCGGCACGAGCCTTACGCCGCACCCCAGGAGATCATTCCCGGCACGGCGAGCTGAGGCACGACACCGACGCGATCCCCCGACTCGGCGATCACCGCGCGAGGCCGCGAGCAGAGCTCGATCGGCGCGCCGACCACCCTCGCCGATGCGCGTCCTCCGAGGTCGCGAGCCGGCGAGGATCCGCTCGAGCGCCGCTCTAGCGAGCCGACTTCTTCGCGGGAGCCTTCTTGGCAGCGGGCTTCTTCGCAGGCGCAGCCGCCTTCTTCGCAGGCGCAGCCGCCTTCTTCGCGGGAGCAGCAGCCTTCTTCACGGCGGCCTTCTTCGCAGGCGCAGCAGCCTTCTTCGCAGGCGCAGCAGCCTTCTTCGCGGCGGGCTTCGTCGCAGGCGCAGCAGCCTTCTTCGCAGGCGCAGCAGCCTTCTTCGCGACAGCCTTCTTCGCTGCGGCGGGCCGCGCGGGGGCTCGGGCAGGGGCGGCGGCGTGCTCGCTGTGGCCGGGGAGTGACTTGCCGTAGCGGGCCAGCGTCTCGGCGATCTTCTCGTCGAGATCGGTGAACTCGAAGGGCTTGTTCAGCCACGCGTCCGCGGCGAAGAGCGGCGACGTCATGTCGTTCAGGTTCTCGCCGATGCCCGTCAGCATGATCACGCCGGTCGAGGAGAACCGGCCCTCGGAGGCGGGGCCCTTGAGGCGCTTGCACACCTCCCAGCCGCTCATGCCGGGCATCATCACGTCGAGCAGCACGAGGTCGGGGTGGTGCTGCTGAGCGAGCTCCCACGCCACGTCGCCCTCGCCGGCTTCGATCACCGAGAGGCCCAGGCTCTTGAGATGACGGGTGACCAGGCTGAGCATCGCCGGCTCGTCTTCGGCGACCAGGACTCGGAGCTGCGTCGTGCTTTCTGCGGCCATTGTGGGGCGGATGAGAGTACGGCACGCGGAATCGGTCAAGACAAACCGCCCCGGCGTGGACCGACTGCGCACGATCCGAGCGTGGCTCCCGACGCCGGTGCGGCGCGACCGGAACCTTGTGTACGCTGCCGCCATGATTGCAGCGGTGAGCGGCGCGGGTGGGTTCATCGGATCAGCGGTCGTCCGCAAGCTCGTCGCCGAGGGGCGGCGAGTGCGCGCCCTCGTCGAGCCCTCGGCCTCGACGCGCAACCTCGACGATCTCCCGGCCTCGCAGGTCGAGCGCGTCAGCGTCGACGTCTGCGACTACGAGGGGATGGCGCGGGCCCTCGACGGCGCGGGCGCGTACTACCACCTCGCGGCGATCTACAAGCTCTGGCTGCCGGATCCGAGCTTGATTTACCGGGTCAACGTCGAAGGGACGACGACGTCGCTCCTCGCCGCGAAGGCCGCGGGCGTGGAGAAGGTCGTCTACACGTCGTCGATTGCCGCGGTCGGCCTCCGCGCCGACGGCGTGCCCTCGGACGAGACGGTGGAGTTCAACCTCTACGACGTCGCCAACGACTACATCCTCACCAAGATGCTCTCGGAGCGCATCGCGCTGAGCTTCGCCAGGACGATGCCGATCGTCGTCGTCAACCCGGCGTTCCCCTTCGGCTCGCGCGACATCGCCCCGACGCCGACCGGCAAGATCGTGCTCTCCATCCTCCGCGGCGAGGTCCCCGGGACGGCGCCGGGCGGCTTCTGCGCGGTCGACGTCGACGACGTGGCCGCGGCGCACGTCGCCGCCGAGACGAAGGGGCGCGTGGGCGAGCGCTACATCCTCGGCGACCACAACGTCACCTTCCACGACTTCGCCCACCTCGTCGCCCGGGTCGGCGGGGTGAGGGCGCCGGCGCTTCGTTTGCCGCGCTGGCTCGGCACCGGCGCCGCCCTCGGGATGGAGCTCTGGAGCGACTACGTCACCCACGAAGAGCCGCGCGCGACCTACCGATCGATCGCCTACCTCCAGCGCACGGCCTTCTTCGATTCGAGCAAGGCCCGGCGCGAGCTCGGCCTCGGATCGCACCCGCTCGAAGCAACGATCGAGCGCTCGGTCCGATGGTTCCGCGAGAGCGGGATGGTGTAGCCTCCCCTCCCGCCACAAAGCTTGGCCGCCCACTGTGGGCGTGCGATGCACGCGAGAGCGCCATGGAAGCCCCTCCCCGCCGCCATTTCTCGATGATCCGCGATTTCCAGCTCGCGGATTTTCTCACGCTGGGCAACGGGTTCTCGGGCATGGGCTCGATCCTCGCGGCGATGAAGTACCTCGTCTCCGCCGACGCGACCTACCTCAAGCTCTCCTTCGGCCTGCTGCCGATCGCGCTGGTCTGCGATTTCCTCGACGGCCGCGTCGCGCGCATGCGCAACAAGGTCTCGATGCTCGGGCAAGAGCTCGACTCGCTGGCCGACCTCGTGTCCTTCGGCGTCGCCCCCTCGGTCATGGCCTTCACCCTCGGCATGCGCGGCGGCTGGGACGCGGCGATCCTAATCTTCTTCGTCGGCTGCGGGATCAGCCGCCTCGCCCGCTACAACGCCACCGCCGCCACGCTCTCCGACGGCGCCGGCAAGGTGAAGTACTTCGAGGGCACCCCCATCCCCACCAGCCTCTCGCTGGTCGCGGTCCTCGGCGTGCTCGCGAGCATGGGCAAGATCAACGAGAGCCTGCCCGGCGGCGCGATCGATCTCGGGCCCTGCGTGCTCCACCCGCTCACGCTGATGTACTTCCTCAGCGGCAACATGATGATCAGCAAGACGCTGCGGATCCCGAAGCCTTAGAGCTTGTTCAACAGGCGTCGCGAGCGCCCCGAGGCTAGGGAGGCCGAGGGAAGCGTACTCTCATACGCTGACCGAGTGCCGACCGACGACTCGGGGCGCGCAGCAGCCTGTTCAACAAGCTCTTAGTTGGCCTTGGATCCCTCGTCGTTCGACAGCCCGAAGAAGTGCTGCACCGTCGCCAGGATGCGGCGGTTCTCCGCGGCGAGCTGCTTGGCGCGGGCCTCGGCGTCGAGGCCCTCTTTCACGGCGCGGAGCTCGATGCGGCGGCGGGCCAGCATCTCCGAGATCTCTCGCGCCAGCTCGGGGCGCTCGGTGATGATCCGGCGGAACGCGGCCTTGTCGAGGCGGTAGCACTCGACCTCGGTCAGCGCGACGACGGTCGCCGTGCGCGGCTCGCCGGTCATCAGGCCCATCTCGCCGAAGAAGCCCGGGGCCTCGATCTTGGCGACGATCTTCTCTTGCCCCTCGAAGGTGACCCGCACCTCGGCGGTGCCGTCCATCACGACGTAGAGCCAGTGGGCCACGGCGCCCTGCCGGGTCATCGCCTCGCCCGGGGCGAAGAGCGCGTAGCGGAGGCCCTCGGCGATCGAGCTCATCTCCTCGGGGCGCAGGTTCTCGAAGAGGTCGACCGCGCCGAGGGCCCGGATTCGCCGCGCCATCTCGTTGGTCTTCTTGCGCTCGCGGTGCTCGGCGTTGTCGGCCTCGACCCAGAGGTGAGCCGCGGGGACCGCGAGCGGGATGCACGCGCGCTTGAGCGCCGTGTAGACGCGCTCGCGCACGCGGGAGCTCGTCAGGTCGTTGCGCGGGAGGTCGGTGAGCCAGTAGCGGACGGCGTAGTAGGCGAAGCTGTCGCGGTTGTCCTTGGCGAAGTCCATCACCACCGCGTGGGGCGCGGGCGTGGCGGCGACGCCCTCGATCGGGGCGGCCTGGAGCGCGTCGTTGACGGCGGTGATCACGTCGGCGGGGCTGAAGCGAAAGTCGACGTTGAAGTAGACCCACTCGCGGTGCTGGAGCGGCTCGCCGTCGCGCTTGCCCAGGATGAGGATCGTCCCCGCCAGGAGGGTGGCGTTGGGCACGATCATCGTGTCCCAGTCGCGCGTCTCGATCACCGTGTACCGCCAGCGAATCTCGCGGACGCGGCCCTGCTTTCCGTTCTCGAGCTGCACCCAGTCGCCGACCTTGATCGAGTCGTCGACCTGGAGCGCGACGCCGCCGACGACGTTGCTGAGCGTGCCCTGGAGCGAGAACGCGGTGATGGTCGTGAGCAGCGCGCTGGTGGCGAGGATGCCGGAGAAGTCGAAGCCGGCGCGGCGCATCGTCACGAACGCGGCGGCGAGGTAGCCCAGGCCCACGACGATGTCGGTGACGATCGGCGCGGCGTCGACGCCGATGGCCGGCAACGCGAGATCGAAGACCGTCAGCGCCGCCAGGCTCACCAGCGAGATGACGCCGATGAGCTCGGTGATCTCGCGCGCGGCCCGCGCCGGCCCGTCGATGTGCAGCGCGGTGAGCGCCAGGAGCGCGACGAAGGCCGCGAGGTAGAACAGCGCGAGGAGCACGGCGCGGCGGACGTGCTTGCGCTTGCGGGGCGCGTAGCGGTTGATGAGGAACGCCGCGATCACCACCCCCGCCGAGAGCGCGGCCACGGCGATGGGGTTGCTGAAGTAGAAGACCGGCGTGTCACCCATCGGTGCTCCCTAAGCTAGAGCGCCGCACAGCGTGACAGTTCGATAAAATGCGCGTTACGCTCCGGTGACAGAGGCCGGAGCGCCGCGGCGGTCTCGGCAGCTCAGCGCGCCGGCCGCGCGCCCGCGTCGGGCAGGGGCGCGCGACGAGGCAGCGTGACCGGCGCCGTGCGCTTGCGCGGCGGCGCGGGGGTGAAGACGTCGAACGTGGCCGGCGCGATGAGGAAGATCGCCAGCGCGGCGATCCCGCCGAGGATCAAGAGCAGCGCGCAGCCGCCGAAGGCGATCACCAGGCCGTTCGAGCCCGCGGTGCGCACCTGGCTCGGCCGCCCCTGCGCCAGCGAGGGCCGCGAGTGGCGCGGCGGCGGGCTGTTCCACGACGGCCCCGAGCCGCCGCCGAGCGAGCCGTCGGGGATCGTGGGGCCGGGGCGGGTCATCCGGCCATTATGCTACGCCGCGCGCGCCAGCTCGATCTTCTCGGCTTGCCCCGCGCAATAGAAGCGCCGCAGCGCCGCGCGCATCTGCTCGAAGCGCCCGTGCCGCGCGAAGCGCCGCTCCAGCCGCGCCGCGAAGCCCGCCGCGAGATCGTTGGCGAAGCGGTAGCGATCCCCGGTCACGGTCCCGGCCGGATCGAGGTAGCTCACGCGCTCGAAGAGGGACCGGCGGATCCTCGCGGCGCGCCCCGGCTCGAAGCGCGACGGGCCCGCCGCCAGCGCGGGGCCGTGCGCCAGGAGCGCGTACTTGTCGACCTCGGCCTGGAGCTCGAGCTCGAGCTGCGTCGCCGGCAGCTCGCGCCGCGCCCGCTCGACCAGGTAGAGGAAGTGGCTCACGCCCTCGACGATCTGGCAGAGCTGATCGAAGCTCGGGCGGCCCCCCTCGGGCAGGCGCGGGAGGCGAAGCGCGAGCTCCACCTCGCCCTCGGCGCCGCGGTCCACGATCACCAGCACCTCGCGATCGGCGTGATCCGAAGCCTCGATGAAGTCGTCGACCGGCGGCGCGTCGCTGATGGCGTAGAGGCGCGCGAGCCGCGCCTGGATCCTCGCGGGGAGGCTCCCGCCGTCTCGCGCTGGCATCAGTTGAGGCCGCCCGCGCCCCGCGAAGGGAGGATGCCGTGCGACCCGAGCTCCTCGGCCAGCCGCGCCGAGCCGGTCTTGAGCCAGCGCTCGTAGAGCTTGATCACCGAGCGCTCGTCGCGCGCCCCGCCCGTCAGCGTCCGCTCGGCCACGTCGGCGAGCACCTCGGCGAAGCGATCGAACTTGGCGGCCAGCTCCGAGAGCACGTCGGGCGGGGCCGCGGCGCCGTCGCTCTCCTTCTTGCGCTGGCTCCGGAGGCGCAGCATCACCGCCGCCTCGCGGTAGGCCGTGCTCCCCACCGTCACCACGTAGCCGCGATCGGCCCCGCGCCCCTCGAGGTGGCTGCGAAAGAAGCCGATGGCATAGAGCACGTGGTCCCCGAGGCCGCGCAGCCGCCGGAAGCGCTCCGGCCCGTCGGCCTCGAGCGCGTCGCGGAGCTGGAAGGTGAGCGGCCGGCTGAAGGTCGATCCGCTCTCTTCGCTGGGGTGCGCGTAGTCGCAGAGCAGGCCGACGAGGTAGCTCGACGCGGCGTCGGTGGCCTCGACCCGCCGGTCGCGGATCGCGTCGGAGAGCACTTCCTGGAAGTAGTGGGAGATGTTCGGGGCGATGGCGATCGAAGGCTGGCTCACAGGGACACCTCTCGCCGCGAGGCGACAGGTGGTGGAGGCCGTTCGCCGCGCGAAATGCCTGGGCGACGTCGCGTCGTCCCGGCGGGGCTGCTTGATCCTTTGCGTGGCCTCGAGCGAGGCCTGCCGTCACCCCGGCGGAGGCCGGAATGCTGCGGCATTGCTCATGATTTAGCTCAGAGAACGGCGCCCGGCCAGCTTGCTTGAGGCAAAACTTTCAAGAAATTCGAGGAGTTATGGCCACCTCGGCCGGCGAGTGCCAGCGGGGCTAAACCCGCGCAGATACGCCGCTTGACTCCCCCGACGGCGTGGCTATCTTCCGGCGCGCTCGCTAGCACTCGGCCGAACTGAGTGCTAGCAAAGCGCCCGAACCGCACCGTCACCACGTCCGGCAAGCCCGCCGAAAAGGACGCTCAGCCGCTCCGCCGCTTCCGCAGGGGGCGAAGGCGAAGCAGCGGGACCCGCTCCTCCTCTTTCCCGGGCCGCTGGAGGCTCATTATCAGGCGTCGACGCTTCGTCCACGCCTCGGAGAAACTCGTCATGAAGATCAGGCCGCTCCAGGATCGCGTCGTTGTCCGTCGTGTGAAGGAAGAGGAGAAGACCAAGGGTGGTCTTTACATCCCGGACTCCGCCAAGGAGAAGCCCGTCGAGGCGACGGTGATCGCCGTCGGCAACGGGAAGGTTCTCGAGGACGGCACGGTCCGCAAGCTCGACGTCAAGGAGGGTGACCGCATCCTCTTCGGCAAGTACTCGGGCAGCGAGGTCAAGATCGACGGCGAAGAGCACCTCATCCTCCGCGAGGACGACATCCTCGGCGTCATCGAGAGCTGATTCGCGGGCAACAGGATTCGAGGAGATACGAACATGGCAGCCAAAGAAATTGTCTACAACGAGTCGGCCCGCAGCTTGATCCTCGCGGGCGTCAACGCCCTCGCGGACGCCGTCAAGGTCACCCTCGGCCCCAAGGGTCGTAACGTCGTGATCGAGAAGAGCTTCGGCTCGCCCACCGTCACCAAGGACGGCGTGACGGTCGCGAAGGAGATCGAGCTCGAGAACCGCTTCGAGAACATGGGCGCCCAGATGGTGCGCGAAGTGGCCTCGAAGACGAGCGACATCGCCGGCGACGGCACCACGACGGCGACGGTGCTCGCCCAGGCCATCTACCGCGAGGGCAGCAAGCTCGTCGCCGCCGGGCACAACCCGATGGAGATCAAGCGCGGCATCGACAAGGCCGTCGAGGCCATCGTCGCGCACCTCAAGGGCGCGGCGAAGTCGACCCAGGATCCCAAGGAGATCGCCCAGGTCGGCACCATCAGCGCCAACGGCGACCAGACCATCGGCAAGCTCCTCGCCGACGCGATGGAGAAGGTCGGCAAGGAGGGCGTGATCACGGTCGAGGAGGCCAAGAGCGCCGAGACGACGCTCGACGTGGTCGAGGGCATGCAGTTCGACCGCGGCTACCTCTCGCCCTACTTCGTGACCGACGCCGAGAAGATGATCGCGTCGCTCGAAGATCCGTACATCCTCATCTCGGAGAAGAAGATCTCCAACATGAAGGATCTCCTCCCCGTGCTCGAGGCGATCGCGCGCAGCCAGAAGCCGCTGCTCATCATCGCCGAGGACATCGAGGGCG
>FSTQ01000337.1_pt1 | contig 19306 bp, 16 predicted proteins | sample 1637281 | NCBI WGS metagenome assembly FSTQ01 (sample SAMEA3914818, study PRJEB12502) | metagenome | biome: forest; material: soil | place: Canada | collected 2010-06-26 | depth 0.1 m
AGATACTGCGCAATAGAACCGCGCGCGTAAGCAAGCGGACCAGAGCCCCGCGCGTCAGCAAGGGGACCTTTAGCCAAGGGGGTCCGCTTGCTGACGCGCGCGGCTCTGGTCCGCTTGTTAACACGCGCGGTTCCAAGCCCTGTGTTGGCTCAGGATCGTGGCGGTGATTTAGACGCCGATATAGAGACGATGCGCGAAGTTGCGCTCGAGCTTGGCGCGCAGGACTTTTTCTGCGGCTGTCTCGATATCGTATTCGATTCGCTTGAACTCGAATCGCTTCGTGTCGCTGTCGTAGATCGTGTAGCTCGCGCGGTTGTCGTAGTCGCGGGGCTGGCCGACGGAGCCGACGCTCACGATGTACTTGCGGCCCTCTTCCAGGGTGAAGTCCACTGGGGCGAGCTCTTCCACGGCGGAGGGCGAGAGGGCGAAGACTTTGCAGAGGTGCGAGTGGCCGATCAAGGTGATGTGGCCGAGCTCGTTCCACATGGGCAAGCACTCACGGGCTTGCTCGGGAGCGAAGATGTACTCGAACTCTTCGAGGCGGACCGGCGAGCCGTGGCAGAGGTCGACGTTGATGTCCGTCAACCGCTCCTGGTACGTCAGGCTCTTGAGCCAGGCCGCGTTCTCGGCGGTGAGCATCGCCGCGTGGGTGTCGAGCGCCTGTCTGGCTGCCTCGTAGTAGTACGAGTAGTCCATGCGCCCCGCGACGGCGGCGTCATGGTTGCCGAGAATCGTCTTCTTCGCGATCTTGCGGACAAGATCGGCGCACTCGTTAGGTGACCCACCGTAGCCAACGGTGTCCCCCAGGCAGTAGTAGACGTCGATTCGTTCCCGGCGGTACGCCTCCAGCACAGCGCTGAGCGCCTCGTAGTTGGCGTGCGTGTCGCTGAAGATGCCCAGACGCATAGAATTCCGCGAGTCTAGCACGAGGCGTATGCCGCTACGGAAGCAATTCTCGCGATGGGCCTCGGCTTTTCTCGAATGACCGCGATCGTTGCCGCCAGACGCGGGACGACTAAGGGTTCGGGTGTGCAGACCAACGGCTCCGGGAACAAGGGAACGAGCATCATTCACGAGGCGAACGAGCGCAACGTAGCGCCGCCTCCAGAGCGGATCCGGGAGCTCGCGGAGGCGTGCGTGCGGTTCGTCGAGCGCGCGGTCGGGGTCAAGCTCGACTACGAGGCCGACACGCTCTCGCTCCTCGATCACTACCTGGAGGAGGGGCGCAAGGCGGCGCGCGCCAAGCCGGAGACGGCGCCGCTGGTGGCGCACGCGGCGGGCGCCTACTTCGGCGAGGTGGTGCGGCGTCGCCACGCGTCGTGGTGGCGCACCGAAGGCGACGACCCGGCCTTCTACCGGATCGAGCTCGAGGCGGCGTACCTCTCCTTCAGCCCGGTGCAGCTCATGGCCGACGCGCTCCTTCGAAGTGAAGAGGAGGGATCAGAAGAGGAGGACGTGAGCGAGCGCCTCGAGCTCGAGGACGAGGATCGCGACGCCGTCGCCCAGCGCCTGGCCGAGCTGCCCCCGGTCTCCGAGCGCGACTTCTACGCGCCCTCGACCCGGCTCGAGGTCATCGACATCGCGGTCGAGGCCATCCGCGCCCGGCGCATGGGCGCAGGCGATCAGGCCGACGACGCGCTCCGTCCTGAAGATTACGACGCATAGCCCGGGATCACATGGCCCAGGGGACGGTGAGCGCCGCGGAAAGGGATTGCGCGGGGAAATCCACGCCGCTCGGGCAAGGATGATATCTTCGCGGCGTGTGGTGGATCCTCTCTGGGCTGCTCATTCTCATCATCTGGACCCTGAAGCTCATCCTTCAGGCGGCGCTCACCATCTGGGTGCCGGTGATCGTGACGATCGTGATCACGATCTTCATGATCGTCCTCTTCGTCTATCAGCGCATCGCCATCGGTAGGGCGGCGGGCGCGCTCGAGAAGGCGATAGCGCAGCAGGGCGCGCAACAAGCGCTCAACGCTCGGCCCGAGCGCCGCGCCGAGATCACCGAGCTGCAGAAGCAGGTGCAGACCGGCATCAACGCGCTCAAGACCTCCAAGCTCGGCAAGGGCAAGCGGAGCGGGGCGGCGGCGCTCTATTCGCTGCCCTGGTACGTGATCATCGGGCCTCCGGGCGCGGGCAAGACGACGGCGCTCAAGCACTCGGGCCTGATCTTCCCGCACCAGGACGCGGGCGGCGGCGGCGGCGTCCGCGGCGTCGGCGGCACGCGTAACTGCGACTGGTGGTTCACCAACGAGGCCATCCTCCTCGATACGGCCGGCCGCTACACCACCGAGTCCGACGACCGCGAAGAGTGGATCGCCTTCCTGCAGATGCTGCGGAAGTACCGCACCAAGCGGCCGATCAACGGCGTGCTCGTGGCGATCAGCGTCGCCGATCTCATCGACGCCAACGAGCAGCAGCTCGAGGCCACCGGGAAGAAGCTCCGCGCCCGCATCGACGAGGTCATGACCCAGCTCCAGATGGTGGTGCCGGTCTACGTGCTCTTCACCAAGGTCGACCTCATCGCCGGCTTCAACGAGTTCTTCGGCGATCTGCGCAAGAGCGATCGCGCGCAGGCCTGGGGCACCACGCTCAAGCTCGACATGATCAAGAACGAGCCGGGCCGGATCTTCGACGCCGAGTTCGACGTGCTCTGCGGCCAGGTCCACGCGCGCTCGCTCAAGCGCCTGGCCATGGAGCGGAGCCGCGAGGCGCGCGAGAAGATCTTCCAGTTCCCGCTCGAGTTCTCGGGGATGAAGCGCAACCTCTCCGAGCTCATCGCCGCCACGTTCCAGGTCAACTCCTTCCAGGGGACGCCGATCTTCCGCGGCTTCTACTTCACCTCGGGCACGCAGGAGGGGCGCCCGCTCGATCGCGTCCTCGGCCGCATGGGCCAGGCGATGGGCATCCGCCCGCCCGAGCAGGCGCAGCAGCAGGTCGTGGAGTCGAAGAGCTACTTCCTCCACGACGTGTTCATGAACGTCGTCTTCCCCGACGGCGACATCGCGGCCCGCAGCGCCAGCGAGGTGCGGCGGCAGAAGATCATGCGCTTCGCCGTGAGCGCGGCGGCGGCGACGCTGGCGGTGATCCTGGCGATCCCCGGCATCGTCTCGTTCTCGAAGAACCGCGCCTTCCTGCGCGAGACCGAGGCCACGGTGAAGGCCGCGGCGGCGATCGACTGGGGGAGCAACCGCCCGGTGTCGGAGAAGATCGCGCCGCTCGATCCGCTGCGCGTCCGCCTCCAGGACGACCTCGATCGCTACCACGAGGACGGCGAGCCCTTCGGCATGGGCTGGCGCATGTACATGGGCGACGAGGTTCGCCCCGCGGTCACGCGCGCGTACATCGACAACATGCAGCGCGGCTTCGTCCTGCCCTGCAAGCAGCGGCTCGAGGCCAAGATCAAGCGCTTCCACGGGGAGCCCTACATCACCGAGCGCACCGACCTGAAGACGTACCTGATGCTCAGCGACATCGATCACCTCGACGTCGAGTGGGCGACGACGAAGTACACCAAGCTCTGGGCCGAGCTGCTCAAGCTCTCGTCGGACATGAGCGACTACGATCTGCGCAAGCGGCTCGCCCCGCACGTGGCCTACTACTTCACGCTGCTGAAGCTGAAGCGGGCGGTGCCGCTGCCGGCCGACATGGAGCTCATCGGCGCGGCGCGGAAGACGCTGATGAGCGTGCCCGTGCAGAAGCGGTACTACGACCTCTTCATCAACTCGATGATCGAGGAGACGTACGGCGACAACGAGACGAAGATCTACCCGCCGCTCTCGCTCGGGGAGATCTTCGCGGGTCGGCAGAACGTGCTCGACAAGATCACCAGCGCCCAGTTCCAGAAGACGAAGGCCTGGAAGCAGGTCGCCGGGCCGTACACGGAGAAGGGGCACTTCGCCGTCGTCAAGAACGTCACCGACTCGGTGGGCCTGCTCGAGCGCGAGCAGTGGGTCGTGCCGCTGACCGACGACGAGACGGCGACGCGCATCCCGGTGAACATCAAGCGGCTCGCCGACGACTACGATCAGGCCTACCTGGCCGAGTGGACCGACTGGCTCCTCGACATCACCGTGAAGAGCCCCGCGACGGTGAAGGAGGCGATCGATCTCTACGTCGTCCTCAACACGGCCGAGTTCCCCTACGGCCGCATCCTCCGCCTGCTCGAGGATCACACGCAGTGGCGCAAGTCTCCCTCGGAGATCGAGAAGGAGCTCGAGCGCGAGAGCAAGCAGCGCGCGGTGATGGCGATCCAGAGCCGGACGGGCGGCATCCGCGTCAACATCCCCGACATCAAGAAGCTCGGCGATCGGGTGAGCGCGGTGCCGGGCACGTTCAAGCGCACAGTGGAGTTCGGCGTCCCCACCGGCAACATCCCCAGCACCGAGGTCCCGCTGGCCAAGTACCTCTCGCGCCTCGACACGCTGCGCGGGGAGTTCAAGCGGCTCGAGGACGCGACGCCCAACGTCGATCCTCGCCTCGTCAGCGACAAGCTCGACGACGCGACGCGCGAGGTGACGGCGCTGCTGCAGCCCTACGACGACAAGGCGAAGACGCTGCTCCTGCGGCTCCTGACCGCGCCGCTGACGATCGTCTCGGTGCGCATGCCGACGAACAACAACGGCGCCTTCAAGCCGGGTGCGAACAAGGGCAACTGCTACGGCCCCAAGGGCAAGGTCCCCTGCTCGAAGTGAACGCGACCGCGACCGCGTCGGCTACGTGCGAAGCGTGCCGATGAGGTCGCGGGCGGCGATCCCCTCTGCAAGACAGTAGGCGGCGAGCCCGTCGAGCACTCGCTTCGAGGCGGTGGGATCGGCGAAGCTCGCCGTGCCGACTTGCACGGCGGAGGCGCCGGCGAGGAGGAACTCGATCGCATCTTCTGCCGTCGCGATCCCGCCGATGCCGATGATCGGGATGCGCACGGCGCGCGCGAGCTCCCACACCATGCGGAGCGCGAGGGGCTTGAGGGCGGGGCCCGAGAGGCCGCCGGTGCGGTTGGCGAGGCGCGCGCGGCGCGTGCGCACGTCGATCGAGAGGCCGCGGATGGTGTTGATCGCCGTGAGCGCGTCGGCGCCCGCCTCCTGGCAGGCGAGGCCCACGCCCTTCAAATCGCCTGCTTCCGGCGACATTTTCACCCAGATCGGGAGCCTGGTCACGGCGCGCACGGCGGCGGTGACGCGGGCGGCGGCGACGGGATCGCAGCCGAAGAGGAGGCCGCCCTTGTCGACGTTGGGGCACGAGACGTTGAGCTCGAGCGCGGCGACGCCGGGCTCGGCGCTGACGCGGACGGCGAGGGCGGCGAAGTCCTCCACCGTGGTGGCGAAGATGTTGGCGATGACGGTGACGCCGCGCTTGCGGAGCGTGGGGAGCTTCTCGGTGCAGAAGGCCTCGACGCCGACGTTGGCGAGGCCGATGGCGTTGAGCATGCCCGACGCGGTCTCGCAGATGCGATCGGGCGGGTTGCCGGCGCGCGGCAGGAGGCTGAGGCCCTTCGTGCAGATGCCGCCGAGCGTGGCGGTGTCGAAGAAGTCGTCGTACTCGAGCCCGTAGCCGAAGGTGCCCGAGGCGGTGAGGACCGGGTTCTTCAGCGTCAGCTCGCCGAGGGTGACGCGGAGATCGGCGGAGGCGGCGTCGCTCATCGCGGGCCCTCTTTCCAGGCGATCGCGGCGGCGTCGATGCACGGGCCCTCGGTGCAGGCGTAGAGGAAGCCCGCGCTGCTGCGGGGCACCGGGCAGCCGAGGCAGACGCCGTAGCCGCAGGCCATCGGCGTCTCGAGCGAGACCTCGCAGGGGACGTCGAGGGACTCGCAGAGGGCGGCGACGGCGGCCATCATCGCCTCGGGGCCGCAGGTGTAGACCTTGACCGGGCGGCCCGCCGCGGCGTGCTCGCGCAGCGCCGCTTCGAGGATCACGGTGACGCGGCCACGGGTCCCGCGCGAGCCGTCTTCGGTGGCGACGCGCAGCTCGGACACGGCGGCGAGCTCGGCGGCGAGCGGGAGGTCGGCGATCGATCGCGAGCCGTAGAGCGCGAGCGGCAAGCGCGAGGGATCGCGCGCCGCGAGCTCGCGCGCGAGGAAGAGCAGCGGCGCCACGCCGACGCCGCCCGCGACGAGGACGGCGCGGCGATCGCTCGCGGCGGCGGGGGCGCGCTGCGCGTCGAAGTCGCTCCAGGAGCGGCCGAGCGGGGCGAGCAGCTCGAAGACCTCGCCGCTCGAGGCGTTGGCCATGCGCCGCGTGCCTTGCCCCACGACCTTGATCAAGATCGACGGCCGCTCGCCCGCGGTGAGCAGGCTCATCGGCCTGGGCAGCAGCGGATCGCTGCCCCACGTGGTCGAGCGGATCATCGCGAACTGGCCGGGGAGCGCGGCGATCGGCTCCGGCGGCGTGAAGGTGAGCACGTGGTAGGCGCGATCGATCGCCTCGCGATGCTGGAGCGGCGCGGTCCAGAGCCGGCGAGGCGCGAGCGGCGCGAGCGGGGGGAGATCGCTGCGTGGCACGGCAGCGCTCTTAGCCCCGCTCGCCTCACCCGTCGATCCGGATTTCGTCGCGCCCGGGGAGGACGGCGCCGCTCTCGGGATCGAGCGCGAGGATCATCTCGATCGCGTCTTCCCCGTTGTCCGCGTAGTACCCGGTCCGCACGCCGAGCGCGGTGAACGCGAGCCCGCGGTAGAGCTTGATCGCCGCGCGGTTCGAGCGCCGCACCTCGAGCAGCACGATGCGGATCTTGGCCTCGGAGGAGTAGCCGAGCGAGGCCTCCATCAGCGCGCGGGCGATGCCGCGGCGACGCATCGAGGGCACGGTCGCGATGTTGAGGACGTGGAGCTCGTCGGCCACGTGCCACGAGATGAGGAAGCCGACGAGCGGCGCGCCCGCGGAGGCACGCGCGGCCCAGAGGCGCGCCCACGGACGAGAGAGCTCTTCCTCGGTGGAGAAGCTGTCGGAGAAGCACTCGTGGGCGATGGCCTCGACGGCGGCGAGCTCTTCGGGCGGGCTCCCCGGCGAGAGGAGCTCGACCTCGATCGCGGCGGTCCCGGCGCGCGGCTCGATCGTTCGTCGCATCAGTTGGCCACCGTGGGGCAGCCCGCGGCGATCTGCACCTGCTTGACCTGGCCGCTCTTGAGGCGCTTGCAGGCGTCGCCGCGCAGCTCGATCGCGTGCTGCGGGCCGCCGTTGTAGACGAGCTCCCAGGCCCAGCCGTCGACGGCATCGCGGGGGATGACCTCGTCGTCGAGGTAGACGTTGACGAGGCTGGCATCGGGCGGCGGCGTCTCGAGATCGAACGTGCAGGAGACCTCGAGCGCGGCGATCGAGCCGAGCGTGCCCGCGAGGCTCGAGTAGTCCTGGACCTTGTAATAGAAGGGCGGCGCGATCTGCGGGGCGCCCGAGACGATGGCCATCTGGTCGAGCACCGCGCCGTAGGTCTCGCTCCCGGGGACGCCGACGACGTAGACGCGCACGCCCGCCGCCGCGAGCTTGGCCACGGCGTCGATCGAGGCCTGGCGATCGATGCAGTTGATCGCCCCCTCCTCGGTCTTGGGGCCGCAGCAGCTCGGCCCGGTGGGCGTGCACGCGCCCGCCGAGGAGGGCACGCTCTCGATGTTGTTCATGCAGTCCTCGGCGCCGCAGCTCGCGATCGCGCCGCAGTTGGGCCCGCCGTCGGTGGCGAGCACGACGATGGTGCGGCCCGGGAGCTTGGTCAGCGTCGGGTAGAGCGCCGCGAGGGTCGCCGCGGTCGGCGTGCCGCCGTTCGGCTGGACGGTGGTGAGCTTGGCGAACTTGGAGATGTCGAGCGCGTCGCCGGCGGTGACGGGGAGGACCTCGCCGCCCACATGACACTGGTCGGCGCCGGAGGCGAAGGGGAAGAGCGCCGCGCCGACGTTGATGAGGCCGCCGATGTTCTTCACGAGCTCGATGGCCGCGGCTTGCACGAGCCGGTAGCGCGTCGAGGCGCCGACGGGCGTGGCCATGCTGCCCGAGGTGTCGAGCACGAAGTAGATGTTGGGCGGATCCTTGTGGACCTGCGTGATGAGCTGGCCGCACAGATCACCCGCGTCCGGCGGCGGCGCCTTGCTTCCCCCGACACCGAGGAGCTCGTCCCCACCCGCGCCGCCGACGCCCCCGCTCGTGGCGGCCGTCGACGCCTTCAGCCCCGGAGGGTTGGCGTTGACGCTGCACGCGGCGACGACCGAGGCGAGCGATGCGAGGAGCGCTCCCGCACGGAGGAGCCGCGTCGTTGCGAGAGAGCGCCGTGGTGGGGTGGAAAGATAAGCGCGCATTGTACGAGCGAGCGTATCACTTCCGCGGGAGATGGCACCGCGCGACGCCGGGCGCGAGCCTCGCTCTACGGCTCGCGATAGAACCGCGGCACGCGGCGCGAGATGCTGGTGAGCACCTCCCAGGGGATCGTCCCCGCGTGCGCCGCGATCTCCTCCGCGCCGATCGCGTCCTTGCCGAGCGGCCCCTCCTGCGCGCCGAGGACGACGACCTCGTCGCCGAGCCGGGCGCCGGGGATGTCGGTCACGTCGATCATGGTCATGTCCATCGACACGGTGCCGGCGATCGGCGCGCGCCGGCCGCGCGCGAGCATGTGGCCGCGGTTCGAGAGGAGGCGGCTCAGCCCGTCGGCGTAGCCCATCGGGACGGTGGCGATCACGCTCGGGCGCGCGGCCTGCCAGGTGTGGCCGTAGCCGATGCGCTCGCCGGTGGGGATCGATCGCAGCGCGACGATCTCCGTGCGCACGCGCATCACCGGCTTCAGCTCGGGGAAGCCCGCGGCCTCGTGCGCGGCGGCGTCGATCGGCGAGACGCCGAAGAGCGCGATCCCCGGGCGGACGAGGTCGAAGCGCGCTTCGGGCAGCCGCAGCATCGCCGCGCTGTTGGCGGCGTGGCGGACGCGCGGCAAAAGGCCGTGCTTGGCGGCGCGCTGCTCGATGGCGCGGAAGGCGCGGAGCTGCGCCTGCGTCGAGCCGAGGTCGTCGGCGTCGGCGCAGGCGAAGTGGGTCATCAGCCCGTCGAGGCGCACCTCGGGGTGGCGCAGCAGCGCCTCGATCACCCCGTCGAGCTCGGCCGTCGCCACGCCGAGGCGGCCCATGCCGGTGTCGACCTTGACGTGCACGCCGACGGGCGTGTGCCCCTCGGCGCGGGCGAACGCGGCGATGCGCTCGATCTGCCCCGCGTCGTAGACCACCGGGATCAGATCGTGGGCGAGGATCTCTTCGAGGCCGTCGAGGCGGCTCCCGTAGTAGCCGCCCATCACCAGGATCGGCACGTGGATGCCCGCGTCGCGCAGCTCCACCGCCTCTTCGAGCAGGGCGACGCAGAGGCCGGGGATGCCCGCGCGCTCCAGCGTCCGCGCCGCCGCGGGGGCGCCGTGCCCGTAGGCGTCGGCCTTGAGCACGCCCCAGATCTTGGTGGGGATCGACGCGTTGAGGCCGGCGCCCATCGCTCGCTCGAGCGCGCGGAGGTTGTGCCGCAGGTGCGCGAGGTTGACCTCGGCGCGCGTGGGGCGAACCGCTCCCTCGGGCGCGGCGCGGCGCGGCTTCTGGACGCGCGGCGATCCGCCTTCGGAGGCGGGCGCGGGGCCGCTCGGCCCAGGCGCGGAGTCCGCAGCACGACGGCCCGGGGGTGCGCTCGGAGACATGGTCCGTCCCGCTTAGCCCTGCGCCGGAAGCACCGTCAAGATCCCCGTACGCCCCGCCTCCGCGGCGCTGGCTAAAAGCAACGCTTCATGCAGCGCTTGTACTTGCTGGAGCACGCCTTCTCGCAGGGCGCCGCCTTGCATTCGCCGCGACAGAAGCTCCACGCTTGCTCGCAGTCCGAGGCGCACCCGGCCGCGGGCGGAGCGCCGTCGACCTCGGCGTCCGAGGCATCCGCCTGCGCGTCGCCTTCGCCGGCGTCGACCACCGCCGCGGCGATGAGCATCGGCGGCGGCGCGAGGGCGCTCGTGGGATCGACCGACGACGGTTTGCTCGCCTTGTCGAGCTGCCAGTCGCCCTCGTCGAAATCGCTCGCGCCGCTGAGCTGGCGATCGCGGAGCGCGGCGTACTCGATGCGATCGCGCGTCTGGCCGAAGGTGTAGAACTTCCGCCACTCGTCCCAGCAGGCGCGCCGGATCGTCGGCTTCATGTCCGACTGCGCGTCGAGCGCCATGCAGTGCTCGAAGCGCACATCGCCCTCGTACACGGCCTGGAGGCTGGCGCCGCAGGACACGGCGCCGAGCCCGAGGAACGCCGCGGCGAAGAGGCGAGGAAGAAGAGAGGCTCGACGCACGCGAGGGCGAGTCTAGCGCGGTTCGCTCTATTTACAGCGCTGCGTCTTCGAGACGGCCGGGTTGCTCGGCGTGAACGAGCAGACCAGGATGCCGGTGCACGTCCCGAGCGGGGCCGAGGCGCCGCAAGCGACAGGCCCCTGGAAGCCCACTCCCTGAGCGCAAGCGCCGCAGTTGAGCGCCAGCGTCTCGGTCTCCTGCAGCCCGTTGCAGTTGAAATCGAACGGGAGCGTTCCTACCGGCGGGTTCTCGATCGGGAACGCGTGATAGTCCCCCTTGGGGTTGGCGAGCACATCGCTGTCCGCGCAGTCGTTGCCCCCGGGGCACTTGGCCGAGATGTACGTGTCGCCGTCAGCATCGGAGGTGCACCCTCCCGTGCTCGTGCTCGTCGCGCTGCTCGTGCTCGTCGCGCTGCTCGTGCTCGACGTGCTGCTCCCGCCGGCTCCGCCGCTCCCGCCGCTCCCGCCGGTGCCGCTGCTCGTCGCGCTGGTGCTCGACGCACCACCGTTGCCACCGCCGCCGCCGATCGAGCTGCTCGAGGCCGTCGCGCTCGCGCCTCCGGTGCTGCCCGTGGTGCCCGTCACGATGATCTCGTACGTGGGGAAGCTGCACGAGGCGATCGCCGCCGTGATCGAGACGGCCAACGCCAGGAGCACCCTGCCAACATTTCGCTTCGTCATCAGAACCTCACCTCCGCCCAGAGACGACCGCCACCCGAGAGCGGAGCGAATCCGCCGTCCACCCTCGCTGCGCTCTTCGGCGCCGGCATGGCCGAGCTCGTCGGCGAGCTGCTGACGAGGAGCAGCGACGCGCCGGTGACGATGCCCGCGATCCCCACGCCGCCGAAGACGTTGGCGAGGATCGCGTTCGTCTTGCCGCGGCTGTACGCGTCGGCGACCTCCTGCGAAGCCAGGCACGTCGCGGTCTTGCAAGCCGCCTCCACGGTGGAGAGCGCCGAGCCGCGGACGATCGTCGTGATCACCATGCCGATCACGCCGGCGCCGCCCACGCCGAGCGCCACGAAGCCCCCCGTGCGCATCGCGCTGTGATCCGGCGGCGGCACCGGCGCCGTGGAGCCGGTGCCGGCCTCCGCTTTACCGAGGGCCGTCGGCGCGGGGATCTTCAGCGCGACGGTCTCGTTCGATCCCGCGACCAGCGTGCGCTTCTCGATCAGCGGCGTGACGCCGCCGTACGCCGCCTCGATCGTGTGCAGCCCGAGATCGCGCTCGAGCTCGACGCCGAAGAGGCGCGGGTCGAGCGGCTTGCCGTCGATGGTGATGCGCGCGCCGCCCGCGCCCTCGCCCGAGATGCGCACCGTCAGCTTGGCGACCTTGCTCGCGAGCCGGGCGTACGCGCTCTCGGCGTCCTTGTCCCAGCCCTCGTAGTTGGGGTCGCTGCTCTGGAGCACGGCGCGGCGCAGGCTCCACCAGTCGTTGCGCGCCGAGGCGAACTGGCCGAGCTTCTCTTCGCACTCGGCGATGTTGCGGAGCGCGCCGACCCCCTCGGGCTTGATCTCCAGGGCGCGGCGGAACGCGACGATGGCGTTGGCGCAGTCGCCGCCCGTGCGGAGCTGGCGGCCCTGCGCGAAGAACGTCTCGGCGTCCTGGTTCGCCGCGCGCGCGGGCGCGGCGAAGAGCAGGACGGCGGCAAAGCACAGCGCGGATCGGCTACTGGATCTCACTGGGATCGATCTTCTTCCTGGGCGTAGACGACTTCGCCGCGGTCGGCGTGGGCGGCGGAGGCGGCGCGGACGCGGTTACGGGAGCCGACACCACGGGCAGCGCCGCGCTCGCGGTGACGGTCACGCGCGGCGAGGTCGGCGAGCGCGGCGAGAGCGGCATGGAGGTCGACGTGGCCTCGGCGCTCGGGGGCGGCGGCTCCAGCACCGGAGGCGCGAGGAGGTGCGCGCCCGACGACGGCAGCGCCGGCGCCCGCGGCGCCGTGACCTCGGGCTGCCGCAGCGCGAAGAAGGCGACGCTCGCCACGCCGAGGATCGCCAGGGCGCCGACGCCGAGGAAGATCCCTGTTCGCGGCGATCGACGCGGCGCGATCAGCGCCCGGAACGCCGCCGCGAACGCGCGCGCCGTGGGGTAGCGATCGTCGGGCTTCGTGGCGAAGACGCGGGCGAAGAACCCGTCGATGCCGCGCGGGAGATCGTCGCGCAGCTGCGACGGCGGCCGGTAGATGCCCTTGCCGATCGACATCATCAGCTCGGGCACGTTGGCGCCGCCGAAGCAGGGGCCGCCCGTCAGCGCCTCGTAGGTGACGACGCCGAGCGACCAGAGATCGCTGCGCCCGTCGAGCTTCACGTCGCCGACGATCTGCTCCGGGCTCATGAACGCGGGCGATCCGACGAGCTCGCCGTGCGCCGTCTCGCGCGGGCGATCGAGCGCGATGTCCGCGCGCAGCGACTTGGCCACGCCGAAGTCCGCCACCTTGACGAGGAAGCCTCCGCCGGGCTGGTCGATCAGCATCAGGTTGGAGGGCTTGAGATCACGATGAACGATGCCGAGCGCGTGCGCAGCCTCGAGCGCGTCGGCCACCTGATCGAGCACGTCGGCGAAGCGGGCGGGCGTCATCGCGCCGCGGCCTTCGATCTCGTCCTCGAGCGTGCGCCCGTTGACGAGCTCCATCACCAGGTAGGGCACGCCGTTCTCTTCGCCGGAGTCGTGGACGGCGACGACGTGGCGCGTCTTCGAGGAGATCTTCGCCGAGATCTGCGACTCGAAGCGGAAGCGCTCCAGCGCGTACGGCGCGGTGGTCGCGTCGTTGGTGAGGTTCGCGTCGACGAACTTGATCGCGACCTCGGAGCGGAGCCCCTCGTGCTGCGCGGCCCAGACCTCGGCCATGCCGCCGCGAGCGAGGTACCGCTCGAGGCGGTAACGACCAGCGATGAGCATGCCCGGAGCCAGCACAGCCCCTCCAGGCACGAGCCTGCCGACGTGGCTCGAGCCGGAGCTGGGCTGGGCGGAAGCGGTGGAGCTCTTCATGGGAACCAAGGTTAAATCTTACGTAAGGGTACATCCTTGAAGGGACAGGAACAGCTACGAGTGACTTCCCTCCCCGGTTGATCTTCCTCCGGCGATCCCGTAGGCTCCGCGCCCCTTTCCACCGGAGCCCGGTTTATGTTCCTGATGCTGTCGAAAAACCCCCGCAAGACGAACCGCACCAAGACCAAGCGCCTTCGCGCCAAGATGAAGGCGAAGAACCGCTCGCGCCGCAACCGGATCTACGTCCGCTCGTAGGACGCCACCTCGGGGTCGGGCGGGTAAATAGCCCGCCGCTCCACGCTGAGCCGCTGCGCGACGTGGGCCCGACGGCCCGCTCACGAGCGGCTCTTGGCGTTTCTGGTGCCGCAAACGGCGCTCAGCTGGCTTGTCTCGCATGAAGCTGCCGCCGAAGCTGTGGGTGAGTTTCGTCGAGCCGCGTGGGCTGCGCAGAGAAACGAAGAGCCGTACGCGCCCACGGTGACGACAGCGGGGCGCGTCCGGCTTGAGAAGCTCGTCCGGTTCAATCGACTCGTCCGGTGCGTCCGGCTCGACTCGACCAACCATCAGTCGACTACGGTCCGCCCTTTTTCAACTCGGTGAGGACCAGCTTGGCGACGGCCTTGAGCGTGTCGAACACGCCGAAGCCGGTCCGCGCCATGCCCTCGAAGTCAGGGACGTTGGTCGGGTTGAGGAGCTCGCGGAGCTCTTCCACCGTGGCGATCTCGGGCAGATCGCGCTTGTTGTACTGGACGACGTACGGGACCTTGTCGAGCGAGTAACCCTGCTCGGCGAGGTTGGTCCGCAGGTTCTCGACCGACTCCTGGTTGGCCTCGATGCGGCCGAGCTGCGAGTCGGCGACGAAGACGACGCCGTCCACGCCCTTCAAGATCAGCTTGCGGCTCGCGTCGTAGAAGACTTGTCCCGGCACCGTGTAGAGGTGGAACCGCGTCTTGAAGCCGCGGATCTCGCCGAGGGCGAGGGGCAAGAAATCGAAGAAGAGCGTCCGGTCGGTCTCGGTCGCGAGGGAGATCATTTTCCCCTTCGCGTCGGGGTTGGTGCGCTCGTAGATGTACTGAAGGTTCGTCGTCTTCCCGCAGAGGCCGGGCCCGTAGTAGACGATCTTGCAGTTGATCTCGCGCGCCATGTAATTGATGAAGCTCATCGCGCGCTCCTAGTCGTTGAAGAGGTTGTCGATGTCTTCGTCGGTGATCTCGGCGAACGGCGAGTCGGCCCCCGGCTCCTGCACCTTCTTCAGCAACGCTTCGAAGATGTGGTTCAGCTCCTCGCTGGCTTTGCGCACGCGCAAGCGCACGAGGCCGAGGCTCGACTTGGAGTCGAAGATCACGACCAGGATTACCCGGTTGCCGACGAGCTGGATGTGGATGTTCGCCTTTTCCCCTTCGTGGAACTGGGTGGCGAACTCGTTCTCCTTGAGCAGCTTCGCCATGCCGCCCGTCGCGGCGATGTTGCCAGCCGTGAGCGACGCGAGCGACGTCGTGTCGAGGTTGTCGACGTCGCCGCTCGCAGCGATGAGCTGGCCGTTCTTGTCGACGATGAAGACGACCTTTGCGTTGGCGTCCTTGACGAGGCGATCCACGACGTTCTGGATCTGATTGAACTCCTCCTCGTACATCACCATCTGCGGGTTGACCATCGTTCCTCCGCCAGCGCGTCCCCCATGCGGGGAGCCAGCCGTGACTGGATTCCAAGCCGATCGCGGCTTTTATCCTTATGTGGACCTGGCTCCAGCGGTTTTGCTGGGACCCATGCGCTCGCTGTTCGTGTCGTGACTGTAGCTTCGAGAACACCGTGAGGCTGCGGGTTGCTCACGAGACCGTGAGGCTCCGAGGCACCCGCGATTGGTTCTATCCGATGCGAGGCTCGGGGTGAAGGGGCGAAGCAGGGCGTTCGGTCTGCCGAGGCACGGAAGCCCTGGCCGGCGCTCAAGATTGAGCCACCTCGCGGCCGGCGCGGGCGTGGCGGCGGGAGATGAGATCGAAGCCCCGGTAGCCCTCCAGCAGTTCGGCGCGGCCGGGGAGGTGCTCCCGCACCAGCTCGAGGAGGCGGCCGCCGTCGATCAAGTCCACCGGGGCGGGGCTCGAGCGGATGCCGGCGTGGGCCTCCTCGGTGAAGCCGGAGAGGGCGATGTAGATGCCCTTCAAGGCGCCCATGTCCCCCCGGACACCCTCTGCAAAGGAGAGGACGTCGACCGCGTCGACCTGCCCCGTGAGCACCGGCGTCGCGTGAAGGAGGATGCGCCCGCCGGAGAGAGGCTTGGGATCACGGGCGGTCACGTCGAAGACGCCGCCGGTGCCCGCCGAGGAGAAGACCGTCTCGAGGCCCAGCGCTTCGAGCAGATCCTTGACCACGTCGATGAACTCGTCCGCGGTGATCTCCGGGCGATCGTCGAGCTTCTGCCCGGCCTTGAGGCTCTCCACCCGCGGGACGTTGGGCGAGAAGCGGGCGATGAGGAAGATCAGCCCGAAGCCCGCGACGAGCGGGAGCATGAAGACGAAAAATATACCCATAGGGTTGCCCGAGGAGCGGCGCACGGCCGCAGAGGGGCGAAGAGCTTAGCGCAGGATCCTGCCCGGAGGCTCGCGCGCCGACATCTCGGGAGCTTGACCGTCGCGGGCTGCCACGGGATATCCCGCCGCGATGAGATCGCGCGGATCGAACCGGGGCGTCCGGGGTTTTGGTGGGGCGGCGCTGGCGCTCGGGGCGGTGGCCATCGGGCCGGGCGACGCCGGAGCAGAGATCGGGGTGATCCACCCGGGCCTGGCGAGGGCCACGACGGCCGTGCGCAACGCCAAGGGCGCCGAGGTCTACTCGTCGCTGCGCGAGATCTGGCGGACCTGGGACCGCGCCGATCCGACGCAGGTCGAAGAGGCGCTCCGCTCCGTGGCCGACAGCGCGACGGCGACCGCGCCGGTGAAGGCCTACGCGCGGCTGCTCACGGCGTACGCGCGCCGTCGCCGCGGTGATCTCGACGGATCGGTGAAGACGATCGAGTCGCTCGGCTTCATCGGCCGCTGGATGACGCTCGGGCCCTTCGACAACGAGAACAAAGCCGGCTTCACGCGGGAGTTCCCCCCCGAGCTCGAGCTGCTCGGCCCGATCGAGCTCGGTCGATCCTACGACGGCAAAGAGCGCCAGGTCCGCTGGCGCACGCCGCCCGAGGCGTCAGGGGCCTACGGCTGGTTCGACTTCGGCGAGCTGATGCGCCCGCGCGAGAACGTCTGCGCCTACGCGACGACGTTCCTCCGCGCCAAGGCCGGGACGAAGGCGCCCCGCAAGGTCTCGGTGTGGATCGGCACCGCGGGCGCCTTCCGACTTTACTGGAACGGAGAGCCGGCGCTCGAGGACCCGGGCTACCGCGATCTCGACGCCGACCGCTTCGCCACTTTGGTGACACTCGGCCCTGGCACGAACCGCGTCACGATGAAGGTCTGCGGCGACGAGGAGTCGCCCAAGTTCGCGCTGCGCCTCGGCGACGAGAAGGGCGCGCCTGATCTCGGCGTCGACGTCGTCGCCGATCCCTCGGCGAGCACGGCCGCAGAGGGCGACCCGAAGAAAGAGAGCGCGAGGCCCGCGGCGAAGACCAAGGCCGCCGCGAAGGCCGAGCCCGCGGTGAAGGCCGCGGCGGCGATCACCAAGAGGTCGGCGATCGAAGGGCCGATGCAGGAGCTCGAGCGGCGGACCAGCGATCCGAAGGCGGCGGCGTCGGAGATCGAGGCCTTCGCGCGCTACCTGTCGACGACGGGCGGAGACTCGAAGCCCGAGCACAAGGCGCGCGATCTGGCGCGGCGCGCGGCCGAGCTCGAGCCCACGGTGCGGCGGCTGATCCTCGCCGGCCAGCTCGCCGAGGATCGCAACCAGCAGCGCGTCTGGGTGGAGAAAGCCGAGGCGCTCGCCGGCCCGGGCCACCGCGATCTCGACGTGCTCCTCGCCGAGGCGCAGCTCGCCCGCGAGGGGACCAACTGGCGCGACGCCGTGCCGATCTTCGAGAAGATGCGCGCCATCGATCCCGACGACGTCAGCGCCACGCTCGGCGTGGTCGAGCTCTACATCGAGGCGGGGCTGAAGCGGACGGCGCTGGCGACGCTGGAGCGCGCGGTGGCGCGCGAGCCCAACAGCGTGGCGCTCCTGCGGGTGTACGCGTCGCAGCTGCGCGCGCTCGGGCGCGACACCGAGGCCTCCGAGGTCGAGGGGCGCTACGCGTCGCTGCGCTTCGACGACTCGGCCTTCCTCAGCCAGCAGGTGGAGCTCTCGCTGGCGCGGCGCGACACGCTGGGCGCGGAGCGGTGGCTGTCGCGCTTCCTCCGCAGCGAGCCGGACTCGGCGTGGTCGCGGAGCCTGGCGGCGCGCACCTACCGCGCGCTCGGGCAAGGCGAGCGCGCGCTCGTCGCCTACCAGCGAGCCCTGGCGCTCGCCCCGGAGGACGTGGGCACGCTGCGCGCGCTCAGCGATCTCTACGGCGCGCAGGACAAGCGCGAGGACCAGCTCAAGCTGCTGCGGCAGATCCTGGCGATCACGCCGCAAGCGAAGGACGTGCGCGAGTACGTCGAGCACATCGAGCCGCCGAAGCCGCGCGCCGACGAGGCCTACGCCTGGGCGGCCGAGCGCTTCCTGCCGATGCGCAGCGGCGCCGACAAGCGCTACCCCAAGCGCACGCTGCGCAACCTCACCGTGACGACGGTGTTCCCCAACGGCCTCGCCAGCCGCTTCCGCCAGGTGGTGTTCCAGCCGCTCACCGACGAGGCCGCCGCCGCCGGGCGCGAGTTCGCCTTCGAGTACCAGGGCGATCGCCAGACCGTCACCCTGCGCGCCGCCAAGGTCTACCGGGCCGACGGCAAGATCGACGAGGCCGTGGAGAGCGGCGAGGGCGCCGCCAACAACCCGGCGATCGCCATGTACACGTCGACGCGCACCTTCTACGTCCACTTCCCGCGCCTCAACGCCGGCGACGTGGTCGAGCTCCGCTACCGCGTCGAGGACGTGGCGCCGCGCAACGAGTTCGCCGACTACTTCGGCGAGGTCGAGTACCTCGGCTCCGACGAGCCGGTGGCCAGCACCGAGTACGTGCTGATCACGCCCAAGGCGCGCACCTTCAACATCAACGCGTCGAGCGTGCCCAGCCTCAAGCGCGACACGAAAGAGGACGGCGATCGTCGCATCGATCGCTTCATCGCCGACAACCTCGAGCCGATCGCCGCCGAGCCGGTGATGCCCGCCTGGGCCGAGATCCTGCCCCACGTCCACGTCTCCACGTTCAAGACCTGGAACGAGGTCGGCGCCTGGTACTGGGGCCTGGCGCGCGATCAGTTCGACGTCGACGACGAGGTGCGCCGGCGCGTCAAGGAGATCACCAAGGGCCTCACCGACAACGCCGCCAAGGTGAAGGCCATCTACAAGTACGCGACCGAGACGCGCTACGTGGCCCTCGAGTTCGGCATGGAGGGCATCCGCCCGCGCCGCTGCGCGCAGACGCTCGCGCGCGGCTGGGGCGACTGCAAAGACAAGGCGACGCTGATCGTCACCATGCTGCGCGAGGCGGGGATCCCCTCGACGATCGTGCTGGTGCGGACGGGCATGCGCGGCAGCATCGAGAGCGATCCGGCGAGCCTGGCGCCCTTCGATCACGCCATCGCCTACGTGCCGTCGCTCGATCTCTACCTCGACGGCACGGCCGAGCACACCGGCTCCACCGAGCTGCCGGTGATGGACCGCGACGCGGTCGCGCTGCAGATCAACGAGGGCCAGCCCAAGCTCGTGCATTTGCCGCAAGCGCCGCCGGAGGCCTCGACGACGAAGCGCAAGATCGAGGTCACCCTCGCCCCCGACGGGACCGGCCAGTTCTCCCTGGAGATGAACGTGACCGGCGCCTACGCGCCCGACTGGCGCCAGCGCTACCTCGCCGAAGGGACGCGCCGCGAGCGGGCCGGTCGCGACCTCGGCCGCGAGCTGGGCTCGGTCGAGCTCACGGCCGGAAAATCCGGGATCGAGGTCAGCGACCTCGAGGACGAAGAGCAGCCGGTGCGGCTCCACGC
>FSTQ01000026.1_pt1 | contig 19264 bp, 12 predicted proteins | sample 1637281 | NCBI WGS metagenome assembly FSTQ01 (sample SAMEA3914818, study PRJEB12502) | metagenome | biome: forest; material: soil | place: Canada | collected 2010-06-26 | depth 0.1 m
CCGCGCCATAGGCGGCGAGGTGCGGCGCGCGCTCGTTCAAGCCTGCTTGCCCGGCGATGACGAGATCCTTGCCAATCGTCGCTTTGCCGCCTCCACCCGCCGGCGCGGTGAACTGGAGCAGGTGCACGTCGGCGTGCCCCTCGGCAGAGGCAGGCTGCCCAGGCTCGATATCGCTGGTGGTGAGCCAGTATCCATCCGCGCCCGGGACGAGGTTACCCACGTTCGAGTACCAGAGATCGAGCTTGCGCACCTCGGTCGACACATTGAACATGATGCGATTCTGGTTGTCGGTCTTGCAGACGGCGGTATAGCGCTTGGCGGTCGGATCCCAGATCACCCGCTCGTACCCGCTGTGGCTGCACCCCCACCCAGCCGCCGGACTGCACCGCTCCGTCGAGGCCGACGACCTTCTCCCGATCCCCCTGGTGAATGTCGACGCACGCCATGGCGCCGTTGGTGACCGATAGAGCTGTCCCGAAATGTGCGGCATAGCTCGTCCCCGCGGCCGCGATTCGCCCGTGGTGCGCGTACCACCAGATGAGCTGGCCGGTGAGCCGCCGACACCGCTGCTCACGCTCGAGTCACCTCCGCTCGCGCTGGAGCCGGCGCCGGCGCCGCCTCCGCCCGTGGCCTCGGTTTCGCTGGTGGAGCCGCAGGCGGAGAGCATCCAGGTGAGGCCGAGAATGGGGAAGTCCGCGCTGCGCATGGGGGTCTCGCTTTCGCTGCGGACGAGGTGAGTGCACCTCGCGGTTAGCGGGGACGGCGGCGATCCGAGCTGAGGCTCGGATGCCGCGTGAGCGTCCATACTAACCGTTGCGGCGAGTCGCGAGGGCGGAAGATGTGAGGGGCGCGACGGTCGACATCGGACCGGACGCTACTCCGCGGCTCTTTCCTTCACGCGGGCAGGGAGCACGGCACGGGCGCGATCGAGCCAGGCGCGGAGGGAGACTGCGTCCGCGGGGATACGGCTCAGGTCGGCGGCGGTGACGGCGTCCACCATCGCAGGACCGTCCTTCTTCGCAATGCCCTTGGCGGCAAGAGACTCTTCGGCGTTCTTCGCCTCGGAGCCGTGGTGACCAAGGAGTGCGAGGATCCATGCCTCAAGAGCGGGGACGGCCACGCCGCCGATCACGTCGGGCGCTTTGGCAAACGTCTTGGGAATGAGCTCAATCCCAGCCTCGATGGCGGCTGCCCGCCTTGGATCCTTGTCGGTGTCGCGTGAGAAGGCGAGGATCTCGCACTTCGCTTCGATCGCATCCAGAGCCAGACCGAGCACGTTGTGCGTATCTTCGTGATCTGCGCTGGGCCGGGCGCGATACTTACGAATGCCTCGCCATACTCTCGCACCACCGATCGACCAGCCATTCGGCTCGACTTTTTTCAGCAGCGCGTGGAGTACACCGAGAGCGTCTTCGGTTCGATATGATGGATGCCCAGCGTAGCTACCAAGCTCATTGGGACCTTCGCCGGAGAGAAAGACGCGAATCGGCTTCGACGCGCTCACGGGCGCGGCCCCCCTTCGAGGAGCGGACTTTCATACTCACCATCGGCGTAGCTGAGCCATAGCTCACCGAGAGCATAAACCTTGGCGCGATCCTCGAAGTCGGGGGACTTATCGATTCTCGTCACCTGAGTCCCCTTCTCGGGCGGCCGGGTCACGACGGAGACTTCCTCGGGCTTCATCTCGTTGATGACGAGCGGGCTATGGGTCGCGATGAGCACCTGCGTGGTCTTGGAGACTTCACGCAATACCCTCATAACCTCTGCAATACGCGCGGGATGAAGTCCGTTCTCCGGTTCTTCGACCAAGATCACGGACGCTGGCTCGAGATAGGGGAGCGCGGCGAACGCGAGGTAATACAACAAACCTTCGCTCATCGCATTGGCGGAAATGCGCCGCTCTCCATGCAGCGTCACTTCCATAACTTTTTGCGAACTGCTGACGTTTTTCAGACCCAGCCGCGCAACCGACGGGAATAGTCGTCGCACCTCAGCAAGAATCTTGAGAAATGCCTCGACGTTGTGATTGATGATCACATCATAAATGGCCGGCAACCCCAAGCCACGCTCATCCAGAAACCTGACAGGATCTCCATCAAGGACGAGAGCAGTAGGCTGCCTAAGCGAGTCGGCATAGAGCCTGACGAATCGCGCCGGACTGAGCCGCCGGGCGAGCTCGATTACTTGTGGAACATCGGATTGGGTTCCCAAGAGACCAAAGTTATGTAACCCGTTACGAGATTTCGGCAAAAGCTCTGTCGTACCAGCCACATATGCCAGTTCCGCGAGTTTCCCTCCCGGGGTACTTACATGATAGACGAGCTTATCGTTGTAGGCGATGCCGAGAACATATTCGGCGTCGGTGAGCTGAGGATTAAATGGTCCATCGGAATCGAATATACCGCGCGCCAACTGCGTGATGGTCCTCATCGCCCGCAGCAGCGTGCTCTTCCCGCTATCATTCGGACCAATGAACGCGTGAAGCGGCGTCAGCTCCACGCTGACATCCTTCACGCATCCATAATTCTTGACCGTGAACCGCTCGATGAACTCCTTCATAACTCCCCCGCCCCGCTCACGGCCACCCGAGCTGCATCCACCTCACGCGCCCCGACCCGCCCACCGCATCATCCGCAAAGAACAGCGACCCTGCCCCTCCGCTCGAGAACACCGGCGACACATCCTGCGTCACCGGCCCCGTCAGCACGGCAATCGTCTTCAGCGGTCCTGCCGGTGAGCCCGGCGTCAGCTCGAAGGCGCCCAGCGTCAATGACTCTCCTTGCGCTGTCGTCAGCACACCTCGGCAAATCTTGGCGCCGCAGCCGAGCGTGGCAGATGTCACGGCATAACCGTTCTCGCCGCGGATGAGCTGCGGGACGCCGATCATCGCTCCCTGAGCGTCGAGGCGGGCCACGCGGAGACCCTTTTCGGCGGTCGATTCGGCGGAGTCGGCCTTGCCGTCCTTGCCGGCGCCGAAGGCGTCTTCGATCCAGGCGAGCAGGAAGCCATTGTCCATGGGCTGGATTTGCGGGGTGCGCGAGTGGAGCTCCGAGGCGAAGATGCGGGCCTCCGGGGCCTGTTTTTTCAGGGTCGCGAGGTCGAGGCGGGCGAGGTAGATGTCGGCGCTGCCGTCCTCCGGGCTCTTGCGGGCGTCGGACCAGACGAGGAGGACGTCTTTGCCCTTCACGGTGATCTGCACCTCGGCGGAGTCGCCTGGGGCTTCGGTGATGCGCTTGTCGGCGATCACCTTGGTCAGGGATTTGTCGACCTTGGCGACGTAGATTTCGGCGTTGCCGTCGCGGGTGTCGACCCAGGCGACGACCCAGCCGCCGCTGCCGTCGGGGGCGATGGCGACGTCGGAGGCCTCGCTCATCGGGCCTTTGCCCTTCTTGCGGGAGATCACCGTCACGCCTTTTTGAGCGAGCTTGGTGCCGTCGGCGCCGACCTTGGTGACGAAGACGTGGGACTCGCCCTTTTCGCGCGCTACCCAGGCGACCGCGGTTTCAGACTGCTTGTCGGCGGCCACCGGGGCGAGGGCGACTCCGCCGATGGAGAGGGCTTTGCGGGAGAGGATCACCGTCTTGCCCGGGGTGCCGTCGGCGCCGATGGGGCGGACTCCGAGGGTCGCGAGAGGGCCCTCGTCCTTGGCGGCTTTTTTCTTGGTGCCCTGGTTGCTGGCGCCTTCGAGGTAGTAGGTGACCCAGGCGGACATCATGCCTCCCCCGGGGAGATCGGCGGCGGCGACCTTGGAGAGGTGGTCGCCGTCGAAGAGGGCGGTGATGCCGACGGGGCGGGGCGGAGTCTCGTCTTCGTCGCGGTAGCCGGCGGGACGGCCGGTGCCTTTGCGGCCGGGCAAAGAGATCATGGCCAGCGGGGCGCCCTTGCCGGCGCCGCTCGCCAGGGTGGCGCAGGAGCCGCCGGCGCACGTCAGCGTGCGAGTCAGGTAGGGGACGCCGTCGTGGTCGCCGAAGGGCTCGGCGCGCACGGGGTCGAAGCCGGTGACGGAGAGATCGGGGCCGAAGCGCACGTATTGAGGCCAGACGGGGGCGTCTTTGCGGCGCGAGCGGGCGCCGGGGGGCGGCGGCTCCGGATCAGGGGGCGGGGCGGCTTCGGGGACGGGGGCGAGGGTAACGGCGGCAAAGCCCTCTCCGTCGGGGACCAGATCGGGAGGGCCGCTGGCGGCGAACGTCAGTGTCGCTCGCTCTTTGCCGAGGGTGCCGTCGGGGCCGAGGGTGGCGAGGTGGATGAGGCGGCCGTCGCGCGGGGAGCGCAGGAGATCTTCCCAGGCCAGGGCGGCGCGCTTGCCGCGAGTGCCGCCGGGGGAGTACGGCGAGGCCACGAGGGAGACCAGCGCTTGCTCGCCAAAAGGGGTCGTGGCGCGGTGAGGCGGTGTGGAGATCTTGCCGCCCGGATCGACAGAGGCGGTGTAGACGCACGGGTCGAGGTGGCGCTCATCGGTCCACGCCACCACGTATTTGCCGCCGACCTCGCAGAGCTCGACGTCGACTTGGGCGGTGACCTCGGGGCTGACGACGACGGGCGGGGTGGCCTTGCCCTTGGCGTCGATCTCGGCGAGGAACACCCGACCGAGCTTGGAGCCGCGGGGCTCCGGGTCTTCGGTGGCGACAGCCTTCTTCTTGGTGAGGCCTTTGGGCGGCGGGGCGGCGCCGCCGTCGCTCGACTCGATCGGCACGGTCGCCAGCGCGGCGCCGCGCTCGGTGCCGACTACCTGCCACCCGTAGACGTCGTGAGCGGCCTTGGAGACGGCGCTCGTGACCTTGCCGCCCGCGGTGGCGACCACGAAGACGTCGGAGCGATCTTCGTGCGGGACCTCCCACAGGATCAGCGCGCCCTCGGCGTTGGCCAGGGCGTCGACGTAGGTCACGTCGTCGGACACCTGCGTGATCACCACGGGAGCGCCGATGGGCGTGCCGCCGGCGTCGAGGGACAGGAGCTTGATGGTGTGGCTCCTGGCGACGGACTCGATCCAGACCGCGAGGTAGCCGTCGCCCACGGCCTCGAGCGCGGCGAGGCCGAGGTCGCCGGTGGTGCCGACGTCGAGCGCCTCCTTGGTCTTGGGCGCGCCGTCGGCGCCGATGGGGCGCGTGAGCCAGTGGCCGTTCGAGGCGTAGAGCAGGAGGCCCTCTTCGCCGTGGCGCGCGAAATAGGGTGAGGTGCTCTCGTCGTCGAGGAGGGCGACGATATGCGACGGGAGCCCCTCGATCTTCGCGGGCAGCGGGGGCGCGGGCGGCTTGGGCACCTCGACCTTCGCCGGCCGCGCGGCCGGGGGCGGCGGGGCGGCGCTGCACGCCGCGAGAGCGCCGGTGAGGAGGGCGAGACCGGCGGCACGGGAGGGGAGCCAACGCATGGCGTGGCGATATATCCTGCGGATCGAGACGGCAAGGAGCAGGATGCGGAGAAGAGGAATCGGTGTCGCGGCGCTGGCGGTGAGCGCGGCGTGCCACGGCAAGCCAAGCGAGCCAGCGCGACCCACCGAGGCCTCCGCGGCGCCCACGGTGATCGCCTCGATCGCCGCGCCTCCGCCGAGCGCCTCTGTCGCCGTCGCGCCGGCCGCGACGGTCGCGCCCTCGGCGAGCGCGAGCGAGGCCAGGGCGGTGCGAGCGCCGAGCCGATCGGCGGCGACCGGGAGAGATGCTTGCAACCTGCTGCGGGGGCCGATCCAGCTCGGGCTGACGGGAGCGCCGACGCTGTGGATGGATGACGACGGTGGTCCAGACATGGACCCCAGGATCGTTTTCAACCGCAAGGGTATTCCCCAGCGAGTGACGCTGCCTCCGGCGCCCAAGGTCGAGGCGACGAAGAGCACCGGGAAGAAGCCCGAGCGCCTGGCGCTGGGCGAGCCCGCGGAGCGCGCCACGGCGCCGGGCTGCGCGAGCGCGGGCGGGCTCCTCTTCTGCATGAACGCGGAGGGCGCGCTCCACCGCACGACGCTCGCGGGCGAGGGCGACACGGTGCTTGGCAGCGGGCGCGCGGGCGCGTCGATCGCCGCGTCGGTGATCGGGCCGGGGCACACGGTGGCGGCGTTCCTCGTCGATCGCAAGACGACCGAGGGCATGGTGACGATGGCCTTCGCGGCGCTCGACGACGGCCCGCCCGTGCAGCTCTCGGAGGACGGGAGCGGGGCGACGTTCGTGGCGCTGGCGCCGCGCGCCGATCAGGTCGTGGCCATGTACATCGACGCGCGGCGCGCGCTGACGCCGCTCCACGCGCGCGTGCTCTCGGTGAAGGCGGGCAAGCTCGAGCTCGATCGCGACGCGGTGCTCTTCGTCGGCGAGGGGACCGAGGGGCGCACCAGCGGCGCGATGGTCGTGGGCCCGAGCGGCCCGGCGTACGGCCTGCTCCCGCTCTTCAAGGACACGACGACGTTCGGCCTGGCGTCGATCCGCATCGACGAGCGACCTCGCGACGACGCCGAGGTGACGTGGTCGACGTACCCGGGCGGCCTCGACAGCGCCCCCGTCGCGGCCACGAGCGGCGTGTCGCCGATGCGCGTGCTGCGCGTGCTCCCGACCTCGAGCAAGCCCGCGGCGAAGAAGGCGCTGGAGCTCGGCGAGATCGAGCCGAGCGGCGCGTGGAAGCCGCTCTGCGTGGTCGCGGAGCGCGGCAGCTTCAACGACGTGGGGCTCCTGGCGGACCGCTTCGGGACGCTGTGGATCACCTACACCGACGGCGACGGCACCTGGATCGAGCGGCGCGGCAAGCCTCTCTGAGGCGATCTCTCGAGCGCGCGATCGCGTGAGCATCCAGCGCGCGCTCGCTTGAAAATTTCCTGGCGCGCGCGGCCCGGCGAGGCTTCGTTCTCCGGGCTCGCGCGCGCGTGGATTCCGGTACGCTCCGCTCGTGAGCGAGCGCGTGGCCACGGAGCCTCCCCGGGCGCCCAACATCGCCGCGGGCGATCGCGACGAGGGAGAAGATCTGCGCGCCGTCCTGCTCGGCGAGGAGATCGCGCGGGCGCGGGTCTTCTTCCAGGCGTTCTTCCTGCTCGCGCTGATCGTCGGCGGGTTCCTGCCGTTCCTCCCCGGGCCGCGGTGGCTCACGATCGCGGCGGGCGTCGTGCTCTTCGGGGGCGCGGCCCTCTGCTTCCTCGCGCTGCGGCGGATGCGCGACGAGAAGCGCTACACGCCCAACCTCGTCGTGGCGATCGGCATGGGCTGCGCGGTCGTGGGCTGCGGTGTCATCCACTACGTCGGGCCCTTCTCGGCCGGCGCGATGGTGCTGAGCATGGGCGTTTACTTCTTCGCCACGAGCGGGAGCAAGCGCGCCGGGCCGCTCACGTGGGGCACGGTCGCGGTGCTCTACTTGATCTCCTCGGTCGGCGTCGCCTCGGGCGTGTTCCCCGACGTGAGCCTGTTCCCGATCGCCGGCAGCGCGCCGGTGTCGCGCTGGTTCCAGGTGATCATGTCGCAGGTGATCTTCGCCATCACGCTCTTCCTCGCGCGGAGCAACCGGCGGGCGACGCAGGGCGCGATCGAGCGCGTCCACCGCATCGGGATGGAGATGCGCCAGCGCGACGCGCAGCTCGCCGAGGCGCGGCGCGAGCTCGACAAGGCGCTCCGGCCCGGCGAGGGGCGGCACTCGGGCGCGACGGTCGGCGCCTACAAGCTCGGGCAGATCGTCGGCCGCGGCGGGATGGGCGAGGTCTACCGCGGGACGCACGTCACCACCGGCAAGCAGGCGGCGGTGAAGCTGCTCCACCCGTACCTGCTCGACAACCCCGACCACGTGCGGCGCTTCCTGCGCGAGGCCAAGGTGACGGCCGCGGTGCGCACCGAGCACGTCGTCGAGGTGCTCGAGCTGGGCGAGACGAGCGAGGGATCGCCCTTCCTGGTGATGGAGCTGCTCGAGGGCCACGACCTCGGCTGGCACCTGCGCCGGGTGGGCAAGCTCCAGCTCCCGGCGGTGCTCGAGCTCGTCGATCAGCTCGCGGGCGCGCTGGCGAAGATGCGCGAGGCGGGCATCGTTCACCGCGATCTCAAGCCCGGGAACCTCTTCCTCACCGACGGCGCCGCGCCGCAGTGGAAGGTGCTCGACTTCGGCCTGTCGAAGCTCGCCGGCGCCGGCGGCACGCTCACCCGCGACGCGGCGATCGGGACCCCGTCGTACATGGCGCCCGAGCAGGTGCAGGGGCAGGCCGATCACCGGACCGACCTCTACGCCGTCGCGGCGATCCTCTACCGCGCGCTCACCGGCAGCCCGCCGTTCTCGGGCGAGGACGCGGCGATGATCCTCTTCCACGTCGTGTACTCGCAGCCGGCGCCGCCCGCGCAGTTCGTGCAGCTGCCGAGCGACGTCGAGCTGGTGCTCGCCGTGGGGCTCGCCAAGCGGCCGGAGGACCGGTTCGAGTCGGTGGAGGATTTCGCCCGCGCGCTTCACCGCGCGGCGGAGGCCGACCTCGACGATGCGACGCGGGCGCGCGGGTGGGCGCTGTTGAAGAAGGCGCCCTGGGGGCTGATGCGCAAGCCGAAGGCGGCGAGCAAGGCGGAGACGCGGGCGGCGTGAGCTGCGCCCTGGAGCGGCGCGCTCGCTGTCAGCTCGCGCCGCTCACGTACGGGTGAATCGCCAGCGTCGGTTGGCTGCGGCCGGTGACCACCTCGACGGCGAGCCCGTCGTCCTCGTCGAGGACGCTCGCCATCTCCTGGGCGAGCGCGTCGCCGAGCTCGAGCTGATACCGGCCTTCGCTCGCCGCCAGGGCCGCGCCCCTGAAGCTCGCGCCGTTGAACTCGACGACGATCTGCTCCAGCGCATCGCCCGCCGCTCGCAAGGCGCGCGCGCACTCGTCGGAGAGCGCGATGCGGCGGCGCGCGAACGTCGCGGCCTGTGAGCGGGAGAGCCACCAGGCGTCGGTCTCGGCCGGGGGCTCGGTGAAGACCGAGGCGGGCTTGTCCCGCAGGATGCCCGGCCGCGATGGCCTGAAGGCGCGCCCCACGGCGCTGCGGGGCGCCGCCGGGAGCGCGGCGGCGGCGTTCTCCGGGAGCAGGTAAACGTCGTGGTTCTTGCTGCGGTGGGCCAGTCCTCGCATGCGCAAATCTGGACCGACGTTCAGGGCGTTGTCCAGTGTGATCGCGCTGCCTCGGACATTGCTCATCCGTGATGACCGGAGAGCGGGGCGGACGCGTGCTCGCGCGGATCGGCGTGCGTAGCGAGGACGGCGACGTACGCCTCGCACGGAGATCCTCCGCGGTTCCCCACCGGCTCAGGCGCGGCGTGACCCTGGGATAAGGGGCTCTCGCATGGCGTCCCTGCGGCGCTTTGGGTCAGCCTGGAGGGTGGCTTCTCCCGTTGGACAAGGCGAGACGCTGGCGGGCAAGTACCGGGTCACGCGGGTGATCGCCGAAGGCGGGATGGGCATCGTCGTCGCCGCGCGTCACCTCAAGCTCGATCAGCAGGTCGCGCTCAAGTTCATGCTGCCCGATCTGCTGCGGAGCTCCGAGGCGACGGGGCGCTTTCTTCGCGAGGCGCGCGCGGCGGTGATGCTCCGGAGCGAGCACGTGGCGCGCATCCTCGACATCGCCGAGCTGGAGACCGGGCTGCCGTACATCGTGATGGAGCTGCTCGAGGGGAGCGATCTCGGGGCGGTGATCTACGCCTCGGCGCCGCTCTCGGTCGACGACGCCATCGACTACGTGCTCCAGGCCTGCGAGGCGATCGCCGAGGCGCACGGGCTCGGGATCGTGCACCGGGATCTCAAGCCCGAGAACCTCTTCGTCACGCGGCGCCGCGACGGGGCCGCGTGGATCAAGGTGCTCGACTTCGGCATCTCCAAGGTGATCCCCGGGCTCGAGTCGCGTCAGGGCGGGGCGCGGGTGACGACGCGCGAGTCGATGGGATCGCCGACGTACATGTCGCCCGAGCAGATGCGCTGCACGCGCGACGTCGACGGGCGCGCGGACATCTGGTCGCTCGGGATCATTCTTTACGAGCTCCTGACGGGGCGGCAGCCGTTCACGGGGAAGTCGATCGCCGAGGTGTGCCTCAAGGTGACGCAGGAGCCGCTGCCGCCGATGGCGCGCGCCGATCTGCCGGAGGGCCTCGCCGCGGTCGTGGAGAAGTGCCTCGCGAAGGAGCCCGAGGCGCGTTACCTGACCGTGGCCGATCTGGTGCGCGCGCTCGCCCCGTTCGCGCCGCCGCGCTCGTCGGCGTCGATCAACGAGGTGCTGCGCGGCACGGGGGCGCGGCCCGACGACGCGACCGACACGGCCTGGCCGGCGATGGTGCGCACGCCTGTCCGGACCACGGCAAGCGGAGGCGCGTCGCGACGGAGGAGGATCTTCGGGCTCGCCGGAGCCGCCACGGTGATCGCGGCTGTCGGGCTCGGCCTGCTCGCGGGCGGCGGATCGGGCCCTGCGCACGTGGCGAACGGCGCGACGGAGCCGCCGCAAACACCGAGCAAAGCAGGAGCGCCGTCCGCGGCGCTCGAGGCCGTCGGGGGTGGACCTCCACGCGCTCCAGGGAGCGGATCGACGGAGCTCGCGGCGGCGAACGGCGCTGCGGCCGCGCCGGCTCTCTCGGCTGCGGCATCGAAGAAGAAAGGGGCGCGGTCGCCGGGCGCGGCGAGCGGGCCCCCGCGCCCTCGCAACGGCGGGGCGGGCACGGACGGCGGCGCTCCGAAGCCGCCGGACAGCGACGTCTTCAGCATCCGCAAATGACTTCCAACGCCGCGTGATCGAGCCTGACCATGGATCTGCTTTCGAGCCGGAGCGCCCTGCGCGCCTGCGCCGCCGCGGCGCTGCTGCTCGCGCCCGCGCGCGCCTCGGCGGAGAGCGCCGCTGATCAGGCCAAGGCGGAGGCGCTCTTCGCCGAGGGGCGCCGCCTGCTCGCCGCGTCGCGCTTCGCCGAGGCGTGCCCGAAGTTCGTCGAGAGCCAGCGCCTCGATCCGGCGATCGGGACGCAGCTCAACCTCGGCGATTGCTACGAGAAGACCGGGCGAACCGCGAGCGCCTGGGCCGTGTTTCGCGACGCCGCCGCCGAGGCGCAAAAGGCGCGCGACGCGCGGCGCGAGGCCGTGGCCTCGGAGCGGGCGGCGGCGCTGGATCTACGCCTCGTGAAGCTGACGATCCTCGTGCCGATCGCCAGCCGGGCGCCGGGCCTCCAGGTGAAGCGCGACGGCGTCGCGGTCGATCGCGCGGCGTGGAGCGCGGCGGTGCCGATGGATCCCGGGTGGCACGCCGTCGAAGCGAGCGCGCCGGGCAAGCGGCGCTGGACGCTCCCGGTGGCCATCGACGCGGCGCACCCGACGACGACGATCACCATCCCGCCGCTCGAAGATCTCGAGGCGCCTGCGCCGATCGACGCGAAGGCGGACGGGCGATCGCAGCGGCTCGCGGGCGGCATCCTCGCGGGCGCCGGCGCGGCGGCCCTCGGCGCGGGCGCGATCTTCACGGCGATGGCGGTCGCCAACAACAGCGACTCGACGCCACACTGCCGTGGCAACGTCTGCGACGCGGTGGGCGTCGGGCTGCGCGAGGACGCGCTCAGCGACGCGCGCGCCTCGACGATCGCGGTGGTGACCGGGCTCGCGGCGATCGCCGGCGGCGCGACGCTCTGGCTGACGGCGCCCGCGGGCTCGAAGCGGCCGCCGTCGACGCGAGTAGGCGCGGCCCCCGTGCTCGGACCGGATCGGGTGGGCCTGACCTTGCGAGGAGCGTTCTGATGCGCGCGCGCGTCCTTCCCACGACGGCGGCGCTGCTGCTCGCCGCCGCCGGCTGCGGCACGATCCTGGGGCTCGAGCCGGGCCGCCTCGACGACAGCAGCGCCGCGTCGTCGAGCGGCGGCGGCGGCACGAGCAGCGTCAGCGAGTGCGACACGGCGAGCGACTGCCCGTCGCCGCCCTACCCCGAGTGCCGCGAGGTCACCTGCGCCGCCCACCGCTGCCACACCAGCGACGCCGCCGCGGGGACGCCGACGAGCTCGCAGATCGCCGGCGATTGCCAGCAGGTCGAGTGCGATGGACACGGCCTCGTCCGCAGCGCCGACGTCATCGATCCGCGCGACGACGGGCGCGAGTGCACCGACGACATCTGCGCCGAGGGCGTGCCGGCCAACATGGCCAGGCCCGCGGGGACGCCCTGCCAGCAAGGCGGCGGCGCGGTCTGCAACGGCGCCGGCGAGTGCGTCGGCTGCCTGAGCGACGCCGACTGCCCGGGCGAGATCTGTAAATCCGCGATCTGCGTCCCCCTGGGCTGCAACAACCACGTGAAGGACAGCGGCGAGACCGACACCGACTGCGGCGGCCCCTGCGACCCGTGCGGCGACGGCCTGCACTGCGCGACCGCCGGTGACTGCAAGAGCGGCGTCTGCAAGGGCAAGATCTGCCAGGTCCCGACGTGCGACGACGGCGCGACGAACGGGAGCGAGTCCGACGTCGACTGCGGCGGCGGCAGCAGCAGCGCGTGCCCGCCTTGTCCCGACGGCAAGGACTGCGCTGCGGCGGAGGACTGCAAGGGCGGCGTCTGCGCGGTCAACCTCTGCTGCACGCCGATGACGGACGTGATGACCTGCCTCGGCCGCTGCGGCCCGATCACCAACAACTGCGGCGTGACCGTCACCTGCGGCGGCTGCCCGCCCGCGGCGACGTGCTCGCAAGGCTCCTGCATCTGCGCCGCCGATCCGCCGATGAAGACCTGCGCCGGCAAATGCGGCCTCATCCCCAACAACTGCGGCCAGCTCATCGACTGCGGCCCGTGCGGGCCGAGCGGGCCGTGAGCTACCTCGGCACGCGCCGCGCCGCCTCGCAGAGCGCCGCCCGCAACGGGTCGGCCGGCAGATCGGGCGACGCCTTCTCTTCGCAGGCGACCCACGGGTCGAGCGGATCGAGCGCCACGCCGTAGGAGAACGACTGCGCGGCGTCGCGGTCCGCGAAGAGCAGCCCGTGGAGCGACCACCAGCGACCCTGGCGACCGTGCACGTCGCTGATCTTCTCCACCCACGGCGCCGCGGCGGCGCGATCGCCCTGCGCGAGCAGGGCCGCCGCGAGGAAGCAGCGGATCGACGGATCGGCCGGCACGATCGCCTGCGCCCGCGCGAGCTCGCTCACCGCGGCCGGGTAGTGCCCGCGCTCGCGCAGGAGCTCGCCGAGGCGAACGCGCCTCCCGATCTCGCGCATGTTGGGGATGCTGCCGCCGGGCGCGAGATCGGCCGGGAGCTCGCGCGGCACCGTGGCCAGGAACGCGCGCCAGCGCCGATCCCACTCGGCGAAATCGACGCCCGAGACCTCCTTGATCGCCCGGCTCACGTCGCCGGGGTCGTCGAGCGCGCGGATGCGGAGCACGAGCTGCGGCAGCGCGTCGTCGCCGACCTCCTTGGTCCAGTAGCGGATGAAGCTCTGCACCTCGGCGAAGGCGACCTGGGCCTGCTCCGGCGTGGGGAGCATGGCGATCGACGGGCCGAGCTTGTCGATGGGGCGACCGAGGCCCTTCTCCAGGCCGACGACGGCGATCACGTCCACCGAGGGCACGTTGTCGAGCGGCTGCGGCTCGCGCCAGCGCGTCTCCTCGCGCTTGGCCACGCCCTCTTGCAGCCAGAGCGGCGCCTTGTCGCGCGTGCCCCGCGAGAGCGCGAGGTGCGTCATCTCGTGCGCCAGCGTGTCGAGCCACGGGTAGCCCTGCTGGGTCGCGCGCGGCGACACCATCGTCACGCGGCCCCACTTCGCCACCGCGACGGTCCCCGTCGTGCGCGCCGCCTCGAGCGGCAAGCCCGTCATCGCCGCGAGGGTGAACTGATCGCGCACCAGATCGATCCGCAAGGGCTTCGGCAGCTCGACGCCGAGGTCCTTCATCAACGTCTTCTGCACCTGCACCGCGACGTCGGCGAGCATGGGCACGAGCGCGCGATCGTCGTCGTCCTGGAGGCGCACCTCGACGCCGCGCAGCTCGTCGGACACCGTCACCGTCGCCGCCATTCCCCGGGCGCTGCCGAGCGAAATGTAGCCGAGCTCGGCGCCCGCCTCGGTCGCGGCGAGGTCGGGCCGGCTCAGCAGCGAGACGGCGCCGTCGTAGTCGCCCGAGAAGAGCATCAGCCGCGCGCGCTCCACCGAGAGCGCCACGTCGGCCGGATCAGCCCCGTCGAGCGCGCGTCTTCCGGCCGGCAAATCCAGCTCCAGGATCGCGTCGCGCGCCCGCGACGCGCGCAGCAGATCGCCCGAGAGCGGGTGGTACGCAGGCTCGGGCGGGGCCGCGAACGCCGTCGCCGCGAGCAGCGTCGACGTGACCGCGGCGAGGCGCGCGAGGCCGAGGAGGCGCGTGGTCTTCACTTGAGCAGGCCCTCCGCGTAGCGCTTCACCGCCTCGCGCAGCAGTGGATCGGAGGGTCCCCCGAGGCCCTCGGTCACCCGGAGCTGGAAAGCCTTGCGTCCCGCATTGCTCCCCCCGCCGGGGATCTTCGTTGGTCCGCTATTGGGCGGCTTCTTCCCGCCCTCGCGCCGCGCCTCGCCCTCGCTCTCGCCCTCTTCTTTCTGCTGATCGCGCGCCATCTCCAGCAGGCGCTGCGCCTCTTGCTGGTGGCGCGAGCCGCGGTCGCCGTCGCCCTCTTGCAGCGCCTTCTCGGCTTCGCGCATCGATTGCTCCGCCTCGCCCAGCCGATCGAGCATCTCTTGAGGCAAGCTGCGGTCGCCGGACTCGCCCTTCTTGCCGAGGTCGCGCGCCCGCTCGGCGAGGCGCTGCTCGCCCTTGCCGGCCTTCTCGAGGTCCGCCTTGGCGTTGGCCGACGAGGCGCGGCGCAGCTTCTCCAGGGCGTCCTCGGCCCACGAGAGCTCGCGCTCGAGCGCCTCGCGCGCCGCCCCCGCCTCGCGCCCCGCGCGCTGCTCCGGCGAGAACTGATCCGGCTGGTCGCCGACCCGCTTGGCGTCCTTGAGCGCCTGCGAGGCCTTCTTCCCGCTCTCCACCGCGTCGCGGAGCTCGGTCCGCTCGAGCGCGCCGGCCATCGACTCGGCCGCCGCGCGCCCGGCCGCCGCCGAGTCCTCCGCCGATCCAGGATCGCCGCCCTGCTGCGGGAGCCTCTTCACCGCCTCGCGGATCGCCTCCGCGTGGCGCTTGGCATCTTCCTTCAGCGCGGCGATCTCCTCCGGCGAGGCGGACTTCTGGAGCGCGTCCTCCACCTCGTCCATCTGCGCCGAGTGATCGCGCGCGAGGTCCTCGAGCTCGCGCGCCGCCTGCGCAGCCTCCTCGGCCGCAGCCGAGGCCTCTTCGCCGCTCTGCCCCGCCGAAGGCGGCCCGCCCGACTCCACGCCGCCCTTGCCGCCGCCGCCCGAGAACGAGGGATCCGGCTCGCGCAGCCGCGCCGCGAGATCGCGCGCCGCGAGCTCGGCGTGGAGCAGATCGCCGGCCCCTCGAGCGCGGGCGATGCGCCGCAGATCGTTCTGCACGATCTCCCCGAGATCGAGCCCGAGATCGCCGAGCCGCAGGAGCTGCGCCGCGCCGCCGCCGAGCACCTCCACCGCCGCGTCGAGCCGGGCCGCGGCGGGCACCTTCGTCTCCGCCCCCGAGCGCGCCAGCGCCGCCGCCTCGGCCGACTCGTCCGCCACGTCCGCCAGGCGCTTGGCCACGGTCCGCGTGTCGCGCACGCCCAGGGTGCGGACGCCGACGTCGATCGCCAGGAGCGCGCTCTCCGTCTCGTCGACGAGCTTCTGGTACTTCTCGCCCGAGACCGCGCCGCTCTTCTTCGCCGCGTCGAGCGCCGTCGCCAGCCGGCGGAGCTGACCGCGCGCGAGCGAGACGAGCCGCCCGCGCAGCGTCAGCCCGCCGTACGTACCCGCAAGCGCGTCCTCCACCGCCTTCACGGCCTTCGCCTGCTCCTCGGCCTCGCGCGCGAAGCGCTCGACCGCCTTGGCCTTCGAAGCGGCGTCCGCCGCCTTCGCCGCCGCCGCCCCTCCTGGCTTCCCCGCGTCGCCGAGCCGGAACGCCAGCAGATCCGTCACCGCGTCGCGCGCCTTGAGCAAGGCCTGGTAGCGCAGCGCCTCGGGCTCGCCCACCTGGGGAAGGATCACCAGGATCGCCGCGCTCTTGCCCCATTTCGGCCCCGAGACCGCGTCGTTGTCGCGGGCCTCGACCGTCACCTCCACGGGCGCGAACGTCCGCTTGAAGAAGGGATCGCTGGCCCGGAGCTCGTACCCGCCGCGATCGATCGTGGCGTCCGCCTGCGGGCGCGCGAGCACGCGCCGCTCCTCGCGCGTGCCGGAGCGGAGCACGAGGTCGACCTCGCGGAGGCCGTGATCGTCGACGGCCTCGTAGTGGATGGGCAGGCTCGGCTCTTCGAGGATCCGCACCGTGCGCGGCGCCTTCTCCACCCGCACCGTGGGCAGCTCGTCGGCGATGGAGAAGATCGGCTGCTCGTCCGCCTGCGCGATGCGCACCGCGCCGAAGCGCGCAGCGACGCGCAGCGACGTCGTGTCTGCGAGCGTCCACCGCGCCACGAGCGCGCCGGAGCCGTCGTCGACGAAGGGCACCTCGCTCTTGCCGTCGGTGAGCACCAGCGCGCGCCCCTCGTGGAGCGGCCGCCCGCGCACGGTGATCACGCTCCCGCGCGGCGCCGACGTCCGCGAGAACGGCAAGAGCTCGCTCGCCGTCTGGTGCAGGTACTCGGGGGGCGCCGCCGCCATCTCCACGGACTCGAGCCACGCCAGATCGAGCGGAGCCGCCCCGTCGCGCGCCGCGAGCACGTCGAGCCCCTCGACGATCCGCAGCGGCGTCGTCAACGCCGCCACGCCGCACAGCGCCGCGAGCGCGAAGCCCGCGCGCGACCACAAGGACCCTGCCCGCGCCGCGTGCCCGGCGATCCTCTCCGCAGGAGCCCGACCGAGCAGGCGCGCGAGGTGCAGATCCGCGAGCGCCGGCGACCCCGCGCGATCGTCTTCGCGGGTGCGATCGACGAGCGCGAGGGCGCGGACGGTGGCCGCCCCGAGCTCGGGATCGGCGCGGCCGATGGTGTCGCGCACGACCCGGCGAACGTCGCGCCGCCGCCGGTGGAGCACGATGGTTCGAACCACGAGGCCCACGAGCAGCGCCGCCACGCCCGCCGCCGCGGCAGCCCGCGCGGTATTCGAACCCACACGCGCGAGGTGAGCCGCGCCGAAGACGACTCCGACGGTGAGGGCGATCAGCGCCCGACGCGCCGAGGGCCGCACCTCGTCCTGCCAGACACGATGGAGGCGAGCGATGGCGACGGCCGGAACTTCTTGCGCCATGGGCCCGCTAGCCTAGTCGGCCAGGACGAACGGTCCAATTGCTTCGTGATCCCGCGGTGGTGGCGCCCGGGGCGAGCGCCGCCGCCCGCAGCCCAGCCCTGCGCCGAAGTGTGCTCACGCACGACTACGTCCGCGCTGCCCACGAAAGAAATTTACTTCGATTGCACGCTCAGCAAGCATCCGCCTCCATGACAATGCATTGCTTCTCCAGGATCGGGCTATCGGTAACGCTCCTTGGCCTGCTCAGCGCGGGCTGCAGCAGCGGTGACGTCACCGGCTCGGGCGGCACAGGCACCACGACAGGCACCGAGACCACGTCGAGCACCGGCGGTAGGGCGAGCACCTCCACAGGCACCGACACCACGTCGAGCACGGGTGGAGCCGGCGGCGCGGCGAGCACGACCACCACCGGCACGGCCAGCACTGGCAGCATGACGACCAGCACTGGCAGCATGACGACCAGCACTGGCAGCATGACGACCAGCACTGGCAGCATGAGCAGCGGCACCGGCGGAGCCGAGCCCAAGTGCGGTGACGGCACCAAGGATCCCGACGAAGAGTGCGATCTCGGGGCGCAAAACGCCGACACCGGCGCCTGCACCACCGCTTGCAAGAACGCCGCTTGCGGCGACGGCTTCGCCCAGGCAGGCGAGGAGTGCGACCAGGGCGCGCAGAACGCCGACACCGGCGCTTGCACCCTCGCTTGCAAGAACGCCAAATGCGGTGACGGCCTCCTCGGCCCCGCCGAGGGCTGCGATCTCGGCGCCCAGAACTCCGACACCGGCGCCTGCACCCTGGCCTGCAAGAGCGCGAGCTGCGGTGACGCGCTGGTGCAATCGATGGTCGAAGACTGCGACCTCGGCGCCAACAACGCCAACACCGGCGCTTGCACCTCGATGTGCAAGAACGCGATGTGCGGCGACAGCTTCGTGCAGACCGGCGTGGAAGAGTGCGACCTCGGCATGGGCAACAACGCCAACACCGGCGCTTGCACCCTCGCCTGCAAGACGGCCAAGTGCGGTGACGGCTTCGTGCAAGCGGGCACCGAGCAGTGCGACCTCGGCGCGCAGAACGCCAACACCGGTACTTGCACCCTCGCCTGCAAGAACGCCAAATGCGGCGACGGGTTCAAGCAAGGCACCGAGGCCTGCGACGACGGCAACACCGTGGTCGGCGACGGCTGCAACAACGACTGTGTCGTCTCCGGGACGCCGGTCTCGACGCAGACCTACACGAGCCCGGGCGGCAACTCGAACTGGAACGGTGTCGTCGTCGACGCGACTGGCAACGTCATCGTCGTCGGCGCCGAGTCCACGGCCGCGCAGGGCTTCGACGCCGTCGTCATCAAGTACGACGCCAACGGCATCCAGCTCTGGAAGCAGACCTTCAACGACACCGGGAGCAACCTCGACGACGTGGCCTTCGGCGTCACGGTCGACGCCAGCGGGAACATCTTCGTCGTCGGCTCATCGCAGGACACGACCTCGGGCAACGACATCTGGACTCGCAAGTACTCCCCGGCCGGCGCCACCCTCTGGACCAAATTCTTCGAAGGCGGCCTGAACCTCGACGACTCGGCCTACGGCGTCGCCGCCGACGCCGCCGGGAACATCTACGTCACCGGCGCGGTGCAGACCACCGCCAACCAGGGGACAGACATCTTCGTCGGCAAGATCCAGGGCGTCGACGGCACGCTCCTCTGGGCCGACATCGTCAACAACGCCGCCGGGGTGGCCGGCGGCAACGACGCTGGCCTGGGCGTCGCCGTCAGGACGGCAGCCAACGTCACCTCGATCGCCGTCACCGGGTACACCGCGGTGTCGGCCACGCAGCTCGACGGCTGGACGCGCGTCTACAAGGACGCTGCCCCCACCGGGACCATCCAGTGGACCCAGACCTACGCCGGCGCGGGCCTGGCCAACGATTTCGGCCAGACGGTCGCCATCGACACGACGGGCAGCGTCATCGCCGCCGGCGGAGAGTCGGTGGCCAACCAGGGCTTCAACACCTGGATCCGCAAGTACAGCAGCACGGGAGTCACCACCTGGACTTCGAAGTACAACAAGGC
>FSTQ01000166.1_pt1 | contig 19237 bp, 15 predicted proteins | sample 1637281 | NCBI WGS metagenome assembly FSTQ01 (sample SAMEA3914818, study PRJEB12502) | metagenome | biome: forest; material: soil | place: Canada | collected 2010-06-26 | depth 0.1 m
GTCGGGGGCGGGGGCACGAAGCCAATGGGAGGAGCCGCGTCGGCTTGAAGGCTGCTGGGCGGCGGAGTGCAGCCGAGCAAGCCGGCGAGGATCACGATGCGGTGGTTCATGGCAGGCCAGGAGTCTCGCTCATTTCCAGGAGCGACGCTTTTGCATTTCGATGAACCTGGTGATCGCCGGCAAGGCCAACGACAGCATGATCGACGAGCTCGATCAGAAGAGCGCCGTGGTGACCACGGACGACGCGTCGGCGGTCATCGTGGCGTTCGCGATCCAGGGCGGCAAACCGGCCGACTCCAAGAAGGTGCTGGCCGCCGTGGTCAAGCAGGCGAAGAAGTAGCGCCGCTCGGGCCACGCGTGCGCCGCGGGGCCTTTGCGAAGCACGATGGCGCCGTCATCCGGTGTCTCTCTCATTCTGGTTGACCGTATGGCGAAGATTCTATCTTGATGCCCTCCGATGACCACGCCCCGCTCCGCGACGAAGAAGCCCCAAGTCGTGCTGTTTACCCTCGACGACATCCCTGCCGCCGCAAACCTTCGCGAGGCGATACCGACGTCCGACCTCGTCCGTCGCTGCGCTCATTATGGCTACTCCAGCGAGCACGAAGCGCTCGCCGCTCCGATGCACGCCGTCCCCGAGCCCGATCTCGAGGACGGCGTCGCCGCCAACATCCTCAGTGTCGACTTCGCCCTCGTAACGCTCTTCGAGAACCGTCTCCGCGACGCGAAGGGCAGTTCCTTCAATGGCTTTCACCCCGGCCTCGACGTCCCGCGCGCCGCGGAGCTCCTCGCCGAAGGGGGCTTCGAGGTGGTGCTTTAGTCACCGGAAAACCGGCAAATTCGACTTCGTGCTGCAGAGTTAGAGACCCCGGAGCGACGGGGAGAGTCGCACAGCGATGGCGAATCAGGCTCGATGGTGGCTGGGGCTCAGCCCTCTTCGGGCCATTCTTCGGGCCGTCGAGTGTCGGGTTCGCGGCCGGCGAACGAGTCGAGCGAGGCGTGCAGAACCCGGCAGCGCTCGTGGAGCGGCGGACGGACACGGGGGAGCTTCGTATCGGGGTGCGGAGCGTCGAGGTGGTGCGGATGTGAAGCGCGAGCGCATAACGTCGCGCGCTTTGGAACACTTGCGAAGCTCGCCGAAGTTTGCTTGGATCTCCGAAATCGTTTGGCAGCCCCGACCTGCGCCTGCCAAACGATTTCGCCGACCGTTCCTCCCATCGAATTCGGATTGGATCAGGAGACTTGGAAATGAAAGACGTCAATCTCGGAATCAGCGCCCAGTTCCAGCACGCCGTCGAGCAGAAGGAGCCCTCGATCGCGATCCGTGAGTCGACGATCCTCACCACCTGGGGCGAGCTCGACGATCTCAAGTACCGCATCGGCAAAACGGACGGCGCCGCGGTGAGCTTTTCCGGCGGCGGCTCGGTGGCGACCGGGGTCCAGTCGAGCTGCGGCCTGGCCCGCTCCCAAGGGAGGCAAGGCAACCTCTACGCCATCGAAGTGCACAAATCCCTCGGCGACGACGACCAGACCGACGATAACCACAACAAGCTCTATGCGATGGTCGGCCGAGTGGACGACACGGTCGTCACCTGGAGATCCACCCCTTCGTTCACCATCGGCAGAAATCCTTCGGTGGCGATAAACAACAGCCTTTACGCGGTGGAAGTGCACCGCGATGCCGCCGACAACACGCTCCGCTATCATATGGGTTCGGTCACCGTGCAGCGCGGCGACGAAAAGGTCACGTGGACTCCGGGAGGCAACGGAATCGAATTCGGCACCGGAGAAAAGCCAGCGGTCGCGATGAATGACTCGAATCAGATCCTGCTCGCCTGGGAGCACCCCGTCAACAACACCGCGCAGATCCGGATGCGGCGCGGAGCCTTGAACCGCAACACGAACACGATCAACCTTCCGGGACCGCCAGGCGCGGATGGCGCGATGGTCGGGCCGGAGGGCACCGACCCCTCGGTGGCCCTCGACAACGACGGAACGGCGATCCTGATGTACCGCGACCCGAACGGCAAGCTGCGGCACCTGGTCGGCAGGATCGATAACGAACCGATCTTTCCGGCGGGCGCCGGAACGGAATTCGAAGACGGACGGCGGGTGGCGCTGGCGAGCCACGGCGGGACGGCGGCGCAAATCCATCAGTCGCAAGACTTCAACCGGCTCTATTACTCGACCTCCCTGGTGACCAACCGCAGCAACTGGATGAGCGACCGGCTCGCGGCCCTCGGCGGCAAGAGCCTCAGTCAGCTCGCCCTGCCGGCTTCCCACGACGCCGGGCTCTACAGCGTGGTGCGACACGACGATACGGGCGCGGCCCAGACCCAGGCGCTCGACCTCTTCGAGCAGCTCTCCCAGGGGTTCCGCTATTTCGACCTGCGCCCCCGCTGGGACCAAAACAGCAACACCTTCACCATCTACCACGATATCGCAGGGCACGGCGATACCATCGGGCCGCACGTTGGCGAAGTGCTGGACGACGTGGCCCGGTTCATGAAACACCACGCGGAGCTGGCGATTCTCAAATTCTCCCATTACTCGAGCTTCGACTCCGGGGTCGCCACTTCGTCAGGCGACCCCGCCGCCGACGTCGATAGCCGCGCCAACGACGCGAAGGCGCAGCGCCGCAATGCCCGCTACCGTGCGCTGACCCAGCTTCTCCACGAGAAGCTCGGCGAGTACCTCTATATCAAGCCGGCCAACGAACACCGCCGCCTGGCGAAGATTCCGCTCAACGACTATCTGAGGAATCGGCGAAAGGGTCTCGTCCTCGTGGTGTGCGACGAGGACTATCCCGTCGACAATCCGAGCGCGGGGATCTACGTCTATCGCGATACCGGCGCCGACCCGAAGGGCGATCTCCAGGTTTACGACAGGTACTTCGAGACCGCGGGTGATTTCTACACCAGCCTGGTGACGGACCAGCAGAACAAATTCAACAACTACACCGGTCAGGACGATCTCTTCCTGCTCTCCTGGACCTTGACGCCGATTCCCACCACGCCGGCCGGCGAAACCGTGGCGAAGCTCTCCGCCGAGCCCAACCAGAACCTGGGCACCGCGATCAAGGATTTCCGAGGGAACGCCCAGAAGCAGGTCAACCTGGTCTACATCAACTACGTCGACACGGCCCGCGCCACCGACGTCTGCCTCTATCTGAACGGAGTCCCGCAGCCGCCGGCGAGCTGAAATCGTGAAGCCGCCTCCCGGGACGCGCCGGGTTGAGTTGAGTTACCGGATCGAGGCTCTCGACAGCCCCTGGGTTGAGTTGAGTTACCGGATCGAGGCTCTCGACAGCCCCTGGGTTGAATTGAATTACCGGATCGAGGCTCCCGAGAGCCCCCGGGCTGAATTGGATCACCGGCCAGGGCTTCCGACAGGCCCTGCTGGTTCTGTTCTTACTTCTCGGCCACCGCGCTGTCGCCGATGCCCGGCGCCCCGTTACTGTCGCCCGCGCCCGCCTTCTTCTGCTTCTTGCGACCGACCCCGACCCGCCCCACGGCATACAGCGATGGGAAGCGCTGCTCGTGCTGCGGATCATACCGGAGGAGGAACGTACCGGCGGCCCGCACCTCGAAGTACATCCTCGCGGCGAGCGTCCAGGCGCGCTGGAGGAGATCGTACCACTCCCGGGCCTTCGGCGTCATCGCGGCGCTCAGCGCGGCGAGGATCTCGCCGGCGAGCCGGCGCGCGTCAGCCACGTGCGTCGTCTCGTACTTGGTGTCCTTGGAGAGGATCGCCGGCTCGGCTTCGTAGAGCTTGGCATAGCCGAGCAGGTCATTGGCGCGATCGAGGTACGAAGTCCCGGGGCTGAGGAGGCCAAGGACGACGCCCTGCGCGGGGTGGTCACCGAGGTTGTGCTCACAGACGCTCTGCATCCTGGCTTCGAGCGCGGCAGAGTCCTTGTCGAGGGTCGCGGAGATCTTGGCGGTGCTCTTGAACGCTCCGGCCTCGGTCGCCTCGCGGTGGACGAACATCACGACGAAGGCGATGTCCTTGAGGTTGTCGACGGCGGCGATATCGAGCTGCTTGGCCGCGTGGAGCTGCTGGAGCTGGCCATAGAGCTCGGGGGCCTGCGTCACTGTCGCGTGGACGGAGAGCAGGGCGCGCGCCGCGGCGTCGACGTCGAGGCGCGGCGTGATGATCCGCTCGGGATCGATGGCGGCGAGGCGAGGGCGATAGGCTTCGACGAGCCCCTTGGCCGCGACGGCATCGTAGGTCGCGGCGGCTGGGACGAAGCCCGCGAGGGTGGCAGCGGCGCTCGCGACGGCGGAGGGAGCAACCGCCAAGGGATCGGCGCCCGGAGCGAAGGGCTTGGCCGCGGGAGGCGGGACGAGGTTCAGGGGTTCGGTGGCTTGAGGCTTCGAGGTCTTCTTCGGCTTGCTCATGCGCAAGGGAGGCTACGAGCAAAGCGAAGAAGGAAGGAAGTGGAATTTTCCAGAGATGATCTGGCCTCACCCCTTCTTCGCGTCGGGCTTCTCGCGGAACACGATCCACAGCGCGGCGGGCAGCGCCGTGAAGTCCGCGATCATGGATGCCGTCAGCGCGATGGCCGTCAGCGCTCCGAACTGCCGCATCGGCGGCAAATCGGCCATCACGAAGGCCAGGAAGCCTCCGGCGTTGATCAGCGTCGCGAAGAAGATGGCTTTGCCCGAGACGCGGAGCGTGTGGCGCAGCGCCTCCTCGACCGTGCCTGTCTTGCGCTTCTCGAGGAAGTGATAGAAGAAATGGATCTGGTCGTTCTCGCTGGTGCCGAGCACGGTCGAGGCGATGAGGATCGTCGCCACGTTGAGGCGCATCCCGGTCACGCGCATCACGCCGAACATCACCAGGATGGCGAAGAGCGAGGGGATCATCGTCATCAGCCGCGCCGCGCCGCTGCGGAAGACGACGACGAAGGTCATGAAGATGATCGCCACCGTCAGCCCGAAGCTCTCCATCAGCGTCGGCACGAGGTTCTGCGCCATCTTGGCCTGGAGCGGGCCGAGGCCGACGGTCTTCATCTCGAAGGACTTGAGCGCGGGCGTCGCGATGCAGGCCGCGTCCCAGAGCGCGTGGATGCGGGCGTCGAGGGCGCGGAAGCCCTGGTCCTCGACCGCGCGCGAGATCACCGAGATGTGCGTCTGCGCGAGCGAGCGGTTGGTGAAGCGGCCGAGCATCGGCTCCACCGGGACCAGGCCTTCGAAGTCGGCGGCGAGCTGGTCGAGGCTCTCGGGCTCGGTGGGGAAGGCGTCGCCCTGGCCGCCGACGTAGCGCGTGATCTGGAGGATCGAGGTGGCGTCGATCGCCGCGCCGACCATCGGATCGGCCTCGAGCGCCGCGTGGAACTTGTGGAGGCCGGTGAGCGTCTCGGGCTCGGAGACGGCGCCGAGCTTCCCCTTCAGCCACACCTCGGTGATGCTCAGGCCGGGCATCAGCTCCTGGATGCGCTTGGTGTCCTCGTAGAGCGGGGACTTGCGGCTGATGTACTCGACCGGATCGGTGAGGAGCCGCATCGGCTGGACGACGCCGGGGAGCCCGAAGAGCGCGATCGCCCCCGCCGCCGAGAGGGCCACCGCCCCGCCGACGAGGGCGAAGCGGAAGCGGTAGCTGAAGCCCGGGAGCCACTCGGTGAAGCGCAGGAACCACACGTCGGCGGCGCGCTCGCTCGCTCCCGAGGGCGTCTTCATGATCTTCTGGAGCGCGGGGAAGAGCGTGAGGACGACGATCCAGGTGATGAACAGGCCGACGGCGACCCAGGTGCCCATCTGCCGGACCGGGCGGATGTGCGAGACGCCGAGCGCGGCGAACCCCACCAGCGTCGCGAAGATCGACGCGGTGCAGGCCACGAACTTGTTGCTGAGCGCGAAGACCTGGTGCTCGTCGACGGGCGTCTCCGCGGGCCGGTCGACGAAGCGCGAGTGGAGGTAGACCAGCGTCGCCGTGGCCGTGACGAGGATGGTCATCGGCACCATCGGCGAGACGATGGTGAAGGTCCCGCCGATGACGCCGATGTACCCGACCGAGAGCGCGAGGCAGACGCCGAGCGTGATCAGGAAGGCGAGCAGCGCCCGCGCCGATCGGTAGAGCGCGACGTTGAGGATGATGACCAGGACCGTGAAGAGGCCGAAGCAGATCATCCCGTCGCGCTCGGTGGAGCGATCGAGATCGACGTTGACGTAGGGCTGGCCGACGCGGCGCAGGGCGCGGAGCGGCGGCGTCCCCCCGCCGGCCTCCTCGATGGCCCGGTTCATCGCGGCCAGCGTCGCGTGCCGGTCGGCGCGACCGTCGACGTCCATGACCACCGCGATCGAGAGGAACCCGTCGCCGACGAGGCCCTGCTTGCGGAGGAGCGTGGTGCCGTTGGCGAAGGCGCGGAAGCCCGCGGCCTCGGCTGGTGTGGCCGAGAAGCCCGCCTTGGCGCGGCGATAGATCGAGAGCGCCGAGCTCGGGTGGACCTTCGGTACGCTGTTCAGCGCCGCCTCGATCTTGTCGAGGCGCTCGAGCACCGCGGGCGCGAAGGGATCGTCGGCCTCGGCCAGCAGCACGGCGTACTCGCCGGCGCCGAAGACCTTCTGGAAGTCCATCGTCGCCGCGTAGTCGGGATCGCTCGGCACCATCAGCCGATCGATCGAGTTGTCCTGCCCGACGCGGGACGCGAAATACGCGCTCGGCGGGAGGATCAGCGCGTACAGCGCGACGATGAACCAGCGCTTCGCGATGATGAAGGCAAAGACGCGAGGGAGGATGCCAGGGCTCGAGGGGGCGCTCACCAGGCCCGGGAGCTAACACGATCCGAGCCGCGCGGCGTGATCGACCGACGTCGGTGATCCTGCTCGACGCGCGAACCGCGCAGAGGATGCGTCCTGCCCCACGCCGCCCCGCTGCCCGGGCTTGCGATTTCGGTGCGTCAGCCGGTGCGCAGCGCGGCTTCTCGTTGCGGTATTGCCCCAAGAGTTGCATATCCTGTCGCCGCGCCTCGTCTCGTTTCGTCTCCAACGATCAGGAGGTTCCCGTGCGCGCATTCGTTCGCTCCGCTCTTGTTGCTCTCGGCCTGGCCACGGTCTCTGTGGTCGCTCCTCACTCCGCCTCGGCCGAAGGCGGCTCGGTCGGCGTCCTCGTCCTCAAGGAGCACGGGGTCGGGAGCTCCGCCCAGGCTCAGCCCTACGTCGACAAGTTCGTCGCCATCGCGGCCAAGCAGAACGGGTGGGCGTCCTCCAAGGCTCAGTTCCACACCACGCGCGCCGCCGCCGAGACCTTCGTCCAGGCCGAGAAGCCGCACTTCGGCATCCTCTCGCTCGCCGCGTTCCTCGGCCTCAAAGACAAGCACAAGCTCGACGTCATCGGGCAGGTCGCCGTGGCCCGCGCCGGCGGGCAGCAGTACTTCCTCGTCAGCAAGACCGCGGGCGACCTCGCGGGGTGCAAGGGCAAGCGCCTCGCCACCGACCACGCCGACGACCCCAAGTTCGTGGAGCAGGTCGTCGCGGGCGGGAAGCTCAAGCTCGCCGAGGTCACCCTCGTGGCGACGACGCGCTCGCTCCAGGGCATCAAGAAGGTCGCCGCCGGCGAGGCGGAGTGCGCGCTCGTCGACGACGCGCAGCTCGCCGAGCTCTCGCACCTCGAGGGCGTCGACGGCGTCCGCTCCATCTGGTCGAGCGAAAAGCTCCCGCCGATGGTGGTCGTGGCCTTCCCGAGCGCCCCCGCCGCCGAGCGCAAGACCTTCCAGGCGAGCTTCGGCAAGCTCTGCGAAGGCGAGGGCAAGGCGGCCTGCGGCGAGGTCGGCATCCAGTCCTTCAAAACCGCAGCGGAGAGCGACTACGCCGCGGTGATCGCCGCCTACAAGTGACGCTGGGGCCGGCGAGCTCTCTCCCGAGACGCTTGCGTTGAGCCCCTCGCCTCGCGTTATCTGAGCCCTGCGTGCGCCTCCTCGTGACACTGCTGGCCCTCTCCTTCGCCGCGGCGTGCGGCGGCGGAGCGCCCGTGGTGCTCAACGGGCAGCTCGCGGTCGTCGCGCAGCAGCGCGACGCGCTCGCTCTCTCGGACGCTCTCGAAGAGCTGATCGCCGTCGGCAAGGACACCGAGGCAGACCGCAGCTTCGCCTACCGCGAGGTCTCGCTCCACGAGGACGCCTCGGCGTCGTACGCCTTCGCGCGCGCGGCGATCACCGGGCGCTACGTGCAGACCCACGGGCTCGCCGGGGTTCGTCACGCCGCCGAGGTCGAGACCTGGGCGCGCCGCAGCCGCGAGCTCGATCCCGGCTTTCGCGGAGGCGCGGCGACGCGGATGCTGGGCACGCTCTACGTGCTCGCGCCGGCGTCGATCCTCGCGCACGGCGACTCGGAGGAGGGGCTCTCGCTCCTCGAAGGCCTGGTGAAGCAGCACCCCGAGGTGCCCGAGAATCACCTCCGCCTCGCCGAGGCCCTGGTGGCGCTGGGGGATCCGGCGCCGGCCGCGGCGCACCTCTGCTTCTGCCTCGGCGCGCGTACCTCGCTCCGGCCGGACGAGCAAAAGCTGCTCGATCGGCTGGTAAAAGACGCGGAGATGGCGCCCTGCCCCGACGCTGCGCCGCGTTGATCCGGCCGCGAGTGTGAGCGCCGTCGCGGCGCAGATCGCACCCAACGCATCGCGCGGCGACTGTACGCACCGACAGCCTTGATTTTCCGCCCCCTTTGCGGTCTTCGCGCTGCTATCCAAGCGCCGCCGAGCGCCGGCGCCTCGCCGGTCGCCGTCTCGCAAAGAGGAGTCGTCGATGCTGCACGCCCGTTCGCTTCGTTTCACGCCGTTCGCCGTTGCCGGTGTGCTCGGCGCCCTCGTCGGCTGCGAAGAGCCGCCGCCGGTCGTGCCGACGACGCCGCTGCCCACCACCGCGCCGAGCGTCACCGCGGCGCCCGCCGTCGCCGCCGGCCCCGCGCTGATGAGCGTCGACGAGTCCGCGCTCGACAAGAGCGTCTCGGCCTGCACCGATTTCTACCAGTTCGCCTGCGGATCGTGGATGAAGTCGACGCCGATCCCCGCGGACAAAGCCTCGTGGACGCGCAGCTTCGATCAGATCCAGGAGCGCAACGAGGGCGAGCTCCGCTCCATCCTCGAGCGCTACGCCGCGGGGCAGGGGAAGGACGAGCCCAACGCGCAGAAGCTCGGCGATTTCTACGGCGCCTGCATGGATGAGGCGGCGATCGAGAAGGCCGGGATCGGCGCGCTCAAGGCGGACTTCGACGCCATCGACAAGATCAAGACGGTGAAGGATCTCATCCCGGTGTTCGCCTCGCTGCACGGGCGCGGCGTGCCGGTCGGCTTCCAGCTCGAGTCGCAGCAGGACTTCAAGGACGCGACGCAGGTGATCGCCGCGGTGAGCCAGGCCGGGCTCGGCTTGCCGGATCGCGACTACTACCTGAAGGGCGACGAGGCGACGGTGAAGATCCGCGCCGCCTACGCCGAGTACATCACCAACATGCTGGTGCTGCTCGGGGACAAGCCCGAGGCCGCCAAGGCCGCCGCGGCCACGGTGATCCGCTTCGAGCACGCGCTCGCCGAGGCCTCGATCTCGCGCGAGGCGCGCCGCGACCCGCAGAAGAACTACCACCGGCTCGAGCGCGCCGGCCTCGAGAAGGCCGCGCCGCACTTCGGCTGGAGCGACTACTTCACCGCGCTCGGCCTCGGCAGCGCCTCGGCGATCAACGTGGCGCAGCCGGGGTTCATCGAGGGCTTCGACGCGCTCCTCGTCGCCGGCGCGCCCTGCGTCGCCGAGACGGCGAGCGAGGGCTCGCCCGCTGCGCCCGCGACCCCCGCCGTCGACGCCAAGCCGGGGGCGATCAAGCCCCGGATCAAGGGCAAGCCCGCGGCGATCAAGGGCTGCGCCGCGCCCGCGAAGAAGTTCGACGCGGCCGAGTGGAAGACCTACCTGCGCTGGCACACCATCCGCGCGGCGGCGAGCTCGCTCCCGGCGAAGTTCGTCGACGAGCGCTTCCGCTTCGAGCACGCGCTCACCGGCGCCGAGAAGCTGCCGCCGCGGTGGAAGCGCTGCGTGCGCGCCGTCGACGACGCGCTCGGCGAGGCGCTGGCGCAGCCCTTCGTCGCCAAGATGCTCGGCGCCGAGGGCAAGGCCGCGACCCGGCAGATGGTGCAGAACCTCGAGCAGGCGCTGAGCGAAGATCTCGATCACCTGGCCTGGATGGATCAGGACACGCGCAAGAAGGCCCACGAGAAGCTCTCGGCCATCGTCAACAAGATCGGCTACCCCGACGCGTGGCGGAGCTACGACGCGCTCAAGGTCGATCGCGACTACCTCGGCGATCGCCTCCGCGGCGCGGCCTTCGAGAACAAGCGCCTGCTCGCCAAGATCGGCAAACCCCTCGACCGGGCCGAGTGGCAGATGACGCCGCCCCAGGTCAACGCCTACTACGACCCCTCGATGAACGAGATCGTCTTCCCCGCGGGCATCCTCGCGTCGCCGTTCTACGCGAGCGGCGCGACCCCCGCGACGAACTACGGCGGCATCGGCATGGTCATCGGGCACGAGCTCACGCACGGCTTCGACGACGAGGGCCGCCAGTTCGACGCCAAGGGCAACCTCATCGACTGGTGGAGCAAGACGGTGGGCGAGGAGTTCGACCGCCGCGCCTCGTGCATCGAGAAGCAGTACGACGGCTACATCGCGGTGGGCGACTCGCATATCAAGGGCAAGCTCACCCTCGGCGAGAACATCGCCGACCTCGGCGGCCTCCGCATCGCCTACGCGGCGATGAAGAAAGAGCAGGCGGCGTCGGCGAGGCCGGCGCCGCAGGCCTCCTTCACGCCGGAGCAGCAGTTCTTCCTCGGCTTCGCGCAGGCGTGGTGCAGCAACCAGCGGCCGGAGTACACGCAGCTCATGGTCAAGAACAACCCGCACTCGCCGCCGCGCTTCCGCGTCAACGGGCCGGTCTCCAACCTGCCGGAGTTCGCCGAGGCCTTCCAGTGCAAGCCCGACGCGCCGATGATCCGCAAGGAGCGCTGCGAGGTCTGGTAGCCGATCAGCCGAGCGTCCACGGGCTCGCGGCGCGGCCCTGGAGGAAGGCCTCCAGGCTGCGCGCGGCGAGCGCGTAGTACTCGTCGGCGGCGGGGATGAAGTCGGCGGCGCGCGCCACGATCTCCACGGGCGCGCGGCCGCCGCATCGCCGCTCGAAGGCGGGGGCCTCGGCGCGCTCGCCGCGGAAGAGCGCAAAGGCGGCCTCGCTCTCGATCACGACCAGGGACGTGACCTCGTCGGGATCGGGCTGGAAGAACGAAAGCGGGAGGGGCGTCGCCGTCGCGAAGATCTCCTGGAGCTCGCGATCGCGGATCGCTCCGCGCTCCTCGGCGCACCGCCGGAGGCCGAGGCGGACCACGTCGCCGGGGGCGAGCTCGAGGCCGATCTCCTCGCGCGCCTCGCGCAGGCCGTCGAGGAGGGCCTCGCCGGCGCGCAGGTGCCCCGTCACGGCCACGTCGAGCGCCCCCGGCCAGGTGTCTTTCTCCGGCGAGCGGCGCTGGAAGAGCAGGTGCGGCGAGCGCGGGGCGCCCGGCAGATCCGGGCCCTCGCGCAGCGCCACCCAGATGTGGAGGCTCCGGTGCCAGTCCCCGTCGCGGTGTACGTCGCGGCGCGGCTTGCTCCGGCCGAGCGGCGCGCCGTCGCGATCGAAGAGGTCGAAGAGCTCGCCGGGATCCTGAGCAGGCATCGCCGCTCGACGTAGCACGGCTCGCGCGCGGGCCATGGTTGCCTTCCGCGGCGAGGGCTCTCATGCTGGCGCGCCGCCGCGTCCTCTTGCTTTCGAGGTGCTGATCATGAGGCTCTTCTCTCGCTCCGTCTTCGCCCCGGTCACAAGCTGCGCCCTCTTGCTCGCGCTCGCGTCGGCCTGCGGTCCGGGCACGGGCGAGCCCTCGGGGACGGGGACGAGCGCGTCCTCCGAAGGCGACGGCCCCGGCTCGGGAGGCTCGGCGGGATCCGGCGGCGCGGGGGGATCAGGCGGCGCGAGCGCGCTCGATCTCGACACCATCCTCGGCGAGCTGCGCGCCGACACCAGCGGCGCGTTGGCCAAGCACGCCGGCGAGAGCGGGTGGCCGGTGCCCGTTGAAGGCGGCCACCTCTTCGTCTCCACCGACATGACGCTCGACCTGCTCGCGGGCGATCACGACAGCTGGCAAGGCACGCCGATGAAGGCGGACGCCGGCTTCCTCTGGGTGGTGATCCACGTCCCCGCGGACGAGCACTACAAGCTCACCGACAAGACCACGTACAAGGCCGATCCCTGGGCGCGCTCCTACGACTACGACACCAACGGCGAGATCAGCCTCGTGCTGCCGAGCAAGGCCCACCTCGATCGCTGGCTCGGGGTCGGCGACGCCGCGATGGCGCCCCGCGCGCTGCGCGTCTGGGTCCCGAGCGAGCCGATCAAGCACGAGCTCTACGTGCACGACGGGCAGAACCTCTTCGATCCCGACGGCATCTGGGGCGGCTGGCACCTCCAGGACACCGTCCCGCCCGGGATGCTGCTGGTGGGGATCGACAACACCGACGACCGCATGGACGAGTACACCCACGTGCCCGACCTGATCAGCGGCGAGTCGCTGGGCGGGAAGGGCGACGCCTACGCCGCGTTCCTCAAGGGCACGGTGCGCCCGCTGATCCAGAAGCACTACGGCGAGCCCGGCCCCGTCGGCGTCCTCGGCTCCTCGCTCGGCGGCCTCATCAGCTTCCACATCGCCGATCACGATCCGGGCGACTACGCCTTCGCCGGCAGCCTCTCGGGCACGATGGGGTGGGGGAGCATCGGCGACGGCGTCCACAACGAGACGCTGATCGAGCGCTACCAGAAGCACGGCCACCAGAAGACGGTGCTCTACCTCGACTCGGGCGGCGAGGGCCCCTGCTCCGACAGCGACAACGACGGGATCGACGACGACAGCAAGACCGCGGGCGACAACTACTGCGAGAACGCCCAGCTCCGCGACGTGCTCTACGGCGTCGGCTACGTGAAGGATCAGGACTTCTTCTACAGCTACACGCCGGGCGCGATGCACAACGAGGCCGAGTGGGCGATGCGGGTGCACTTGCCCTTCCAGATCTTCGACGCTCTCTAGACGCTCTCTAGTGGAGCTCGCCCTCCGACGTTGCCTCGGGGGGCGCGCGGTCGTACGTACTCGCAAACCCACCCCCACGCGGAGCGCTCGGCCTGGGCCGGCCGCTCTGCCGCCAGCGAGAAACTCATGTCCAGCGCGGCACTCGACAATCCTCTGCTCTCTCTCGGCGACGAGATCCCGTTCGACCGCATCCGCGGCGAGCACGTGGAGCCGGCCGTCAACGCGCTGCTCGACGAGGCGCGGGCCAAGCTCGACGCGCTCGGGAAAGGCAGCGGCGAGCGCACCTACGCCAACACGATGGACGCCCTCGAGGGCGTGACCGAGCGGCTCGACTTCGTCATGGGCGTCGTCGGCCACCTCGAGTCGGTGGCGACCACGCCGACGCTGCGCGCCGCGTACAACGCCGTCCAGCCGGCGGTGAGCGAGCTCTTCAGCAGCATCGCCCTCTCGGACGAGGTGTGGAAGGCGCTCAAGGCCTTCGCCGAGACGAGCGAGGCCAAGGCGCTCACGGGGGCCAAGCGGCGCTTCGTCGACAAGACGGTCGCCGACTTCCGCAGGAGCGGCGCCGATCTCGATCCGGTCGGGAAGAAGCGGCTCTCGGCCATCGACGTCGAGCTCGCGACGCTGACGCTGCGCTACGGCCAGAACGTGCTCGACGCGACCAACGCCTTCGAGATCGTGGTCGACGACGCCGGCCGCCTCGCGGGCCTGCCCGAGAGCGCCGTCGCCGCCGCCAAGGCCGGCGCCGAGAGCAAGGGGCGGAAGGGCTACCGCTTCAGCCTCCAGGCGCCGAGCTACATCCCCGCGCTCACCTACCTCGACGACGGCGCGCTGCGCGAGCAGCTCTACCGCGCGTACAGCACGCGGGCCACGGCGGGCGATCTCGACAACCGGCCCATCGTGAAGAAGATCGTCGAGCTGCGGCGCGAGAAGGCCAGGCTCCTCGGCTTCGAGAGCTTCGCGGACCTGGTGCTCGAGGATCGCATGGCCAAGTCAGGCCACGCCGCGCGCCGCTTCATCGAGACGCTGCGCGAGAAGGCGGCGCACTTCTTCGAGCGCGAGATCGCCGAGCTCGAGGCCTTCCGCCGCGATCTCGAGGGCGCCTCGGCGCCGGCGCTCTCGCCGTGGGACGTGGGCTACTACGCCGAGAAGCTCCGCCGCGCGCGCTTCGACTTCGACGACGAGGCGCTGCGCCCGTACTTCGCCCTCGACCGCGTCCTCGACGGCGCCTTCGCCATCGCCTCGCGCCTCTATGGCGTCACCGTCGAGCCCTGGGCCGACGCCTCGGTGTGGCACCCGAGCGTGCGCGCCTACCGCATCCACGAGGCCGACGGCACGGTCAGCGCGGCCTTCTACGTCGACGTCGCCCCGCGCGAAGAGAAGCGCGACGGCGCCTGGATGCAGGGGCTGATCACGCAGGTCGTCGCGCCCGCCGGCGCCCGCCCGCACCTCGAGGTCCTCGCGGGCAACATGACGCTCCCGCTCGGCGATCGCCCCGCGCTGCTCAGCCACCGCGAGGTGGAGACGGTGTTCCACGAGTTCGGCCATCTGATGCACCACGCGTCGAGCCGGGTCGAGGTCCGCACCCTCGCCGGCACCAACGTCGCGTGGGACTTCGTCGAGCTCCCCTCGCAGATCATGGAGAACTGGTGCTGGGAGCGCGAGGCGCTCGACCTCTTCGCCCGCCATGTCGACACCGGCGCCACCATCCCCGCCGACGTGCTCGAGCGCATGCGCGCCGCCCGCACCTTCCGCGCCGCCACCGCGATGATGCGCCAGCTCGGCTTCGCCGAGGTCGACCTCGGCCTGCACATGGACTGGGACGAGGCCCAGGGCGACATCACCGGCTGGGCGCGCGAGGTGCTGAGCCGCTTCTCGCCGGTCGCGCTCCCCGACGATCACGCCATGGTCGCCAACTTCACCCACCTGTTCTCGAGCCCGGTGGGCTACGCCGCCGGCTACTACTCGTACAAGTGGGCCGAGGTCCTCGACGCCGACGCCTTCTCGCGCTTCCGCCGCGAGGGCCTCTTCAACCGCGAGGTCGGCCAGGCCTTCCGCGCCGAGATCCTCGCCCGCGGCGACAGCGAGGATCCGATGGTGCTCTACCGTCGCTTCATGGGCCGCGAGCCCACCCTCGAGGCGCTGCTCGAGCGCGACGGCCTCGTCGCCTCCGGCACCGCCACCGTCTGAAATCCCCTGGAGACAGCGTGCAATCCGTGACTGACCGCGTGGTTCGATCCATCACCGACGACGGCGCCTTCCGGGTCATCACCGCGATGACCACCGAGACGGTGCGCGGCGCCGTGGCCGCTCAGCAGGCGCGGGGCCCCATCGCCCAGCGCTTCGGCGAGCTCGTCACGGGCGCCATCCTGGTGCGCGAGGCGATGGCGCCCGCCCTCCGCGTCCAGAGCATCCTCAAGGGCAAGCGCAGCAAGGGCAGCCTCGTCGCCGACTCGCACCCCGACGGCACCAGCCGCGGCCTCGTCAACTTCGGCTCGAAGGGCGGCGAGCTCCTCCTCGGCGACGGCGTGCTCTTGCAGGTCATGCGCTCGCTCCCGGGCGGGACGATCCACCAGGGCGTGATCGAGGTCCCGGGCTCGGCCTCGGACCCCTCGGGCGGCGGCGTGATCTCCCGCGCCCTCATGGCCTACATGCAGGACTCCGAGCAGGTCGTCTCCACCATCGCCGTGGCCACGGTCCTCGACGGCGACCGCGTCGTCGCCGCGGGCGGCTACATCGTCCAGCTCTTGCCCGAGATCGAGCGCGGCCCGCTGATGATCATGACCGAGCGCCTCCAGGCCTTCGAAGCCCTGGAAGAGGCGCTGACGCGCCCGGAGGCCAACCCCGACACGCTGATGGACGAGCTGCTCTACGGCTTCCCCTTCACGCGCCTCGAGACCTCCCCGCTCTCGTTCGCCTGCCATTGCAGCCAGTCCCGCGTCGTGGAGAGCCTGGCGACGCTGCCCCGCAGCGACATCGAGGATCTGGTCAAGAGCGGCGAGGTGCTCGACATCACCTGCGATTACTGCCGCAAGGAGTACCAGGTGCCCCCGGCGCAGCTCCAGCCGCTGCTGACGAGCAACTGATCGTTGGATGGATAGTGTCCTGATTGGGTATTTACTACCCAGTTGTTTTGCATACCTGCGGACCCAATCAGGACACTACCGATCTCGTGGCGCCGCTGCGCCTTGCCGCGTCAGCGCGCGATACCGAATCGAACGTCGGGAAAGAGCTCGGCGCCGTCATGCACGCGGATCGCGTCCATCACCGTGGCGACTGTCGCAAACTCCACACCAGCGCTCGCGGTGATTGTCACTCTCGTCTCCTCCGCGAACTCTGGTGCGGCGTGCTTGACCTTCGCCACGCACCGCGCGAGCGCGCTGAAATCGTAGCCCATCGCTGTCGTCGGGATGGCCAGGCCCGCGCCGGTGCCGTCGCACCCCGGCGCGACGTTCCCCTTCGCTGTCTTTAGCTGGAAGCCTCCATCAACGATGTTGATTGTAAGGTTCAGCGAGCGCTTGCCCAGGTCGAGCTCCGCGCCGGTGTGGCGCGACGGCGGCGTCGTGCGCCGCGGGGCGCGCTTCTCGCCTGGCATGAGGAGATCCCACGCGCCGAAGTCGTTTTGACCGAGCGTGAACAGGACCTCGACGAAGAGACGATAAGGGGTCGAGGCCTCCAGGACGATGAGCGCCGTGCTCGAGGCTGTGTTGCGCGCGGCCTTGTCCGCGGCGCGAGCGCTCGCCGCGGCCGCGGCGAGCGGGAGGAGCAAGAGGTCATTTTCGCTCCGCTTGAACTGCGCATCGGCGCCGTGTTGCGCGAGCTGGTCACGCGGACCGAGCAGGAGAATCGTCGCGCCGGACGAGGTGATCGCCGCAGCGCCGACGGTGATCGTCATCGCGTAAGCCGCGGCGTCGATCGCGAGCGCGCCTGTCGGCGCGGCGGCGGGCGCTGGGGGCCGAGGTGTGTCGAGGACCGACGAGGCCGGCTGGGCACGCACGGACGAGCGCACCCCGGGCGAGGCGCAGGCGGTCATCGCCAGCAGAAGGAGCAGCGGGGGAGCGCGCCGTTTCATCGCGCGAAGAGACCTGAGGGCGAAGGAGGCGTCAACGGTTTCGAGGACGAGGCACCCGAGGCGAGCGCGCCAGAAACCTCGCGGCCTATCTCCAGCGCATGCTGAGCGGCGGCTCCCTGCGTTCGTTCAAGGCAATAATACAGTGGATCACCTGGTGCATATGACGGGCCTTCCTGACTCTCGCGGACAAACGCGCGAGATAGCCTGACGGGATGGCCATCACCCCTCCTGATCCCCGCAAGCCCTCGCCTGTCGTCGCCGCCCTGGTAAAGCAGCACGACGCCCGCACCCTCGCCGCCGCCCTCCTCGCGCGCCTCACGGCGGACGGGAACGCCGCCCTCGTCACGCCCGTGGCGAAGGCGCTGACGGAGGCTGGATTCCTCGATCCAACGCCTCCTCACCCGCACTGAGGTTCCGGAATGGCGCCCCTGCAACTCGCCGCGTTCACTGCCGAGGTAGCATCGGCGATCCTGGCGGTGCTCCTCGCGCGCCGGCGCCCAGAGCATCGACCCGCTGCGGTGGCGCTGGTCGTGCTCATCGTCGCTGTCGCGGCCCGCGTCCTGGTTTATGGGGCCCTCTCTCCACCGGCGGATGGTCCGATGGTGGGGGCGGCGCGCACGCTGATTTACCTGGACGGAGCGCTGCAACTGGCAACCGGCGCTGCCGTCGTCGGGCTTGCAGCGAACGAATGAGCTCGCATCCACTGAAGGAGAAGCTCACGACCAGAGTGGAGAAATGGACGCTCCCGCGGTGAGCCGACGAGCCGAGCCACTCCACCTTTATGCGCGCGTCGGCTCGTAAGACACGAGCCTCGCGGCGATCCATTCAATGACGTCGTCCGCTTCGAGCTTCTTGGTCACCACGTCGATCACCAGGCTCTCTGCGTCATCGGTGCTGGCCGCGACGCGCAGGCGAAGCAAGCGGAGCTGGTCTTCGAGCGCGAGCCAGGCGACGCGCTTGTTCCCGTCGATGAACGCGTGATTGCGCGAGAGATAACAGAGCAGGTAAGCGGCGAGCACCATGGGATCCACAGGATCCTCGCCGTTCTCCGTCTCGTGATAGTGCGCGGCCGTGAGCGCTCCCTCGACCGCAGCCTTGACCAGGCCTTCATCGCGGACGCCCGGAAGGCCGCCCGCGTGTGCCAGCGCCTCGGCGTGAAGCTCCAGAACGCGCTCGACGGTAATCAGCGAAGGCCACACCGGGAGAGCGTCGCTCATCGCGCCAGCCGATGGAGGAGCTCGTCCCAGTCACGGAGCATATCGCGGGTGCGCGTGGCGGAATCGGGAGCCTGCTCCCCCGAGGCCGGATCAATACGAACGAGTCGCCCCGTCAGCGTTACCCACGCTACCATCTCCGGGCCCCCGGACGTATGGAGAGCCAGCACCTCGACAGGCGCGCCGTGGAGCGCCCAAGCCCGATCGACGAGCTCTGGGGTGGCGGTAAACCACTTGAACGTGCCCTCCGAGAGCAGCTCTATCGCGGCGATCGGGAGGCGCTGCACCAGGACCACTTCACCGACATAACGAGTGAGGCGCGTCCGCGGACGAGGTGCCTCCACTGCCGCTGGCTCCTGCATGATCACGGCCGCGGGCCGCGGCATGCCAGCGCTCACCCACTGCCCAGCTCGCGCAGCCTCGGCGGATACATCCCGCAACGCCCTGCCCGCCATCACAGCTAGCAGCTCGTCCTCGTCCTCGTTCGGATTCCCCATGTTCTGGAGAGGAAACGTGACGCCATACGCACGGAGCGTCGTCACTCCGTCGACCGCGGTCACGAGCGCGAGACGCGCTAGCTCTCGCCCGCGCTCGGGAGAGCCACTCTTTTCCTCGGCCTCGAAGAGCGCCACGAGCAGCACCTGGGCGCAGAAAATCCCCACGGCCGGCGTCTGGAGCATCTCATCGAGCAGCTCGTGAACATCCCGATCGTCGTCGAGAAGCTGTGCGAGGATCCGAGGTAGATCTACCCTCACGGTCTCGAAGAGGGCGTCGATGACACTGGCCGCCTGTTCGACGTGCGCGACCAGCGTCGCCGAGCCGAGGAACGTCACGAGACGGTCTCGTCTCTTGCTCACCGCCGCTGAGA
>FSTQ01000451.1_pt1 | contig 19185 bp, 15 predicted proteins | sample 1637281 | NCBI WGS metagenome assembly FSTQ01 (sample SAMEA3914818, study PRJEB12502) | metagenome | biome: forest; material: soil | place: Canada | collected 2010-06-26 | depth 0.1 m
GAGCGAGGGGAGGCCGCCGTGGAGCAGGCGCAGCTCGACCCCGCGCGCGGCGAGGCCGTCGAGCATCTCCAGCACCGAGATGTACGCCCCGCGAGCCCGCGCGCGCGTGCCGATGGGCGCCTCGACGCGCAGGCCCTTCACGTTGGCGGTGGCGATCCACAGGCTGACCCTGGCCTTGGCCATGGCCCCCATCACCAGCTCGACGTAGTGCGCCCGGCCGCGGATGAGCGCGATCTCCGCCCGGCGCCCGCCCTTCACGGCGCGCCGGGCTCGAGGTGCTGCGCGAGCAGCGCGCGCACGTCGGCGGGCATGTCGCACGAGGCGAGGGCGCGGAGATCCGAGGTGACGACGGTGTGCCGGAGCTCGGCCACCAGCGCCGAGGTCGCCGCGTTGAGCATCCGGTAGTGGAAGACGACGCTGCGGTTGCCGAGCTTGGCGACGCGGGTCTCGATCCGCAGCGCGTCGCCGAAGCGGACCGGCGAGGCGAAGGCGACGTCGAGGTGCACGGCGGGGAAGCCGACGCGGCGCTCGACGATCAGGCCGGCGTAGCCCCCGGCCAGCGGCGAGAAGAAGTGCTCCATCGCCTCGTGGGCGTAGCTGGCGAAGCGCCCGAAGAAGACGATCGCCGCGGCGTCGACCTCCTCGAACTTGATCGCGCGCTCGTAGACGACCACCTCGCGCCGCGCCTAGCCCGCGAGGTCTTCGCCGAGCTTGCCGATCGTCGCGCGCTCGAGCTCGACCCGCGCCGGGTGCCGCGGGTGCTCGACGCTGATCGCCACCTTCGCCGTCTTCGCCTTGATCGCCGCGGCGGCCTCGGGCGAGAGCCTGGCCTTGAGGTAGTGCACCGCGGTCGTCCGCCCTTCCATGAAGCCGTCCGGGCGAGGTCCTTTGACCTCAAACGATTTCCCGTCGACGTCGAGGCGGATGGTGTCCTCGAGCCCGGCGAGCTCGACCAGGAGGCGATCGCGCAGGGGCTTGTCGGGGATCTGGACCCAGAGCGTGAGGCTGACCTCGTCCTCGCCGGGGACGAGGTCGTTGTAGGTGGCGATCTCGTGGGCGATGGCCGGCTCGCTGGTGATGCGCTCGGTCCGCAGCATCTCCTGGATCTGGAGGAGCACGCTGTCGCGGTTCTCGAAGGTCACCGCCAGGTGCTCGCCGATGGCCACGCGCCGCGGGCGCTTCTCCTCGATGATCCGCGCGCGAAAGTGCGGCCGGATCTGCTCGTAGTCGCCGAGGGCGAGGATCTCGTTTCGCTCGATGGTTCGCATGTGAACGCTCCTTCTACCTTAGCCAGAGATCGCCGACGTCGTCCGGGGCAGGAGGCCGTAGGCCTGCGCCAGCGCCTCGACCGGGTGGAGGGCGTGCACGCCGTTCTCTTTACCGATGCGGAGCGCCGCCAGCGAGCAGTCGGTGATCACCGTGTCGGCCTCGGCGTCGTTGATCCCGCGGGTGAGCTTGCCGGCGTACTTGCGGCCGGTCTCGTAGTGCGCGGCCTTCATGCCCCAGGTCCCGTCGACGGCGGAGCACTCCTCCACCATGCGCACCTCGGTCTCGGGGACGGCGTTGAGGACGCGCATCCCGGGGAAGCCGATCTTCTGCGCGCGGAGGTGGCAGGCGGCGTGGTAGGCGACCGTGCCCAGGCTCTTCGGGAACTCGCGCTTGAGCTTCTTCTCTCGGCCGAGCACGACGAGGAACTCCATCAAATCGAGGGTGGCGTCGGCGACCTCTTTGACCTCGGCGCGGTCCACGTACTCGTGCCACTCCTTCTTGATCATCATCCCGCACGAGGGCGCGGGGGTGATGATCTTCCGGCCCGCGCGCACGTGCGGGAGCATCAGCGCGATGTTGTGCTCGATCTTGGCGGTGGCCGCGGCGACGTCGCCCCCGTCGATGTTGGGGAGGCCGCAGCAGGTGAACATCTCGTCGCTCTCGTCGGCGCCGGTGCCGGGGTAGCGGACCTTGTAGCCGTTGTGCTCGAGCACGAGCACCGCCGCCTGCGTCACCGCGGGCGTGTTGTACTCGCCGTAGCAGGTGGCGAAGAGCACGACCTCGCCGAGCTCACCGGCGTTGGCGGCGGGCGTGTGCGTCTTCAGCCAGTCGGTGAACGTCTCCTTGGCGAGCGGGGGCAGGGGGAACTCGGCGGAGATGCCGGTCACCTTCTCCTGCACCTTGCGGAGGAGCTGGCTCCTCGTGATCAGGTTGGTGAACGACGCCGCCCCGCCCGAGCCGAGCTGCCCGATGAGCTGCGGCTCGCCCAGGATCTTGTCGACGATCGGGATGCCCTCGCGCTTGGCGCGCACGGCGCGCTCGCGGGCCATCAGCCGGGGGTAATCGAGGAGCTCCTTCGCGCCCTCGTCGGCCGTGTAAGGGCACTTGATATAGCAAAGCTTGCACTGCCAGCACTGGTCGCCGACGGCCTTGATGTCCTCGTCGTTGATCTTCTCGGCGCCCTCGGCCGCGCCGCTGTCGATCGCCGCGTCGATGCGGTTGAAGAGCGAGGGGAACGAGCCGCAGTAGCCGACGCACATCCGGCACTCGTGGCAGATCTGGAACGTGCGCCGGAGCTCCGCTTCGAGATCGCGCGCGTCGTAGTAGCGCGGATCGTTCGGGCTGGTCGCGGGCGGTGTTGCCGGGGTTCGCGCGATAACGCTCATGGTCGATCTCGATCGGGCTTCGTGGCAGGGCCGAGAGCATTGCGGCGCCCTCCGGAGCTCCGGAGGACGCCGCGACGCCCGCTACTACTTCGGTGGCTCGATCAGCAGGCGACGGAGGGCCCGCTGATCAAGCTCCGGGCTTCAGAAGTCGAGGGCCGCGAGCGCCTTCGCGAAGCGACCGGCGTGCGACTTCTCGGCCTTGGCGAGGGTCTCGAACCACTCGGCCACGTCGTCGAAGCCCTCCTCGCGGGCCTCCTTCGCCATGCCCGGGTACATCGTCTCGTACTCGTGCGTCTCGCCGGCGACGGCGCTCTTGAGGTTCTTCTCCGTGCTGCCGATGGGCAGGCCCGTCGCCGGGTCGCCGGCCGACTTGAGGTAGTCGAGGTGGCCGTGCGCGTGGCCTGTCTCGCCGTCGGCGGTGTCCTTGAAGAGGCCGGCCACGTCGGGGCGCCCCTCCACGTCGGCCACCTTGGCGAAGTAGGTGTAGCGGCGGTTCGCCTGCGACTCGCCGGCGAAGGCGTCCTTCAGGTTCTGGTGGGTCTTGGTTCCGGTGAGCTGCTTGCTGGCCATGTCGTTCTCTCCTTGTCGATGCGTTCCGACGTCGATAACCGAAGCTCGGCGTCGTTCGGGCCCGGAGGCCCAAAGCCTTCTTCGCTCACGAGGCGCGCGCGCGGGGGCGTGGGCGCGCGGCGTCGCGGCGCTCGCTCCCGACGGCGTCGGCGCACGGCGCGCAGACGCCGCGGTAGATCTGCTCCACCGAGCGCACTTCGAACCCCGGCGCCGCGGGGAGCGAGCGCGCGGCCGCGGGGACCCGCGCCCCCTCGCTGGGGATGTCCCGCACCTCGCCGCAGCGATCGCAGACGGCGTGGTGGTGCGGCTTCATGTTGGGGTCGAAGCGCGAGGGGCCGGGCGCGAGCGAGAGCGCGGCGCAGAGGCCGGCCTGCGCCAGGGCGTCGAGCGTGTTGTACACGGTCGCGAAGCTCATCGTCGGCAGCGCGATGCGGAGGCGCTCGAAGAGCTCCTGCGCCGTGGGGTGCGTCGGGTCGGCGGCGAGCTCGCGCACGATGGCCATGCGCTGCGGGGTGAGCTTCAGCCCCGAGGCCCGCACGCACGCCAGCATCGACACCGCGCGCTCGTCGACGGGGGGCGCGTGGCCCGGTCGGCTCGGCGGCGTGGGCCTTTGCTTTCGCGGGGTCGTCATCGGAGGGGTGTTCTAATTAGAAAGTTTATCAGTTGCAAGTCCTGACAGACTGGCTCCTCGCTTTTCGAGTGCTCCAGCCTTCCTCGTTCGAAGCCCGCGTCGAGCACCTTCGCCGCGTCGCGCGCCTTCCGATCGGGCCCGCGTTCGTGGGAGGCTGCGCCCGTGCGTATCGCCGTCGTCACGACCTCGTTCCCTCGCTCCGCGGAGGATCCCTCCGGTCATTTCGTGCGCTCCTCCGCGCTCCGGCTCGCGCGCTCGGGGCACGAGGTCCACGTGATCGCGCCCGGCGGATCGGCCCTCGCGCCGCCGCGCGAGCGGGACGGGCTCATGATCCACCGCGCCGGCGGCGGCGCCCTGTTCGCGTGGCCGGGGGCGCTGGCGCGGGCGCGCGAGGCGCCGTGGCGGCTGCTCTCGGCGGGGCCCTTCGCGCTCGGCGTGATGGCGCGCCTGCGGCAGGTCGGCCCGGTCGATCGCGCGGTCGCGCACTGGATCGTCCCCTCGGCGTTCCCGCTCCTGCTCGCCGAGCGCGCGCCGCTCGAGGTCGTCGCGCACGGCGCCGACGTGCGGCTGCTCCGGAGCGCGCCGCGCGCCTTTCGCGAGCGCGTGCTCTCCACGCTGCTCGATCGCGGCGCGCACTTCACCTTCGCCGCGGCGGCGCTCCTCGCCTCGCTCGAGGGCACCGTCTCCACCGAGATCGGCCTCGCGCTCGAGCGCGTGGCGCGGATCGAGCCGCCCGCGATCGACGTGCCCGACGTCGCGCCCGCCGCCCGCGCGCTGCGCGACGGGCTCGCCCTCGGCGAAGGAGAGATCCTCGTGGTCGCCGTGGCGCGCCTCCTCGCTTCGAAGCGCGTCGAGCTCGCCGTCGACGCCGCCGCGTCGCTCGGCGCGGGCGCGCGCCTGGTGATCGTGGGGGACGGCCCCGAGCGCGCCGCCCTCGAGAAGCGCGCCGCCGAGCGGGGCGCGCGGGCTCGCTTCACCGGCGCGCTCCCGCGGCGCGAAGCTCTCGCGTGGGTCGCCGCGGCCGACGTGCTGCTCCACCCCTCGGGCGTCGAGGCCGCGCCGACGGTGGTGCGCGAGGCGCGCGCGCTCGGCACGCGCGTGGTCGCGTGCGACGCGGGCGACGTGCGCGCGTGGGCGCAGGACGACGCGGGCATCCAGATGGTCGAGCCGGTGGGCGCCGCGATCGCCGCCGCGGTCCGCGCTCGTCCTCGTGAAGAGGAAGCGTCGCGAGCGTGAACGCCCCTCTTGCATTTCAGTTCGCTTCGACTAGGGTTCGCCTCGCCTGAAGCCGGGAGACCGGAAGCTGGTGGCTCGGGGCGTAGCGCAGCCTGGTTAGCGCACTTGACTGGGGGTCAAGGGGTCGGAGGTTCGAATCCTCTCGCCCCGACTGGCTCCGGAGGACTCAACCCCTCCGGAGCCTTTCGGTTTTTGTAGCTTTTCTTTTGCCGCCGCTCGCCGCTCGGAGCATGGCATCGCGCTCGCGATGGAGCCCGAGGCCACGACGCACGAGCGATGACGAAGACCAAGCAGACCAGGGGTGAGGTGATCGCCAAGGTGCTGGTGCTCGTCGCCGCGCTGGCCTGCGCCGCGGTCTTCGTCTTCCTCCTTCGCCGCCGCAGCTTGCACGGCGCGGGCTCGCTCACCGCGTTCCTCGTCGCCTCGGCCGCCCTCGCGCTGCTCTACGCGTCGGCGATCTTCTGGCGCAGCTCCGCGCGGCTCAAGCTCCTCCTCATCTCCTTCTCGCTCGTCGGCTCGCTCTACCTCGCGGAGATCGCGCTCACGGTGATCATCAAGCGCAGCGCGAGCCCGACGGCAGGCACGCCCGGGACCCTCGCGCCCACCGCCGATCGCCGCACCAAGCTCGAGGTGGTCCGCGATCTCCGCGCCGCCGGCAAGGACGCCTGGCCCACCGTCCACCCCCAGATGTTCCTCGCCTCCGGCGGCCTCCCGGTGGGCGGCGCGACGCTCTTGCCCCTCGGCGGGATCTCCCACGCGCGCGCCGTCTATTGCCTCGAGAGCGACGCCTATGCGCTCTTCGACAGCGACGAGCACGGCTTCAACAACCCGCTCGGCCTCCACAAAAAAGACGAGGTCGACGTCGCCCTCATCGGCGACTCCTTCGTGCAGGGCGCCTGCGTCCAGCAAGGCGAAGACGTGGCCTCGCGCCTCCGCGCCTCCGCGCTGCGCGCGCTCAGCCTCGGCAACGGCGGCGACGGCCCGCTCAGCGAGCTCGCCACGCTGATCGAGTACGCCGCGCCGCTCCGCCCCCGCGTCGTCCTCTGGTTCTACTACGAGGGCAACGACCTCCTCGACCTCGAGGCCGAGCGCCGCGTGCCCGCGCTGATGCGCTACGTCGACAGCGATTTTTCCGCCGCCCTCCCCACGCGCCAGGAGGCGATCGACGCCGCGCTCAAGTCCTTCGTCGAGAAGAAGCGCGACGTCATCCGCGAAGAAGAGCCGCACGCGAGCAGCTCCTTCCTGCGCACGCTCAAGCTCTCGACGCTGCGCGAGCGCCTCAACGTGATCTCCTTCCCCGAGCCCTCTCCGCTCTTCACGCGCACCCTCACGCGCTCGAAGGAGACCGTCGCCGGCTGGGGCGGCAAGCTCTACTTCGTGTACCTGCCCGAGTGGTCGCGCTACGCCAAGCGGACCCCGAAGACGAACTGGAAGTATCGCTCCTACGGTCGCGTCCTGGAGATCGCCAAGCAGCTCGACGTGCCGGTGATCGATTTCCAGGAGAGCGTCGCCGCCATGGAAGACCCGTTGAGCCAGTTCCCCCAGCGCCAGCCTGGGCACTACAACCCCGCGGGGTATGCGCGCTTGGCGGAGGCGATCCGGGCGCGGCTCGCGGCGGACAAGGCGCTCCCGTAAGAGCCTATCCCGGTAGGTCGGACCGAGCCGGGTGGCCGAGCTGCAAGCAGCGCTAGGCGCGACGAGGAAGCCTACTAAAAGTAGGCTGACGAGGAGCAACGACGCGATGCGCCGCAGATCGGACGTCCGGCGACGGGAGACCTACTGGGATAGGCTCTGAAGCCCGAGAGGGCCTCACCCCGGAGCGTTACTCGCCGCCTCGCCCTCGCGCTTCAGCGCCCGATCCAGCGCAAACGTCCCACCCGGCACGAGCGAAGCCCCGAACGCCGCCAGCGACCGCCGCAGCGGCCAGCCCCGCTCGACGGCGACGCGAAACAGCGCCGAGACGAAGAGCAGAAACAAGAGCCCATGAACGCTCCCCGCGATCCGGACGGCGACCGGCATCCCGAAGAAGTGCTTGAGCGGCATCGCCACGAGCAGCAGCCCCAGAAAAGACAGCCCCTCGAGAAACCCGACGACGCGAAGCCGGCGAATCGCGCTCATGATCGAACCCCCGCCCAGGTCGGCCGAAAGACCATGAGCACCAGCACCAGAAAGAGCGGCGCTCCGCTCATGACCAGCGCGCCCACCGTCCGTTTGTCGCGCGAGACGCTGTAAACCAGCGCGAGCTGCGACACCAGCGACAGGATGATAGCTCCGAGGATCCAGAGCTCCGTCAGCGGGACGTGGAGCTGCATGATCAGGAGATAACCGGCGCTCCACGTGATCACCAGCCCTGGAGAGGCAATGGAGTGAACGGCGCGCTTGCGATCGACGAGCGATGTCGCGACGAAGCTGCCAATGAGGCCGCCCGCGTAGAGCAGGACGCCCACGAATTTGATCAGGAGGATGACGCGGTAATAAGCCATCACGAGCCTCTCGGTGCGGGCAGCGTCCTCCGCCGCGTGTCGACGTATCGCACGCGATGTCCGCGCCCGCGAGTGGCCAAAACGCCAATATTGATCGGTTTCTGGCCACGCGCGAAATGATCCGCGAATCGCTTCATTTCGAGCGTGATCGGTCCGCCTCGACGCTGAATCCATCTTGGCGCGAACCCCGCGACCTGGCATCTTCTGGCCATGCACATCGTCGCTGTCGTTGCCCTGAATGGGGTCGTCGCGTTCGATCTGTCGACCCCCGGCGACCTCTTCGCGCGCGTCCGCTTGCCCGGAGGGCGCCCTGGATACCAGGTGCGCGTCTGCGGCGTGACCCGGGAGGTGGACGCCGGCGCCTTCGACATCCGGACGCGCTATGGGCTCGACGAGCTGGCGCGGGCGGACACCATCATCCTCCCTGGCATCCACGATCCGGCAGCGCCGGTGCCAGTCGAGCTCGTGAGCGCGGTGCGCGCGGCGGCGGCCTCCGGCACCCGCGTGGCCTCCATCTGCTCCGGGGCCTTTCTCTTCGCGGCGACAGGCCTGCTCGACGGGCTCCGCGCCACGACGCACTGGCTCGCTGCGGCCGAGCTGGCCCGCCGTTACCCGGCGATCGACGTGGATCCAGATGTCCTCTATGTCGATAATGGTCAGTTCTTGACCTCGGCGGGCGCCGCGGCGGGGCTCGACCTCTGCCTGCACATCGTGCGACTCGACTATGGATCTGCGGTGGCCGCCGACGCGGCTCGCCTCGCGGTGATGCCGCTCGAGCGTGACGGCGGGCAGTCGCAGTTCATCCTGCACCCGCCGCCGGCCGCCGACGGATCCTCGTTCGAGCCGCTGCTGCGCTGGCTCGACGAGCGCCTCGAAGAGCCGCTCACGCTCGAGGACATCGCGCGGCGCGCGGCGCTGAGCGTGCGCACGCTCAACCGCCGCTTCCGCGAGCAGACCGGGACCACGCCGCTCCAGTGGCTGCTCCGGGCCCGCGTGCGCCGCGCTCAGCACCTGCTCGAGACGACAGGGCACTCGGTGGAGTCGGTGGCCACCAAGGTGGGGTTCAGCTCGGCGACGTCCTTTCGCGAGCACTTCCACCGCGTCGTGGCCACCAACCCGCAGGCGTACCGCCGCGCCTTCCGCGTCTCGTCGAACGAGCGTTGAGAGGGGTAGTCGGACACTGTCCGATTCGAGAGCTTGCAGCGACGAGCACGCCTCGTCATAACGGCGCGCGCGGCATCCTTGCTGCGTACACTCTTGATTTTACGAGGACACTCATGCGCTTCGATCTTCGTCCGATTCTCGCTGTCACCCTCTTCACGACCGCCATCGCGTGCAGCGATGGCTCGGGCAGCAGCGGGGGTGAGGGAGGCGGCGCTTCCGGCGGGACCACGACGGCAACCGGGAGCGGGGCGACCTCCGGCGGGGACTGCACGTGCGAGGTGACGATCGGCGACGACACCAAGCAGCTCGTCTGCGGTCAGAGCCTGTGCGTTGGCAGCTCCGCCGACGAGGAGCGCTGGGCCACCTGCACCGAGAGCGGGGCGACCCTCGGCAACAACAGCTGTATCGTCGATCAGTGGGCGGATCCGAAATTCGTCTCCTTCGACTGCGATGGCCAGGAGACCTGCCCCGCGGGATCGTATTGCGCGATGCGCGTGGGGCCGGCGCCCCGAGAGACCGAGTGCCGCCCGCTGCCCGCCGACTGTCTCCATCCCATGGACGCGGACCAGCTCTGCGATTGCCTCGAGAAGGACGCGCTCACCAGCGCGATCTGCAGCGGCGCGACGGGTTACGTCTCGTGCCAAACGGATGCGGCGGCGCCCGATCTCGCCTGCGACTGAGCCTCTCAGGGGAGGGGAGGGGTGGATACGGGCCAGGGCGTCACCGAGAACAGCGCGTCGCTGCCGCCGAAGCCGCTGCCGAGCTGGCCGGTGAACGAGGTCCCCCAGCAGTAAGCGCCGCCGGTCTTGGTGAGGCCGCAGGTGTGGTGAGGGCCGCTGTCGAGGGCCTTGAACGCCAGGTTGCCAGCCACGTTGACGGGCGCCGCCGAGGGAGCCACCGTGCCGTCGCCGAGCTGGCCGTAGTAGTCGTCGCCCCAGCACACCGTCTCTCCGAGCGCCGTCAGGCCGCAGGCGTGGAAGGCGCCCGCGGTGACGTCGACGAACGAGAGCGCCGAGGCGATCTTCGTCGGCGTGGTGATTCCATCGAAGCTCTGCGTCGTGCCAATCTGGCTCGTGTCGTTGCGGCCCCAGCACCAGATCGCGCCGGCATCGTCGACGCCGCACACGAACGAGCCGTACATGGAGAGCTTGGTGAAGACGTGATTGCCAGTCACCTCGACCGGCGTGGCGTAGTTCCCGCCGATCGCGCCGCCCTGGCCGATCTGGCCCTGATCGTCGCCACCCCAGCAGAGCGCGTGGCCGTCGGCGCGCACGGCGCAGGCGCTGTAGAGGCCCGCGGTCACGTCGGTGAACACCGTGCCTGGCAGGACGGCGACCGGGGTGCCGGTGTCGATGCCCGTGCCGTCGCCCACTCCATTCCACACGTTGGAACCCCAGCAATAGAGCGCGCCCGTGAGGGTGACTCCGCAGGCGTGCCCGCCGCCCATGGCGATCTTGGCAAAGGCGTGTCCGCCGACCATCGGAGTCGGCTCGGTGATGGCTTCGTCCGCCGTCTCGCCGTTGCCGAGCGTCCCGAGGGCCTGGCTTCCCCAGCAGAAGCCCGCGCCCGCCGCGTCGAGCGCGCAGGTCTCGTACTCGCCCGCGAAGATCTTGGCGAAGGTGTGGCCGCCCTTCACGAGGGTGGGGACAGGGCGGTTCTGATCGGGGGGCAGCGTCGTCCCGTCGCCGAGCTCGCCGACCGGGTTGAAGCCCCAGCAGTACGCGGCGCCCGCGGCGTCGATGCCGCACGAGTGGAAGCCGCCCGCGGAGATCTGGGCGAGCGCGAAGGGCGTCGTCGCGGGCATGCCGGAGCCGGTGACCAGCATCGCCGAGCCCAGCCCGCCGCCGTCGGTCGTCACCTGCACGGCGATCGTGCCGTCGACGGTCGAGCTCGCCACGCCGCTCCCGTCGACCGCCGCGATCTGATCGTTGCTCACCGACCAGGTGAGCTCGGCGTCGAGGATCGGCTGGTTCTCGAGATCGTAAGCGACCGCGTCGAAGTCGACGCTCGCGCCGACGCCGGCCGCCGTGCCCTTGGGCGGCGTGATCACGATCTTGCTCACGCTGGGCGCCGTGATGAAGAGCTCCTGCGTCGCGCTCTTGCCGCCGGCGCTGGCCGTGAGGGACGACATGCCCTTCTTGAGCGACTTCACCTTGCCCGTGGCGTCGACGCTGGCGTGCAAGGCGTCGCCCGTCGTCCACACCACGGCGACGCCGCTCACGGGATCCCCGTTGGCGTCGAGGACCTTGGCGATGAACTGCCGCTCGACGCCGGCGGGCATCATGAAGCACGAGTCGTTGCAGAAGAGGTCGGGCCCCGGGAAGATCGCGACGCTGTCGACGGCGGGAGCCTGGCCACCGGTGCCCTGACCCTCACCGCCGGTGCCCGAGCCGCCAGTGCCGCTCGTGCTCGTGCTCGTGCTCGTGCTCGTTGAGCCGCCGGTGCTGGACGAGGTGCCCGTCGGCTCCGTGTCGACGCCGCCGCAAGCGACGAGGGCGATCGATCCGAGGACGAGGCAAGGGAAGAGAGTGCGACGCATGGGAGCTCCTGGTGAAAGAAAAGAAGCGCTCGGCCTGGCCCGAGCGTGAGATCCAGAGTGACACCGGGGCTCGGCTTTCCTCCTGAAACGTTCTGAAACCGCGCGGCGCGCGCGGCGTCCGCGGGCGTCAGCGGCGCTGGATGGTCACGGCGGGATCGAGCAAGTAGCCGTCGTCCTGGCGCCTCAGCGCCGCGTCGAGGCCGAGCCGGCGCAGCGTGGCGACGGCGTTGTAGACGCGATCCGCGGCGGCCTTCTGGAGGGCCCGCTGGCCGGGCCAGGCCACCTCGAAGAGGCGCGCCGCGGGCACGCCGACGCCGGGCGCGGCGAGGCGCTGCGAGGCGATCTCCGCGAGCACCAGCCGCAGCTTGCCCCGCTTCGCGAGGTCGACCATCGGGCCGTCGGCGAGGGTGAACCAGCGATGATCAGGGCCGAGGATCAGCGTCCGCGGCGCGCCCTCGGAGCTCGCCGCGGCAGCGGGGGCGGGCGCGCTCAGCGGATCGCCGCTGTCGAGAGCGCGCGCGAGGAGGCGCACGGCGAGCGCGAGCTCCGCGCTCCTCGCCGTCGCGCGCGCCCCGCCGAGCCGCGCGGTCGCGTGGACGAGGCGAGCCCGCGCCCGCCCCAGCGCCTCGTCGATCGAAGCGGAGCTCGCCTCGCGCGCCGCCGCGAGATCGAGGAACCCCTCGAGCGCGTCGAGCACGCCCTCGTGCGCCGGGTCCATGCCCGCCGGCAGCGCGCGGGCCGCGGCGAAGTCGGCGCGCGCCTCGCCGAGCAGCCCGAGCGCGGCCTCAGCGGCGGCGAAGAACGGCAGCGCCATGGCCGCGAAGCGCGCCTCGCCGCAGGCGCGGAGCAGATCGAGCGCCTCCTGGTAGCGGTCGCGCGCGGCGCGGAGCTCGCCGCGATCGTGCGCCACCATCGCCAGGTTGGCGAGCGCGAGCCCCTCGAAGCGCGCGTGCCCGAGCTCGCGCTGCCGCGCCAGGGCCACGAGGAACAGCGGCTCGGCCTCGTCGAGGCGCCCCATCGAGAGGTGCAAGCTCCCGAGGTTGAGCAGCGCGTCGGCCTCGATGGTGCGGTTGTCGGTGCGCCGCGCCAGGGTCAGCGCCCGCTCGAGCAGCGCGCGCGCGTCCTCGATCCGCCCCTCGGCGTGGCGCACGACGCCCAGGTTCGAGAGGACGGCGGCCTCCATCCGCGGGCTCGCCGCGCGCCGCAGGCAGCCGAGCGCGCGCTCGAAGGCCTCGACCGCGCCCGCGTAGTCGCCGCGGATCTCGGCGATGCAGCCCTCGACGTTGTGCACGCAGCCGGCGACGAACGCGTCGCCCCCCGCGCGCCCCAGCGCCGCGTGCGCCTCGGCGAGATCCTGCGTCGCGCGCCCGAAGTCCCCGTGCTGCGCGAAGAAGCGCCCGCGCGCGAGCCGAGCGCGCGCCGCGAGCAAAGGAAAGCCCGTCCCCCCGGCGACGTCGCCCGCGCCCGCGATGGCGATCGCCTCGTCGAGCGCCTGCCGCGGAGGATCGACGAGGCCGAGCCGCCCGCCCGCGTCCCCGAAGGCCACGAGCGCCGCCCCGAGGAGCGCCGGATCGCCCGCGCGCCGCGCCGCTTCGATCGTCGCGTCGTGGAGCGTGGTGTCGGAGAGCCCGTGCAGCGCCGAGAGCGCCGACAGCGCCAGGCCCGCCCGCGCCGCGCGCTCCGGCGTATCGCGCCTCGCCCGCCGGCTCGCCGCGAGCAGGTTGTCGCGATCGATCTCGAGCCTGCGTTCGGCGTGGCTCCCGTGCGCCCCCGTGAGCTCGCCCGCGAGCCGCTCGGCCTCGGCGACGACGAAGGCGTCGATGCGCGCCTCGGTCGCCGCGCGCTCGCCCGCGTCGTCGAGCCTCTGGAGCGCGAAGGCGCGCACGCTCGCGTAGAGCCGGAAGCGCGGCTCGCCCGGCATCGCCGCGGGCTCGAAGCGCTGCACGAGCGAGCGCTCCACCAGCCCCGCCAGCGCCGAGGCCACGTCGTCCGCGCCGATCACGCTGGCCTCCGCCGCCTCGACCGAGAAGCTCCGCACGAAGGCCGCGCACTGCCGCAGCGTGCGGCGCTCGTCCTCGGCGAGCAGCTCCCACGAGAGCGCGATCGCCGCGCCGAGCGACGCGTGCCGCCGCCGATCCAGAGGCCCATGCGCCGGCCCGGCCCGCAGCACGTCGTCGACCCGCGTGTCGATGCGCTCGAGGATCTTCCGAGGCGAGAGCACCGCCGCGCGCGCCGCGACCACCTCGACCGCGAGCGGCACGCGATCGACCGCCTCGACGAGGGCGCGCACCGCGTCGGCATCCTCGCCCGCGCGCCCCCCGCCTCCGGATCGAGCCGCCGCCGCGCGCCGCCGGAACAGCGTGATCGCCGCCTCGATCTCGAGCGGAGGGACCTCGAGGAGCCGCTCCCCGCGCGCCCCGATCCGCGACCGCGACGTGATGAGCAGTCGCAGCCGCGGCGCCTCCCGGACCCACGCCGCGACCACCTCACCGAGCTGCGAGGCGACGCGATCCACATCATCGAGCACCACGAGCCCCGCGCCGCGCCCGCGCAGCGCCGCGCCGATCCGCGCCGCCGCCCCCGCCGCCGGGGCCGTGATCCCGAGCACGCCGGCCATCACCGCGAGCGCATCCGCGGCCCGCGCCACGTCCGCCAGATCGACGACACACGCCGCCTCGCGCAGCCCGTAGTCCGCCGCAAAGGCCCGCGCGAGCCGCGATTTGCCGACCCCGGGCGGCCCCACCAGCGTCACCAGCCCCGCGGCCTCGGCGAAGGCCTCGGCGATCGCGCCAAGCTCCCGCGCGCGCCCGAGGAGGCGGCCCGCGCGGGGCCGCGGGGGAGAGGGCGAGAGCTTCGTCGACGACGGCATCGGCGGGGCGGAGATAGCACGATGCGCCGGGAGAAAAGCCTGGCAGCGCGCTCCCCAAACGCGCCCGCGCCCGCCGCGATCGGCCCTGGTGATTCACCAGACGCGCCCGCGACGCCCGCGGACGGCCCTGGCGAATCGCCAGACGCGCCCGCGATGCCCGCGGACGGCCCTGGCGAATCGCCAGACGCGCCCGCGATGCCCGCGGACGGCCCTGGTGATTCACCAGACGCGCCCGCGGCGGTCCGAGCCGCCGCTCCGACGCTTCACTCCGCCACGAGCGTCACCCCGACCGAGGACTCCGCGCCGACCCCGCTCGTCGCCACGAGCACTGGATACCCATTGTCCACCGGCATCAAGAACGATTTACTCTCCCCATCCCCGAGACTGCCAGTCTCGAGGATCGTCTTGAAGGCGCCGTCCTTGAACTGCATGTTGAGCTTCGCCCCACCGGTCGCCTTCACAGTAAACTTGTACTTGGCCCCAGCCGTCCACGGAGCCCAGCTCACCCGGTAATCCCCGGTGGCGTTGGTCTGCGTCTGCGTGACCGCCGCCGTCGTCGCCGGGAACACCAGCGCCTGGCGCCACGAGTCGAAGGCGCCGCCGTTGGCCACGGCGTTCCAGGCGCCGCGCATCGACAGGCGGTTGAGGTTCTGGTTCGGCGTGAACTTCTTGCCGTTCCCGTCGATGAAGCCCTCGCTTTCGCTCATCACCCGCAGCGCGTGGGCGATGTCGAAGAGCTGATTCTCCACGACGGTGTCCCACTCGCCCGGCGGCTTCGTCGAGACGGTGAAGGAGCTCCCGTTCTCGACGTAGATGGCATAAGGCGTATCCCCGTTCGTGTCCACGAGCCGCGCCCCGTAGACCTGCAGAGTCTTGATGACCTTGAGCAGCCCAAGCGACTTGATCTTCGACGTGTCGAAGTCCGCCGGCAGCATCAGCAGCGAGCCCATGGGGATCTTGCCCTTGTAGTTCGTGCTGCTGTTGTTGTCCTCCAGGGTGGCTGGGAAGACGAAGCCGGGGATCTCCGCCGTGCCGTCCAGCGACAGCGCCAGCGCGTGGTGAAACATCTCCTCGCCGTCGTCGGCTTCGTGGATGCGGATGACACCGGCGATGGTGCACACCCCGGAGGCGCGCGCGCCCTGGGAGAAGTGTGCAGGGTCAGCCCAGCCCGATCCCTTGAGCGGCGACCAGGCGTACTGCGTCGTATGCCAGACACCCGCGGCGTCTGTCGTGAGCTGCCAGAACGAGTGAATGATCCCGGCGTCCACGTCGATGATGTCGGCGTGACCGTCAGTCCCGGTCGCGGCTTTGACCGAAGCAGGCCAGTGAGGAATGACCACGGGGCAGGTGCCGCCGACGTCGGGGCAGTTCGGGTTCGCGGCGTTCCCGTTGCCGTGCACCGTCATGGGAGGATCGGTCTTCGACGCCAGGAACGCCGCCGTCGAGTAAGCGCCTCCGGCGATCACCGGGAAGTACTCCGGCTTCTTGGTCGGCGGGATCTGGTAGTCGCCCAGCACGGGGTTGACTGGATAGCTGTTCCACAGCGAGTCCGCCGCGAAGACCCTCTCGAAGGTCCCCCAGGCGGGGCCCGCAGGAGCGTCGCCGCCCGTGCCGCTGCTGCTGCCGCCCGCTGCACCGCCGCCAGCTCCATTCCCACCCGCGCCGCTGCCAGTGACGCCGGCAGGATTGCCACCCTGACCCGTCGTCGAGCTCGTCGTATCCGAGTTGCTGCACCCGCTAATTGCGACGAAGAGGAGGAGAGCACTGACGCTTGAGAACGAAGAGCGCATGAGATCTGCGTATCAGGTGACAGGACATCAACGCAAGCATCGAGTGAGCTTCGTGACTAATGGCTGATGGAATCGAGCGTTGGCGAAAAATTCCTGAAGGCGCCTCGGGCTCCCGGATTGCAGTCTTGATCGGCCAGCTCAGCCAGCTCGGCCAACCCGAGAGCGCGCGCTCGCAGTGAGGTGGCCAGTGCCCCGGCTCTGACACGCTCACCGGTCGAGCCGGCCGGCTGCGGCCTCCGGCGCGCCCGCGGCGCCGTCATCCGCGACTTGCCGCCGCTTGCGGGGGTGTATACAACGAGACCCCCAAGTGAAGGAGAACGTTATGGTGAATGCAGCCGAAGCCAAGGCGAATATCGGTGTCGTCGGGCTCGCCGTCATGGGCAGCAACCTCGCCAGGAACCTGGCCAGCCGCGAAGGCAACACGGTAGCGGTCTACAATCGCTCGCCCGAGCGCACCGATCTGCTCGTCAAGGAGCACCCGGAGGCCGGGTTCATCCCCGCGAAGACCATCGAAGAGTTCGCCGCGTCGCTGTCGAAGCCGCGCACCGCGATCATCATGGTGCAGGCGGGCAAGGGGACGGACGCCGTCATCGATCAGCTCACCCGGGTGTTCGAGCCGGGCGACATCATCGTCGACGGTGGAAACTCGCTGTTCACCGACACGATTCGCCGCGAGAAGGCCGTGCGTGAGAAGGGCCTGCACTTCGTGGGCACCGGCATCTCCGGCGGCGAAGAAGGGGCGCTCAAAGGCCCGAGCATCATGCCGGGCGGCTCGGAGGAGTCCTACAAGACGCTCGGGCCGATCCTCGCCTCGATCGCGGCCGTCGCCGAGGGCGAGCCGTGCGTCACGCACATCGGCACCGACGGCGCCGGCCACTTCGTGAAGATGATTCACAACGGCATCGAGTACGCCGACATGCAGCTCATCGCCGAGGCCTACGATCTGCTGCGCTCCGCCGCCGGCCTCGAGCCCGCCGCGATCGCCGAGGTCTTCACCAGGTGGAACAAGAGCGAGCTCGAGTCGTACCTCATCGAGATCACCGCAGAGGTGCTGAAGCACGTCGACGCCAGGACGGGCAAGCCGTTCATCGACGTCGTCCTCGACCAGGCCGGCTCGAAGGGCACCGGCGTGTGGACGGTCCAAAACTCGCTCGATCTCGGCGTCCCCGTCTCCGGCATCGCCGAGGCGGTCTTCGCCCGCGCCCTCTCGTCGCACCCCAAGCAGCGCGAAGCGGCCGCCAAGCTCCCCGGCCCCTCCAAGGCGTGGACGGTCGGCGATCGCGAGGCCTTCATCGAAGACGTGCGCCTCGCCCTCTACGCCTCGAAGATCATCGCCTATTCGCAGGGGTTCGACGCCATCCGCGCCGGCGCCAAGCAGTACAGCTGGCACATCGATCTCGGCGCCGTGTCGCGGATCTGGCGCGGCGGCTGTATCATCCGCGCCCAGTTCCTCAACCGCATCGCCGACGCCTACGCCGAGCAGCCCGACCTCGAGGCCCTGCTCACGGCGCCGTATTTCACCGAAGCGATCACGCGCGCGCAGGAGTCGTGGCGCCGCGTCGTCGTCGCCGCCACGCAGGCCGGCATCCCGGCGCCGGGCTTCTCTTCATCGCTCGCGTACTACGACGGCCTGCGCGCCAAGCGCCTCCCCGCGGCGCTGGTGCAAGGTCAGCGCGACTTCTTCGGCGCTCACACCTACAAGCGCGTCGACGCGAAGGGGACCTTCCACACTCTGTGGTCCGGTGACCGGACCGAGGTCGAGCAGGAAGGCTCCAGTCACTAGGCGGGAGCAGGAGAGGGAGTAGCGGGAAGGCGGGAAGGCGGGAAGGTCGGAGGAAGGGTTAAAAAAACTTCCAAGGGTTTCAGTTTTGCCGCCTTTTCGTCAAGATTCTTTTACTTGCAGGGGATCGCATTGGATCCAGTGCTGGGCCCGATGCGATCCACCCGTTGACGTTACAATCGAGTGGAGGTGATTTTCCTCCTACATAAAGAGAATTGCTTGTTTTGAAGCTCTTTGTGAGCTCGGTCCGGCCTCCTCCTCGGACAGTGAGTCCACGAAGTTCTTCTCTCACGGGACGGTGCGGGCTTTGCGATGGGGGAGATCATGAACCAAGCTTCGCTCTCGAACGCCGTTCGCGCTCTTCGTGGTCTCGCTTGCCTCTCGCTCTTCGCGGCGGCTCTTCCCCTGGTGGGTTGTGGCGGCGAGAGCACCGATGACACCTCGGAGGTCGACTCGATCGCCGATGCGGTCAATGGCGTGTACGGCGTCGATTATGCCTGGGCGCGGCCCTCGCCGTCGGACCTCCACGCGCAGGGCTACACCTTCGCGGCCCGGTATCTGAGCTACGACACCACCGGAAAGAACCTCACCGCGGGCGAGGCGACCTCGCTCATCAACGCTGGTCTCAGCGTGGTGTCCAACTGGGAGTGGGGCGCGGACGACGCGCTCTCGGGCTACAACGTCGGAGTTCAGCACGCGCAGAAGGCGGAGAGCCAGGCCCTCGCCGCCGGGATGCCCGCGGGGCGCCCCATCTACTTCAGCGTCGATTTCGACGCCACCACCGCCCAGCAAGCGGCCCTCAACGCGTACATGGATGGCGTGGCGTCGGTCATCGGCCGATCGCGCACCGGGGCCTACGGTGGGTACTACGTGATCAAGCGCCTCTTCGACGCCGGGAAGATCACCTGGGGTTGGCAGACCTACGCATGGTCGGGCGGCCAGTGGGATCCGCGCGCGCAGGTCCGTCAGATCCAGAATGGCATCGCCAACGGGCAGATGGACAAGGACCAGGCCATCGCCGCGGACTTCGGGCAATGGGGCGCTGGCGGCGGCGGCGGCGGCAATCCTCCGCCTCCGGACGGAGACTGCAGCGTCCACAGCGATGGCAAGCTCTACTGCGTCAACAAGGCTCCCTCCGCGATGTACTCGTCGACCAACACCGGGAGCGGCGTCGTGAACTACCTGCGCTCGACGTCGAGCTGGTTCGATTGCTGGGGGACAGGCGCGCTGCACGCCGGCAACAACACCACCTGGTATCACACGCTGGGCGACGACAACGGCAACTGGGGCTGGCTCCCGGCCGTGGATCTGAGCACGACGAGCAGCTTCGACGCCAACCCGAGCGCGCACGGGCTGAAGCAGTGCGCCGCGCCGCTGCCGCCGCTGCCGGCCAGCTGCAACATCCACAGCGACGGCAAGCTCTACTGCGCCAACAAGGCTCCCTCCGCGATGTACTCGTCGACCAACAC